>JAESGO010000030.1_pt1 | contig 182893 bp, 173 predicted proteins | sample 9269701 | NCBI WGS metagenome assembly JAESGO01 (sample SAMN15720690, study PRJNA650881) | algae metagenome | isolation source: Hormoscilla sp. CMT-3BRIN-NPC48 and co-occurring heterotrophs from... | place: USA: Clark Mountains Wilderness, California | collected 2010-04-18 | reverse complement strand
GCTTCCCGTATCTGACTACTGGCAGTGGCAACGATAGCATTAACTTCAACATTGACTATTCGGAGTATATCAACACAGGTAGTGGGGATGACACCATCAATGCTGGGTTAGGTGCTGCCGATTCAGTCGATGGTGGTACAGGGATTGATTTATTAATTGTTGATTACTCCAGCAATAGTTACACAGGTGGAATGTACCAAGGGGGAATCTACAATAATCATTCCTCATTGCGAGCTTATAAAGATGATTTAGGCAACTACGATGAAGTTACATTTACTAACATTGAAAGCTTCCATGTGATTGGAACAATTAGCAAAGACTATTTGTCTGGTGGTAGCTATAACGACATCCTGATAGGTAATGATGGGAATGATACCCTCAATGGTGGAGTAGGTACCGATACACTGATAGGTGGTACAGGCAATGATATCTACGATGTAGATCATGTCGCAGATACGGTGATTGAATTAGCAAATGAAGGTACGGACACTGTTTATAGCACTATCAGCTACAGCTTAGGTAGTAATATTGAAAACCTCACCTTACAAAGCACATCTGCTATTAATGCAACGGGCAATGAACTAAATAATAGTTTGCTGGGTAATAGTGCAGCTAATACCCTCAATGGTGGAGTGGGTACCGATACATTGATGGGTGGTGCAGGCAATGATATCTACTATGTGGATCATGTCGCAGATACTGTAATTGAATTAGCAAATGAAGGTACGGACACTGTTTATAGCACTATCAGCTACAGCTTAGGTAGTAATATTGAAAACCTCACCTTACAAAGCACATCTGCTATTAATGCAACGGGCAATGAACTAGATAATAGTTTGCTGGGTAATAGTGCAGCTAATACCCTCAATGGTGGCGCTGGCAACGATAACCTCAATGGTGGAGTGGGTGCTGATACACTGATAGGTAGTACAGGCAATGATATCTACTATGTGGATCATGTCGCAGATACTGTGACTGAATTAACTAATGAAGGAATAGATACCGTTTATAGCACTATCAGCTACAGCTTAGGTAGTAATATTGAAAACCTCACCTTACAAGGCACATCTGCTATTAATGCAACTGGCAATGAACTAGATAATACTTTGCTAGGTAATAGTGCAGCTAATACCCTTAAAGGTGGGGTGGGTGCTGATACATTGATGGGTGGTGCAGGCAACGATATCTACTATGTGGATCATGTCGCAGATACTGTGACTGAATTAACTAATGAAGGCACAGATACGGTTTATAGCACTATCAGCTACAGCTTAGGTAGTCATGTTGAAAAACTCACCTTACAAGGTACATCTGCTATTAATGCAACTGGCAATGAACTAGATAATACTTTGCTAGGTAATAGTGCAGCTAATACCCTCAATGGTGGTGCAGGCAACGATAACCTCAATGGTGGAGTGGGTGCTGATACACTGATGGGTGGTGCAGGCAATGATATCTACTATGTGGATCATGTCGCAGATACGGTGATTGAATTAGCAAATGAAGGTACGGACACTGTTTATAGCACTATCAGCTACAGCTTAGGTAGTAATATTGAAAAACTCACCTTACAAGGCACATCTGCTATTGATGCAACTGGCAATGAACTAGATAATACTTTGCTAGGTAATAGTGCAGCTAATACCCTCAATGGTGGTGCAGGCAACGATACTCTCAATGGTGGAGTGGGTGCTGATACATTGATGGGTGGTGCAGGCAATGATATCTACTATGTAGATAATGCCAGCGACGTGGTAATTGAAGTTATCAACGCTGGTAGTGATACGGTGCAATCCTCTGTCACTTGGACTTTAGGAGATAACTTAGAAAACCTAACTTTAACAGGTTCTCTAGCTATTAATGGCACTGGGAATAATTTCAACAACAACATTACTGGTAATGCTGCCAATAATATCCTCACGGGGAATGAAGGAAATGATATCCTCAATGGGGGTTTAGGGGCTGACACTTTAATTGGTGGAGTTGGTAACGATACCCTTTCTTTGGGTGCAGATTCAGTAATTGACACCATTTTGTATAACTTTGGTGATGGGATTGATACTGTCAATCAATTTAATCGTACAGGCGCTGATAAAATTGGTTTTACTGGTATCGCAGATATAGATGTTGTTGTCAGTGGAACTACAACTTCTTTCCGTGTAGGTGATGGAATAAGCGGTAATGCTGGTTTTGGAATTGGGGCGATTTTAGTGAATCTGCTCAATACTACTAAGTTTACAGCAGATAATATCAATGGGAATTTAGCTGCTAGTAATACGGCTAATTTATGGTTTGTTTAACGGCATTTTTTGTTCTTTTAGATGCCACAGAACCTACGCAACTGTTTGCTACTGAGACTTAAACAAAGTTCAAACCCAAATAAACCCTAAACGCCTAGGTGTAAAGTAAATACGTCAGTATTCTCCTTCACTCTCCAACAGATCCACAAATTTCTGAAGATCATCTAAAGTAATCAACCGAATTGGCTTAGTAATGTACCTGAGTAACTTACCTACTAACTAATACCATTTCTCCAAAGTAATGCAATAATAGGTTGAAGAACTTGAGGAATTTTTTATGAAAGTGAACTATCAAGAAAGAATTGATTTAACAGCCGAAGAGTTAAAAATAATTTTGTCGAAACAGCGAAATCTAACGAACCGACAAAAAATTCAGGCACTGTATTGGTTAAAAGCTGGATATAGTCAAAGCATTACAGATGTAGCTCTGCGTTTAGGTATACATAGGATTACGGTATATAGGTGGTTAAAGCAGTATAGTACTGGAGGTCTATCATCACTATTAAAAATACTGCATCCAACTGGTAGGCCGCGAGTAATACCAGAGCGCCGTAATAACTGGACTATCAAAGAAATTAAGCGATGAATCGTGTGAATTTAAGAGTTATAAAGAAATGGCAACGTGGATAGAAGACAACTATCAAATATCAGTTAAATATCCCACATTATACAAGCAAGTGCACTCTCGAATGAAAGCTAAATTAAAAGTGCCAAGACGTTCAAGTATCAAAAAAGAACAGTCGGCAGCTATCAAGTTTAAAAAAAACTAAAAAATTTACTTAAAATGGCTGACTGGTTGGAATCCACGACACCAAACCCAGCAAAGAATGGAGTCAGGTATTGGTGCCAAGATGAAACTAGAATTGGCTTAAAAACGATTGAAAGGAAAAGAATTACAGCTTTGGGAGTTAAACCAATAGGTAAAGTTCAATGGAATTTTAAAGCTTACTATCTGTATGGGGCAGTTGCCCCAAAAACAGGAGAAAGTTTTTGGTTGGAGTTCTCCCATTTAGACAGTGTATGTTTTCAAATGTTTTTAGAGCAACTAGCCTCTAAATATCCCGAACATTTAAATGTTATTCAATTGGATAAGGGTAGATTTAATCATAGTAGTAGCCTCAAAATACCAGATAATGTTATCTTAATTTTTCAACCACCATACAGCCCGGAATTGAATCCAATTGAGAGAGTATGGCAGCACATAAAACAAGAAATAAGTTGGGAAATTTATGATGATTTAGATAGTCTTAAAGAAAAAGTTTGTGCTTATCTCAAAGAATTTTCCTCAGAAACAATAGCATCTATAACCGGATGGGATTACATTTTATCAGCCCTCCCTACTGTTGCATGATTTTTTAAAAATGGTATTAGAGTAAACTACCTGAGTATTTTTAGCCTTACCGTGTAACCAGAGCTTGATAATCTGCTCATTGTTATTAGTACAGCACTCAGCACTGTACTCAGTAAAATACTTTTCGGTATTAGTATTAGTAGTTGCCAGCATATTTCCTTGAATATCACATAACGACACTTATGTAACATTCATTATAGGGTTAGTAATGTACCAAGTACGATGCTGATTACATTACTTCTTAAGTATTTTACTTACCCCATGAGTAGTCTACTTAATACTTTACTATAGTAAGCTACTAAGAGATAAGTAATTTACTAGCAGCCATACTATGGCGATCGCGCTTTTCGTATGGCTGCTCTTGAGGGTCAAACTCGGCAATGTAATAATTTAAATTATTTATCAATCAAGCCTAAAAATAGGGGATTGAGTAGTACAAAGAATATAAAGATTTAGATACTGGAAGCTAGAAAGAGCAATAGTTTCAGCGAGGCGTTGTCCTTGGTTGCACGAACCCTATATTTCAGCCATTTTGTAAAAATTTCCGGATAGTGACAGAAAAGGAATATAACAGCCTACATCCGTGATAAAACAGCGACCTTGGATAGCTTGTCTTTATCCAGCCCTTGGAGTTCGTTGAGATGTAGCCAGCCTTCTTTAACTAATCCAGCAAAGACAAACAGCAGAACCGAGTATTGGTAGTCATACTTACCCTCAATTTCATGCCTTTTAGCACTCAAGAAATCGTGTAACTGCCAGAGTTCACCCAAGTCCACAAGCGTACTTGCCTGCTTTTGAACTTGTTTAAGCAAAACCTTAATTTCTCGTTCGTAGGCCTTATCAAAGGCAGTTCGAGCTATCTTCTTCTCAATGTCCGTCCATTCAGCTTCACTTGTTTGCATGATTCAACCTGAAATTTCTGCGATAGTTATTTGGCTCTTGTTTGTTCCGTTTGCCTAGACGGTCTTGAGCGCTCTACGAAGAGAGAAAACGCTCAGTATGAGCATCGGCGATTTACTTGTCTCTAGCGTCTAAGTAGTAGTTCACCAACCCCGAAATAACGCCTGTATGTAAGTCGGGTAAAGGGAAAGGTTTATTTCCTTTCCCCTTTTGCTAGTAGTTCGCTTTCGTTAACGAAAGTGAACTACTAGCGAACTAGGTTCAAAAGTTCTTTGGGAGAAGCTAACAAGTCAATGGCTACGAAAAAGATCTTACCTTGCGGGTTGAGCAAGAATCGCCAAGCCATGTTCATGCCTACTGCTGCACCAAACCAAGGGGTTTGAACCTTACCTGTCACTTTCACCTGAGTATAGCCATCGTCTGTAGGTTCAGCGACACCGCGTTCTGGGAGCAAACTCAGGTTCTGGCATTCTTCCCGGAAGAATTGCAAGATCGCATCTTTGCCCACGATCGGTCGCTGGAAGGGAGGCTGCAAAGCACCGTCTGCCACGAACAGTTTGATCAGCTCATCAAAGTCATTTGCATTCAATAGGTTCATGTAGCTCAACACGGTTGGGTTGTCGATACCTTGAATGGTGACTTGAGTGCGCTCTTGCATTTGTTTGGGCGCGACCACAGGTTCAGAGATTCTGGTGTAGCCGCCTAGTTTACTTGCATCAAACCCCATGTCCACAACGGAGTTCCGCAACACGGTAATCTGTTGTCCCTGATCCAAGCTTTTGAGAGTTTCCAATACAGCATTAGCGTTAGCTGATAGCTTATAGCCAGCCGGAATTGGCGCGACAATTCCTTGCTCCATCCATTGTCCAAGCTGATTCCAGAAACCTAACTTAATATTAGGCGACCAAGTAGCATAGGTACGGCAAATGGGTGTATCTGCGTGGTTTGCCAGATCGCACATCATCTGAGTTTGCTCAGGAAATGTCATTTGCTTGACTTGTTGCAGGATTTCTTCTGCAAACTGCATACTGGCTGCGCCAGGAGCCGCAACCGTCACGGTCTTACCCATCTCCAAGAAAGCGAACCATGTCCATGCCAGTTGATCTTCGGCGCTAAGTTGGTTGAATCGAGCAGTTAGAGCTGGCACGGCATCAGCCGACAGTGTGTTGGGGAAAATGCCACGGGCGGAGTCGATAGTAATTGCCATATAGAGGATTACCTCACTAAGTTTTCAACTGACCCAACGTGGAGCAATAAACTCAACTTACAGTTCTGCTCCCCAACCAACTTATCATAAATCTTTACAAAAGTTAAAATATGTTTACATAATCCGGTACAACTTGGCGCAAACCTTCTGTTTGTGCAACCAGGGGCAACCAGTAGTTAAAGTCGTTGCCCTGTATAAATTTCAGCATTTATCTGTTTCTGATAAGTGTCAGCAGTTTTTACACCCAGTTGATAAGTTATTTCAATGTTTTATTTAAAGTAGATTTGACATTTTAAGAGGAGTACTGTATATAGTACTTTACTATAGTAAAGTACTAAGTAGTGAATGGGTACTTTACTAGCTGTAAGACTATGGCGACCAATAACAAACCTGTGAGTGTATACTTACCCAAAGATTTAGAGCAGTATCTTACTGAGTATTGCACTGAGTACAGTATTACTCGTAAGGATAAAATGGGTCAGGTTTCTCCGGCTTGGGGTACGGCTATTGTAGAAATCCTCAAACATTACTTTACTGGGGATAAGCAAAGTAATATACCTGGTGACGTACTAAGTACTTTACCTGATGACTATATACAATCTATCAAGGAAGAAATTCGATTAGATTTAATTCCTGAGTTTAAGGAAATCCTCAAACTAGATCTACAGCAGCTACAAAGCAGGGTTGAGGAATTAGAGAAAAGGGTGATCGCGCAAGGAGCAGAGGAAGTAGAAGTAGATACACAGCCAGTAGTCGAAGCAGTTCCCGAAGTTTTGGCGGCAGAGGAGGAAGCGGCACAAAAATTAGAATCTTTGGTAGTTGAGGTAGATGCACCAAAAACCCTGGAAGCATTAATAGAGGTAGACAAAACAGCGATGGCTGAAAATCTAGAACCTGCAATCTCGTCTGAGCCAACAGTAAATAAAAATGCCGTGAGTTTTGCTAGTAAATCAGTAAAATTCAACGAAGGTTTGACTGGTGCTGCTCTTGCTCAAAGACTAGGCAGAGACGCTGGCGGCATCGTCAAACATCATAAAAAAGGTGATTTGGCCCAATGGAGCCAAAGTTTAGATCCTGACAGCATCGCTTGGGAACGAAGACAAAAACTTTATTTTCCAGTGGACAATGTGAAATAGTTTTTTAGAAGTAACCAATTGAGCGTAGAGTCACGTAAGGGATTACAAAATGTATCCTCACTGTGTCTGCGCCGCATACTCTCTTCACTGATAGCGATTTGTTCGCGCCTGCTATATCCAATTATCAATGATTGTATAAACCCGTTAACCGTTTCCCCCACTTTTTCACCAAAAAAGCTGCGACTTCTACCATCTCTGGCTCAAAGGTTTGAACATAATCCAGTACCCAAGGGGATAATTGCTCTTGTTGCAGGGTTGCCAATATTAGATCGGGATCGTCTTCTTGCGATAACCTTTCTAAAAGGATGGACTGAAAGGTTGCTAACTCATCACACATTATGCGCTCTCCTTTACTAGTTGTTTAATTCGCGCGAAATCTTGTCTAAATGCTTTAAAGTCAGCTTCGGTGTACAGGGTATGACCGATGCGCTCAAAGATCACAGCTTCAACATTAGGGCAGCGATGAAGCACGAGTGCTAGTAACTCAAACACCGCTTCTGGCACGGTATCATCGTGTGTATCGCGTCGAATAAGTTTGGTTTGTTGCCCCTTTGAGGTCATACTCCAGGAACCGCCGGAAACGTGCAGTTCTCGCACCCGATGCAAGGGATAGGATTTTAATAATTGCTCCGCAGACTGTTGAAAATTGTGCAGTTGACAGTACAAATTGTGTAAATCTAGCACGAAAAAACCATTTACAGGTTCTAGTAATTGAGCGATAAACTCTCCCTGCTGCAACACATCCTGCAATCCAAATGCAAATGCTAAATTTTCCAATCCTATAGGAACATTTGCTGTGTCTGACAAACGTTTGAGACTATCACGCCCTAGTTGTAAAGTTTCAGAAGTCAGGGGTAATGGAAAGGGTGCACTTTGATAAAAATCTCCTGCTGCCATCCAGCCAAAATGCTCAGAAATGTGGCGATAGCGATAGTTCAGGCATTCTTGTTGCAAGAGTTTGAGCCAACGGGTTTGGCGTTCACCTCTTTGTCCTGAGAGCAGCGAGTAACTGACACCATGCCCAATTAGGCGATCGCGTTTTGAGTAAAACTTCAGCAGTTTTTCAACCCAAGTCGGTTTTGCTTTTACCCCCCAACCCATGTCAAAACTCCACTCAAGTATTTCCACTTCCCCAGACTCAAATAAAGGTTGGGTAGCTTGAAAAAAATTAGACTCCATCATTAATGAGAGTCCAACCAAAGGAGTACGGCGCTTCAATTTAAACATGGCTAGTTATTTAGGCAACTCTTTAATTAAAGAGCGGTTGAGAGCATGATTCAGCATTCGGTACGCGATCGCATATGGAGCGTGAAACCTACGGCGATTAACCCATCCCGCAGGCAGGACAAGGCTCAATTGGTGCTTGTTGCTGTGGAGTGGGAGAGGAAGCTTCTAGCAATTTATCTTCGATTGCTGGTTCATCCGTAAGGCTTGTAGCGTCTTTTAGCTGTAAAGAGTCTTTCTCTTCATTCAGTGAAGAGATTGCTGGTTCATCCTGCAACTTTTGCTTGTCAAATTGCACTCTCAAGTCTACTGACTGTGCTTTACTTGCCATTCCAAAACTCAAAGCACTTAGCAGCCCGATCAAGGTAGAAATCATTAGGCCAAACTTCTTAAACATGGGGATTTTTTAGGTAAAAGTTGTCTAGTTCTATTACGCCCAGTCTAAATACAAACCCAGAGTAAGTCATTACCGAAAACTGCAAACTTTAGGAAGTTCAGACCTTGATACAGCCACAGAGCCAAGCGGAGCTAATGCTCAAATTGATTTACCAAGTGAATTACTTGATAAATTACTAAATAATGAAAAACAGGCTGGAGTTGATCAGTCTGGTGAATTACTGGCAGCAGCACAGTTAGCTAAATTATTCGGAGTTAGCGATCGCGCCGTTAGTATTGCTGCTTCCCAGGATCACGAATACTTTAAGGAATGGTCTGCCAAAAAGGGAAAGGGAACATGGGATTTTCAAGCTTTAAACCCTGGCAGTAAAAAAGTTAACGGGACTTAAACAATAGATTAACTTAGGGCGAATAAGCCCTTAAATACATTTACGAATGCTTTATCAGCTTTTAGAACAGCTATATCTTATCGATTTGTTGGTTGGCTACAGGAGAATAGGGACGTATTTGCCTCGCATAAGCGCCAACTTGGGGCTTGTTTGGGCTTGAACTTTGTTCAAGTCCCGCTAGTTGCGTAAGTTCTGTAATATAGCAACCGCCTTGACGCTTAAGGCATTTTTTATGACTAAAACCCTTAGTAGCAAAGCATTTAAAAAAAGCTAATTGCTAAAAGCTAACTGCTAATTGCTATAGATAAATTATCTGCACAGGCATCTTAAATTAATGCTTACCCAGAATTATGCTTGTGATGATTAAGAACTGGTGACTGGGAATGAAAAAAACAATTGAAATATTTAGCAATATTTGCAATTTTAGCTTTAGTAATCAGTGAAAATAAAATTGAATATGGGTGTATGTAGTAAAAACTACCTTTTTTATCAAAATGATTGATTTTTTTGTTGAATAGCTAAAGTTTTGTTAATGATTATTGACATTAGATAGCAACAAAATGTAGTTTATATAAGGTTTATCGCTACTTTGATTTAATAACAAGAGCGTAAATTTCCGGTTTGTAAGGAATAGTTGATGGGATCTGTGAGCAATAAAATCTTATTTAGTGCTGGTGCTGCTGTAGTTGCACTGACAAGTTTAGCAGTTGATACTGTGCAGCAAATGCCAAAAGCGATCGCACAGCGTGTAGATCAACAGGCGATCGCACATCATACTCCTAGCCATCGGGTGCAAGGTGAACTCGCTCAAGCTCAAACTCTCAAAATCGCTTTCCCTAATCGCGGTGAAGCAACAGAAGCACAACGCAAAGCTGACGCTGTTGCTAATTTTCTCTCACAACAACTGAAAATGCCTGTGGAGGCAGTAGTCTCAGATGAAACTGCTGCGGTGGAAGCTTTGAGGGCTAATCGTGTAGACGTAGCGTTTCTTAGCAGCCGTCCCGCCCTTAAAGCTCAACAATTAGCTGGTGCGCGTTTGGCTTTAGCAGAAGTACGTCCTGGTTACTCTGGCGGGCATACTTATAGATCTGTAATGGTGGTGCGTAAAAATAGCCCGTTACGCACTCAGGCAACACCGAAAGCAACGCTGGCACAACTGCGTGGTAAAAGAATGGCGTTTGCTTCTAAAACTTCGGGTTCAGGATATATTGTTCCAACAGGACAGTTTGTAGGATTTGGATTTGTACCTAATCCAGACCGCTATCGAAATTTCTTTAAGCAGGTTACTTATGGTGATGGTTACAGCAGTGCCTTAAAAGCTGTGCTACGCGGTCAAGCTGATGTTGGCGCTGTGTCAGAATATGCTTTGGGTGAACCGTATATCACTAAAGCAGAAGCCAGCCAGTTAAGAGTTCTCTACTATGTCGGTGGTGTACCTGCTCATGGTATTGCTATTGATAATGATGTTTCAGCTACTACACGGAACAAGATTGTTCAGGCAATGTTGAAATTAAATCAGCCTGCTAACAATAAACTACTGAAAGATCTCACAAATGCTACTAAGTTGGTGTCAATTAACCACGATCAGCATTTAGCGCGGATGCGTAGCGCGTTGAAACAAGCCAAGATTGCTCCTTAAGTTACCAATGCAATCTGCAATTGAGTGTGAAAAATTGGAGACAGCTTATGCTGTCTCTCTTGGTCGTCCGATACTAAACCAGATTAATTGCACAATTAATCCAGGGGAGTTTGTTTGTTTATTAGGGCTAAATGGTGCGGGTAAGTCTACCTTATTAAGGGCGATGATTGGCTTAGTACCACTAAAGCAGGGAGTTATTCGCATTAATGGTGTGACAATGACTCCCCGCAGTCTTACTCAAACTCGCCGAGATTTGGGAATGTTGTTTCAGGGAGGAGGGTTGATTCGTCAACTTCCTGCCATAGAAAATGTCTTGTGTGGACGTTTGGGTGAGTTACCGACCTGGAAAACTTTTTGGGGTTTTCCTAAACAGGATCGACGTTTGGCGATTGATTTATTGACTCGTTTAGGATTGCAGGATCAGATTTATCAGAAAACGGGTCAATTAAGTGGTGGACAACAACAACGAGTTGCGATCGCACGCGCCTTAATCCAATCTCCTAAAATCTTGTTAGCTGATGAACCAATTACAGGTTTAGATGTAATGGCAGCTAGACAAGTAATGGATATTTTATCAAAGCTGCATCAAGAACAAGGTATGACTGTTGTAGTGGTGTTGCACGATTTAGCTTTAGCTGCTGCTTATGCTGAACGTGCGATTATTCTTGATGCTGGTCGGGTAGTATATGACGGAAATTGCGATCGCCTACACGATCAATTTTCCCAAGTGTTAATTCATTAGGGGTAACTTTTAAATTTGCCCCTAGTTTTTGTAGCTAATTAATAGACCTCTTGCAGAAGTCAAATTGTAGATAATTAACCACAGATGCACACAGATCAACACAGATGAAATCACAAATTTTTGCAAGCAGTCTAATAATTAAAAAGCTATAGGCTTAAGGCTAAATTTATGAATTGGTTTTTTAATCAAAAACTTAAAATTAAAAACTCACAATTATTACAAATTTATACTTGGCTTAGTCGCTTAGTAATACTATTTATTATAATTGCCGTCTATACTTGGGCATTACAAGGCTTAAAAGTTGACGTTGCTTTGCTCAAAGATAGTTGGCCTTATGTTACAGATTTTATCTCACGTCTGTGGCCACCCAATTTAGAAGTTATTGATCTAGCCATCGAAGCTTTAATTGAAACAGTACAAATGTCTTTATGGGGAACTACAATCGGGGCAATTATTTCTTTACCTATTGCTGTTTGTTCCGCCCATAACTTAGCTCCTCTTTGGCTACGCTGGGTAGCTAGTTTTTTACAAAATGCTGTCCGGTCTATCCCATCAATTATATTAGGGTTAATTTTTGTAGCTGCTACTGGACTCGGCGCACCAGCAGGAACTTTAGCTTTAGGTATCTATACGATCGGTTATCTGGCGAAGTTTTATCAAGAAGCGATCGAATCAGTAGATCCACGCTCAATAGAATCTTTAGAAGTTAGCGGTGCATCTTGGATACAAGTTGCTCAATACGGCATTTTTCCTCAAGTTATACCATTAGGACTCGGCTACACATTGTATATGTTTGAATACAATATTCGCGCTGCTTCTGTACTAGGTGTAGTAGGTGCGGGTGGTATTGGTTTTGAGTTAGTTAATTATATTCGTGGCTTTGAGTACACCAAAGCAACCACTATGATGCTGGTATTGTTGGTTGTTGTCACGATTATTGATGCTTTAAGTAGTCAACTACGTTCAAAGTTGGAGAAAATTTAGAAAAGAGTAATCAGTAAGCAGTGAAATAGCTGCTTAATTCCAGCTTATTACAAAAATACTAACAATACTAATAGCGTAACAATACAGTAATTAGCGTTAGTTATATGTATGCGATCGCGCCAACATCTTGATCGCTAGTTATTTTGGCGTAAGCCTTACCTAATAAACTAAGGTAGTAACCTGTTGCTGATTATGTTCAGCAGATTTTTGAATAATTTTAGCAGTAGGTTGAGATACTGTTTGATTCGGAAAATGTTTGTCGATAATATCAGGGATTTCTTCAGCGCCAATACGGGTATAGCGAGTTTTATCTGGCATAACAATGTTAGGGCCAGCTTTGCATTGCTTCATACATCCGGTTCCCTTAATTGTCACTTGGTCATCTAAACCGCGATCGCGTAAACTCTCTGCTAGTGCCTGACAAACTGCTTTACCGCCACGCTTCATACAATCTGACTTTTGGCATACCAAAATCGGAGCCTTTGTTTTAGCAGGCGCAGATACTTTAGCATTTAAATCTACTACAGTTGGGCGATTAGTCTCGCAATTATTGGGAGTAACGGGTTTGACTTGAGATGCTTTGAGCTTGAGTTTGCCTGTTTTGAGATCAACTTTTTTCTCACCAGTAATTTTAAACCAAGTACCAGGAGCTAAATCCCATCTCAATCTGGCTTTTAAATCTTTAGATAGTTTAATAGACTGTTCGCCTTCTGTAGTCCCCAATCTCAGGCGTTTGAGTTTGTAGCCGTCCTCGATTTCAAACCCCAGAAACCGCCCTTCAATAGTAAATGTTGATGCCTCAGTATGCTTACTCATTTTTTTCTTTGCCCTTGGTGAGATTACAAGCTAATTTGTGAAATTTTGAATTTTAAATTTTTTGTGAACCTACGCTGCTGATACCTCTAGAGGCTCCAGCAACGTTCCAACCAGAGAGTTAACTCCCGACGAGAAGCTGTCAGTTGTCTGGCTACGCTCCAAAGTTGTATGGCTGCTACAGAGTTTTGAACTTGCACTCGCAATGGCTGGTTAGTTGCACAACTGCAAGGAATATCTAGTTGTTGTAAGCGCAGATATACCAGCCAACGGTCTGCAAGGGATATATCGACAACCTTTCCTGCTTCTGGTTCTAAATTTAATGGATTCATTTGCTCCCACAAATGCGACTTATTTGCAATTAGTGTAATACTTTTTTGGGTAATTTCTCAACCTATTGGCAATATATAGCAGTTAGCAGCTAGCTCTTGGCAGTTAGCTTTTTGTCTTTTCCCTACCTATAGCCTCTATTGCTTAATGATAATTCCATGCAAAATATTCTCACTCAGTACAAGTACCGATTTTGGTCAAAATTCTGAAAAAAGTCTGAATATAGTGCTCAATCAGGCTCAATACTGCTGGGAACCCCTAGAATTGTGTTAGCTTGACCAACTTGGCAAGCTAACTGCCGAAGAGAGAAGAGAACTATGTCTGAAACACAAAGCGTATTACAGTCGTTTGGTGAGGTTTATGATAATCCGGTGTTGTTAGACAAAAGTGTCACAGCACCCGTCTGCGAAGGCTTGAACATTGCTCTAGCGAGTTTTCAGGCTCTATACCTGCAATATCAAAAGCACCATTTTGTGGTTGAAGGTGCTGAGTTTTACCAATTACATGAATTTTTTGAAACCAGCTACGAAGATGTTCAGGGTCATGTTCATGAAATTGGTGAACGCTTAAATGGTTTAGGTGGTGTACCAGTAGCTAGCTTTAACAGATTGGCTCAAATGTGCTGCTTTACGCCAGAAGAGGATGGTGTTTATGGATGTCGTGCAATGGTGGAACACGATTTAACAGCCGAACAAGCGTTAATTGGGCTTATTCGCCGTCAAGCAGGACAAGCTGAAAGTTTAGGCGATCGCGGTACTCGATATCTGTATGAACAAATTCTGTTGAAAACTGAGGAAAGAGCTTATCATTTAGCTCACTTCCTTGCTAAAGACAGCTTAACTCTGGGTTTTGTACAGGCAGCTAATAATTAAAGGGGTTAGCGATTAGCAAATAAATTCCTGCTCTTCTTTTATTCTGAGTTGCACCAACTGTTAGCATGAGGCTCCGCCTCGCAAGGTTCGTACCCAGGTTCAACCTGGGTACGAGGTTAAAAAAGCTGTAGTAGCTCTGCGCCGTGGCGAGTTCATGCCGTCAGGCTTTAGCCTAAGCTGATAGCTGACTGCTATATATGCTAATTAAAAAATTTTTCAACACAACGAGCAAAAATTTCTACCCCCATCAAGAGCGCTGTTTCATCAAAATTAAATCGGGGATGATGGTGAGGATAAGCTAAATTTTTTTCTGTATTTGCAGAACCTAAAAAGAAATAGCACCCAGGAACAGCTTGCAAAAAGAAAGACATATCCTCGCCGCCCATAGTTTGACACTCAGGTACTATTCCCACCGGAGTTTCAACAACGTCTGCTGTTACAGAACGCACTAAATCTGCAATCTGAGCATCATTAATTACAGGTGGATATAAACTGTAGTAATTTAACTCGTAATTTGCGCCGTAACTCTGACAAATTCCTGTAATTATTTGTTCAATTCTTTTTTTGAAATATCCATCTAATGATGGATTAAAATACCGCACAGTTCCACTCATCCGTGCTGTATCTGCAATTACGTTGTGTGCTGTTCCTGCATGGAGTTCACCGACAGTTACAACAGCCGATTCAATTGGATCAATATTACGTGCCACAATTGTTTGTAAAGCATTGACAATTTGAGCAGCAACTACAATTGAATCAACGGTTTGATGAGGCATGGCACCATGCCCACCTTTACCTAATATTGTGCAGTTAAATAGTTCAACTGCTGCCATTAATGCCCCAGCGCGTACACCAACTGTACCCAGTGGCAGATTATTCCACAAATGCAATCCAATAATGGCATCGACATCTGGATTTTGCAAAACACCAGCTTCAATCATTGGTTTTGCACCACCAGGGCCTTCTTCGGCTGGTTGGAAGATAATTTTGACAGTACCCGCAAACTGCTCTTGATGCTGGGATAGGTAATATGCAGTTGCTAGTGCGATCGCAGTATGTCCATCATGACCGCAAGCGTGCATTAATCCATCATGCAGCGATTTATAAGGTACATCATTTTCTTCTTGAATTGGCAAGGCATCCATATCTGCCCGAATTGCCAATACTTTGAGATTTTCGGTGGCTGAAGTTGGTTTTGTGCCTTTTATAATGGCAACAATTCCAGTTTTAGCAATCTCAGTTTGATGATTAATACCCCATTCTTGCAGCTTTTGTGTAATAAATTTAGCGGTTAGTTCTTCTCGAAAACCCAGTTCAGGACGTTGATGTAAATATCTACGCCACTCGATAATTTGTGGTTGCAACGTTTGGATTGCTGGTCTAATTCGAGTGATATCTACAGGCAGAGGACTTAAAGTAGTAGAAGCCATTTTGGTCACTATTTCAAAATTAATTTAGCGGAAAATATCAGATGCTTAAATAGGTAGTAATTGTTCTAAATCTAAATCTGATGCAACTTTTGTTAATAGGTTCAAATCAGTAGGATTGGTCAAATAAGGTAAACAGCCTAAAACCGGAATGTTTGTAAGTGACTCAATTAAATCAGTAGGTGTCCAATTAGCAATTTCTTGATCTGAACGTGGCTGGTTACAGTTAAGGACAATACCTTTGAGATGGATGTTTGACTGACGGGCAAGAGCAACATTGGCTACAGCTTGCGCGATCGCACCTAGTTTAACTGGTACTACTAACACAGTTGGCAACCGCCAATCAGAAGCTAAATCAGCAACAGTTAGTTCATGGGTAACAGGTGAACCTAGTCCCCCTAATGCTTCTATTAGCACAAAATCTCGCTGTTCGCGCAGATGAGCAAATGCTTGCCAAACGCTTGCTAAATCTACTATACGTCCTTCTTTTTCTGCTGCTAACGGCGGGGCTAAAGGTGCTTGGAAGTACAACGGAGTAATTGATTCTGGGGATTGATCTAGAGAAAACAACTGGGTGTACAATTCGCGATCGCCTGTACCTGCCTGAATTGGTTTCATTACCCCTAAACTTCTGCTTGGACAATACTTCTGCCAATAAGCTATCAAAGCAGTTGTGAGGACTGTCTTGCCAATTTCTGTATCAGTACCAGTAATTAATAGTGCGTTCAAGGTTTTATATATGATTAAGTAGCTAGATTTGAGCAGTTAGCAGTCAGCTTTTTTATTTTATAAGGTCTGTATAAATTTCACCCCTTTCTCCTCCCTCCTCCCGCCTCCCTCTTTTCAAAACAGGTCTACTGATTACCAATACTTACATCCAGATTAAATGTAGTTGGATCAGAAGCACTCACCTCAATTTGATACTGACCATCACTAGGCAGTTGACCATTCCACGCTAAAACCCCAGAAGCATTCTCTAGCGGTTGACCATTAGGAGCGCGAATTTCCAAAGTAGCACTACTCTGTCCAAGATTTACACTCATTATTTGACCTTGTTGAGCATTGACTAGGTAACGCTTACTTTGCTGCGGACTGGTTATAAGACCTGGAACCCTAGCTGTATTTTGACCTGCTGGAAAATTGATTGCTTCAGCGCCAACATCACTACCTACAGAACTAAGACTTTCGCTAGGACTGGGAACAGGTGTTAATGTCGGTGTCGCTGTAGGTGTTGGGCTAGGAGCCAATACTTCAGACAAACTAATATTTAACTGATAGTTGCTGTCATCCAATCCTTTGATGGGTTTAAGTTGAATTTGATAGTCACCAGAATAAGGGAGTGTGCCTTTCCATCCTCTTACCCGCCTGGCGCTGTTATCAATCGGGTTTTGATCAGGCCCTAATATAGTCATTAACACGCCTTCATCGCTTAGGGATGCGTCTAACTGTTGCCCTTGCTGTGCGCTAATTATGTAATTAACAGTGGCATTTTCTTTTAGGGTTCCCTCTTTAGAAATCGTTCCACCCGTAGATATATCTAGCTTTTGACTGTAGTTACTAGGACTAGCCGCTGGTGTGGGTGTCGGCGTTTCTGAGGGTGTAGGTATTTCAGTAGGAAAAACTGTTGGTGGTGTAGCTACTGGGGACGAGGAACGACTATGAAGGATAGTACTAACCAACGCCCAAGATCCAAATCCAGCTAAAATTGCCAAACCAATTCCAACTGGAATGATTGCCCAAGGATCATCCCAAAAAGAACTTCTCGGTTCAGATATTACTGGTTCCTGTCTACTATAACGCCTGTAGTTGGAAGCAATTGGTTCTGGGGGTCTTCCGACAGCGATCGTTCGCATTTGCGAAACTTGATTATCTGGGGGTTGAGGGTTACGGGTTGGCGGTTGTGGGTTAGCAATTGGCGGTTGGGGATTGGGGTTAGGATTAGTTAATAATTTCAGTGCTTGAATTACTTCCCCAGCAGATTGAAAGCGATCGCCTGGTCGATAACTTAACATCCGATTCAATACTTGGGCAAACCCATCATTCACACTTACCCACTTTTGCCATTGCCAACTAAGCTGGATATCATCAAATAATTCTTGTGGTTCTTTCCCTGTCAGCAGCACGATACAAGTTACTGCTAAAGAGTACAAATCACTATTTGGGTAAGATCTACCTGTTTGGATTTGCTCACTAGGGGCGTAACCAGGCTTACCTACTGTGGTGACAGGCGTTGCTGTTGGCGATAATTGAAACTTAGTTGCAAGTTCCTTAACTACCCCAAAGTCAATTAATACAGGTAAGTTATCACTTTCGCGCCAAATAATATTGTCTGGCGAGATATCTCTATGAATAATCCCTTTAACGTGAATATGCACTAACACAGGCAGTAGTTGCAACAGAAATTGCCAAACTTCTGTTTCCGAAAAAGTCGCCCCAGCAGCCTTACGCTCATCTAACAGCGTGCGATAAGTTTTTCCTGCTACATAATCCTGCACTAGAAACAAACGCTCATTTTCTTCAAACGTCGCCCTAAACTGTGGCACTTGTGGGTGCTGAATTTGATAGAGAGTTGCTGCTTCGCGCTGGAACAGTTCCTTTGACTTTTCTAGGACATAATCTGATTCGTGAGGGGGAATTAATTCTTTCAAAGCACAAGGTTCATTAAAACGCCCCTGATCCTCTGCGAGATAAGTGCGACCAAACCCTCCCTGCCCCAAAATACTCAGCAAGCGGTAGCGGTTTTGCAGAATTGTTTCTGTGGCAATCGGTGGCTGCATAAACTGTTTTTATTGAGAATACATCTAAGGGAGGATTAATTTCACTACCTATTCTGACCTCCACCCTAGCTTTTTTATATCAAAAGGGTCAACCAGTAAAGATGGGGGGGGGTATGCAGGGGTTCCTTTATGCGATCGCTACTAGAAAGCTTAAGTTTTAAAATATATTAAGGTGGCTGCCAACAGTGCTATGAAAATATCCCTGAATGTTTGAGCAGTCAACTTAAAATTCACAAGCCTACAAAGTAGCGATACTCCTCTTGTCGTTGCTAGGCGATCGCACCCTAATCATTTTCCTGCATGAGTATTTTCACCCTGCAATCAGTTAAAAAAGACTTTGGTATCAAAGAAATCCTCAAAGATGCCAGTTTCAGCCTAGATCCTACAGATAAAGTCGGACTAATTGGCACTAACGGTTCTGGCAAATCCACCCTGTTAAAAATGATTGCAGGTCTAGAACCAATTGATGGTGGTCAAATATTAGTCAACTCTGGAGTCAGAATAGTATACCTACCCCAACAGCCAGACCTCGATGACAATCACACTGTCCTCGAACAAGTATTCGCCGACAGTGGCGAACAAATGACTCTAGTGCGCGAATATGAACAACTCTCAGATCAACTCGCCCACGCCCAAGAAAACGATTCTAGTCAACTCATGTCTCGCCTCTCCACCGTCATGCAACGCATGGATTCTACAGGCGCTTGGGAACTAGAAACCAAAGCCAAAATTATCCTAACCAAACTCGGAATTGAAGACTTCAACGCCCGCATCGGTGATTTATCCGGTGGCTATCGTAAGCGTATAGCCTTAGCAGCAGCTTTACTATCAGAGCCAGAAGTACTGCTAATGGATGAACCTACTAACCATCTTGATGCACTTTCAGTTGAGTGGTTACAAAGCTACCTCAATCGCTTTAGAGGCGCAATTCTATTAATTACCCACGATCGCTACTTTCTAGATCGCGTTACCAATCGTATCATCGAAATTGATCGAGGCGACCTTTACAGTTACAGTGGCAACTATTCTTACTATCTAGAGAAAAAAGCCTTAGCAGAAGAATCTGCTGTTAGCAGCCAGCGCAAACATCAAGGTGTCTTAAGACGCGAACTAGAATGGCTCAAGCGAGGGCCAAAAGCGCGTAGCACAAAACAAAAAGCGCGGATTGATCGCGTTCATGCTATGCAAGACCAAGAATTTAAACAAGTTCAAGGCAAAGTAGATATATCTACTCCTGGTCGCCGAATTGGTAAAAAAGTTATTGAGTTAAAAAATATCTCTAAAGCCTACAATGGACGCACCTTAATTAAGAATTTTACCTACGAATTTAGTCCAGAAGATCGCATTGGTATTATTGGTGGAAATGGTGCAGGTAAATCTACATTAATGGATATCATCACTGCACGTATTCAACCTGATACAGGTAGTGTAGAAATTGGCACAACAATTCAGATTGGTTATTTTGACCAACACTCAGAAGCATTACTAACAGCTTTAAACGAAAATCAGCGAGTAATTGACTACATCAAAGAAATAGGAGAGTACGTCAAAATTGCTGATGGAACTCAAATTAGTGCATCCCAAATGTTAGAGCTTTTTCTGTTTCCTGGAAACCAGCAATACGCTCCCATTTCAAAGCTTTCAGGCGGTGAAAAACGGCGTTTATTTTTACTCCGTATGCTAATGAACGCCCCCAATGTTATTATCCTTGATGAACCAACTAACGATTTAGACGTTCAAACTTTAGCAGTATTAGAAGACTATTTAGAAGATTTTAACGGTTGTGTAATAGCAGTTTCTCACGATCGCTACTTCCTAGATCGCACAGTAGACAGAATATTTGCTTTAGAAGACGGGGGAAATTTACGTCAATATCCTGGTAACTATTCCGTTTACTTGGACTACAAACAAGTTGAAGCCGCAGAAGCATCCCAACTAGCAAATTCTAAGGATAAACAAAAAGAAACTCAATCCCAAGTTGAGCAGGCAGAGGTAAAACCCCAAAACAACACCAAAAAACGTAATCTTTCTTCTTGGGAAAAGCGGGAATTTGAACAACTTGAAGGTAAAATTGCTCAGTTAGAATCCGAAAAAGCCAAATTAGAGAAAACTCTCTATAATTCCCCCCCAGGCGGTTACACCGAAGTGCAAAAACTCTCGGAACGCTTAGAAGATTTAAATAAAGCTATTGATACAGCAACAGAGCGTTGGATAGAATTAGCTGAAGTAGAGTCTTAAAATTTTTAAAATTCGATTTAATGCTCTGATCTGCAAAATTTAGCTAAAGTTAAGATATTGCTGTTTGCATACTAAGTAGATTTCGGCTGTTACAGATAGCCAACTACAAAACTGTTAATCATCTTTCAAAAGGCAGAAATCATGACTCGCGCTATCATGGAAACCGAAAAAGGCACAATTAACCTGGAACTATTTGACCAGGATGCGCCTAACACCGTCAAAAATTTTGTAGACCTATCTGAAAAAGGGTTCTACGACGGTTTAACCTTCCACCGAGTCATCTCGAACTTTATGATTCAAGGTGGCTGTCCTCAAGGTACAGGAACGGGTGGCCCTGGTTACAAAATCAAATGTGAAATCAACAAAAATAAGCATCTTGCAGGTAGCTTATCAATGGCTCATGCAGGTAAGGATACAGGTGGTAGTCAATTCTTTATTTGCCACTCTCCTCAAAGTCATTTAGATGGAGTCCATACAGTTTTCGGCAAAACCGAAGATATGAATGTAGTTAATGCTATCCGCAAAGATGACAAAATTCTCTCCGTCAAAATTGAGAAGTAGTGTTGATAACTGTTAAAAACACTCTGTAGAGACGAGTTCGCATAGCGCATAATTTCGCGTCTCTACAACATCAAATACTTGTTGAGATCATTTTAAGAATTGGTATAAAAATCCCGTCACCTAAGCGACGGGATTTTTATATAAATTATAAGTGCTATAGCTATCAAACTTTTACAGAATTAACTTCTCTCAATTCAGGCTCTGCGCCTTGGAGATGTTCTTCCAAAAGTGCTAAATTACGGATATTAGATTTATAATAAGCATCAAATAAATCCCCGACTAAAGGCACTGTTCCAACTACTGTTTCTAGACCAACATTCAAAATCATTTTAGTTAGAACTTCACGCGGTAAGCCAAAGCGGGCAGCTAAAAATATAATGTAACCGGAAAGTCCTGTACTCACTATATCTCCAGCGCCTGGGATTAAACCGATAATTGGGTCTAAGCCAATGCGAAAGCCTATCCCAGGAATGCGGATAGCACTATCCATCAAACGGCTAAGTTTGCGAATGTGGTTAAGATTTTTGAGACGTTCAGTAGTATTCATAATTTATAATTTTTGCACGATTGACCAATAAAGGCTTATACCCTAAGTTTTAATTTTGTCAGACTGCGGCTTAATGTCTAGCGTATGGTTTTGGATTGCCCCTTCTAGGACTACTGTCAGAAGTTTTCTGGGGATACTCTCGAAAGGAAGGTTCAGTAAAGGTATTAGATGGCAAAAAACAGCAACGGTAATGTGATAAATTTCCTGATTAGGATTGATATAAACTACTGCAAACTTCAATTTTATATGTTTAGTAAAGCGAAATCTAGATTAAATCTAGAGGTTTGCTCTCCATTGGCATTTCTGCTAATATTTGTTAATTTAGAAAAAATCATTGCCCAATTTGTACTAACCAACAAGAATAACAAAATGCCTCAAATTCAACACATGGTTATATTTAAGTTTAAACCAGAAACCAGTTCTGAGCAGATTGCCGCAATATTCAACCAACTAGAGCAGTTCAAGCAAACAATTCCAGGGATAATTTACTTCGTTGGTGGCAAATATTCTAGCACTGAAAACCTTAATCAAGGTTACAATTATGGATTTTTGATGACCTTTGAAAGCGCAGAAGCTCGTGATGCTTATATAGTACATCCAGAGCATGAAAAAATTAAAGCCGAAATTATTCCTTGTGTAGATGATCTGGTAGCATTTGATATAGAAGCTTAATACTTTTGAGTATTTAAGTATAAGTCAACATCTGGCTTGTGATATATCGTTATTAAACGATCAATAATCAGAATTTTAATTTATGAAATTACCACAAAAATTGATGCTGCTTGGTTCAGGAGAACTAGGTAAAGAATTTGTAATTGCTGCTAAACGGTTAGGCAATTATGTAATTGCTGTTGACCGCTATGCTAATGCTCCAGCAATGCAAGTCGCAGATTGTTGTGAAGTGATTTCGATGCTGAGTGCTGATGACTTAGAAAGAATCATTGAAAAGCATCAACCTAATTTTATTATTCCAGAGATTGAAGCGATCAGAACTGAAAAACTGAGGGAATTTGAGCAAAGAGGAATTACAGTAATTCCAACGGCTAAGGCAACAGATTATACAATGAATCGCGATCGCATTCGAGAACTTGCTCACCAAGAATTAGGCATTAGAACTGCTAAATATGCCTACGCCACAACCTTAAATGAGATGATTGAGGTTTCTCAAGCGATCGGTTTCCCGAATGTGGTAAAACCAGTGATGTCATCTTCGGGTAAAGGTCAATCTTTAGTTAAAGATGCCAGTGAAGTTGAAAAAGCCTGGAATTATGCTATGGAAGGTTCCAGAGGTGATACGCAAAAAATAATTATTGAAGAATTTATTGATTTTGATATAGAAATTACTTTACTCACAATTAAACAGTGGAATGCTCCTACAATCTTCTGCTCACCTATTGGTCATCGTCAAGAAAGAGGCGATTACCAAGAATCATGGCAACCAGCAGAAATTTCATCAGCACAAATATCAGAAGCTCAATCTATAGCTAAAAAAGTAACTGATGCTTTAGGTGGAGCGGGTATATTTGGAGTTGAGTTTTTTATTACTAAAAATGAAGTAATTTTTTCCGAGCTTTCCCCTCGTCCTCATGATACAGGGATGGTTACATTAATATCTCAAAATCTGAATGAATTTGAACTGCATTTAAGAGCCGTATTAGGATTACCTATTCCAAATATAGAACAGCTTGGCGCGTCAGCTAGTGCAGTAATTTTAGCTACTGAAAATTCTGAGTCGATTGCTTTTGAAGGTGTAGTCGAAGCTTTATCAGAGCCAAATGTAGATTTGAGGCTATTTGGTAAACCTGATTCACGCCCTTTCAGAAGAATGGGGGTAGCTTTAGCAAAAGGTAGTGATATTGCCGAGGCGCGTGAGAAAGCTAATAAAGCAGCCAACAACGTCAAAATTGTTGAGCAATAAAACTGAATATAAAATAAAGTTAGAATGTTAGACTCTTTAAGTCAGGAACTCTATTACAACTGCATTCAGTTTTTAGAACAAACTGCTCAACCAAGGTTATTACTACTAAAAAAAATTGGTTTAGCGCGTTATGCAGATTTTTTAACACAGATGCCTTTGAACGAAGCAAATATAAAGTGTGTAATGCGCTTCTTTAGAGAACCTAGTAGAGTTAAATTTCCTAACCTTAGAGGTGCTGATTTATCAGGGTTAGTTTTGGATCAAGCAAATTTTATTCGTGGTGATTTATCAGAAGCAAATTTAAGGAGAAGCAGCTTAGTAAATGCTGACCTAATATTTGCTAATTTTACTAAAGCCGATCTTACAGATGCAAATCTTAGAGGTGCGACTTTAAATGAGACAATTTGGTGTGACGCTTTAGTAAAGCAGTGTCGATTTGGAACAGGGATTGGGCTAACTGATAAGCAGCGCCAACATCTCAAAGTTAACGGTGCTGTGTTTTCTGATTGTGACGATTAAGGAGTAAGTCGCTCCGCGTGAATGTAGAGTAATTTTTTATAGCTAGGGATACAAAGCTATTGACAAGTTGTAAGATTGAAACTTATACAGACATACATAAATAGAAAAGCTAACTGCTAGATAAATAACTTAAATGTGGTAACTTTTAAAACGCTAAAGACTATAGCGTATAGGCGATTGATTAGAAAGCTTTATTAATGTGTTAAGCGATTTATTCAATTGTGTTGAAAGGTTTTAAGTATTAGGTATCAATGCAGTGTCATAGTTATATTAGTGCAGTTCAGCTTTTTCTGTAATTACACAGATAATACAAAGCTTTGTCTATTCTTCCATAATTGCGGGGAATTAACCGATTTGAGATTACCCATGTCTACATCTCCCAATCAACAACAGATTAATGTTTCTATAGATACCGAACTTTTAGAGCAAGTAGACCAATGGACAAGCGATCGCACAGAAGCGATCGCAGAAGGTTTACGATTGTGGTGTAATCTACAAGCTGAAAAAGAATTACAAAAATCTGCTCAAGCTCGTAAACAACGGCACGATAGAGACGAAACAGGTTGGCTAGTCTAACCAAAGACATTTTTCTGGCAATTACAACTAAAGTGCCTCTAATTGCTATAAAAACTTAAACTCAGGATAATTCCAGTCCAAACTGTGAGTTAACCTGCATACAATAAATTGCACCCGTTTGTTCGATTAATTAGGAGAATAATAATGCCAGCAGCGGTCGGTATGGTTGAAGTTAAAGGTCTTCCCCCTGCACTAGCAGTTGCGGATGCAATGGTCAAAGCCGCCCGCGTTACTTTGGTCGGTTATGAAAAAGTCAGTAGCGCCCGCTATACGATGATTGTAAGGGGAGTTGTTTCTGAAGTACAAATTTCAGTAGCAGCAGGGGTTGATGCCGTCAAAAAAGTTAAGACCCAGGAGGATTTGTTGCTCTCTTACCATGTCATAGCCAGCCCCGATGCGAATCTTGACCTTGTACTACCAATTAACTACAACCTAGAAACAGACGAATTCCGAATGTAATTTCACTTACAGCAGATTTTAAGTTAGTGAAGTAAAAGGATTACCCCACCGCGCTGCTCTTGCCCCCTCCCCTTGCTAAGGGGAGGGTTGGGGAGGGGTGTACTATTTGAACCCTAAAATTACTATTAGACCTCTCCAAAAAAGAGACGCGAAATTTCGCGTCTCTTTTTTGGTTTTAGGTAATACATCTTTAATTTTTGAAGATGCCTATTGCAGGGGAGTTTTAATTATGAAACGAATCGCCATCCTACTCTAAAAGCGTCTCTACCTTACCATCAGCATTAAGCACAACACGAATTTGGGCATTAGTCTTTCCTGTAAGGGGAGAAACAAACTGCCCGCCAGGTAAAGGAATGTTCGTGCGGTCAATGTATAACTTTGCTGCTTCTGTTAAGGGAATAATCCTTTCAATTGAGCCGTCGCTACCAACAACTAAACTATATTGCAGAGATTGGGTTAAACCTTGGGGTGGTTTCCATCGCTGCTGAAAATAATTTCTTGCTTCTGCGACTTGAGGAATGCTATCAAATATTCTGGTTTTATCAGCACTAGATGCAGAATTATCGGCATTTGGCGATAAATTACTACTATTACTAGAAATTGAAGGGGCAACTTCCGGCAGAGCTTGGGGGAATGGGTCAGCGTTAAATGCTACAGGAGGAGTAACAGGGCTAGGATTTAATTTAGGCAATCCTGCTGTACCTGTTGACCTTCCAGGTTTCAGTTGACTTGAAGAAGGTGGGGCGGGTGCTTTCGCAGTTACCCTTGTTTGAGGAATAGAAGCAATTTGGGGTTGTGGAGGTGTCACAATCCGTAATGGCGGACGTGAAGCAGAAATTTTTGGTTGTGGAGGTGTCACAATCCGTAATGGCGGACGCGAAGCTGTCTTAGGAGCAGATGCTGGTTTGCTAGGCGTTACAACCTTTATAGGTGGGCTTGAATTAAAAGAAGGTATAGAAAAAGATGGTCTAGTATTGTTACTACTCGGCTGTTGGAAAGACGAATTGGGTGGGTTAAACGGCACCGAACTCGAACTAATTTGGGGATTACCTAAAGGCGGTTGTCCTAGCCCTGGTGATGTAGGTAAAGAAGCTGAATTTGATGGTGCAGGTACACCAGCAGAATTGGGTAAGTTAGGGTTTAATGCTGTTGCGCCTGGTGCTGGTGGCAGCAAGGGTGTTGCACCTGGTGACAGCGAGGCTAGTGGCGTAGGTGACACAGGTGGCGGTAGCGAATCACCTGCTAATGGTGCATCCTCATTTAAGGTAGGTTGTTGAGTTGGTGACATTACCACAGTTTGTGGCTGCTTCGACCGACTAAACATTTGACCTAATGCGAGTGTGAGTCCTACTGCCGCCACAATTCCACCAGCCGCAGCATAAATCCATATCGGTCGGTTTCTAAAACTTAGCGGTTGACTGCTGAGGCTGGGCATTACCACAACGTCAGCAGCATATTCATCTAAAGCAGTTGCTAGGTCAAATAATTGTAGTACGCTTAGGGAAATAATTGGGCCAGATTCATCTGTTTCTAGTGGCCCTAAAACAAGATCATGTGCTAATAAACCCCTGGGTTTTAAATAAGGGCTAGCAGCTAACATCAATCTTGGCTGTGATGGCTCTGGCGGATATTCGCTTTCAATTTCTTCTAATGCTTCCTCTGCTGGCGCTAACCGAGCCAAGTTTGCTTCTGAAGAGGGTAAAGCTTTTAAATGATGATTATTCTTTTCATTCGGTCGCAACTGTGGGCTTGAACTTTGGCTGGCAGGTTGCCCAAGTGCAACTTCCAACTGATTGTGTGATTTGTCAATCAAGTCTTGAACATAGACGCTGACGGCTTCCTGAAGCATTTCGAGTTCTTCGCCATCTCCCCAAAGGCTAACCTGTGGTGCTTGTTGATGCTTTGGATCATCAATATACAACTCAAAGGTCAATTGCTTGAGTACCTTAAGTGGCACCCAACGAGAGAGTGGCGATTCTCTCGCCTTCACTTCTAAGGTGCAGGTGGGAGGGGTATATTTTCTTACAACAGAGTTAAATAATTGCATGAGATTAATTCAATGAGCGAGTTTGACTTATATTGCGGCTGTATTAACTCTAGAATTTACGAAGTGAGTTAAAGATTAAGAGGTGAGTCTCTTCCTCTTTCCCCCTTCCACTATTAGTTTCGCGTCCGATTGATCAAGGCTAACCACAAACGTCTATGACCATGAGGTGCGCCATAGAACAGCAACTCAATCAGCAGCTTTAAAGCTAACTTACTTAGAGCATCAGTTGATACCTTTTCGCCATCTTCCATGCGCTCCTGATAGGTGTTGCTAAAAGCATCGAGATAATCTCCTAGTAATGCTGCTTGGTGTGGTTCGCGGTTTTGTTCAGCTTGCTGTTCAAGTAAAGCAACAGCCCGACGAATTAGCTCTTGGTGTTGTTTAGCCAGATGGCAGCTAATTAACACTAACGCTCGTGCTTCTTCCACATCTAGCTTTTTCCGCCCTCCCGAACTTTTACGGTTGGGATTGGATTGGCGCAGTCGCCACAGCGCCACGCGATCTGCCACAATTGACTCTAAATTTAGATCTTTAGCTGCTTGGAGGATTGCCTCAGAGGTAATTTTTGCTAAGGCTTCTAATGCCAGCAAAACTAAATCTAGCTGAGTCTTAATATTGTCGAGTTCTACTGGCTCTGGTTCGTGACCTAGAGGCAGATCCTCCCACTGGGGAGTTGGCGATGGCATCATCACGATGGAGGACATAAATTAAGGATAATGGACAAGACAAGTTATAACTTCACCGTTACCAGTCTTGAAACCAGATTATATTCGGTTTAGTTAAGTTTATCTTGCGCTCTATTTGAGATAAGCAATAGTCACGCCTGCACCTCCATCAGATGCACCAGCTAACTCAAGATGGTCAAGTTGAGGGTGCTGCTGCAAAAATTCGTGAACTCCTTGGCGTAACTTGCCTGTTCCTTTACCGTGAATAATCCATAAAACTCCAGAGTCTGTAGCTTGGGCGATCGCTCGCTCAATTTGACTTTCGGCATCTGCTACCCGACTTCCCCGAATATCTATGGTATTTTTGGAAGTGCGAATTACTGGTGCTGGGGCTTTTGGTGGGGTATCCTCCTTTTTGGATCTTACTGTTTCTTCTGCTTTTTTTAATGGTAGATCAGGTTTTTGACCATCAAGTGATTCAATATCTGCTAGAGATACTGTCATTTTCATGATTCCAAAGCGAATATTTAATTCGCCATTATCATTAGGATCACTAAGAACTTCAGCCGTTTGCCCAAGGCGAGGAATCCGCACGCGATCGCCTATTTGTGGTTTAAATCCTGGTTTCGGTTTAGGTAAGGGTGTTGCAGGTAAGCGGTTTTCCGCAATGTCATTCAACGCACCTGTGGCTCTTTGGGCTCTTTGGGCAGTCAATGGCCCTTGCTGCAATTTACGAATTACCTGAGCAATTTCACCTTTAGCTTCGATGATTGCTTCCTGTACCATTTTTTCTTGGTGCTGGCGTAATTCTCGTTCTCTTTCCTGCAATGCTGACGCTTTTTGTGTTACCTCCTGATGCAAACGTTCTGCCTGTTTTAGCAGTTTTGCAGCTTCCTGGGCGTTAGTTTCTTGGTTGCGGCGTTGAGCTTCTAAACCAGAAATGACTTGGTTGATTTCTTCTGAGGCATCGCCAACTTTTTCTTGGGCATTGTCAATAATCTGTGACTTCAGACCCAAACGTTTAGCAATTGTTAAGGCATTAGATCTACCTGGAATACCCCAAAGCAGTCGGTAAGTAGGGCTAAGTGTATCTTCGTTAAATTCTACTGAGGCATTTTCAAACCGCTCATCCTCATATTTCAGCGCTTTAAGTTCGCCGTAGTGAGTGCTGGCAAGAGTTAACAGGGCATGATCGGCTAAATATTGTAGTAGTGCGATCGCCAATGCACTGCCTTCGGCTGGATCGGTTCCTGCTCCTACTTCATCTAGTAAGACTAGGGAGGAGAGAATTTGATTATCTAAATTGTCCTCTGCTTTCTCATTACTAATCGCGTCAATAATTCGACTAATTCGGCGAATATGACCGGAGAATGTTGATAAGCTTTGTTCTAAGGATTGCTCATCACCAATATCAGCTAGAACAAAATCAAACCAAGGTAGTTCTACAGGTTCCCGCGCAGGTACAAATAAACCCACTTTCGCCATCAGTGCCGCCAAAGCAAGGGTTTTCAATGTCACTGTTTTACCACCAGTATTAGGGCCTGTAATTGTCACCACGCGAGTTTGTGGCTGAATTACTAAACTAACTGGTACGACAGGTGAACCTTGTTCATGTTGATGCTGCCATACTAAGAGCGGATGGCGCAATTGACGCAGAACAATTTGTTCACCAGTTTCACGCTCGATAAATCTAGGGGGGTTTGCTTCTAACCACAAGCTGTAACGCGCTCTAGCAGTCGCTAGATCCAAAGTTGTTGCGACTGATAATAAATGCTCTAAATCTGATTTAACGGCTGCTACCTGCTCAGTTAAAGCCCGCAGAATAGCTTCTATTTCTACTTGTTCTTGTCGTTGATGTTGTCGCAGTTGATTTCCGAGTGAGACGATCGCATTCGGTTCAACAAATAAAGTCGCGCCACTGCTAGAACTATCGTGGACAATGCCAGGAATTGATTCTTTATGGGTGGCTTTGACAGGAATCACAAAGCGATCGCCTCTTTGGGTAACTAACTGTTGCCCAACAGCATTACTTTGTCGCTGGAGAATACCCTGCAAGGTTTGATAAATTCTGTCTCTTAATCCCTTAAGCTGGGTACGAATACCACCAAGTTTCACACTAGCGCGGTCTGCGACTTCTCCGCGATCGTCTATACAACGGTGAATTTCTTGTTCTAATTCTGGATAAGTGCGTAAATCAGCCACCAGTTCTTTTAATACTGGTATATCTTCTTGATCGTCAAGCATCCGACGCAAGCGCCGCATTCCAGCAAGAGTAGTGGCGATCGCTAATAACTGTTCTCCAGATAAAATTCCCTGAAGTTCTGCCCGTTGGATCGACTCGCCAATATCTTGAATACCTTCAAAAGATAAACCAGTAGTCAGGCGATTTTCTAGTTCGTAAATTTCCTTAGTTTGTGCTAAAAGTCGGAGACTTTCCGCCTGAGTTGGTGGAATCACCAAATTACGTGCCGCCACTACACCTAGCTTCGTGGCTGCAAATGTAGCTAAGTGCTGGCATAGGCGCGACCATTCTAGTAGTTCTAGAGTTTCAGATTGAATCAAAGTGCAAATATAAAAGCTGCTCCTATCCTAATTATTAAGCACCTGCGATCGCCAGTGCGAGTAGAATTAACCGACCAACGCTTTGCTGTTTCCATTATTTATTTAGGCAGATCTGGAACAATATGCCACCTGAGTTGGCAGGCTAATCACAATTAAGGTTACTTAGTTAATGAGTTGATGCGATCGCCCTTGACATATCAACCATCAGTTAGATTGATTTTGGATAGCTGACTGTACTTGTTCCACTGTCAAATTTAATCCTATCAATGTCTTTTGTTTGTTAACAAATATCAGCTAGACTGATAAAAAAGTTGCTATACTTCCGCCTGACTCAAGTGCCGATACCCGCTACAATTTGATACCCTAGCTTAAATAGTCTTGGGAAACGGTAACGAGAGTGGACATTCAAATTGGGCGGGGTAAAACGGCTCGCAGAGCTTACGGATTCGATGAAATTGCATTAGTCCCCGGACAGCGGACATTAGACCCCAGTTTGGCAGATACTCGCTGGCGTATTGGTGGTATCGAGAGAGACATCCCCATTATTGCTAGTGCTATGGATGGTGTGGTGGATGTCAAGATGGCAGTCCGCCTGTCGCAACTCGGAGCAATGGGTGTTCTCAACTTGGAGGGTATCCAAACCCGTTATGCTGACCCAGAACCAATCCTAGATAGGATTGCATCAGTTGGCACTTCCGAGTACGTCCCCTTGATGCAAGAGCTATATGCAGAGCCAATCAAGCCAGAACTGATTGAACAACGGATTCAGGAAATTAAAAGGCAAGGTGGTATTGCTGCCGTTAGCGCTACACCTGTGGCGGCAGCTAAGTATGGCTCAGTTATAGCCAAAGCTGGTGCTGATTTGCTGTTTATACAAGCAACAGTGGTTTCCACGGCTCACCTATCGCCGGATTCCGTAACACCACTCGATTTGGCTCAATTCTGCCAAGAAATGCCAATACCTGTGGTTTTGGGTAATTGCGTGACCTACGAAGTTGCTCTAAACTTAATGAAAGCTGGTGCTGCTGCCGTTTTAGTTGGTATTGGGCCTGGAGCAGCTTGTACATCTCGTGGTGTGTTGGGTGTAGGTGTACCACAAGCAACTGCTGTTGCTGACTGTGCAGCCGCTCGTGACGAATATTATCACGAAACTGGCAATTATGTTCCAGTAATTGCTGATGGTGGTTTAATTACTGGTGGTGACATTTGTAAGTGTATTGCTTGCGGTGCAGATGGTGTAATGATTGGTTCTCCTTTTGCTAGAGCCAAGGAAGCACCTGGACGTGGCTTTCATTGGGGAATGGCTACTCCTAGCCCTGTGTTGCCTCGTGGTACTCGTATTCGTGTAGGTACAACTGGCACAGTAGAGCAAATTCTTGTTGGGCCAGCGCAACTTGATGATGGTACCCATAACTTGCTAGGAGCCCTCAAGACTAGCATGGGGACATTGGGAGCGAAAGACATCAAAGAAATGCAGCAAGTTGAAGTAGTAATTGCACCTTCTTTGCTGACAGAAGGAAAAGTTTACCAGAAAGCCCAGCAATTAGGTATGGGTAAGTAGAATTACTGGTTAAATACGACTTCAAAAAATATGACAGCCTATCTTAGGAATCATTAGAAAAACTAAAGCTGTCGCTTACAATAGAAGTAACCCCCAATGAAAGTTGGGGTTCACTCCTCACACCACACTCCGCCCGGACTGGTTTCGGGCGGTTTCTTATTGGAAACTGAAAAAGAGTAGAGAAAATTATAGTCTATATACCTTGAAATTTACCTCTAAATACATACATTTATATATAGAAAATGCCTGTTTTTGCTATGGTAGAATTTCCTATAAACTATAAACACTATATGTAAGGAATTCTAGGGATGTCAGCAGCCGCACAAGTTACAGACTCATCATTTAAGCAAGAAGTACTTGAAAGTGAAATTCCCGTTTTAGTAGATTTTTGGGCTCCCTGGTGCGGCCCATGCAGAATGGTTGCACCCGTGGTGGAGGAAATCGCCCAGCAATACGATGGTCAGGTGAAGGTAGTCAAACTTAACACAGACGAAAATCCTAACGTTGCTAGTCAGTATGGTATCCGCAGTATTCCTACACTGATGATTTTCAAGGGTGGACAACGGGTTGATATGGTCGTGGGTGCTGTTCCCAAAACTACCTTGTCAAATACCTTGGAAAAGTACCTCAACTAACTTGACATCGATTTCATTTCAAGCAAATCAGATAACTACTTTTCAGACAGTATTACCAATTAAATCAATATTGGTTGTACAGCGCCTTGGCTCATTAATGCTAGGGCGTTTTTTAAAATATTTAATTCCTTACCCGTCACCCCTAACCCGATAAAAACTTATATATAACGACGGGAGCATCGCTTACCAAATCTCGCTACAATAGAATCCCGCTTAATTACTAAAAGTTATGGTATCTTCTCCTGCAAATGATCTTGAATCACTGCAAACGGAATTAGCTGAGTTAGTTGAGAAGCTACCGAGCCTAAAGCATGGAAAATGGATACAACGATCGCTAGAAGTATTGGTCAGGCTTTCCGAGCAGGAAATTGACCGACTAGACTGGAAAATCCTCAGCGCCGCTATGCAGGATATGGAGCGGGCTTTTAAGGTGTTTTATCCTTACCGACACGTCCGCAAAATCACAATTTTTGGGAGTGCGCGGGTGTCGCCAGATACTCCAGAATACCGCATGGCTGTAGACTTTGCTCGTCGTGTGACGCAACAAGGCTTCATGGTAATGACTGGTGCTGGCGGGGGCATTATGCAAGGGGGTAATGAAGGGGCGGGTGCGGAAAATTCTTTTGGTCTTAATATTGAACTACCTTTTGAGCAAGGGGCAAATCCCTATATTCAAGGCGATCCAAAGTTAATTGATTTTAAGTACTTTTTTACACGGAAGTTATTTTTTCTGCGAGAAAGTGATGCGATCGCATTTTTCCCTGGTGGCTTCGGTACTCAGGATGAAGCGATGGAATGCTTAACACTTTGCCAGACTGGTAAGTATGGCCCAGTTCCGATGGTATTAATTGATCGACCTGGTGGTAACTATTGGCAAGCTTGGGAAGCTTATGTTCATACTCATTTAGTTGAACCTGGTTTAGTTAGCCCAGAAGATCCCAGTATGTATACAATCACAGACAACTTAGATGTAGCTTGTGAGGTAATTAATAGCTTTTATAAGGTTTATCACTCTAGCCGCTATGTTGAGGGCAAGTTCGTCATCCGCTTGAAATCAGAGTTATCTGATAGATGCGTTGAGCATTTAAATAATGAATATAGCGATATTTTAGTCAAGGGAAAAATAGAAAAAGCTCAAGCTTTTCCTCAAGAGTTGGCAGATGGAACTGAAAAACTACCTCGTCTAGCTTTACACTTCAACCAACGGGACTTTGCACGCTTGTATCAAATGATTTACACCATTAATCGGCTATGTACTCCTTTACAAGAAACAGTGCATCCAGAAATTAAATAACAATTTGATCGGTAAATTTGACCAAAAAGAACTCAGGATTCAGAATAGCTAGTACGCTACAGGCGTACTAGCATAAAGCAGATAGCAGCAATGCCAAAAAGAAGACTATTCTGAGTTCTTAATTCTGTCTCCTGAATCCTGACAAATTTATTAAGCTTCTCCTAGCGCCCAATGAACCAGTGTACGTACTGCGAATCCAGTTGCGCCAGAGTTATTGTAGCCGTTTTCTTTATCTGCCCAGACTGGGCCAGCAACGTCTAAGTGCGCCCAAGGAGTTTCTTTAACGAACTGTTTGAGGAACAACGCCGCGGTAATTGCACCACCACCACGAGGCCCAGTGTTCTTCATGTCAGCAACGGGGGATTTGAGACCTTCAAAGTATTTCTCTTCTAAAGGCATCTGCCAAAATTTTTCGCCTGCTTTTTCAGCAGCTTGAGTAAGTTGGGACGCTAAACCGTCGTCGGGACTCCATAAACCAGCAATATCATCACCCAAGGCTATGATGCAAGCACCCGTAAGTGTTGCTAAATCAACAATGGCATCAACTTCTAGCTTCTCTGCAAATACTAAGGCATCAGCTAGGGTAAGCCGTCCTTCAGCATCGGTATTGTTGACTTCGATAGTTTTGCCATTTGAGGCTTTGAGAATGTCACCAGGGCGCATGGCGCGACCGCTAATCATGTTTTCGGTGACTGCACTAATAAAGTGAACTTCGACATCTGGCTGAAGTTGTCCAATAGCCTTAGCAGCACCTAAAGTTGCAGCAGCACCGCCCATATCCATTTTCATGGTTTCGATGCCGCTACCAGCGCCTTTGATGTTAAGACCGCCAGAGTCAAAGGTTAAACCTTTACCAATTATTGCTAATTTACGGCGGGGACTTGCTTGTGGTTTATAAGTGAGGTGGATAAATTTTGGTGGTAAATCAGATGCTTGTGCAACACCAAGAAAAGCACCCATCCCAAGGCGTTCACAATCTTCTTTTTCCAAGATTTCAAGTTGCAAACTGTGGGCATCTGCGATCGCCTGAGCGGTTTCTGCCATTGTGATGGGAGTACACTCATTTGGTGGAGCCGCTACTAATTCTCTGGCTAAAATTACTCCATCACAAATTTGTTGAGCGCGGGTAATAGCTGCTTCCTGACCCACAAAACCTAATAAATCTACTTGTTGTAATGCTGTAGGCTTATCTTCAGGTTCTGATTTAAAACGATTGTCCTGATGTAAAGCTAGAATAACTCCTTCGACGATCGCACAAGCAGTTGCACCTGGGTCACCATTCCATACAGGCAGATTAATTCCTAGTGTTTTACACTTTTCTTTTCTGGCTAATCTAGCAACAACAGCCGCGGCTCTACGCCAGCCGTCTAATTTTACCGCCTCTTGCTTACCTAGCCCCACAATAATTATTTTGCGAATCTGGCTACCACCGCCCAGACGAGTAGTCGCACTACTGCCAACACTACCCTTAAATTCTGTTTCAGCAATTAACTCTTTCAACGTACCAGTAAACTTCTCATCAAGTTGCACCAAATCTTCACTGAGATCAACTGCATTTTCAAAAAATCCAATTGCTAAGGCATCTCCTGTCCAGTTTAAAACTGTACTATCAATCGCTCGAAATTCCATTGTTGGTTAAACATACAAGTACCTGTACCAGTATTGCCCAAAAATTCCCACGACTCATCAAAATTTTCAGCGTTTTCACACTCAAATCTTATTTAACTCAAACATTTGCTTATCAAACTGATTCCATGCTCTAAAAAGCAAACGAGACATCCAGCAAAAGATATATAACAGTCGGCAAATAAAAAGTATTTATCTCACTCTTGTAGGATATATATTATTCGGATTTTTTAGTTTTATAAAGGAGATTTTTTCAAATAATGGTATTAATTGCCAATATCTAGTAGCTTGTTATTAAATTCTCTGGTTGTTAACGATTATGTGATCCCCCATAAGTTTTACAACAGGAGATTATAGTATTAAACTATCAAAAAAGCCTACTTTAGCTTTGAGTTTGACTAAAAACTGTAATGTTGAAGTTACGCACGTTGATATTGCCATTGCAAATAAAAGCTTTACTGTAGCTGGTTTTAGGTTACAGACTATATGTTTTTTGAATTATTCGGTTTTCCAGATTTAGCTGATTTCAAACAAAAAATTCTTGTTAGTCATTTTCTTGTAAACCATTATCGGAGGGCGCTTTTGCTTCCTACTATCATCTCTTGATGTGGGGAGTAAAAGGTAAAATTTGATGAAAAAATCAAGTATAGTTGTTTACCGCTCGAATACATATAGACAGAAACAAGCCCCAAGCAAAATGGCAGTTGCTAGCGGTATAGGAGTAGCTGCGCTTGTGATTGGAGCAACTATGTTGGGAGCAAGTAATGATTGGTATGGAAAATTGATGACCTGGCGACCTTTAATAGGTCAAAACAGTATTAATTCTGCCAATCAAGAAAACTCGAAAGTTTTACATCTAGTATCTTTACCAACATCAGAACGAGCGGCAAGTTTAGAAGCTATAGCCCAGGGTAAAAATTCTTTAGAGCAAAGTCGCGCCCGCTATCTGTTGGCGACAGACTTGCTGCAACAAAAGCAAGCAACAAAAGCTTTGAGTTGGTTAGAAGGGTTAGATAAAAATTATCCAGTTTTGGCACCCTACGTTTTGTTGAAACGTTCCCAAGCTTATGAATTAAGTGGGGATAAAGCCAAATACCAGGAAGTATTACGCGAACTTGTAAAAAGCTATCCCGACTCACCTGTAGCGGCTGAGGCGATGTATGTTTTGGGAAGTAGGGAACGACAATTCTGGGATCAGGCGATCGCCAAATTCCCTAGTCATCCTCGCACGTTGGAAATTATCCGTCAGCAATTGACACAAAATCCGAATCAGCAAAAGTTAATGTTGCTGTTGGTCAAGTATGCTCCTGATTCACCTAACATTACTTCAGTATTAGACCAGCTATCTAAACAGTATGCTGCACAACTCAAACCTGAAGACTGGGAACTGATCGCCTCATCTTATTGGCAAAATCAAGAGTATTCTAAAGCGGCATCTGCTTATATGGGTGCTACCGAGACTCCATTTAATGCTTATCGTGTTGCTAGATCCCTAGAGCTTAGCGGACAAAAGCCAGCAGCAATTAACGCTTATCAATATGTAGTCAGTCATTTTCCCAATGCTCAAGAAACTGCTGGTAGCTTAATCCGTTTAGCTAACTTATCAGACCTACCAGAAGCATTGTCAGATCTAGATCAAGTACAAGCTAAATTTCCAGAACGAGCAAGTCAAGCTCTCAGTGCTAAAGCTGAGATGTTAGTAGCAAGCAAAAATACTCAAGCTGCTCAACAAAATCTGCAACTGTTATTAACTAAGTATGGTAACTCGGAAGCAGCAGCAGAATATCGTTGGAAGGAGGCACGATCTCGTGCTGCGGCGGGTGACTTACAAGCAGCCTTGCAGTTGGCGCAAACTATTACTGTGGAAAATCCTAATAGTTTGTATGCTGCCAGAGCAACTTTTTGGTCAGGGAAATGGGCAAGGATACTAGGCAACGAGAAACAAGCCAAAAAGATGTTTGAAAAGGCACTGGCTCAGTATCCTCAGTCTTACTATGCTTGGCGCTCTGCTGTCCATTTAGGTTGGGATGTGGGAGATTTTACCACAGTACGTCAATTATCTCCTGACATTGTGCGACCAACCGCGCGATCGCAACCCCCTGCGGGTTCTAAAACCTTCAAAGAATTATATCAGTTAGGGCAAGATCGTGATGCTTGGATACTTTGGCAGACAGAATTACAAAATCGCTTACAACCAACGGTAGCAGAACAGTTTACAGATGGATTATTAAAACTCAAGCTAGGTAAACACCAACAAGGAATTGCTCTAATTTCTAAACTAGAAGATCGTGAAACTCCAGCAGAGCAAGCAGAATATCAAGCTATACGCGAAAGAATGACTTACTGGCGAAGCTTATATCCATTTCCCTATATGGAATTTATCGAAAAATGGTCACAACAACGTCAAATCAATCCTTTGCTAGTAACTGCTTTAATCCGGCAAGAATCACGCTTTGAGCCAGCAATTAAATCTCCTGTCGGCGCTACTGGTTTAATGCAGCTAATTCCTACCACTGCTGCTGCTGAGGCTAAAACTGAAAATTTGCAGCAATATTCACTCACAAATCCTAGGGACAATATCCAGCTAGGAACAGCCTATCTAGACACAACTCATCAGCACTACAACAATAACTCTCTATTAGCTGTTGCTAGTTATAATGCTGGCCCTGGTAATGTTTCTAAATGGCTTAAAGAAAAACCACTAACTGATCCAGATGAATTTGTTGAAGCAATTCCTTTTGAAGAAACCGAAGGATATGTGAAAAACGTTTTTGGTAACTACTGGAATTATTTGCGACTATACAATCCAGAAGTTAGTCAGCAGTTAGCTCAACACTCAGCTAGTCAGTCAACAGCAATGCGTTGATGAGACTGGGGTGAATTTTTTTGATAACTAACTTCACATCAATAGCTATTTTTTCTAGGAATTTTTTGGCTATAGTGGGAGGGAAATATCGCTTTATATGTTTTGGCTAAAGTAGAGGTTTGATCGGATTTAACGCTAAATCTGCTACAAATACTACTTTGCTTCCCCTGCCGAATTATGTGTAGTCTCTAGATTATGCAAGGGTTTTAGGGGAAACTATTTAAAATTACCCGCACAATTAAACACTCTGCTTGGGTCAATAGTCAAGAACATTTAAAGATTAAGTTAATTTTCGCGCCCTAATTGTAAAAAATGCCTGTTAAGCAATCTGATTACGAAGAGTTGCTAGCAGATTATAGCAACCAGACAGCAGCGATCGCGCTCTTAAAACAACACCGACCTTATATGGAAATGATTCCTAGTATGCGTCGTCCTACTCAGAGCGTGATTACTATTCCCTTACCAGTAGTGCTAACTCGCCACGCCACATCTCAAGCAGCAAGTAGCCAACAGGTATCATCTAGCCGAGAAGCAATTGCTTTACCCTGTGATGTAGCAATTTTAATGTGCGATCCTGAATGGCAAATTAAAGTTGGGGTGGAAATCTTTATTTTTATCCATCGACCCCATGAAGATTTTTCGCAGCTTCTCAGTCGTTGGCGGCAAACACAAGTATTGTTACATACAGATTATGAATGGCTGATGCCTTCTGCCCATCAACATATATTTAGTGAAGCATCTGAGCAAATTGATCCGTTGTTTGTACTATTTCCAGAAACACCGGAACGGATTAAAAGAGGGTTGATAGGGGCTAATCTACCTTTTGTAATCCAAGCCGCAGTAGAGCGGGTTGAGGAGGACATGGCTGATAATTTATCACCTAAAATTCCGCCTAAATAGCTGTTAGCTGTTAGCTTTTTAAACAACTCTTAATCTATTGTATTAAGTAGTATTTTGAGGACTTACGCAAAGCCTCTACCTGTAGGGTGCGTTATCGAAGCATAACGCACCCTACCCACTATATGTGGCGTAACTGCATAAGTCCTGATTTTATTTGATCGCTAATCGCTAATTGCTAAAAGCTAATTGCTACTGCACAAACTGAGGCATAATTTCAGCAGCAGTAAACAAACCATAAATTCCTCTACGGTGCAATGTCACCCCAGCTTTGAGATAGCCAAAAGCGGGGCCACAAACATTGGCTGCCATGCTGGTTTCGTCACCTAAAGTAAATGTATGGGTAGAAATTTTGCCTTCAAAAGTGCGACCTGTAACTTTAACATTCGTACTTAGAGGCTTTTTAGGATTGCGAGTATCCACCACGCCACCAACAGTAACGCGATCGCGTGGACAAATACCAGCTAGTTCTAGCATCACATCATCAGCGTGTTCCATATTTTCCAGGGTAATGATGCCATTTGTCTGATCTAGTAATGCTTCCACCTCAGCATCAGTCATAGCTCTGGCGCGTTCGACATCATAGCCTGGTAAATGAGCAATATCCTCCCGAATAGTCGCCCGATAAGCTTCCCAATGAGCAATTCCGACACCAAAAGTGATTTTGACACTATGGATTTCTGTATAGCTTTGAGCGGCTAATGCTGCTGCTGCTGTTAATAACCCAGGTGTAGCACCACAACCAGTCATATAAGTAATACCAGCTTGTTGTAGCTCATCTTTTAGCTGCAACAATTGCTCAACGGCGCTGGTACGTTTCATCGCATCTACTAACACCCCTTGCCAACCAGAGGCAATGAATGCCCGCGCGACATCAGCCATAAATGTATTAGGCAAATTCGGGAGGGCTAGGAAATAGCCATCTACAGAAGCTTTACTAATTAATTCTTCAATACTGCTATTGCTAAGAGTGCCATAAGGCTCTAAATAACCCAGCGACCCGTGAGACTGGTAAATTTTACTACAAGAACTTGGATCTAATCCTTCAGCATGATAGGCATAGCCTTTTTGATCGGCTGCTGCCACCCAAAGCATCTCTTTTTTAGGCGCGATCACTCTAGCAGCAGCTTGACCCAGACCACCAAAGCCCAAAACACCTACATTTATTTGCTTGACGGCTGGAAAGTTGCTTAAACCTGTAACTTGCTCTGCACTCATTTGTCTTAACTCAATTGGCATCAAGTTTAATTATCACTTTAAGCCGTAAGGGATCACGCTTTTCCAGTTGCTCAGGGAAATTAAAATTTATTTTCTCTATCTTGACGTAGATGAAAAGTTAAGCGAAACTGACAAATAATCAATGTACTACTCACTGTTTTAATAAAATTTGTTAACTTTTGACTCGCTGTGACACAATTAATGAAAATTAGTTTAGTCGCTTGCGACTCAGTGGGTGGTTTAAGAGTACTTTTCCACCGTCATACTGCTACTGTCGTTATTGCCGTAGCCTAGCTTGAGGATTTACTACGCCATGAGCATGGAAACGTTAGAGTTTGTGATTTATCCCGATGGTCGGGTTCAAGAGAAAGTGACGGGAATCATTGGTGCCTCCTGCACCGAAGTAACTGCTGCGATTGAATCTCAGCTTGGTAACGTCATTAATCAGGAGCAGACATCTGAATATTTTGCTCAAGAAGTTAATCAAACAGCAATAGCGACAACGCAAGCAACCTACAGCGAGTGGTAGGTTTTTTTAGTTCCTGAATTCAACCCTAATAAATCGCCATGTCACACTTTAGCAACATCAAAACTCAAATCCGTAACTTAACTTCTTTAAAAGCTGCTTTAACTGATATCGGAATTAACTGGAAATCTGGCCCAGAAACAGTTAGAGGCTATCGCGGTCAAACCCGTAATGCAGAAGTTGTAATTGAGCAAGACAATGGTTACGACATTGGCTTTAGTTCTAATGGGAAAGAATATGAATTAGTTGCCGATTTGCAGTATTGGCAACAACCTCTATCTGTAGATGGTTTCCTCAATAAGGTGACACAACGTTATGCTTATCACTCAGTTTTGAGTGAAACAGCAAAACAAGGTTTCCAAGTTGCTGAACAACAAAATAATGCCGACGGCTCAATTCGTTTAGTCGTACAACGCTGGAGCGCATAATGTCTAATTTATCGCAGTCACCGTTTGATCCGAACTCAAATCGTTCTGGTTTAGAACCAGAATTAGGTGGATTTTTAAGGGATTCTCCTGAGCGTTCTGGTTTTGAGCCGGAATTAGGCGGTGTGCTGCGACAGAAAGGCGTTTATGTTGATGAAATTACCTGTATTGGCTGTAAGCATTGCGCTCATGTAGCTCGGAATACATTTTACATTGAACCGGATTATGGGCGATCGCGTGTTGTCCGTCAAGACGGCGACCCTGAAGAGGTAATTCAAGAAGCGATTGATACCTGTCCGGTTGATTGTATCCACTGGCTAGATTATACAGAGTTGAAAAAGCAAGAAGAAGAACGCCAGTATCAGGTAATCCCAATTGTAGGTTATCCCTTAGATCATGCAATTGTTACTGCTAACAAACGTCGTCAAAAACAGAAAAAGCAACAAAAAAAACAACCGTAATTTATGTAAAAGGGCTGCATCTAGCAGCCCTAAATTTTTATTTAAGAGAGTTATGTTGCGATAATAATTGCTCAACTTTAGCTTCTTCAATTTTGGAAGTTAATCTTTTAGCTTCGTGAAAATCTCTTTGTGTTTTTGCCAAAGTAAATGTAGAACCAACTGAGAACGCCACTCCCATACCCATAAAGCCTTTGATCCAGTTATCTGCTGGTAGGTTAACAATGCCAACGGTTGTCATGCCAATTGAAAGCACAAAAGCAGCCCAAGTTTGAAATATCCAAGCGGCGCTATCTCTCTGAGGATGAAGCTGTTGCATAAAATATCTCGTTGTTTAAATTTTATTGGTGAACTAATTAATATTTTAATACTAAATTTTCATCTGTCTTAAGTAGTAGGTGGATGGACAGTTTTTTAACTGGCTCAAGAGATATTAACAATCGAGATTAGGCGAGCTATTTTAGGTAAATCAGGGCTTATGCAAAACAAGGGCGCGGGCAAGAGTCTAACTTGCGGATGAGTATTAATAAGTTAAAATTGTTTACATTTGTTAATATATAGTTATACGAAGTTAGTAAAAATCATGCAAGACGCACCTAAAGTAATTACACCTCCGATTATGGATGTCGCAGATCGGAACGCTTGGAAAACTGGCTTTACTCCACAAGCTGAAATTTGGAATGGTCGTTTAGCAATGCTGGGCTTTGCAATAGGGATAATAATTGAATTAACTTCGGGCGATGGGATTTTACATTTCTGGGGTTTGATGTAGTTTAAAAGTTAGGACTTACGCAGAAATCATCCTTGATGTTAGGGCGGGTTTATGTATATCAATGGCTTGGAAAGATAAATTTTTGGTGCAACCTGCCCCTACAAGCCTAACTTTAATGTGATCTGGCGTAAGTCCTGAAAGTGTTACTTCCCTTCCCGTCGAGGGGGAGGGAAAGATTATGAAATTTTTTAAACTTAAAAATGTCTAAAAAAAGCCCCCAGTTGGAGGCTTTTTTCATTATGAAAAGAACTACGGATCTAAAGAATGTAGAGCAATAGAAACAGAATAATCCAGACGACATCTACAAAGTGCCAGTAAATTTCTGCTGCTTCGACACCAAAGTGATTTTCACTGCTGTAGTGGTCTTGTTTGAGCGATCGCCACAATACAGCCAAAATAAGTATTAGACCAAAGGTAACGTGCAAACCGTGGAAACCTGTCAAGACGAAAAATGTGCTGGCAAACAGGTTAGTAGTGAGACTAAATTCTAAGTGGAAGTACTCATAAAGCTGACCAGCCAAGAAAGCTGCACCCATCAAAGCAGTTACAGCAAACCAAGTCCTTAAACCTGCTACATTATTCTTTTTAATCGCGCTGTCTGCTTGGTGGATGATAAAACTGCTGGCAATAAGAACTATTGTGTTCAATCCAGGCAGTAAAAGTTCTAACTGTGGGGTTCCTTCGGGGGGCCAAGTTGGTGTGACAGCACGGAATGTTAAATAGGCGATAAATAAGCCCATAAAAATCATTCCTTCAGCAACCAAGAACACAATCAATCCAAAAATCCTAAAATCAGGATGTTCTTCGTGATGGGTATGTGTTGCCTCAGCCGCATGATGATAATTAAGCTCAGTTTTTGCGGGGTCAATTGTTGAACCTTGCATGAATCTCTAGTACCTCTTAAGTAAAAAATTTATGTATTAGCGGTCAGCTATCAGCACTCAGCAATCAGAAATAGACCTGTCTTGAAAATTGGAATGAGGAAGGGGTGAGGAAAATTTTTCCTAACTGCTTGTCTGATAGCTGATAAGCTGTTCCACATTTAACTTGCACAACTTTGAGCATGAAGCCCTTGCGCCGCGTACACCAAATTGGAAAACTAAATGTGGATTAGCTTAGCTTGATAGCTAAACTACTCGCGATTTTGACTTTCGCCTTGGCGATCATCGGGATGAACGGCAACCGCAGGGTCGGGATCAGCACGTAAGACCGAACTAGGGCCAGCAGACAAAACTGGATCTTTAGCCTCAGACATAGCCACATTTACTTCGGTACGGCGATCGCCTATACCGTAGTCATAGGGGCCAGTTGCCAATACAGGTAACACATCAAAATTCTCAATTGCTGGGGGTGAAGTTGTCATCCACTCCAGGGTTAAAGCACCCCAAGGGTTATCACTAGCTTTCGCTCCATACATCCAACTCCAGATGGCATTCACCAAGAAGGGAATTGTCGAAACGGCTAGGATGTAGCTACCAATGGTGCAAACAAGATTGAGGTTGGTAAATTGAGGGTCGTACATGGCGACGCGCCGAGGCATTCCCAATAGCCCTAACTCGTGCATTGGTAAAAATGTGAGATTGAAGCCAAAGTATGTCAGGACAAAGTGAACTTTTCCCCAAGTTTCGTTGAGCATCCGCCCTGTCATTTTTGGGAACCAGTGGTAAATACCAGCGTAGATTCCAAAAACACTACCGCCAAAGAGAACGTAGTGCAGGTGAGCGACGATGAAATAAGTGTCATGGACGTGAATATCGAAGGGAACCGCAGCAACCATAACTCCGGTGATTCCGCCAACGACAAAGGTAGAAATTAATCCCATTGCAAATAACATGGGGCTTTCCAAGCGGATTTTGCCACCCCACATGGTCGCTAACCAGCTAAATATCTTGATTCCAGTTGGTACGGCAATAATCATGGTGGTGATCATGAAGAACATCCGTAACCAAGCTGGGGTTCCACTGGTAAACATATGGTGCGCCCAGACAATCATGCCTAAAAAGCTGATTGCCAAACTGGAATATGCGATCGCTCTGTAACCAAAAATCGGTTTACGAGAATGTACAGGGATAATTTCTGAGATTGCCCCAAAAAAAGGCAAAATCATAATGTAAACCGCAGGGTGGGAGTAAAACCAGAACATATGCTGGTATACAACTGGGTCGCCACCACCTGTGGGGTTAAAAAAGGCAGTTCCGGCTAATAAGTCAAATGCTAATAAAATCAAGGCTCCTGCCAAAACAGGTGTGGTAAGTATTACCAGCCCCGAAGTTGCCAACATCGCCCAGCAGAACAAGGGCATTTGATTCAACCCCATCCCTGGCGCACGCATTTTTAATAGGGTGACAAAGAAATTTAGCGCACCCAAAATTGAAGAAGTACCGAGCAACAGCAGACTCAAGATCCAAATTGCCTCTCCCCCTTTGTTCCCCATCAAGCTTAAAGGAGGGTAGGAAGTCCAGCCGGATTGCGCGGAGCCAATAAAGAAACTAGAAACTAATAACAAACCCGCAGGGGGAACAATCCAAAAAGCAACGGCATTCAGGCGAGGGAACGCCATATCCCTTGCGCCAATCATTAATGGCAACAGGAAGTTAGCAAAACCTCCCGCCCCCGCAGGAATGATCCACAGAAAGATCATGATCGTTCCGTGGAGGGTAAATAAGCTGTTGTACACATCTGGTGTAACTAAGTCAGGATCAGGGGTTGCCAATTCTGTACGAATGGCTGTAGCAAGCGATCCCCCAATCAAATAAAAGAAAAATCCTGTGACTAGGTATTGGATTCCAATTACCTTATGGTCAGTATTAAAAGTAAAGTAGTCTCGCCAGTTTCTCTGCCCAGGTTCTGAACTGTGGGCAGGTAGATTGGCAGTTTCTTGGAGTTGTGCTTGTGTCATAACAAAAGAATTCAGCAGTCAAAATTAAGAACTCAGAAGCACTTTGGGATTGTTGAGAACAGGTAAGGAATATCAGTGATGATGAGTAGCGTGAAGCTGTTGTAGTGTGTCTGAGGTGATCCCCATTTCATTAGCGTAGGGATCTAAATACTCACCTTCAGACAAGTTAGCAGGATTAACCGCCACAGCTTGCTTTAAGTCTGGGTTGTTTGCTACTTCTTGCTGACTTTGCAACCAGGTTTGGTAATCTTCTGGTGTGTGGACAATCAGCTTAGTATTCATTGCTCCATGATAGGCTCCGCACAATTCAGCACACCTGATGGGATACTCGCCTATTCTTTGAGCAGTGAAGCGTATTTCAGTAGTGCGACCTGGAATTGCGTCTTGTTTGAGCCTTAGTTCTGGAAGCCAAAGTGCGTGTATGACATCAGCAGCAGAAATATTCAGTTGCACTTCCTTACCTGCGGGAATATGCAACTCACCAGAGGTTACGGAACTGTCAGGGTAGTTGAAAATCCAGGCAAACTGGAGACCGTTAACATTAACAACTACATCTGCGGTTCTACCGATATTTTCTGGTGAAGCACCGACACCGACGGCTATCAGTTGCGAAGTGTCTTCATTTTCTACTGTAGAGCCAGGAAGTGTTGCGGCGATCGCGGCTCCCCGCATTTTACTTGCTGTGTGCATGGCATGGGGATCACCACCTGCCATTGGGTCAAAACCACCCATTGAGTTGTAAACTTCAAAACTGTAAATCGAAAGCCATGCAACGATTACAGCAGGAATGGCAGTCCAAAGAATTTCTAAGGGAACATTGCCATGAATTGGGGGGCCGTCGGTTTCATCATCTTTTTTCTTACGAAATCTAATCGCGGAGATAATTATTACTCCTTGAACAATGAGGAATATCCCTGTGGAAATAGTCATCATTGTGTTAAACAAGCCGTCTACTTGAGCAGCTTCATTAGATGCCGCTATTGGCAGTAGACCGTGATTTTGACCATACCAGAGGCTGATCAGCGTCAGCAAAATGCCGACAATAAGGGTAGATATAGGACTTGGTATCTTCACGATTTTTGAGAATTTCCTACAAAACTGCTTTAAAAATAACCAAGATTGATACCTGGATAAATTTTGCCTATGAAGACGGTTTGAGCTTTAGGGCAGTTAGCTTTGGGCTATGAGATATTCACGCGCAGCATTAGGGCTATAGTCTTGATGTTTTTCAATCTCAAGCTGACTGAGTAAGGGCTAACTACCTACTTCTACGGTAAAACAGTTAACAAACACTATGTTGTATCTTGGCAACTCTTTAGAATTTTCTTTGGGATCACCTTCAACTTTGTCAGAATAGCCTATGTAGCAAATACAAGGATTAAATACAACTCCCTTGTTTTAAGAAAAGTCAAATTGATATAAGCAATCGTAATCTCTAGTAATTTTAGGGGACACTCCTCCAATTGGAAGAAATTCCCAAGGAAGATTTCTATCTCAGGCTAACGTACTTAAATTGGTAAAGGATCTAACTATAGCTTCCAGACTAGAGTGCTAGTGTGGAAATGAGCAGGTACTCATAAATTGGTTAATTTAGATAAAATTTCAGATTTATCAGGTTTGCGATATGGCTAATTCGGTGTTACCACAGCAAGCTGCAACAAGTAGCGAATCCCAACCACAAGACCGCATCCGTCGTTTGGTATGGAAAATTGCGATCGCCACCCTATTATTAATGGCTGTGGGTAGTGCAACTCGTGTGATGAATGCTGGTTTAGCTTGTCCTGACTGGCCTTTATGTTATGGGCAGCTAGTACCTAGCCAGCAAATGAATTTGCAGGTATTTCTAGAGTGGTTTCACAGGTTGGATGCGGCATTGATTGGCTTGAGTGCGATCGCACTGGCTGGTTTATCCTGGTGGTATAGGCGATCGTTACCCGCTTGGCTACCTTGGGCATCAACTTTTGCTTTAGGTTTAATCGTCTTCCAAGGAGTCTTAGGGGGACTGACAGTTACACAACTGCTACGCTTTGATATTGTTACCGCGCACTTAGGAACCGCGCTGTTATTTTTTATCACCTTGCTAGTAATTGGTGTTGCTTTGATGCCTTACCAAGGCACGGGCGCAACTGGAAAGTTAGGTTGGGTAAGCTTAACTGCGGCTATTTTGGTTTACATACAAAGTTTACTAGGCGCGTTGGTAGGATCGAGTTGGGCTGTACATCAATGTTTTGGCGCATCGCAGTTATGCGCGGTGATGAATAGTCATATTGCTTTTGTTGTTCCTGCAAGTATTGGAACTTTGGCAGTTGTGATCATGGCATGGCGGACACCTGCATTACATCCGCTACTAAGAAAACTAGCTAACATTGCTGGTGGGTTGTTGGTACTGCAAATAGTTTTAGGGATCGCAACTTTCCGCTTACACCTCCAAGTAGAACCATTGACAGTATCTCATCAAGCCGTTGGTGCTACATTACTGGGTTCACTGGTGATGTTTACTGTTTTGGCATTTCGCGATCGCGCTCAAGGCTATAATTATCAGGCTTATAACTCTGTCGATGAAGCTAAAACTAATTTGTCAGAAGCCTAAACTCTTTAGTTAGACAGATAAAACCGCAGTTCAACCATGACTAAATTAAGTGCAATTACCTAGCTGCGTGTTGTTTTAAACAAAGGAATAAGGTGCAAATAATGACTGGGACGAGTATCTCTCGCCAACATCAAAATTTTTTAGAAGTAATTGAAAGCTATTACCAATTAACAAAGCCTAGAATTATCCCATTACTGCTAATTACAACCGCAGCCGGAATGTGGATGGCTTCAGATGGACAAGTTGATCCTGTTTTACTTTTGGTGACGCTGACTGGCGGTACTTTAGCCGCCGCATCTGCCCAAACGCTGAATTGCATTTATGACCGTGATATTGATTATGCAATGGAGCGTACTCGTAAGCGTCCTATCCCTTCAGGTAGAGTACAACCGCGTGATGCTTTGCTATTTGCGATCGCACTTGGTAGTCTTTCTTTTACCATCCTGACAGTTTTTGCTAATTTGTTGAGTGCGTTATTAGCCATGTCTGGAATTGTTTTCTACATGGCTATTTATACGCACTTACTCAAACGGCATACTACTCAAAATATTGTGATTGGTGGTGCAGCAGGGGCAATTCCAGCGTTAGTAGGTTGGGCTGCGGTTAGGGGTGATTTAAGTTGGGAACCTTGGCTATTATTTCTGATTGTGTTTATTTGGACTCCTCCCCATTTCTGGTCATTAGCGTTAATGATTAGAGATGATTATGCCAAAGTAGGCATTCCCATGTTGCCAGTGGTTGAGGGAGAAGTTGCAACTACAAAGCAAATTTGGATCTATACATTAATCATGGTTCCACTAACGCTGTTGCTGGTTTATCCGTTAGGGGCATCAGGGCTACTTTATGGGATAATTGCTACTGTTTTAGGGGGAATATTTATTAAGAAAGCATGGCAGTTGTTACAAGCACCTACTGATAAACAGGTAGCGCGATCGCTGTTTAAATTCTCCATCCTTTATATGATGATGTTGTGTACAGGGATAGTAGTAGATAGTTTGCCAGCGACACATCAAGTTACAGCATTTTTTACTCAACATCTCCAAACTTTGATTAGTGCTATTCCGATGATGCAATAACCTAGATGAAATGCGATCTGTATGTATAAAAAGTGACTGAGTAGGTTAAATATCAATCTTATGAGGTGGGCTGAAAAGCCCGCCTTTACTATTAGTGATAAGCTAACGCACATTTAAATTGTACATTTGGTAATAAAGAAAAAACGTTATCAAATATTCTTACCATCCCTCCTCTCCCTCTCAAACATAAAATTTAGAAACAGAACAGCTTATCATTTTGTTCACCACGCCATCAAAAAAACCAATACAATATGCGTAATATCTCTCTTTACCAATTACTTAATTACCGATTTTATATAAATTTATTTTTTTATTTTTATGCAGTTGCTGTATTTGTTTTGATCGCAGGCTGCACAACACAAAATGCTCAACAACTACGCCAGCAGAATGCTAACCCAGTAAATAAATTGCCGCTTAAAGTAGCGAACATAGATGAAAACAAAATAGTTATAGGTCAAACTATCTATGTACCAGCTTATTCTCATATCTACTTTGAAAATCAACAACAATCTATAGATTTGTCAGCTACACTTAGTATTCGTAATACTGACCTAAATAATTCCATCATTGTTACTTCAGTACGTTACTACGATACTAACGGTAAACTTGTTAAAAGCTATTTAGAAAAGCCTATAGCACTTACTTCCTTAGCATCTACTGATTTTGTTGTAGAAAGAACCGATAAAAGTGGAGGTTTAGGAGCCAATTTTATTGTTGAGTGGGTAGCTGAGAAAAAAGTTTCTAACCCTGTAGTTGAAGCAGTGATGATTAGTGCAGCAAATACTCAGGGAATATCTTTTATTAGTCCTGGTAGAGTTATTAAAATTAGGGATCAGAAAAAATAAATTTGTTGCAAAAGTGAAAGAAACTTTGATAACGTCTGCATTCTAAAAAACAAAATTATAATTTTTGCCATCAGTGTAATCAAATCGAGGGTAACTATGTACGTTTTAATCGGTGGAGCAGGTTTAGTCGGGGTAAGTTTAGCACAAAAATTGGTAGAACTAGGGCATACTGTTGCGGTAGTTGATATAGATCCCAATGCTTGCCATTATGCACGCGAACAAGTGGGAGTAATGGCATTTGAAGGTAGTGCTGTAAGTACAGAACTTTTACTGGAAGCAGGAATTCGCAAAGCTGATTCTGTTGCTGCTGTACTGCGGTATGATGCCTTAAATTTAGCCCTAGTAACACTCGCCAAACATTATGGTGTCTCCCATATTTTGAGCCGAATGCGTCATCGTGATTTTGAACAGCCACTACGAATTGCTGGGGCGCATCATATCATCAGTACAGTTGATCTGGCAGTTTCAACAATGGTCAATGCGATCGAGTATCCTGAAGTGGAATCCATGATGCACTTTGAGCAAGGTCAAATTGAAGTTCTCAAGATTTCGATTCCAGAACGATGCAATGTTATTGGTCGTAGCGTTGCTCAAATTGCTCAAGATTATCATTTCCCCACAGGCTCTTTAATCATTGGTTATCAACCCCATCCCCATACAGATTTAATGATTCCTAACGGCAGTACAGTATTAGAAGCAGGTTCAACTATTTTAATGGTGACAAAGCCAGGGTCATTACATCAGGTGATTGATTTTATTGGTGCGCGTTCCTAATCATCTTCTAATTTTAGCAGTTGTTCATTAATTGCTTGCAGGCGATCGCGTACAATTTGTTCATTAAGAATCCTCTTGCGGAATGCTTCGTTGAGTGCGCCTTTTTCGGCTAACAGTAAACGTCGCCAAATTGCATCAAATGTGGTTTCTTCGCCGCTTTTTGTACTTAGTTCTTCAGAGCGTTCATTATACAAATCCCGCAGCGTCTTTTCTGCTGATGCCACTTTCACTTGATAGGATGAGCGCATTTCTTCATAAATAGATTTCGGTAAAACACCTGATTTTAGAAGGCTATCTAATTCAACTTGCGCTGCCTTAGCCGTAATCAACTGAGCTTGTAATTCTTCAGTTTGCTGCTGAAACTTTGAAAAGGGAGAAAGCTGCAACCGTTTCACTAGCCAAGGTAGGCTTGTAGCTTGCCCTAACAACGACAGCAGCACCGTACCAAATACTAGGGCAACCAGTTCCTTTTGACCTAGTAAACTGGTAGGTAAGGTTAGAGCTAACGCCATTGATAAAGAACCTTTGATGTTGCCGAAAAATAAAACGTGCTGCCAACGCAAAGGAATGGGACGGTCAAACCAACGCAAAACAGCTAACAATGGATAGACTGATAAAAATCTTCCAACTTGATAAGCAATAACCGCTAACAAAACTGCGGGTAAAGCTTTCCAGATTGTGATTAAGTCTATTTCTATCCCAATTAGCAAAAAAATAAATGTATTTACACCAAAACCTGCATACTCCCAAAAGCTTAATAATGTAATCCGGCTAGAAGCAGAAACACTTTTAGAAAGTCCGATATTACCAATAATTAATCCAGCCACTACGACTGCTACAACAGCAGAAACTTCTAAATATTCCCCAATCTGAAAAGTTCCTAGTGCAACTGCAACTGTTAGTAAAATACTGCTAAGTGAATCGCCTGAACGCACAAATAAACCCGTACATAAGTAGCCCAAAGCTATCCCAACTAGGCTACCACCAATAATTACTACAAATAGTTCTTGTAAACTTTCTAAAAACGTTAATGAACCAGTTTGATGCACTTTTAAAATGAGGGTGAACACTACTAAAGCCACCCCATCATTGAATAAACTTTCTCCCTCTACAATGGTGGACAAACGCGAGGGAACTGGTACTTCTTTAAAAACTGCGATAACTGAAACAGTATCGGTGATTGCTAAAATCACTCCAGCTAATAAAGCTGGTATCCAAGTTAACCCTAATCCGAATTTTAATAATAGTGCTGTGGTTCCAAAAGAAATGACAACTCCTGGCCCTGCTAACAAAGCTATGGGTTTAATAGTGCTACGCAGGCGGCTGATATCGGTATTAATAGCTGACTCAAATAGTAGAATCGGTAGAAATACATTAAAAATTAGTGAGGAATCCAACCCGATACGGCGTGGTAGTAATTCTGTAATCGCTAGACCTGCTATGACTAAACCTGTGATATAGGGAAGTCGAAGGTAACGAGAGAGGAGGGCAACACCAGTGGCAACTAGCAGGAGAATAATTAAAACAGTAACTAACCCTTCTACGTTGTCATGGCTGGATGATTCTATTGCGCTAGAATTTGCTAGGAGAAACGGTGACAAAAATGAGGCAAGAGTTGCTGTTATTGAGGAAAGACTGTGCATGGAATTAAATCTGGGTTTCAACCAACAATGTATAACTACTGGAGTTTACAATTGAAAGGTATTGCCAAGGAAAATATTTTGAACTTATTTATCACAGTTTGACAAAAAAGATGATCTATTATTTCAGATTACTTCTAAATTTTTATTCAATAAATTCTCGCCAATTTTAGCGGAACCACTGCTTACTACAGTAGCTAAAACACCCGTTTGCACGTGACCAAAATGCTGTTTCAATTTAGCCAAAAGTGGTAAATCTAATTTGCCTGTTTCAGGATGGACATTGATATTTAAACACCGATTGATCGGAGCAGTAATTTTAATTTTAGCTTTACCAAGCATAAATTCTTGTCCTACCCACGTAAATTCTTCCCAAGGTTCTACACCTTCTATAACAATATTGGGTCGAAATCTTCTCACATCAACTTGTTGTTCTACTAAATCACTAAGTGCATTTAATGTCCCCTGACTTAATAAGGAAATATGCACAGGTTCCCTGTCTGGATAACGAGTATTGCCATTACTATCTCCCACAAAACGTAACGGCGCATGATCGGGATGCCTAGCTAATTCACTAGAGGTTAATCCTGCTAAATAACCAGTAAAAAATTTACTAATATTATTACGTCCATCTTTGGTATTGGTGGCACTTACTAAAAGTTTTATGTTATTACGCTTAACTGTTAAGATAGCAGTTTTAAAATCGTACTCACACTTTAATCCTGCTAAACCTGGCCAATCATTTTGTACTGCAAAATGACTTTTTTTCATCCAAGGAACAACAGATTCACCAATATCTGTAAGATTATCATCGTACATCAGAGCAAAAGTGCGATCGCCTGGAATACCATGCCCTTCTTTTAAAAACACAGATTCACAAGCATGAGGAGTAAGCCCTTTGATGTAGTAAGTGAAAAGTTGCTTAATAGTAATGTTAGGCATTGACGGCAAGCTGAAAGTTGGGTTAAGAAAATATTTGCTATTTTGGTAGCAGTATTAACTAGCTAGATATAAATATAAAACAAAACTCTCCTCTGTCTTAACGGAGAGGGGTTATAGATAAAACATCATACACAAGCTTATGCCACAATAAACAATAGCGCATCATAAAACCGTAGACAATGGTTTGGACGACTGGAAAAAACTGTGGGGTTGTCAATACATGATAGAACAGAGCCTGGGATAAGGCGATTTCGGGATTATCTATAAAGCCGGAGTAATTATGGAGTTAAAAAACAGTATTAAAGCTTTTATTTATCCAGGCGAACAACGAGGTTATGTTGCAGAATGTTTAGAAATATCCGTAGTCACTCAAGGCGATACATTGGATGAAATTGTAGACAATTTGCGCGAAGCAGTCGCTTTACATTTAGAAGGAGAAGATTCTGCTAAATTTGGTTTAGTTAAAAATCCTTCACTAATAGTAACTTTGGAATTACAGCCAGAATATGCCTAGACTAAAAAGGTTATCAGGAGCGGAAGTCATCGAAATTTTGTCAAGCTTCGGTTTCCAGATACACTCTCAAAAAGGTAGTCATGTTAAGCTGAAGCGTTCAGGAGTTACAGGTGAAGAAACACTTACAGTACCTAACCATCGAGAGTTAGATACCGGAACTTGTAGAGCAATTTACAGACAAGCCACTAAGTACATTCCTGAATCAGAACTGTATAGTTATTTTTATCAGTAATTAATTAGCCATATTACTAATACTGTTAAGCGAAGTACAGAAATACCCCACCCGCGCTACCGCGCACCCTCCCCTTGATAAGGGGAGGGGTGTACTACATTTAGATGCAAAGTGCTGTAAAAATCAGTAAATTGACATTAATATCAAAACTACAACAACGACTTCAGCGTTAAACTAAAACCAGGAACTACATCTTCACCGCTTAAATTTGCTGTAGCTGGATATTGAGTAATCGAACCATCAACGCGATACACATAAGCTTGCTGATTTTTTCGGTCAATTAACCATCCCAACTTTACACCATGAGCGATATACTCTTGCATCTTCGCTTTGAGGGTTTCCAAGCTATCAGTTTTAGAACGAATTTCTATGACAAAATCTGGTGCTAAATTTAAAAACTGATCTTCTCCCTCATCCCATCCTTCAGGTAAACGCCCTTTAGCCACAAAAGCAACATCAGGAGAACGTACTGCATTATTTGCTAATTTAAACCCTGTACTTGCACTAAATACTTCTCCTAAATCATTATTTTCTACCCACAAGAGCAAATACGCGCCTGCTTTCACTTCTCTATTTCCCGAAATGGCTCCAGTTGGTGGCATAGTAACTAATGTCCCATCAGCATTTCTTTCAAATCGCATTTCTGGATTTTTGGAACTGAGTTGCATCAGTTCTTCATCAGTAACAGTATTCCAAGTACTGACCATTTTTTTTCACTCCTTTACTGATGAAAGGTAATATATATTGATAGGAGATAGGGGTGTGAGGAATTTCCCTACCCCCTATCTCTTGCACCATACATCCTTTTTTTACTAATTAGCTAAATCAGGAAACACTTCTTGCACCGCAGGATGAACTATACGATGATGCTGTACATTCACTCCTTTAGCTAAAGCTTGATCAACTTCTAAAGCTTTGATTCCCCGATCAGCTAACTTTAATACATAGGGTAAAGTACTATTATTTAACGCTTGTGTCGCTGTCCAAGGTACTGCTCCTGGCATATTTGGCACACCATAATGTACAACTTCCTCCTCTATATATATAGGATGAGTGTGAGAAGTCGCTCGTAATGTCTCTATACATCCACCTTGATCTACTGCGACATCCACAATTACTGAACCAGGACGCATTTTTTGGACTAAACTACGGGAGACAAGAATAGGCGCACGCCGACCTAAAACTAATACTGCACCAATTAGTAAATCTGCCTCTGGTACAAGCGCGTCAATTTGTAATGAGTTACTGTAAAGCAGTTCTACTCTAGAGCCAAATAGTGTTTCTAAATACGCTAATCTTTCTACGTTGACATCTAAGATTTGAACTCTCGCACCGATACCAATTGCCATCCTTGCAGCTTCAGTACCAACTACGCCGCCGCCTAAAATTACCACGTTTCCAGGTCTAACGCCTGGAACTCCTCCTAAAAGTACGCCTCGCCCTCCTTGTTGACGTTCGAGAAATCTTGCTCCAAATTGCACAGCCAAGCGCCCAGCAATAATACTCATGGGAGTTAACAGAGGCAGTTTGCCATCTGGTAACTCAACTGTTTCGTATGCGATCGCAGTTATGCCACAATCTATTAAATGCTCTGTTAAACTTCTAGCTGCGGCTAAGTGCAGATAAGTAAATAACAACTGACCTTTTTCCATAAACTGGAATTCTGGGATCTGTGGTTCTTTTACTTTCACCACCAACTCTCGATTCCAAGCTTCATCGGCACTGTCAACAATCTTAGCCCCTGCCTGGATATAATCTTGATCTGTGAAACCAGAACCATTACCAGCGTTTGTTTCTACAAACACGGAATGACTTCTTTCACTTAAAACCCTAACGCTACTAGGACTCAACCCCACCCGGAACTCTTGATCTTTAGTTTCCTTGGGAACGCCAATTTCCATCTGGATACCTCTCGATTACCCATCCGTCCTGTTTCTAGCTTAATCAACTTAGGCTGGGATCGCCTTTTTTCGTTATGAAAATTATCTGCTGAAAGTCTATTTTGCTGTTGACATCTGGTTAATGAGGCATAAAATAAGACAAAATAGATCTAGATAGTAACACTTTGTAACTAAACTACCCGACTAGATGACCACACCCCAACCAACGACACTTCCTAAATTAGAAGAACCTAAATTTGGCTTTAACGATTATGCAGAACGCTTAAATGGTCGGGCTGCAATGATTGGCTTTACTATTACCCTAGTGATTGAATACATTACAGGTAAAGGGGTGCTATCTTGGCTAGGTTTGCAGTAGCAAATTTGGTTAGTACAACGCAGAATAACGTGAAACAACTGAGGCACTCCCATCATCTAAGTGAGGGGGAGTGCTAAGTGCAGTTATGTAAAAGATTTGTGATTGAAAAATGGTAACTGTACCATTATATGTCACAAAATAATCATAAATTAATGTAATAGTGGTAACTAGAATGAATGTTTTATGGACTCGGTTTTTACGCTCCACTTACCGTAAGGAACCTATTTCCAGTTTTATCTTAATTGCGGGTTCTGTAGATGCGGTAATTGGAGGAGTTGATCAAAGCTGGTCTTTGTTAAGCTTTGGTATCGCTACCGTAGGAGTTGCGATCGCACTGCGTTGGTGGCAAACTCAGCAGTACGAAATAGAGGCACCCGAAAAACAACCCAAATATTTTCTCACTTCTAACTCTTCTAGTCCTGCTTTACCAGTATTAAGTGAGAATAAGCGCCAACCACCTCGCTAAATTTAATTCAACTGGCGCAGTCAATCAAAATGGTTACTGTTTCAATTAAATTGCTGAAAATTGGTGAAGTTGCCATTCGTAGTGGTATACCTGTGAAAACTATTCGCTACTACGAAGATATTGGTTTGTTAAAATCAACTGTTCAGCGTTCTGAATCAGGTTATCGTTTATTTGGTAGCCAAGTTTTGAATAGATTGGCATTCATTAAACGCGCTCAATCTTTAGGGCTTAGTTTGAATGAAATTCAGGAAATTCTAAACATCCACGATTCAGGTAAATTGCCTTGTGGTGCAGTAAAAGAGCATTTAGAGGCTAAAGTAGAAGCGATCGCTAAACAAATTGAATCTTTAGAAATTCTCCAGGCAGATCTGCAAGGATTACTTTCTGGTTGGGAAGAACAACCGCCAGATCATCTAATTGCCCACACTATCTGCCCAAATATTCAATTTAATTTATGAAACCTACCACCCCTTACACTGGCTGGCAACAGCGTTTGACGTTTTTGATAGCTGTTGGCGCAGGTGTTACCAGTGTTAGTAGCTTAGTCTTAGATATAAGGTTGATTCAACCATTAGTTGCCCAACCGTTACCACCATATCAAAACCCATTACCGTCTGGGGTTAACCCTGCTGCACCATTTGATGCTTCTCCAAGCGCCCTCACAGATAACCCTTGGAAGAATGTTCAAGTTGTGCGTACACTTCAAGGTCATTCTGGCACAATTGATGCGATCGCCTTTAGTCCAGATAACAAAATTCTGATTAGTGGTGGTGGTGATAATGATGCTAATCTCAAGTTTTGGTTGCTGAAAACGGGGCGAGAAGTTGAGACGTTACGGGCGCAGCGCATCGGAATTAGTGACCTAGCAATGAGTCCTGATGGCAAAATTCTCGTTAGCTGTGGTGAGGATGGTGCTGTCAACTTATGGAACTGGGAAACGAAAAAATACACCCGTACTTTTACAGAGCATTCTAGTAATGTTTTATCAGTTGCGATTAGCCCAGATAGCAGAATTTTAGTTTCTGGTGGTTTAGATGGAATAAAAGTTTGGGATTTGCAAGCAGCGCGTCCCCTGTATGATTTGGCACTATTTAATAATTCCACCTATACCGTTGCGGTGAGGGCTGATAATCAGACTTTGGCAAGTGGCGGTAAAGGTACAAATATTAAATTATGGAATCTAAAAACAGGCAAATTAATTAGTAATATTTCAGGAAATGGTGGTGAAGTTACTGCACTTAAGTTTACGCCTGATGGAAAATACTTAGTTAGTGGTAGTAGCGATCGCACAATTAAAGTTTGGAACCTCAAAACTAACCAGCCAGTATTTTCTTTATTTGGGCATACAGATACTATTCGGGGTTTAGCTATTAGTCCAGATGGACAAACTCTTGCTAGTTCTAGTCGAGATGGTGTGAGACTTTGGGATTTGAGAAGTGGTGCGTTGATAACTAGGTTAACTCAGCATTCAGACTGGGTAAGTTCTGTTGCTTTTAGTCCTGATGGCAAAATGTTGGCTACTGGTGGCTTAGATCAGTTAATTAATGTTTGGCGATACGATGGATTGATGATCCCAAAAACTTCTAAGTAACTCGCTTGGGAAGAAACTGGTGATTGGGGATTTGCACTTTTAATCGCAGATGTGAGCAGATTCACGCAGATTACGCAGATGTAACCGAAGATTCGATTGACTAAGGTTACGAGGTCTCTTGTCGAAAATTTCCAATGCACGTTATTAGTTATAAAAATTTAAGGGATTATTCACAAAATCATGCTGACTGTCAAGAAGCATTGAGTAACTGGTATAAAATAGCTAGTAAAGCTAATTGGTCAAACTTGATTGAAGTACAAGCGGTTTTTCCTAAAGCTGAAGCTGTAGGAAATTTTACGGTTTTTAATATTAAAGGCAATAAATATCGGTTGATTGTTAGTATAGATTATGAAGGGCAATTAATTTATATTAAATATGTCTTGACTCATGCTGAATATGATGAGGACAAAGGGAAAAATGACCCTTATTTTTAATCCAGAAAAATATAAAGAACTTTTAACAACTTATTTACCAAGGTTGATCAGAACTGAAGCTGAAAATCAACAAGCTTTGGCAATTGTAGAGGAGTTGATGCACCGGAAGCGGACTCCTGAAGAAAATGAATTGTATCATCTTTTAATTACTTTGATTGAAAAATTTGAACAAGAGTATTATCAAATTAATCAGCAAAGTAATCCTCAATCTATGATTTTGTTTCTTTTAGAAGAATCAGGTAAGAATATAACGGATTTACAAGCTTGTTTAGGCTCAAAAAATTCGGTTGATAATATTATGCAAGGGAAAGACAAAATTTCTGTGGAAGAATCTAAAAAAATTGCAGATTTTTTTCATGTAGATCCGAGGTTGTTTATTGCATAAGTAGATCAAATAGCACGTTTTGTCTTAATTTTTAAAAGTTCTATTTCCTGTTTCCGGCACGTGGATTACTACTATAGGACTTACGCATAAATCATCCTTGAGATCGGGGCGGGTTTATGTGGATCAATGGTTAGGAAGGATAAATTTGTGGTGCAACCCGCCCCTACAAGCCTAATTTTACTGTTGAATGCGCGTAAGTCCTGTACTAGATAAATTTAGATGCACTACAACTTATCAGAAAAAATCTAGCTGAAAAAAAGAGAGGGAAGTTAACCTTCCCTCTCTTTGCATCTTTATTATTTTCTGCGTTATTCTCTCCTTTGAGCTTTTTCCGCAACATCTGAGCTTGTTTTTTGAGTTGTCGTTGTCGTGCGGAACCACCTTTGCCTTTGTTGTTTCTTCCCTCTTTGCGGGGAGATTCCCAACGTTTAAGTTGTCTAGCCATAATTCACAAATTTTTATTTTAATTAAATTATAGCTCAGGTTTACTAGAAAGCGTTACTAATCTAGAGATAGATTATCAGATCCTATTAGCGTTAGAAAAACTGTACAACAAGACTAACATTAATTAACCATTAATGAGTTGTCGCCATCGGTTTATTATCTTTTGTTACGACCCAATAAAAAATAATACATAATATTGTAATTAAAATATTTTTATGGTTAGTTTTTATTCAGACACAAAGAACCTTTTAATAAAAGCTGTTTATATCTTTAGGGAGTGGTAAATTTAAAAAATTAAAGAATAAGCTTAAATTTTGACAGATAGCTTTTGGCGAGTCAAAGGCTGAATTGCTGCTTGTAGATAATTCCTAAATAGCAGCTATGTTTCAGGATTGAAACAGATTTTTATTTTTGATGTTTGCTCAACAGCTTGGGGGTCTAACCCCTAGTTCGTCATGTGTTGAATTTAGTTAATGATTCCTTATTGTGTTGAATTTTCTCCTTACTCCTAATACCTGCATGATCCATGTTGCTTTCTAAGCTGGTTAATAAAGCCAAAAAATTATTGCGAAAACTAACATTAGTACACCGCCTGGGTGCATTAGTGTTACTGTTTTTAGGGTTAGTGTTTATCCTGCCAGCCCTAACGCAACAGCCTGTTACTTTAAATTTATTAATGACTGCCCCTGATGCTCAACCTTGGCAACAGGGACTGGTGAAAGATTTTCAACAAAAAAATCCTGGCATTCGGATCAATATTATTGAAGGCCCGAATGCAACAAATTTACTAGAAGACCTTTATAGTTCCTCTTTTTTGCTGGGTGATTCTCCATATGACTTAGTAAATATGGATGTCATCTGGACACCGAAATTTGCGGCGGCTGGGTGGTTACTAGATTTAACTAACAAAGTTACTCCAAAAGAGTTGGCAGCATTTTCACCTAAAGATGTGGAAGGGGGACGTTACGAAGGTAAATTGTACCGGATGCCGATTCGTTCCGATGCTGCAATGCTTTATTACCGGAAAGACTTACTAGATGCAGCAGGTTATAAACCGCCAGAAACGTTTCAGCAGTTAATGGAAATTTCCCAAGCTTTGCAGAAGGATGACAAAATTGATTGGGGTTACGTCTGGCAAGGTCGCCAATACGAGGGATTGGTGGCGATGTTTATCGAAGTTATGCAAGGATATGGGGGATTTTGGGTAAATCCACAGAATTTAGAAGTGGGATTAGATAAACCAGAGACATTAAAAGCGATCGCATTTCTGAAAAATACCATCAAAGAAGGCGTTTCCCCTCCTGGTGTCACAACTTACCAAGAAGAAGAAACGCGCCGTTTCTTCCAAAGTGGTAAATCTGCATTCTTAAGAAGTTGGCCTTATGTTTGGCCTTTAGCTAATCAACCTGATTCAGCAATTAGAGGCAAAATCGGTATCACCACAATGGTACACGCTCCAGGTGAACAATCTGGTGCTTGCTTGGGTGGTTGGGGTTTAGGGATTGCTAAATCATCTAGACATCCAGAAGAAGCTTGGAAAGCGATTCAATATTTCACCAGCGAGGAAGCGCAAAAGCAATTCATTTTAAGTGCGGGTTATGTTCCTAGTCGCAGGGACTTATTTAAAGATCCAGAAATTGTTGCTAAGTACGGTCACTATCCCAAACTTTTAGAGGTAGTGGATAGTGCTGTTTTGCGTCCGCCAATTGCCCAATATTCCCAAGCATCCGATATTTTACAACGCTATCTCAGTGCCGCGCTAACTAATCGGATGACTCCAGAAAAAGCAATGCAAGCTGCGGCTGACGAAACACGGCGATTGCTGAATGCAGGTAAAGCATAAAATCACTTAGCAAATATCTGCGTTCTTTAAAATCTTCACTCACATTATCCGCCCTCTCAAATCCTATGACGCACACGGATACAATTAGAGCAAGAGAACAGCGAACAGCTTGGATATTACTAATTCCAGCATTACTTCTACTTGCGTTTGTTTTTGCTTACCCAATTGGACGAGCATTCTGGTTAAGTTTATTTACTAAAAACTTAGGTACAGAATTACAACCCGTTTTTTCTGGTTTAGAAAATTATGGACGGATGGCTGGCGATGGTCGTTTCTGGCAAAGTTTTACTACCTCAGCAATATTCACCACAGCATCCGTAGTTATCGAGTTATTCCTGGGGATGGGAATTGCTTTGGTTTTAAATCAATCATTTCCAGGGCGCAGTTTAGTGCGTACAGTTGCTATCTTACCTTGGGCATTACCTACTGCTTTAATCGGTTTAGCTTGGGCATGGATTTTTAATGACCAATTTGGAGTAGTAAATGATCTTTTGCTGCGTTTGGGTTTAATTAAAACTGGGATTAACTGGTTGGGAGATCCGACGTTAGCAATGTTGGCTCTAATTTTTGCGGATGTCTGGAAAACTACGCCATTTATTAGCATTTTGCTATTAGCTGGGTTGCAATCAATTTCATCAGATTTATATGAAGCTCATGCAATTGATGGTGCAAGTCCTTGGCAAAGTTTTCGTCAAATTACGCTGCCTTTATTGATGCCACAAGTTTTAATTTCAGTATTATTTAGGTTTGCTCAAGCGTTTGGAATTTTCGACTTAGTTGCTGTGATGACTGGTGGTGGCCCTGGTGGTGCGACGGAAGTTGTATCGCTATATATTTACTCTACCGTGATGCGCTACTTAGATTTTGGTTATGGGGCGGCGTTAGTAGTAGTGACGTTTTTGCTGTTAATTTTAGCAGTTGCGATCGCAAGTTTTTTACTAAACAGAAGTCGCCACCACAATACCAAAACTGTTTAATTGTTTTGATTTGATGAGTTTATTAAATCCCTAAATAATTTCAGAGCGTCATGACTGTAATTACTGAACCAATAGCATCAACTCCTACTCCGCCAAGAAAAATCAATTTCTCCATAAAATCGATCTTACTACCGATAGTAGTGGTGTTAGTAGTTGTTTTCTGCCTAGCGCCAGTTTTGTGGCAAGTCCTCACTTCATTTAAAGTAAATCAGGATATTTCGGCGCTACCGACTGTTTACTTTCCTACACGATTTACCCTCAATCACTACATTGAGTTATTCGTGCGTCGTCCATTTTGGCGCTATATTCTCAATAGTGCTTTTGTCTCAATTACCTCCACAGCCGTATCTTTAGCTTTGGGTGCGCCTGCTGCTTATGCCTTAGCTAGATTACGCCCTTGGGGTGACAAAGCTATCCTTGCAGGCATTCTGATTATTACTTTATTTCCTGGTATTTTGTTGTTTTTGGGATTGCTAGAAATTATCCAAACTCTCAGGTTAGCAAATAATTATCTAGCACTAATTATTCCCTACACTGCCATTAATTTACCTTTAACAATTTTGGTGCTACGCAGCTTTTTTGAACAGTTACCCAAAGATTTAGAAGATGCTGCAAAAGTTGACGGTTATAACACTTGGCAAATGTTCACTCAAATCTTATTGCCGATGACAGTACCAGCTTTGGTAACAACTGGAATTCTTACCTTTATTTTTGCCTGGAATGAGTTTATCTTTGCTCTCACATTTATTACCCGTGAAGAAATGAAAACTATTCCGGTAGCTGCTGCACAGTTAGGCGGTGCATCAGTATTTGAAATTCCTTATGGCCCAATTGCTGCTGCGACTGTTTTGGGAACTTTGCCTTTAGTTTTACTGGTGTTGTTCTTCCAACGTAAGATTGTTCAAGGTTTAACTGCTGGTGCTGTTAAGGGGTAAGTGCCAAACTTGGTGCATCAGTTTTGTTTTAGGAATGAAACCACAGATGCACACGAGATTCACACAGATGACATAATTGATTCAAAAATTAACAAATAAAAATCATGGCAAGACTAGAACTGATCAACTTAAATAAAACTTATTCTCCTAAAGTTATCCCAGTTAAAGATATTAGTTTAACTGTAGAGAATAATGAGTTTTTGACTTTATTAGGGCCTTCTGGCTGCGGTAAATCTACAACATTGCGGTTAATTGCAGGTTTAGAAGAAGTAACACGCGGTCAAATCAGGATTGGGGGTGAGGATGTTACTAACAAACGACCAGGCGATCGCAATATTGCAATGGTATTCCAAAGTTATGCTCTTTATCCCCACATGACCGTTTATGAAAATCTTTGTTCTGGATTAAAACTTAAAAAAGTTCCTAGTGAAGAAATAAAAAGACGAGTAACAGAAGCAGCCAGAGTTTTAGGTTTAGACGAAGGTTTAATGAGTCGCAAACCTGGTCAACTGTCTGGAGGACAAAGGCAACGAGTGGCTGTTGGTCGTGCTTTAGTGCGTAGTCCCCATGTATTCTTATTAGATGAACCTTTAAGTAACTTAGATGCGTTGCTACGTGAAAAAGTTAGAGCAGATATCAAAGAATTATTTGCTGCTCAAGGTGTTCCTGTAGTATACGTTACTCACGATCAAACAGAAGCTATGACGCTTTCTACAAAAGTAGCTGTGTTAGATCAAGGATATGTACAGCAACTAGATTCACCTGAACGCATTTATAGCCATCCTGCTACTCAATTTGTTGCGGGATTTGTGGGAAGTCCGCAGATGAATTTGTTAACTCTACGTTGTGAAGGGCGTAACGCCATGCTAGGTGATTTTGGTATAACATTACCAGGATTTGTAGATAGTGTACCACCTAATGTAGTGTTAGGAATTCGTCCTGAAAACGTCCGTATTGCCCGATCAGAAGATACACAAACTGTTACAGGTAGAGTATTTTTAGTAGAAAACTTAGGAATGCACTATTTAATTAGTGTACGAGTTGAGGATGCTCAAGGAAATTCACCTATTGTGCGGGCTTTAGTACCATTAGACCAACCTTGGAGTAACGAGCGAATTACATTAGCTTTACCAGCAGAGAGTATTCATTGGTATGACCATCAAACAGGTGATTCACTTGCGAGGAAAAAAATGGTAGGTGCGATCGCTTAATAATCATAACTCCGCAGTAATATTAAGTCCAGTAATATAAAACTCAATTAAAGAACAGTGAAAATTCATCTTTTCACTGTTCTAATTTCTTTTTTAGCTCTTTTATCGTTTAGGACTTGATAGCACATCTAGTATTGTGCGATTACGCTATTGCTCATCCTCCTCTGTAAAACCTAACCAGAAAAGTATTACTTTCTCTACTTCTGCTATCTGATCTAATGTCAAACTTCCCAATTTGCGTAGCAGCTTTGCATGGGGAATCGTAATCATATTTTGTATGTCGAATACTCCTGATCTGAGAAAATTAGCTTTGATTTGTACTTCAAATCTTGAACCGCGTGGGCTTGTTGTATGTGGGATGAGAGTCGCTAATGCTCGGTCTTGGTCTAAAGCAGGGATACTAATTACTAAACATGGTCTAATTTTTGCTGCATAACCTAGGTCAACAAGCCAAACTTCTCCGCGATTAGGACTACTCATAAACGGATTCTTGTTTATCTAACTCTAGAAAAACTCCTTCAGCATTGAAAATTAAATCTTCATCAGATAAGGGTGCCAAGTCTAAATCCATTACCCGCTTCAAAATCTCTGAGGCAAACTCCAGTCTTTCTGCATCTGTTAAGCTATTAAAGATTGTTAGGAGTTCCTGTACTACAACAGTCACAATCTTTTTCCTCAACTTTGATCATTGATATAGGTATAACATTATTACTTTGACGATCGCACTAATAGAGTGATGCGATCGCGCATACCTCAGATATTTAGTATGTTTGAGATGGTTGGGCGTTGTATCTGGTAACGTAAAAATTCAAAATTTAGCTGATAATAACTATGGCACAAACTCAAACAAACTCTAAACGTAAAGTGTTGCTTTACCCTGGTGAAGATGGCTATTTTGTTGTCGAAGTGCCTAGTTTACCAGGTTGTATTAGTCAAGGTAAATCACGGAAAGAAGCTTTGGCAAACATTGAAGAAGCAATTTCTCTCTACATTGAGGTTCTACAAGAGCGAGGCGAATCTATTCCAGACGATAAAATTGAAGTCGTACTGGTATGAGTAAACTACCAGTCATTTCTGGTGCAGAATGTGTCAAAGCTTTAGAAAAAATCTGCTTTGTTGTTGTTCGACAGCGTGGAAGCCACATTATTTTAGTGCGTGAAGAACCTAAAATAACAGTTAGCGTACCAAATCACGATTAGCTAGATCTAGGTACTTTGCGTGCAATTATCCGACAAGTAGATTTGAGTGTTGATGAGTTTGTTTTGCTACTTTAACTAACTAGCAGACCACTGAGAAGATTAAACTACAACTATTAATATATATCATTCTTCAGCTAAGGTGTTTCTTTATCTCCACATTTTTGGAGAAAAATCTGGTAATGTTTTTCTAACGCAATTAAATTGGGCTTAAAAGCATCCTCTTCAGGAATTTGTATTTTCTTACCATTTAATTCTCTGTAACTTTTACTAAATAATTTAGGTTTTGGAGCAGGTAGCACTTCCTCCAGGTAAATCCTCTTCTTCATAAGCTTACCTGTCTTTAGATTTAAAACTTCTGCTATTACGCCAGATTTAGTCTTTTTAGACATTGTTATGTATTTAAAGTATTAAGAAGTTTAGTTACAAATTAGCTGCTAATAAAGTATGTAAACTTTGCTCAGTCTAAATACATTATCTTTAGGCTCACGCTATGTAATTCATTATATGAGACTGCTTGCTTGCTAGAACAAGTGTACTAGCAAATTTGAGAAAAATCAATTTCTTCTCGTTTTTTAGAAAAAATGGAAACATCGGAAACATTATAGAAACATTGTGAAATTTTCTCCTATTTTTCAGGGAGCAAAGTCAGAATTAGGACATCTGAATTTAAAGGAGATGACAGATGCCCGTAACTCGTCACCGTCAGCGTATTCTTGAAGTTCTGCGGGACTGGTTTAGCAAGTATGACTACAGTCCTACACTCGAAGAACTTTGTGGGGAACTTGGTAAATCACCTAAACACCGCGCTACCGTGCAGCGTTGGTTGCAGACGATGCGAGGTACTGATGTGGACTGGGACGATAACATGGCTCGGAGCATACGCTTGCTTCATCCTGATCCAACAGTTCAATCACAACCGCAACTCCCTGTTGTAGACACATTGCGATATTTAGCAACGGGTCTTACAGAATGGGAAGGCTTGTCAGATGACAGCGATAAAGTAATTCCAGAGGCTTTAAGGTTGGGTCTTTCGCGTGCTTACTTGACTTCTTTATTACAAGGAGATGAGGAAGCACCGCAAAATCTACCTGAATTCATTGACTGGGCAAACCGTCCGTTAGCTGAATGGCAGCCTGCTAAGAAGGAATTGAAATATTTAGCTGATGATGTGTCTCTGATTGAGGATGGCTTATTATCGGAATTTACTCTTCAGTGGCATATTGAGGGCAGCGACACAGAGCGACAAGTTCAAGAAAAACTTTTGAATGATGTTCGTTTAGAGTGCAAACAGTATCAGAAAGAAGAAGCTTATCGGGAATTTCGCAAGTTAATCATTACCCAACCTGTTTTACGCTATCGAGAATATCGCCAAGTAATGACTTCCTCAGCTTTGAGACCAGTACGAGATTTTGTATCAAGTGCATACATAGATCTGCGAAAACTCCAGTCTGAGGATGTTTATCGTTTTTGTCCGCGCTGTAAGTATCCGCAGCGTCGTAAATCAGATAATAGCTACGGCTGTCGTAGTCCTGAATGCGATCGCTTAGGCAGAGAACTCAAGCTCAACCCAATACCTACTATTTCTGTTGAGGAAGCTGATGAATATAAAGTTGTTACGCCTGGAATTCACCGCTATGGAACTATTCCAGGGATCTGGGAGATTGATTTGTATCAACAGCTTAGTCAACTAGGCATTAGGGTGACACTTTGGCCAGAAATAGACGAATACGACTTATTGGTTGATTTTGGGCATAAGCAGCGTTGGGGAATTGATGTGAAAGATTGGTCATATCTAGACCGAGAACGCCTTGAAAAAGTGAAATATCGCTCGGAACTTAAAGCAACGTATGTAGTTTTTCCAGATGCTAATGAGCATTATCTACGAATTAGAGTTGTGCGCGATCGCCTTGAACCTGAACTTGGCGGCGTTAAATTACGCCTGATCAGCGAAATTATTGACGCAGCCAAAGCAATTTTGGAGGGAAAAAACCATGCGTAAGATTTCCCTATGGAGCAAACCCCTCCGCAAATTACTAAGGCAATCAGTAGATTTGAGAAACTATGTTAGTTCAAAACTGCTAAACGCATCTCCTCAAGACACACAACGAGAAATTAATCGCATAGCTGTTTTAATTTCTGAAGTGGAACTTGGTCTATCATTGTTGCAACGAGTAGCTCCAGATAATCCGGCGATCGCAGTTTCGGCGCTACTAACAGGTTATCGTTACCCAACTGAACCACTTCAGAATGAAGACAATTGGCGAGTGGTACAAAATGCTCGTTTCTACCTTGTCCGCCGCAAAGGTAAAGACTGGGAACGCTATCTTGCTGAGTATTTAGAACTACCTAGAATATTACGTGGCTTCGATCTTGCTTCCAAGCAAGATCCGCCCCAAGATATTCCCACAAGTATCTATCCAAATCGCGACCGACTATATCAAGCAACTCTTGAAACAACTCCTCCACATAGTCAGCAAGAAGTTAAGCTAGCAACTGAAGGCACTTGGTATGCACGCATTACTCATCGAGGTCAAGCTCCTGTTGAAGTGCCAATTCCTATTCCTGAAAGTGTTGCTCAGTTGGCTCCTCGTTCTCAAGTTACTTTCAGGCGTACCAGATCTGCCCAAAATCCATCGGTAACGGTTTCACTAGAACAACTGTGGGAAACTGCCCGTGAAATGGATGAAAAACTTGCTAATAAAGGGTATAAACCAGAAAATTACGGCGATCGCTTAGAAAACATTGCGTTGCAACTGTATTGCGACAGTAGTAATAATTTCCAACCAGGCTCAGAGTTAACTATTCATCAACTCCTGCATATTGTTGGACTGCTGAACGTTGGTAAATCAACCTTTATTGAAATTTTGATTTATCACTTAGCAAAACAAGAGCGACGATGTGCGCTAATTGTTAATGATGTGGCGAGTGCAGTTCGTATTGCTTCAAGATTTGCTCATCAGTTTGGGATTCCCGCAGTGCCTATTTTGGGTAGCGATCGCTTTGAGCAGTTTAAGAAAATTTATGAACCTATCCTTTCTCAAGGAGGCGAAGACATTTCACAGGGTGGAGTTCATCCAGCTTGGCGATGGTTTAGTCCTATTTGTCCGCTTCTGGCATTGGTGCAAGCAGAGGAAAAATGGAGTTTTGGAGCCGAACCTTGCCATAGCTTATACAAAAAAGAAAAGCCTGTTAATAATGAAAATGAGGAAGAAGAGGATAATGGGTATACTTGTCCTCTTTACTACAAGTGTCCTCGTCACCAAGTTGAGCGAGATATTGCTCAAGCAATGGTTTGGGTACTAACGCCTGGTAGCTGGATTCATACACGAGTTCCTCGCCAACTGTTTGATACAAGACTGACATTTGCAGAAGCAGTTTATCGAGAATGCGATTTTCTCTTTGTTGATGAAGCCGATCGCGTCCAAGTTCAACTTGATGAAGCTTTTGCACCCAGTGAAGTTTTACTAGATAACTCTGGCAGTTCTTTTCTTAATCGTCTTGGGATTAATGTTTCCACAATTTACACTTCTAATCGCAGTCGTTTAGCTGGGAACTTATTAGCTGATTGGAAACGCGCCAGCGACAATGCCCAAATTGCTACAGATCGTATATGTCATCAACTCTATAACGATAATGAACTTGCAGATTGGCTTGGGCCTACGCCTTTTACTGGGCGATCGCTTTTTGCCCGCTTAGTTCGAGAACTAATTGATTTACAACAAAACTCTTCAGCAACAGCAACTCCATCTAATCCTCCATCTCGTCAAACCCGCCAACAACGCTATCAACAAAAACAGCAGCAAATTCTCGCTGGTTTGCCATCATTAGCACAACGCGAACGTCAACAAGAACTAATGCAAACCATAGAAGGATTTTTAGGAACTCCTCTAAATCCCTCTCAAGGAAAACAACTGAGCCAAATTGCTTTAGCACTACTTGCAATTGAAGGATTTAACGAAGTTTTGCCAGAGGTACAAAACTGGTGGCGTAAATGGGCAAAAGAAAATAACTTGCCTTTACCTAAAAATGATGAATGGGAATCTTTTCAGCGTAAAACTGTATTCGCTATTGTGATCGCTATTTTAGAAAATCGCTTGACTTTTCTTGTTGACGGCTTGTCAATAGTGAGCCGTTTTTTAGATCTGCATGAGTTGAGTCAAGCACTATTTTATCGCCCGCCCCGCGATTATTTGCCTGTAATTCCGAATGCGCCTGTGGGAAATATTTTAGGCTTTCGTTACAGTCGGGAACATAATGCGCCAGGAGGTAAACTTGACTATTTCCGATACGTTGGTGTTGGTCGCGCTTTACTACTAAATTTTCCTACACTCTTTGCCGCCGATGATTGGGAAGGAGCGCACACAATTTTAATTTCTGGTACAAGTTTTGCTCCAGGTTCACCTGTTTACAATATTGCAATTCGACCACAAGTATTGTTAGAACTAACTCAAAAAAAGGGAGCAGGTATTGGCAGTAGTGAATTTGGTTTTACTCCCCAAAAGAATGTTAGCGGTCAGCCAATTTCAATTTCTGGATTGTATACAAGTAGGCGTAAAACTGCTGCTAACGAGATGGTTGAAGCATTGTGTCGTACTACAGGCGGAACAAAAAGTTTCCTTGACGAACTTCTAGAAGATTTAAGAAACCGCGAACAAACAGATCCAGAGTATTGGCGCGATCGCCAACGCATCCTGATAATTACTAATAGTTATGACGAAGCTGATTGGGTTGAATCGCGCCTTTGTCGCAGCTACTTTACACGACATATTGATCAGATTGCGGCTTTACGTCGTGACAGTGCGCCAAAATCCTTGCCTGGTATTCGTCGCAGTCAGATAGGCAATCTTAAGGAACTTAACACTCAAATTGTCGTTGCGCCTTTGATGGCTTTAGAGCGTGGATATAACATTCTCAATGAGCAAAAAATTGCTGCGTTCGGTGCGGCACTTTTCCTGTGCAGACCTATGCCAGTTCCTGACGATTGGCAATCGACAGTGCGACAGTTAAACGCATGGGCGCTTAAAAATTATCCAGATCCAGCCAACTACGTCAATTTGAATTCGCAATTGTTATCAAATTTTGAAGAACGCTTCTACCGTCTAGCTATTGCTGAATTGACTAGGCTGAATTGTCGTGCTTTGAGATTTGAGCAATTAACTGAGCGATTAGTTAGGGGAAATGTCCCTTGTATTGTTCATTTCTTGGATGCCAAATTTGCTCCACAATTAGCGCAATCAAATTTTCAACAATCAGATTCAACAGCTACATCTTTATTAATTGGTATCTGCGAGGTTTTACAAGAAGCAATTGAAGCGAATCATAAATCTCCTAGCGAGATTATGCTGGCGCGATCGCTCTACAACGATTTCTTTACAGCACTTACACAAACGAAAGGATTGCAATATGGCAGTTAAAACACTTTTCCCTGGAGCATGGGCATTACGTTCAGAGCAAGAATTTAAACTATTTACAATTACAGTACCTTCTTCTTGGCAACGAGCGGCTCAGGCACTAGCTCAAAAACGATTCAAAATGCAGGGCAGAGGTTATCCATCTGTTCCCGTGCATTCCCTAAATTCGATTGTTAGAGCTAGCTTTCCTCAAATCATTAAAACTGAGCGTAATGCTTGGAAAGAAAATAGTAATCATTGGATAATTGCAAAAGAACAAGTAAATATTTCGGACTTACCAGAACTGGTTAAAAACTGGTTACGGGAAGAATTTAACTGTTTAGGCGAGGACGAAGTTGAATTAACGCTCTATCAGCTAGATGATCAACTTTGGGAATGGAATGAAGAGCCACTCGTTTATCCACTCCAGCAATTACTAGCAGAATATCAGACAAATAATCTCTGTTTTTCAGCTATTCCTGATTACCTAGTTGACAAATTATTAGAACACCCAGAAATTAGCTTTGAAGGTGAAAATCACTCTTTTCAACTAAAATTTTACCGTGTTGTAGGACAAGCGGCTGAGTTAATGTCTTGGCCACCAATAGAAGTTACGTGTTTGAAAAGAGGAGAAGAAGTTGCAATAGCGAAAATCTCTTTCGTTATTTCTTTTTCAGTACAAACAATTCCTTGGCGTAAAGAACCAGTTGTATATCACAATTTATCTGTTCGACGCTGGATTAATACCCCGTTTAAGCGATCGCCTTACCCTGGAGTCACTGTTCATATCGGCGATTCATACCGATGGTTAGATTGTCAGCGTCAAACTCTGAAATTTATGCCAATTAGAGTACAACGTCTGGATGGACAATTAAGCTGGCCTCGTGCATTAAAGGAACTACTAGCTATCAATGACTGTCAATTACCAGATTTGCAAGAGATTATTCAACAACTAAACACAAATTGGCATTCTGAAAATTTATCAGTTAGAGAAATACAAACTGCGATCGCTTATCACAGTAGTTACAGCAGTAGCGGTATAAAAACTCTGTGTTTACCAGGCGTGAGTCCACGAGATCTGGCTAGCCTCGATCAAGTAATTTGCGATCGGCTTCCTGTAGAAAGAATAGGTAAAGCCAACCTTATCACTGCCTTTAAACCTTATCAAGATTCACCGCTAAGGGATTTATGGGACTCAAGGGCAGGAAAGCGTAAGGTGCAAATGCTACAACCTGAGTATGCTCAAAAAGCGGTACTGCAATTATGCAATCAAAACACTTTATCTATCTTGATAGTTTGGGAAACAGAATTTTGTAGAGATGCAATTGTTTACGAAATTTGCCAATTACTTGACCTGCAACCAACAAATGATGAACAGATTTATAGCGGAGTAATAGGAAGCGTTAAAATTCAGGCACTTCATGTTTCTGACTTAACGCAACCGTTAGATATTCCAGCTAAACTTTCTCCTGAAAAAAGGCAGCATCTACGCAAAAAATTCATGGAGAAGCGAATTCAAGAGATTATTAACTATCTTCCCAATCCAACTAAACTCTGTGGGGCTATTGTCGAAATCAAGCGAAAGCGAGATTACTTTCCACGAGAAGCAGATCCGAAACTGGCATGGCGGATTGGAGCAATGAAAAAAGGCTATCCCAATCAACATATTCATGCGCTTACTCCGAGTAATAGTAAGAGAAAAATAAAAGCTGACCAAGAACGAGTTAAACGTGCGGTTATAGACTTACTCCGTCAATTAGGCGCAATGCCTAACCCTGTTGTAGGGATGGAATTAGACGGAGTAAGTTCCAATTTGTGGTTAACCTGTTTCCATGTCATCCGTCGTAATCGCAAAACTACAGCTAATGGAAAAGATGTAAAAGTTGCGCTGATGGTTAGAGTCAATGCAGCAACTGGAGAAGTACAGCTAACAACTTCTTCAATCTTTCATACTCAAGGTTGGGTATCTTACGGAGAAGGACTTAAGCGATTACTTGATGAAAAGTGGGCAGATGAATCAACTTCTGAATCTGGGGAAGAAACCCTTAGTAAGGATCGCAAACAAGCTGAACAGCAACGTATTGGACAATTTGTAAGCCAATGCCTGAAAAGCTGCTTGAATTTGCCTGCTGAGGGCAAAGATTTACCGCGTGTATTATTTATGGCATCAGCGCAGAATGCACGAGAGTTATTACCTTGGTTAACTAATCCTCAGTTACCCAAAAATACTTTACCAGATGGACTAGCAAGACAATTAAATAATTCAGAGTGCGATCGCCTATGGGTGGTTCGCCTCCGAGAATTAGAAAGAGGGGAAACACCTGTAGTTATTGCAGAAGGTGAACCAGGTACTAGACCTACAGTTGGTGGCATCTTTAAGTGGGAAGGAGTCTGTGATTCAAAAGAGAATGCGGTTTACCTCAGTCTTAGAAATTTGTTAATAACTGAGAAGTATCCTCTAGCAAAGCGTCAATCACGTTTAGATAATGGTGGCGCTCCAGCAGCCAACCCAAAGCCATTGGAAATAGCAGTTATTTACCATCCAGATATTGAAGAAGAGAGACTTGTAAGTTTAGTACATACTCTAAGAAATCGCTGGTCTTATTTTGCAGATGATGTTTCTTTACCATTGCCGTTTCCTTTCGCAATTAAGGCTAAAGAGTACGCTGTTAGCCCACAAGACACAATAGATGCTTTAGAGAGTGAGGGCGAAGATTTTGATGATATAGATTGAAAGCGATCGCATCATAACAATTTGAATAGCTACAACTTGCCTTAAAGCAGCGCTAATAAACATTTATTTTGCACATCTCTTAGATTTTCTTAGGGCAGGCATCTTGCCTGCCTTTAAATATGCAACTTAAAAGCAGATTAGCTTAATCTTGCAACAATAGTTCAAATGTATTATGAATAGTTCATCTGTACTAATAAAGTATCTAATTCTTACCTAAACTCTTTCTTATAAACCTAGAGCTATGACTGATTTTCCTCCGAGGTCTTGGTTTGGGCGCAAGACTATCTATGAGCTAATCCAGCACCATTTCCCAATGGGAAAGTCTAAAATCCGTATTGCGTCTGGCTTTTTTACTATCGAAGGCTGGCGCTTGGTTCGGGATGTTGCCAGAAACAAACACGTTGATTTATTGGTTGGAATTAACGAGTTAACGAGTTAAGTAAGTCAAATAAAAGAAAAGATGTAAAGGCAGCACAGGTTTTTCTCATTGAGGAATTCATGCAAAATCTAGCAACAGGATTTGCAGGCGATCGCCGTCAGACTGTAGAAGCTTTGGTTGAACAAATTAAGGCAGGTCAGTTTCGGATTGTGGATGCGCGTGCTATGAGGCATCATGCCAAAGTTTATCTAGTTGACTGTGAAATTGGCATTGTAACATCAGCAAATTTAACCGTACATGGCTTGACGCAACAAGTTGAAGCTGGAGCTTTGCTTGCTGAGAAAGAGGAAGTTATAAAAATGGTTGAAAAATTTGATGAGCATTTTGCTAAAGCGACAGACCTGACTCAGGAACTACTTAATCGTTTAGAATGCTGGTTAAAACTTGTTTCCCCATGGGATGCTTATCTCAAAACTTTGCTTACTCTTGAAGATAAAGCTCTTGATAGCGAATATACTCTGCCGACGGCCTATCAAAGAGCTATGATCGCTGAAACTTTACGAAAGATTATGGAGCATGATGGTACCATGTTAGTTGCTTCCACAGGTCTTGGTAAAACAGTTGTTGCTACTCACGTTGCTCTCCAACTCTTAAAAGCAAACGAAATTAAAAATGTATTACTGATTGGGCCAAAGTTAGTCAAGAAACAATGGGAACATGAGTTTCTTCAGGCCAGTATTTCGTTTAAATATATTGGATATCAAGCTTTAGATAAGGAAGACTCAAAATATGATGGTAGTCTTGAGGATTTTTTTGAAATAGAACCAATAATTAACAAAAAATGGCTGATTATTATTGATGAGAGTCATCTGTTTAGGGATTGCCACGATAGTTTAGATGGCCCCAAAAGACGTTCTTTCCAGAGATTAGTCTCTTTGATTGAGAAAAGCGGTTGTAAAGTTTTGCTTCTGACTGGCTCTCCTTACTCTACAGGTATTAAAAATCTTAATGCTCAACTTCGCCTTTTACCAAATACCGCAGAAATCAATATTGCATCAAATACAAGAGGTTCAAAACCTTTTGAATGGAGGACGAACAATATAGAAGAATTTATTAATTTACCTGTAGTATCTCAATTAACTACACCTCACGTTGCAAAATCCTATGGTAAAAGCGTTAAAAATGGCGTATCAATCGATTTTGGGGAAGAAAAACGTTATATTCCAAGAGTTATGCTGTCCCGATGCGACTTCACTTTATTTTTAGAAAGTGAGCTTGCTCAAGCTTTTCGTAATGGTTGCTTCATTGTTGAAGGTCGCCCCTTTCAGCGCAGGACTATAGAAAGACATGCTGAGGTTGCATGGGTAAGTTCACCTTGGGCAATTCGCGAAGTTCTTCAAAAAGTTATTAACACACCTGGAGAACCGAACTCATCATATAAATTTGAGTTTGAGATGCCGCAGTCACAGCGCCGTGAAAGACTAGAGCCTATTTTAAATCAGTTAAAAAAGATGATGTTTAATGATGATCCAAAGCTTTTATATCTATGTTTCCTCCTGAAAAAGATTTATTCCAGCCGTAAAAAAGTCATTATTTTCTGTGAGCGCCGCGCAACTGTTGTTTATTTAGTTACAGCTTTAAATAATTTGGTCTCTAAACTGCGAGTATTTGGCACAATTAGGCAAAGGCAAAATCAATATGAGCATAAAAGCGACCGAGAAATTTTACAGGCAATTAAAAAATTTGCTCCAATTGCAAATAAAATTGAAATAAAAAACAATGAAACCTATGATGTGTTTATATCAACCGATGCTCATGGTATTGGAATTAATCTACAAGATGCACCTATAGTCATTAACTACGATTTATCTTGGACTCCTATTGAAATTACCCAAAGAGCAGGTCGTGTTCTTAGACCTTGGATCAAATCACGAATTATTGATCTTTACACTTTTGTTCCACCACTAACAAATGATGCTTTAAGAAATTTAGGTATCGCAAGACGGTGGCGGAAATTAATAGATCGACATAGCCAATCTCAAAAAATTCTCGATCTTCCTGTTCTCTCCATTCAAGAAGCAGAGGAACAAATTAATCCATCCGATGTTGCTTCAAAAGTGACAGTTCAATTGGGTGAGCTTGACTTATATGCTTTAGATTCAGGAAATGTATCAGCTTATTATCAGCATTTATATAAATCAAGATTACATAGTAACCGTAATTATGCCCGTAAAATACTTGACGATATTGTAAGTGCTAAAAAATATCCAGGTCAAACGGTCTTAGTTTACGTCCTATTTAAATACAACGATAAATATAATTGGGCTATATACGAAGAAAAATCAAAGAGTTTGCAGAAAATATCGGTTGTTCAACTGCTGGATTGGCTTGAGTGCGATCGAGATACTCCCCGTGCTATTGTTAGTGGCGATGAAATCGATAACCTAAGTGATGATTGCATACGAGAGTGGTGTAATCAGCATAAAGCAGATCCAGATGATGTGATTAGGGTATGCACCGTATACCTGAAGCCAGAGCAAGAGTCTGATGAACTAAAAGATTTTGCAAGAAGTTAGTACACTGTAATTCATATTAAATAAATAGTAATGAGCTTAGTAATTTATAGAAGATTGAATAAAGCGATCGCTTCCCATACATAATAGAAAAGGCGATCGCTCTTAATCTCATGCTGGCTGGTAAGGAATTAGCTTTAATAGCTCATCCATTATTTCCTGATTTGCAGCACCTATCAAAGTTTTAGCATTATAATCGAAAGGCTTACCAGTAAGTTGACTAAATACCGCCCCAGCTTCTTTTGCTATCAAATAACCAGGCATGATATCCCAGATGTCAAAAGAATAAACAAGATAAGCATCTGTTCTACCTGCTGCCAAAAATGCTAAATCATAACAGGCAGCACCCCACATTTTTAACCGAGCAATATGATTAGCAATAGAGTTTAATCCTGCTAATCTCACATGATTTTCTTGGCTCTTCCGTACTTACTGTGCTAAAATATTAAAAGGATTAGTATAATTTCAAGCTTTTTATCAATAGAATATGAATAAAGCAATGACAAAATTGCTAAATTTACCAGGAGTTTTAGTAGAAGATATTCACCAAACAGACTCCACATTAATTTTCTTTGTTAAATCAGATAATAAAATAGCAGTTTGTCCCCGTTGCGATCAAACAAGTCGTCGTCTCCATCAAAATCAAAGATATTTAGTTAAAGATTTACCTCTGAGCAATAGAGAGGTAATTTTATCTGTAAATCGGCGACGATTTAAGTGTGAAAATTGTGCTAAACCAGAAGAGCGAAAATTTAGATTTTGTACCAAAAAAGAAAAATTTTACTTACAGATATGGACAAACAGTTACTCAACAGGTTGTGCATAGTGATATTAAGAACGTCGCTGCTAATAACGGATTAACGCCAGAAGAAGTTGAGTCAATGGTAATGTTTTTTGCCAATATTTTTCTACCTATTGATGTAAGCAATTTAGTAAGATTAGGGATAGAGGAAATTAGTTTAGTCAAAGGTCAAGGTAAGTTTATAGTAGTTCTAGTAGACTTAGACAGTCATAAATTAATTGGGTTAGTGTCAGCGCGAAAGCAGTCTGAGATAGAGAAAGTACTGCTAGATTGGGGAGAAAAAGTCTTATCTCAGATAGAAGAAGTAAGTATGGATATGACAGGAAACTATAAATCATTAGTCAAAAAACTTTGTCCGAATGCTGAAGTAACAGTAGACAGATTTCATGTCACAAAAATGATTCATCAGGAGTTAAATCAGGCGAGAATTTCCCAAAGAAAAACGGCGCAATCATTGAATCTCCCAGAAAAAACTAAATTATTTGAGGGATTAAAAGGCAGTAAATATATATTATTAAAAGCTGAATCGCGGCTATCTAGTCAGCAAAAACAAAAATTACAACAGGTCAAAGAAGCCTCATCGTTAGTTGGAATGATGCACTCTTTAAAAGAAGAGTTTCACTATTTATTTCAAAGCAATCAGGATGTGGGGTCAGGAACCTTAGCACTAATTGATTGGTTAAAGAAAGCCGAACCTTACTACCAAAAAAGTGTCAGAACAATCAAGCGGTGGTTAGCGGAGGTAGTCGGTTACTTTGAACAAAGAACAACCAACGGTATAGTCGAAGGAATTAATAATAAACTCAAGCTCCTAAAACGTTGTGGATTTGGCTTTAGAAACTTCCAGAATTTTCAAGTCAGAGCTTTGCTTTTCTGGCACTTCCCTAATATTTTAGCACAGTAAGTACGGAAGAGCCAATTTTCAACTATTTCAGTTGTATTTGAGGAATACATTGTTGTTTCTAGAATTTGTGAATACATGGTCGTTGAGCCAAATTTTGTATCAATATAAATTGATTATTTTGTAAACGCAAGAAATTATAAACTTATTTTTAGATTGATGGAATAAAAAATTATAAGCAAAAACACAAAACTATTGGAGTGAAGTTTAGATACTATGTAATGACATAGGGTAATTTCACTCCTGGTTTATACTTAATTATATCTACTAATATATTTTCTCACATGAGCTTAAAAATTTTTATAGTAAAAATACGTATTTTTTCAGTAATTACTTAGGGTACTAAATATTTTGGTTACATAAAAAACTACTAGAGCAAAGAAATGTTATTATAGATACATTCTTTATAAATTATGATAATTTATTAAATTAAATATTAATGGATAAAATTAAAAAAATTACAGCGTCAGAAAGTGTTATATACGTGAGCGATAAAGATTCTCAAGCAGAACTGATATCGCGGGAGGTTTAGCCGTGAAATGGATATAAAAGCTACCATCTGCTTCTGGTTCTTTCATAACCTTTGCATAAATATCCCTACTGGTATTTGTAGAGTTTTGTGGAATTAATAAATTTATCTTAATATTAATCAATTCCGATATAACTCGGTGACTTCTGCGATTATATGGTTTAACTTTCGCTCCCTTTGCTGAAAGCTCAGTTAAACTTCCCCTCAACATCATCTCACCAATATGTTTGCCCTCCAAAACTGTGTATTCAATGGAAATTTCTTCAATTAAAGGTAAATATATCTCTTCTTCTTTGGCTAGAAACAGGTTGTATTCCCCTCGGATTCCGCCAACTTCATAGATTGTAAGTGGTTCATTAACTCCTTTTGGTTTTATTTGTTTTTGATTATCAATTTTTACAATAGAGCCTGCCTCTTGAAACGTAGATTCTGAGATAAAAATTTGCCCCCCTACTGTATAAGATTCGATGCGGTAAGTTAAATTTACATTACTGCCAACGATACCGTACTTAGTGCGTGTTTCTGAGCCAATATTTCCTACTACAACTTCACCTGTGTTGATGGCAATACCCATTTCTAATAGTGGCAAGCCCCATTCTTGCATTTTTGCATTAACATTAGCCATTGCTAACTGCATATCCACAGCACAAGCAACGGCTCTAACTGCATCATCTTTTCTCACAGTAGGTGCGCCAAAAAGAACTAAAATTCCATCCCCCATAAACTCATCAATTGTTCCGTAATACTTGCCAATCACATCTGCCATGTTGTGCAAATATGCGTTGAGGATTTTCACAACTTCTTCAGGTGGCAATTGTTCTGATATAGCAGTGAATCCTCTTAAATCTGAGGTCAAAATGGTAATTTTTCGCCTTTCGCCACCTAATTTTAAAGCTTCAGGGTTTTCTAATAAATTAGCAACAACTTCATTAGTTAAATATCGTCCAAATACCTTACGAATAAGTTCATTTTTTTTCTCTAGATCATCATTGGCTAAAGCAAGTTCAGCAGTACGAATTTTAACTTTATCTTCCAAGGTGTCAAATGATTCTTTTAACTGCTCAGTCATGTATGCAAAAGATTTTGCTAACTGACCAATTTCATCATCACGATCTACAGGTAACTTTTGCTCCCATTGTCCTTCAGATAGTTTTTTTGCGGCTGTATTTAGCCCTAAAATCGGTTTGACAATCCATTTTGAGGTTTGCAAACCAAATAAAATTGCCAGACTCAAAGATACTAAAGACAGAACAATATTTATGCGTCTATTAGCGATGATGTGTTCCATAAAATCTGATTGTGGAATCACAACTATAACTAACCAATTAATGCCCCAACGATCCTGTATAGGAGCAACATGAACTAGCTGAGTATTCTTATTCGCTACAAAATTCAGACTGAGATGATCTTTAATATTAATATTTTGAAAATTATCAAATTTTTCTAATAAATGTTGTGCGGTTGCCTTAATTAAAGGGTTACGGCTCTGGATTGCCTTTAATCGTTTTTGTAACCTACCCTCAGTAATAATAGGAACTTGAGTTGCCGAACTAGCGACAATGGTTCCAGACCGTTCTACTATAAATGCTTCTCCAGACTTACTAATAGAAAGAGATTGCAAGAATTGACTAATTTGGGAAAGAGCTATTTCAAAACTCAAAACCCCTTGAAGCTTACCAGCATCATTGTAGATGGGAGTAACCGATGCCATTAGCAGTGCGCGTTCAGAAAAAGCCGGATAAAGTGGAGTCCATGTAGGTTTACCTGCTTTGACAGCAGCTTTGTACCAAGGACGAGTGCGAGGATCGTATTTTTCTCTCTTGATTAAGCGCGATCGCTTTCCCTGATTATCGAGAATATAAGTTTCTCTTTGAGCATTTTTAGCTTTATCAAGTACAAGCAGAATTAGTCCACTCTGTTCCTTTCTCACTCCAATAAATTCCCCCCTTTCATTACCAAATTGAAAAGTTGTTCCAGGGGGTTGTTGTTTTACTTGGCTCCAGAAGAAACGTTCTAGCTTGGAAAAGTCTTCTATATCTAAATTTCCAGTGCTGATAGCAGAGGTAGTAAGCTGCTCGATTAATTGTGGTGGGTTTAAATGGTTTTGAACCTGCTGGGCAATGTTATCGCTGATTTGACTGCTCAGGTTGTTGGTCAGAATATTAACAGATTGCTGCCCAGTGCGAAATGAAAGCCATCCGATTATTCCTACCACTGCGGTAATTTGCAGGAGGAAGGGTACTACAATGGCGATTCTCAGGGGTACGGAACCAAATATTTTAGAGTAAATCATAAAAATATAACTATAGCTTCACCTCCAACCCTTACTAATATATTCCTTGATGCAGAGATTGATTACAACGCCAGATAGACCTAAATTTGATTTACCGAATGCTATATTCTAAATAACGATAAATCAATAACTAATTACACCTTATACATAAACTATATAAGAAGACCTCCAGCCTCAAGAGTTGGAGGTCTTTGTATATTTAACTAAATATATATTACAAAGTGGTTAACTAAACTAAATAGAGGTTAAAAAATAATATTAGTGATCGCACTTTTTTTCTACAGTACTTGATTAACCTAATTATTTTATTGTCGGATAGTTTACTAAACTCTCAATCAACAAACTGTATAAGATATAAATAATTTTATTTCTTATCTATACCAAGTCACTAAATAATTTAACATCGGGCAATATTTGCATATATCAATGCGTAAAAAATTAGCTAATTCAGCCTTGAGGTAGAATAACTTTTATCACCCAATGTGCTTAGTATGATCATTAAAGACAAAGGCTTCAAGTATAAGTTGCATAAAAACAATTAGTAATGGCTGGCAACAAAGCCATCCTTTAGGTAGAAGAAAACAATTATCATTATAGTTACACTGCTTTTTGAGCAAAGCAATTAAGCATTTTTGGGATGTTGGCAATGAATTAATTGCTACTGCAAACAGTTGTTGAGTAATGACATTATTAATGTAAATCGTAGATTTTATTAATTTAACCAACATTAGAAAATTGCAGTAGTCCAATTAATAGTTGTCTCTGGATATTGCTAAATTACACTGCCTAATTTTTTTATTAAGCGTGCTGTAATGAGGTTCCATGATAGATCCTAACGATGTTTTTTTTGCTAAACAAGCATAGTTAATTTAATCTGAGCTTGTGTACATAACGCTACCATCTTAACTAGCATCAGCCAGGATAATTACTAGATCATTTTTTTGTTTTTAAGGATTTAAACAGGGGATAAACACAAAATTATGGCACAGGGGCAAGCTCTATCAAATATGACAATCGGCTCTAATTATCTCGGTAATAATCGCTGTGAATTTACCGTTTGGGCTCCTGAATTAAAAGAGGTAGCTGTAAAAATTACTGCTCCTGAAAAGCGCCTGCTACCCATGCAAAAAGATGAGGCAGGTTACTGGAAAGTTACGGCTGAAGGTATTAGCCCAGGAACGCATTATTTTTATCAATTGGAAGGCGATGCTGAGAGACCCGATCCCGCATCACATTTTCAACCAGAGGGTGTACATGGCACTTCGCAAGTAATTGATCACAGTACTATTCAGTGGAGTGATGATCAATGGTCTGGTGTACCCCTGGAGGAAATGATTATTTATGAATTGCACGTTGGTACTTTTACCCCAGAAGGTACTTTTAATGCAATTATTCCTCGTTTGCGTGAGTTGTATGAATTTGGGGTAAATGCAATTGAAATTATGCCAGTGGCGCAATTTCCAGGCGATCGCAACTGGGGTTATGATGGTACTTATCCCTTTGCAGTACAAAACTCCTATGGTGGTGTTGAAGGATTCAAGCGATTTATAGATGCTTGTCACCAACAAGGGATCGCAGTAATTCTCGATGTTGTCTATAACCACTTTGGGCCAGAAGGTAACTATATCAGTAATTATGGCCCCTACTTTACTGCCACATATAACACTCCTTGGGGGATGGCGGTAAACTTTGATGATAAGCGTAGCGATGGTGTTCGCAACTACTTTATCGAAAACGCTCTTCATTGGTTTGAAAATTATCACATAGATGCTCTACGTTTAGATGCAATTCATGCAATTTATGACTTGGGAGCAAAACATTTTTTACAAGAATTATCAGAAAGGGTTGAGGCACTTTCTGCTCAAATAGGTAGGAAACTTTATTTAATAGCTGAAAGCGATTTAAATGATGTGCGAGTAATACGCGATCGCAATACTGGCGGTCATGGTATGGATGCTCAATGGAGCGATGACTTCCATCATTCATTGCATACATTACTTACAGGTGAAAATATTGGTTATTACAAAGATTTTGGTAAATGTGAACAGTTAACAACTGCTTTGAAAGAAAGCTTTGTTTACTCTTGGAAATTCTCTGCCAATAGAGAGCGATATCATGGTAGCGATGCCAAAGATTTTCCAGGGCAGCAATTTGTCATAGCCACCCAAAATCACGATCAAGTTGGCAACCGGATGTTAGGTGAAAGATTATCTAACTTGGTTTCCTTTGACGCTTTAAAATTAGCTGCTGGTGCGTTGTTACTTTCACCTAATGTGCCGATGTTATTTATGGGTGAAGAATATGGGGAAGAGTCACCTTTCCTCTACTTCGTAAGCCATTCCGACCATGATTTAGTAGAAGCTGTCAGAAAAGGGAGAAAGGAAGAGTTTAAAGACTTTCACCTCGAAGGAGAGTTCCAAGATCCTTTTAGCCAAGAAACCTTTGATCAGTGCATACTGAAATGGGAAAAACGGCAAGAAGGTAAAAATAAAGCTCTCTTAGAATTACATCAGCATTTAATCCAGTTACGCCGCACAATTCCTGCACTTAAGAGTTTGGATAAGCAAAATCTAGAAGTATCTTGCAGTGAAGCAGATAAGCTTATACAAATGCGACGCGGCAGTCAGGAGAGCGAGATATTTTGTGTAATGAACTTTAGTAAGCAAGATGCCACGTTCCAACCTAATGTAGCTGATAGTAGCTGGAGAAAAATATTAGATTCTGCTGATGAAAAGTGGTTTGGTTCTGGCGCGAAATTACCAGAACACTTAAATTCGGGGCAGGAATTTACCATTCCGCCTCTCAGTTTTGCGTTGTTTGGTAAATAGTTAATTAACCGCAGATGCACGCAGATAGATGTCAATAGACTTCTTGCATTAGTCTAATTTTAGATAATTAACCACAGATGGACACAGATAAACACAGATTAATCAACCGATTTTCTCCAGAAGTTTAATCAACATTTTCTGAAAATTATTTCTTGTATCTGTGTTTATCCGTGTTTATTTGTATTCATCTGTGTTCTTATCTTAAATCCTTAAAACTCGCAGATAACCCCAAATATAACTTAGGAGTTAAAACTTAACCATGCGTATTCCCACCTCTACTTATAGAATCCAGTTTAATTCTGCTTTTACCTTCAATGACGCTCAAAAAATTATTGATTATCTAGCAGAATTAGGTATTTCAGATCTCTATGCTTCTCCTATATTTAAAGCTAGAGCAGGTAGTACTCACGGTTATGATATTGTCGATCCCAACCTACTAAATCCTGAATTAGGGACAGAAGAAGATTTTGAATCCCTTGTTGGCAAAATTCAGCAGCATGGGATGGGGTGGTTGCAGGATATTGTTCCTAACCACATGGCTTATGACAGCCAAAATTCAATGTTGATGGATGTCTTAGAAAATGGCCCTAATTCTGTTTACTGCGATTATTTTGATATTGACTGGAATCATTATTATGAAGATCTCCGAGGCAAAGTACTTACACCGATGCTAGGGGATTTTTATGGTAATTGTTTAGAAAATGGTCAAATTCAACTCCAGTACGATGAAAGCGGAATTAGTGTTAATTACTATAGCTTAAAGTTGCCAGTCCGCCTCGAATCCTATCTGAAGTTTTTAACACAGAATTTAAATAAATTGACCCGAAATCTAGGAAGAAGCCACCCAGATCTTATTAAACTGTTTGGCATTCTTTATCTGATTAAGAACTTTCCTGAAGAAGTCAAGAATAGGGAAAGATATGCTCAGACAATGTTTGTTAAAGAATTACTTTGGGAACTTTATAATCAAAATCCTGAAATCAAGGAATTTATTGATAACAACATCAATGATTTCAACGGCGAACCAGGTAAAGCAGAAAGTTTTAATCTGTTAGATAATTTGCTTGCAGAGCAATTTTATCGTCTTTCTTATTGGAAAGTCGGTGCAGAAGAACTTAATTATAGGCGCTTCTTTACTGTCAATGAGTTAATTTCCATTCAAATTCAAGAATTCAAAGTTTTTGAGACAAATAATGAGTTAATTAGTAAACTTGTTGAATCAGGTAAGGTGACAGGTTTAAGAATTGACCATATTGATGGTCTTTATGATCCGACTAATTATCTGGAACGCCTGCGTGAAAAAATGGGCGATGTTTATATTACTGTTGAGAAGATTTTAGAACTAGAAGAAGAAATGCCGGATTACTGGCCAATACAAGGAACCAGTGGCTATAATTACTTAAATTATCTCAACGGAATATTTTGTCAGCAAGACAATCAACAGAAATTTGATGATCTCTACCAACGATTTACTAAAATAGGTAAATATTATGAGCAAGTAATCGACGGTTGTAAGCGATTAATTATTGAACGAAATTTAGCTGGAGATATTGACAATCTTGCTCATTTACTGAAGATTGTAGCGAATAAAACGAGACGGGGTAATGATTTTACTTTATATGGTATCAGGAAAGCGATCGCAGAATTTTTAGCCCTCTTCCCTATCTATCGCACCTACATTAATAAAGATGGTCAAAGGCACACAGATAAAGAATACATCACATCTGTAATCAAGGAAGCTAAAGAAAAAACTCCGCAACTAGCAAACGAATTAGATTTTATTGAAAAACTGCTATTGCTAGAGTTTGATGAAAATCTTCCTCAAGCTGATAAAGACCAGTGGTATCACTTGGTTATGAGACTGCAACAATATACTGGCCCTTTGATGGCAAAAGGTGTTGAAGATACAGCATTCTATGTCTATAACCGTTTAATGTCTTTAAATGAAGTCGGTGGGCATCCTGGTTATTTTGGAATATCGGTTGCAGACTTTCACAAATTTAATCATGTACCACTGAAACAATGGATTCACAAAATGAACGCTACATCTACCCACGACACTAAACGTGGTGAAGATGTCCGTACCAGATTAAATGTAATATCTGAAATCCCCGAAGAGTGGGAACAACAAATTCAAACTTGGAGCAAGATTAATAGTTCTAAGAAAAAAAGTTTGCCTGGTTTAAGTGTTCCTGATGCCAATGATGAATACCTATTTTATCAAAATCTAATAGGTGCTTTTCCCTTTAATGAAAGTGAAGAAGCTGAGTTTACTACTCGCCTGAAGGATTTCATCATTAAAGCGATTCGAGAAGCTAAGGTACATACAGCTTGGTTAAGACCTGATAATACTTATGAAGAAGGCTGCCTTGAGTTTGTTGAGGAAGTATTAAAACCTTCGGAAGATAATCAGTTTTTGAAGGAATTAAAACCTTTTGTTAAAAAGATAGCTGAATATGGCATCTACAACTCACTTTCTCAAACACTGTTAAAAAGTGTATCCCCAGGAGTTCCTGACTTTTATCAAGGAACTGAATTATGGGATTTGAGTTTAGTAGATCCAGATAACCGCCGTCCGGTTGATTTTGAGTTACGTTCATCTTGGTTGAAAGATATTAAACAGAAAGCTCAAACAGATGTATTAGGGTTAATCTCTGAATTACTTTCTACTAAAGAAGATGCGCGGATTAAATTGTTCTTAACTCATAAGTTGCTGGAAGCAAGAACACAGTATCTGGATTTATTTAAGGAAGGCGATTATCTACCTTTAGAAGCCACTGGGGAGTTTCAGAATAATATTGTAGCGTTGGTGCGACAGTATGAGGGTAAAGTTGCAATTGCGATCACACCCCGCTTTTTCACCCAACTCATTCAACCAGGAGAATATCCTTTAGGCGAACAGGTATGGCGTGATACGCGCATTGAGTTACCACAAGGAATGCCTTCTAGTTGGAAGGATGCAATTACAGGTCAAACAATTCAACTTGACGGCAAAATTGTAATTGGAGAAGTTTTAAAATATTTCCCTGTTGCACTTTTGATTAGTCAGAGTTAGAAGTTAATTTCCCAACTGCCGACAGCCTTAAGGCTGCGGCTACAAAAACTAAGCCTGCCTACGCAGGCTTATACCAATTCTCTTTCGTTAATTAAGGTTAAAATTTTATCAGCCTCAAATGCTCAGGAGTGCAAATTATTCCCACCTCAGAACAAAAGACGCAAATTTTTATTTTGTGCTACTGGTTAACAAAGATGTATTTGCCCATAAATCTTATAAGAATAGATGAGCGTACAGGCAATATATTTCTCCTAGCGGGTGAGGAAAATATTATAGAAATATACCCGAACGGTAAATGGAGATACATAATATGAATAAGCCTAACTTTCAAGCAATGACTCGGAAAGAACTTCACGCTTATGTTTTAAAGCATCGTGAGGATGTTGAAGCTTTCCATATTTATGTAGACAAACTACATAAAGAGGCAAATTGGATTGAAATGGCACCATTGGAGTCTTTAGATGATTTGAATAATTATCCTGAATTTATCGAGACGCTTCATAAATATAATGAGTCTGCATAAACAGATTTGATTTGTATAGGTACAGGTTTTAGCCTCGTAGAATTATGATGGATTTAACGTAAATAATATTACTATCAGTCAATTCTTAAGGCTTTAACTTATGGTTGCCTCTCCTGAACAACCTTACCTCACTCCAGAAACATACCTCAAACTAGAGGAACAAAGCCCTACTAAACACGAATACATTGATGGGCAAGTCTATGCAATGGCAGGGGCAAGTGACCCTCACGTTACCATTGGCGGAAACCTGTTCGCGCTTCTCCGCAACCATCTGCGAGGTTCTGGTTGTCGCCTCTACATTTTCGACATGAAAGCGCAAATCAAGTCTTTAAATCGCTTCTACTATCCTGATGTAATGGTGACTTGCGACCAACGAGACAAAGAAACCCCAAACTATAAACGCTTTCCCTGTTTAATCATCGAAGTTTTATCTGATTCTACAGAAGCATTTGACAGAGGCGATAAATTTTCTGATTATCAAGTAATTCCCACCCTGCAAGAATACGTCTTAATTAATACCAAGCGCCAGCGAGTAGAATGTTTCCGTCGCAATAGTGAAGGGTTGTGGGTATTGCAATCTTATACACCCAAAGAGGAATATTTCAAACTCGAAAGTGTTAACTTTGAGGGAAGTTTGGCAGCACTCTATGAGGATGTAACGTTTGAATAATCCAATTTGATATTTTATCTGTCTGAAGACGTAGTTATTGTTGAAAAAAATCTATCAAGTAGAGGATAACTATCAAAATTTGATTGGCGTTATGGCATATTTCTACAATTAATTGAGTAAATTTATACAAACTCCTTCCTATGAAAGATAATTAATTTTAGGATTTTTTCTAAACTAAGTTCATTAAGTTGAAGTTTTGAAAAAATAAAAGAATAACCATGAATAATCAAAATGAAAACGAAATTAAGCAACCAGTTAGCGTAGATTGGCATAGTAAGGATGAGCCAACCGCTAAAGAAAGAAACTTAACAGCTAACCCTGGAGATAGAATTTCCGAGCAATCTGAAACAGTAGAAGAAAAATCCAAGCAGGTAGCAGTTGATTCCCCTGACATTACAGGCGACCACATCACAGTCCCTACATATTTCGTTGTAGATGAACCAGATGGTGAACAGAAAGCATTGCACCATGTTAAAGATGCTGAAGAAATCTCGGATGTAATCCGACAAGCACGAGTCGATGAGAACGGAAATCGGATTTGGCGCTAGTAGTTTAAAATTATTTCGATAAAAATATAAGAGTGAGGTACTTGTAGCCTCGCTCTTATCACTTAAGTTAGATATATTTATTCGGTCTTGTGCCACTGAGCTTAGATGGCGTTCCTGCAATCAAGTTTATTCTCTAAATTAGAGGCAGCAACAATAATTATTTAAAAGTGCGATACTCCTATCCCTTTGCAGGCTCAGTAATGGAGTCGCTCCGCGCAAAGCGCACAATACGCGATCGCACTCGAACTTAATCGTTAAATATAAAATCAACAGTCATGGCAAAAATTGGTTATCACGCTTCACACGAACAATTTAAGCCGAGCGAGTTGATCCATTATGTCCAAATGGCGGAACAAGCTGGGTTTACTGCCGCCCTCTCTTCCGACCACTTTCACCCTTGGAGTGAACAGCAAGGACAAAGCGGCTTTGCTTGGTCTTGGTTAGGTGCAGCAATGCAGGCAACTCAACTTCCCTTTCGAGTTGTATGTGCGCCTGGACAGCGATACCACCCTGCAATTATTGCCCAAGCTGCTGCGACGTTAGCTGAGATGTTCCCCAACCGCTTTTGGTTAACTGTCGGAAGCGGACAAGCACTTAACGAACATATTACTGGGGATAAGTGGCCGCTCAAACAAGAACGCAATGCCCGTTTGAAAGAGTGCGTTGAAGTTATTCGTGCTTTATGGACAGGGGAAACAGTTAATCATCACGGTTTAATTTCCGTTGAAGAAGCAAAGTTGTATACCCTTCCCGAAACGCCACCTTTAATTATTGGCGCAGCAATTACAGCTAAAACTGCGGAGTGGTTAGGTAGTTGGGCTGATGGACTAATTACTGTTTCTCGCCCTCCTCAAGAACTACAAAAAGTTGTCGATGCTTTTCATCGTGGCGGAGGAGAGGGTAAACCGATGATCCTCAAAGTGCAGATTTCCTATGCAGCAGATGAAGCAACCGCCCGACACGGAGCGCATGAACAATGGCGTAATAATGTCTTTAAGAGCGCGTTACTGTCAGAACTACAAATGCCTGCTCAGTTTGACGCGGCAGGGGAGTTTGTCCAACCAGATGAGTTAGATGGGCCAGTTCGCATCTCCTCAGAACCTCAACAGTATATCGAGTGGTTGCAAAAAGATTTGGAAATGGGATTTAGTGAGCTTATATTGCACAACGTTAACCGAGAGCAACAACAGTTTATTGAGGCTTTTGGCGATCAGGTTTTGCCTGTGTTGCAGAACAGATAAGCTAAGTGCGATCGCTCTCTATTAGAAACTCAATAGCTAATAATTATCAAGCAAATATACCAAAATATATTACTACCGCATTCAATACTTGAAAACTTATTTTCCTTTTCTAGTCGATTAACCCTTCAGACTGATTTATTAGCTGATATTCACAGGTTTAATTTACAGGTGTGAACAGTTAACAGTTAACAGTAAATATTTATCTGGTAACTGCCGTAAGCTAGATCATTAAAAGAAGGAAATATCCCAAATGCTGCCAGCAGAAGGTCGCCGACGAGTTCAAATTGAAGGTATCTCGCCAGAAATTGATGGCGGTCGTTTTCCCATTAAGCGGACAGTTGGTGAAGAAGTCCGCGTAGAAGTGGATATGTTTGCAGATGGTCACGACGTTGTTAATGGCGTTGTGCAATACCGTCCTGAAACCTCCTCAGAGTGGTCAGAAGTATTACTTACTCCGATTGTTAATGACCGTTGGCAAGCATCATTCACAGTTTCTGAACTTGGGCGTTACGTATATACGATAGTTGCTTGGGTTGATCATTTTATCTCTTGGCGGCGAGGGATAGCCAAGAAAATTGCAGCAGGGCAAGATGTATCTGTAGATATACTCATTGGAGCGCAATTTGTGGAGGAGGCGAGCGATCGCGCTACAGATAATGATAGTGTACAGTTAAAAACCTGGGCAGCAACTTTACGTTCTATACAACAAGAAGATGCTGTTATTTTAGAACAGAAAATTCTGTCTCCAGACTTGTTGGCATTAATGAACAAGTATCCCGACAGAAAATATGCTACTACTTACGACAAAGAATTAGCTATTGTTGTAGACCGAGAAAGAGCAAGATTTAGCACTTGGTATGAACTGTTTCCCCGTTCCTGTGGCGAACCAGGAAAACACGGTACTTTTAAAGACGCACAAGCACGACTACCTTATATTGCAGACTTAGGATTTGATGTCCTATATTTACCACCTATTCATCCCATCGGATTTCAATTTCGTAAAGGTAAAAATAACACTACTACCCCAGAACCAGACGATGTAGGAGTACCTTGGGGAATTGGTTCAGAAGCAGGTGGACATAAAGCAATTCATCCCGACTTAGGTACTATTACAGACTTTGAAGAATTTGTTGCCAAAGCTGCTGATTATGGCATGGAAATTGCTTTAGATTTAGCTTATCAATGCTCCCCAGACCATCCTTATGTAAAAGAGCATCCCGAATGGTTTTTACACCGTCCTGATGGCACAATTCAATATGCCGAAAATCCGCCTAAAAAATATCAAGATATTTATCCCATCAACTTTGAAACAGAAGGCTGGGAAAATCTTTGGGAAGAATTAAAAAGTGTCGTTTTATTTTGGATTGATAAGGGAGTAACAATATTTCGGGTAGATAATCCTCATACTAAAGCTTTTCCCTTTTGGGAATGGATGATTGGGGAAGTCAAGCGAGATTATCCTCATGTGCTTTTCTTAGCAGAAGCATTCACCCGCCCCAAAGTTATGTATCGTTTAGCTAAAGTAGGTTTTAGTCAATCTTATACATACTTTACTTGGCATAATACTAAATGGGAACTTACCACATATTTTGAAGAATTAACTTCTTCTCCCGCCTATGATATTTTCCGCCCAAATGTTTGGCCCAATACACCAGATATTCTACACGAATACCTACAACATGGCGGTAGACCTGCGTTTATGATTCGGTTAGCCTTAGCCGCTACCTTAGCTGCCAATTATGGTATTTATGGGCCAGCTTATGAAGTTTGTGAAAATAGACCGCTAAAAGAGGGAAGTGAAGAATATCTTAATTCAGAAAAATATCAAATCCGCGAGTGGGATTTAGATAGTCCTTATACAATTAAGCATTTGATTAAACAGGTGAATAAAATTCGCCGAGAACATCAAGCTTTGCAAAGTAACAAATCACTAAAATTCCATAGCACGAGTAATGAGCAAATAATTTGTTACAGCAAACAAACTGATAATTTTAGTGATGTGATTATTGTAGTTGTCAACCTTGATCCCTACAATACTCAATCTGGTTGGGTAAGTTTACAGTTGCATTTGTTAGGTTTGAATCCTTATCAGCCTTATCAAGTACATGATTTGTTGACTGATGCTTACTATACTTGGGGTGAGCATAATTATGTGGAATTGAATCCTTTTGTTATGCCTGCTCACATTCTCAAAGTTAATCCCCTTCGCTAGTTGGAGAATTTTAGGTTGGGTTTGAAAGTGTGAAATCCAACCTACTTAGCTAGTTAAACTATAGCGGTGTTAACTAAACGATGAATCTACAAATACAGGATATGTGGTAACTGCTTATATTCCAGATCATAATCTTTGGAAAGATAATTATAAAACTCGGATATAAAAGTTATGAAGTGTGTAATCTGTAAGCATGGGCAAACACAAGCTGGGTTAGTAACTGTCACTTTGGAAAGAGATGAATCTATTGTGATTATTAAGAGAGTTCCCGCAGAAGTTTGTGATAATTGTGGAGAATATTATTTAAGTGATTTGATGACTCAAGAGGTATTACAACGAGCGGAAGTAGCTATAAATAATGGAGCAGAGATAGAAGTTATCCGCTATGCTGCTTAGTTATAAATTGTATTGTGAGTTAAACGCATGGTAGAAGCAAATTCAAGTTTGAGATTACTGGCTACAAAAAAATGAAAGTTCCACAATTAGATTCAGATAAAATTAAATTTCAAGTAAATCCTAGTAATGACTCTTTTGAATTTGGGATTGCCGAGTCTTATTTAACTCAGCCTATCACTACTTATATACAGCGATATACAGGAATCATTAGAAATACGGAATCAGAAAAAATAAATTTAACTAATTTAGTCTTTTCTTTCCAAGATGGAGGATTTGCAGTTAAAGGCGATGTGGAAGTTCAGTTTAGAAAGCTGCTGAGTGAAGCACCAATTGTCGGACAAGTATATACTCCCTGGATGACTGTCGCTGGTAGCTTTGTAGAAGAACTATCTGTACAAGTAATTGAGAATAAGTTAAACGTTACCCATTATAAAATTACCTTGAGCACCAATGATAGTTGGTACAAAAAGCTGTTTGAAGAGTTTGTTGTCCCTTATCTTGAAAATGAAGTTGTTAAACAAATTAATGAACAGCTTTCAAATTTTAATGGAATGAGCTTAGAAGAGCTTGCCTGGAAATATGGTAAAGATGCAATACAGCAGAAAATCAATTTAACCAATATAAGTGAAGATAAAATGAAGACATTTTTACAAATGGCTAATTTTACGGTTAACAAATTTGATAGACTAAAACGTATACAACAACAATTAGCCAGTAAGCGTGTTAATGCTAGAGTAACTCAACAGTATTTATGGTTGTCTCTGGTTTAAATAGTTATTAAAATATAATAAGCTCGCTTGACTAATATTTATAACATTAAAATTTAAATGAAGATAAAAACAGTTACTTTATATTTCCTTAGCGGAATAGTATTTACTCTGGTTCTCCAGACTATTAGCAGCCCAATTCATACGCAAGCTGCTGTAGCTGAAGTAAATAATATTCAACTAGAACAAAACAAAGTTTCCCAAGCTGATAGAATTATTGACAAGATTTGGAAGATACCTGAAGTTCAGCAGAAAGCCAAAGAAATTAAAAAGCGATCGCACAACACTGTCCATCTGGGCTTAATGGTAGCAGAGGAGCCAACTCGCAATCAACCATTTTATATTGTCCAAGTTTACGAATCTCATCCTGAACAGAATGTTACAATTTGGTATTTTCGGGTAAATAGTAAAACTGGTGCTATTTCTATTCAGGACAGTATTACGGGTAATTACATTTCGCTGGCGCAATGGAGAAAAAAGAATTAGATCAAGGGTTATCTCTTGGGATAAGCTGAAGGTAGCTAAATCAGATACCCTAAACTGATGATCTAGGGGTAAATTTTTTTGGAAGTTATGAAAAAAAAACTACTGATCGCGTTGGTAAACTTCTAGCACTTTTATTTCTGTTAGTTATTTTCTTTACGCCTTTAGTTATTGTCAATGCTGGAGAACGAGGCGTATTGATGCAGTTTGGAAAAGTACAAGACAGGATACTCGAAGAAGGTATTCATTTCATTATCCCTGTAGTCAATACTGTAAAAAAGTTAAGTGTGAGAGTGCAAAAACAAGAAATATCTGCGGAAGCATCTTCTAAGGATCTCCAAGATGTTTTCACTGATGTAGCTCTCAACTGGCATATTATCCCAGAGGAAGCAAATGCGATATTTCAACAAATTGGAGATGAAAAAAATATTATAGAGAGAATTATCAACCCAGCCGTAGAAGAAGTTTTAAAGGCAGTAATGGCAAAGTACACTGCTGAAGAAATTATTACTACGCGGGGAGAAGTAAAAGCTGAAGTAGATAATGCTTTAACAACGCGGTTGACTAACTATCATATTGCTGTTGATGATATTTCTCTAGTTCATGTCCACTTTTCAGAAAGATTTAGCGACGCGGTGGAAGCTAAACAAATAGCGGAACAGGAAGCTAAACGTGCCGAATTTATCGCCCAAAAAGCCATAAAAGAAGCAGAAGCAAAAGTTAACTTAGCTAAGGGAGAGGCAGAGGTACAAAGGTTGCTCATTGATACTTTAACGCCAGAAATACTGCAAAGGCAAACAATAGAAAAATGGAATGGTAATTTACCATTAATTATCGGTAAGGATACTCCAAAATTACTAGATTTAGGTCAATTATTAAAGACAAATGAACAGTAGTAGTTAACTTAAATCAAAGATTTGTAGATTGGGTTAAGCGTAGCGCAGCCCAACACAAACCTAAATGTTGGGTTCTACCTTATATGCGCTACGCGCAGGCTACGCCAACAATCCAACCGACTTTTATTGTAAGTAATTAAACTGCTATATAGACTAACTTATTTCTATTAACCACCAAACAAAGGTACGGGAGTATCAAGGATCTTCAACTGTATTAATACTACAATTACAATCGTGTAGATAGTCGAGGAAGCTAAACCTGTAAATAGCTCTTTTTTAAGGTTACGTTCTTTTGGCTGTTCTTGAAAAACATCTACTGCTCCTGCTTGCATTAGTAAGATGCCAATAATGTTAGACAACCAGTAGCCTGCAATTGAGGCAGGTAAGAATAAATTTGGAGACAGCCAACTACAGATCTGACCAAAAAAATAAGCGATCGGTAGATTGAAAAATAAATCATTCCACCAACATAGAGGGGAGAGTAAATATCCAATTACTAGAAAGAAGCCGCCCTTGAGCTTTTTTAGCATCACTTTTGGATAACTCCATGAAGCAGTTTGTGCTAACTGCGTTTCGGGAAGTCTTGTTAGGCTCAATTCTTCAGTTAATTTTTGGGCGTTTTTCATAATAACTCCAAAATCTTGATAGGATTACCGTAGTTTAAGGTACTGAATAAAATCTTAGTGCATAAATATCTAAAAATAAATGAGATTTTGAAAATTTTTTGGATCTTCTCTACTCGTGGCGATAAATCAATCTTATTGTAGATGCGGGTTCAGATTTAGTTAAACTAAAGCACATTTAATTTTTAGATTTTTCAATTAGAGAAAAATTATCAAACACTCTTACCCTCTTCCCTCCCTTCTCTCCCCCTCACACATAAAATTTAGAACACAACAGCTTATGATGACCTAGTTAAAATATCTTTTCAGTTTTCGTCCTGAAGCTTAGTTGCTAAGACACCTTCTTTTTTCAATACCGAAATATCTTCCCAATAGCGAACTAAGGATACTAAAACTGGTAAAGAAAAATTGATCGCCATCAACCGTACTAGATGACCTGTAGTCACAATCTCGACGTTACGGTGTAAAGCCAAAGATATTAAGATCATTTCAGGGGAACCGCCTGGAGATGTTACTAGCAAGCAAGTTAGCCAATCCCAAGGTGTAAAAACCATAGCAATTCCGGCGGAAATTAATGCGGCTATAAAAGTTAGTGCTACAGGAATTGATGTATAAGCAACAGAACGCTTTTCTATACTGGGATTTACTGCCCAGTATTCGCCAATGGTAATTCCTAAAAGAACTTGACCAATTAAATTAAGTAAAGGTGGCAAATTAAAATTGATGTCTGGCAAGAATGGCGCTAAATATAACAACCGTTGAAAACCTATACCAACTATTATTGGGCAGAAAAAAGCAGCAACAGGAATTTTTAGCTTTTTTCCTGTTTCTACTCCTAAGTAAGCTAGAAATAAAACTAAAATTAGTAAGGATAAATAGTTGAAACTTAAATAAGTTAAATTTTGGTTAAAGGTAGATAGAATATTACTGATATCATGATGATTAGAAACATTAGCAATGATAGGAGCAATTAAAATAACAAGGGTAAAGCGTATTAGCTGTACTAGAGAAACTATCGCCGTGTTTTTACCATAATCTGCTGCTACACTTGCCATAATTCCAATATTTCCAGGGATAGTAGCTAACAGCGCAGTAAGTAAATCTGTCTTTTCAATTCGAGAATAGATAATCCCAATGATTACGCCACTAAATATTAAAATTGATGCTAAAGACAAAAAGATTGGTAACTGACTAGAGAGATTAGCAAAGTTACTATTTTTTATGGAGAATCCGATAGTAAGACCAATAATAATTTGTCCGATTTTTCTGGAATTGCGGTTAGGTTCAGCTTTGTTGTTAAATAGTGAACGATATAAATAAAATACTAACGCTCCAGCAATAATTCCGCCAAGTATCCAAGCACCTCCACCTATACCCAGTAAAAGTAAGCTAAAACCGATTAATAAAGCTAGAATTATTTCTACGCTAACAAGTAAGTAAGGCTTATTTAACTTGTTGAAAAAATTAGCTAGTTTAATTTTTTTACTCCTATTAACTACCCAAGTTACCTACAAAAAAATCTGTTACTCAACAATGACATTATTTAAAGGATCAAGGGGAATTGTAAAGACATAGTAAATTACCCCAGCACCTAAAATTATTACAGCAAGACTAAAGAGAATCACCCAGCGATCGCCAGGTTCATAGGTGTCCTCATCAATGTCACGGCGTACAGCGAAGTAATGCTGGGTTGATAGCAAGACTGTAAGTAAACCAACTAATGAGAAAAGTAAACCTAACTGCCAACCCGTACTAGGGGGCTGAGGTGCCATTGGTGGACGCAGAATTCGCAGACGCACGATCACAACTCCAAATCCCATAAGTGCGATCGCACTTCGCATCCATGCTAAATAAGTACGTTCATTAGCTAAATGATCCCGCACTTTGTCCGAACTGCGTCCCTTTGGCTTTTGTGGTTTCTCTAGTATCATTTTTGGAAATAAAATTCAACTTTTATGGGTTTGACGCATAAAAGTTGAATCACTAAGGTTTGACTATATCAACTTGTGTGTTACGCCTAAGTTTCGCCAACTACGTGACAAGGAAAAAACACACAAAAAAGCTTGGTTGTGTGAAATTTAATCATCAATGGGAGCATTAGGAGTTTGCGCCTCAATATCTGCTGATGATAACGCAGGAATCGCCCACTTACCCTCACCTGTTTTGAAAACTTGAGCAGGAGGAACGCTTAACTCAATTGCGCCAGTTTCAGGATTAGTTTTTGCTACTAATTGAGTTCCACTGACGATCTTTAAAGCTACGGGTTCTGTTAATTCTTGACCTTGTGTATCACCAAAAGCTAAACCAGCGACTTGAACACCACTTGGCAAGTAAACACCATCACAATTCCAATCATTATCAGTAACTTTACCGTCTCCTAAGTAGTAAAGAGTGCTTACTTCAGAATTAGATTTTTTAGGTTTATGAGCATAGACAGCTAATGTCTTGCCAGTTTCATTGCGGCACTGTCCCCAATGTGCAGCGGTTTCTAAGATATATTTTTGCAGTTGCAGTTCGCCGATTTTTTGCTGGGTTTCTTCTGCTGTATAACTAGCCTCCTCTGAATTTTCTTGTGGATTAAGCAAGTTATTCAGGGCTTGAGTTACTTCAGTATACTCAGGAGTTTGAGTCAACTTCGGTCTATCTGCCCATGATGGTTGAGCAATTACTAAATTTACTAAAAGTACCAAAAATGCTAAAGCGATTTTGAAGAGTTTCATTGTTTCTCCTTATACAAAAATACCAATCTTTCCCACAGTCAAGAAATTATTAAGCGAGATTGAGTGGCTAGTTGCAGCGACACAGAAGCTTAAAAATAAGCTCCTATGACGCTGTAAATTAGCCCAGCTAGTACCAACAAAGTGATAGCGATGTAGGTAAAATCCCGCAATTTGATGAAAGCTAGTAGAGAAACTGCCACCCTAGTAATCGGAGTTGCAATTAATACCAAAAGCCCCTGTTGGATAATTACCCGACGACTACCTGAGAAATTTTAATTTAATAACTCGCTTTCTTGAGGTAGTAAAGAAGTTTCATCTAAAGGCGGCTCATTATTCAAAATGCTTGCTGTATTTAAATGTGGTTTAATTAGCATACTAACTCCGATTGACCAAGCTAGTGAAACCATCCAACCTGCAAGGATGTCGCTAGGAAAGTGAACTCCCAAATACAGTCTTGTCCAAGCAATACCTACTACAAATACACTGCCAGAAATCAAGATTAACCAACTAACACTGCTACCCCAAGTCAAAATTACTAAAGTGGCGATTAATGTCATGCTTGTCATTGCATGACCGCTAGGAAATGCGTAATCAAATTGTGGAGTAAGTGACTCCCACAGTTGAGGACGGGTTCGATGCAATAACATTTTGGTTGTGATGTTAATGATGGCGCTTCCCGATGTAGCAGTTAGTAAATATGTGAGCGATCGCCATCTTTTACGAACAAACAGCACCAGTGCCAGTAAAATCACGATGGGAAGTGCTACGCGCCACGATCCAAATTTAGTTAGTATCACTGCAAAAACATCTAGTTGTGGCTGCGCTGTTCCATGAATTGCCATCAAAATTGAGACATCCCAAGGAAAGCCGCCTTGACTCTTCACTACTTCAACTGCAAGCTGCTGAAAAATTTGTAACGGGAGATAAATCCCGATAAATAGCAACAACAGCGATCGCCAATGGCTAATAAGTAGCCGCTTGACAAAACCTACAAAAGATTGGGGAAATTCCCTCATAGTAATTTTCAACATTGACAACCTAAAAAACTCAGCTTTATTCCCAGTAGCCAAAATTCGCTTAGTACCTCCTAAGCTCCTTGCTGACTCAGTTTCGTAAAAGTACAGTAAGCAACAGTAGATTATACACACCAGTTTTACTGGACTTTTACTCACCTTACATATTAAACTACGGTAATCCTAGCAGGATTATGTATTTAGTATGGAAAATACTTTGTTGCTATCGTTCCTCAGTTTGTTAGTTGGCATTGTTGTCGGCTTAACAGGAGTAGGTGGAGCATCTTTGATTACTCCGATGTTAATTTTTGTGTTTAATGTGCCACCTGCGATCGCAGTTAGCTCTGATGTAGTAGCCGCAACCTTAATGAAAGCAATCGGCGGTTTTAAGCACTGGCAACAAAAAACCCTTAATTTGCAGGTTGTTAAATGGTTAACCTTGGGCAGCGTTCCTGGCGCACTTACCGGAGTAGGTATTTTATCCCTGCTCAGGCAAAACGCAGGTATTAACCTCGATCAAGTATTGCTGCGCTTAATAGGACTAATGATCCTGCTTGTTGCCATATTAGGACTGACACAAATTGTCCTGAAAATTTTCTTACCACAATTAAAACTACCCACCTCGCCCCAATTTGACTTAACAACTAATTTAGGTAAAGTTCTCACAATAAGTGTGGGAGCAATTTTAGGTTTTATGGTTGGACTGACTAGCGTATCTTCTGGTTCACTATTCGCAATGGTGCTAATTACCTTTTTCCGCCTTGACCCTCATAAAGTAGTAGGCACAGATATTTCCCAAGCTGCGATCTTATTAACGTTTACATCACTAGGACACCTGAGCCTTGGTACTGTTGACTGGAGTTTAGTAATACCAATTTGGTGCGGTACAGTACCAGGTGTATTATTAGGTGCTAAACTTTGCCAACTTACTCCTCAAAAAGCACTGCGACCTGTAATTTATGCTCTATTAGTAATGGTAAGTTGGAAATTAGTTTATCAAGCTTAATATGCCAATAATATTACTTGATGATTATTAAAACAATTTTCCATAAAAAATAGACTTCTTGCAAAAGTCTAATTTTAGAGAATTAACCACAGATATCCACAGATGCACACAGATAAACACAGATGTAATACCTGATTTTTGGTCATTGGTTTAATAATCTGAGGATTTACAAAAATAAGTTGAATGTCCCTCTTTCATACATGATGAATAAGCCTAAACCAATTAGCACAAAAGGAACACAAGCATTACCATATTTACTGAGAGCCTTAGCAATTATCGGTTGACGCGCTAATAAGTAAGCAATAGCACACCAAACTCCTACCATGACAAAAAAGACAGCAAGAATTACTGCCAAACCGACTAAGTTATTACCAGCAAATAAAGGAATGTATATGCTGATATTGTCGCCACCATTAGCAACTGTTACTGCTGCAACTTTATAAATTTGGGGATTAAAAACACGGAAGAAAAAAGAGAATATTAAGTTTTTTGATAAAGATTCTTTTAAATCGTTGCTAACAGTTTGTACTTCTGTCTCATCTTCTTCTCTACTTATCAGTTGCTTAAGACCAATTGCTATTGGGAGTATTCCCAATAATCCAATCCATTCTCTTGGTACAACTAAGCCACCAAAGAAACCTGGCAAACTAGCAAGAATCAGTAACGTAAAACCAAGGTACTGACCAACAATGATATCTTGACGACGAAAATTAGTATTTACTTGGGAAAAAAATAGTAACAAAATAATAATGTCATCAATATTAGTTGCTGCAAACGCCATTACTCCTGCCGTTAAAGCTGCCCCAAACTCAACCATCTTGCTAGAGCCAGAAAGAAAATTATAATCCCTCTTAAACTAACATAAAGATTATTAACTATGATAACCTTTGGCAAAAATGAGTTATTACATCTGTGTTTATCTGTGTGCATCTGTGGATATCTGTGGTTAATTATCTAACATTCGATTTATGCCAAAAATATATTATTTATAATAACAATAAATATGATGAGCAGTCTATTCACTGCAATTGGTACAGGGATAACAGCGTTTGTTGCTACAAATATTGATGATATCGTTATCCTGTTATTATTTTTTTCACAAGTAAATACAGTTTTTAACTATCGGCATATCGTCATTGGTCAATATGTCGGCTTTATTTTAATAGTTATTACTAGCCTTATTGGTTTCTTTAGTAGCTTGATTGTTCCACAGCAATGGATTGGATTATTAGGAATACTACCAATAGCAATGGGATTAAGTAATTTCCTAAATCCTGATACCAATTCATCCGAGGAGATAGAAACAGAAGTAGAAGTAGATGAAAATCCGGCAATTAGCAGTTTTATGTCTCCGCAAACTTACAGCGTAGCAGCTATTACTTTTGCCAATGGTAGTGACAATATTAGTGTTTATGCACCGTTGTTTTCTAGCAGTGACATCGTAACTGTTGTGATAATTGTCAGCGTATTCTTACTGCTAGTTGGAGTTTTATGCTATGCGACTTATAAATTAACTTCTCAACCTGAGCTTGCGGATTTTTTAACTCGCTATGGTAATAAATTTGTACCTTATCTTTTAATGGCATTAGGCACTTTTATTGTTTTAGAAAGCCAAGCTCTTAGCCTACTCAAGCTGGTTGCTAGTTGTTGTTGTTTAGCGGTTTTGCTCAAACAGGATGAGCGAATTAGCAATTAATAATTGTTAATTGTTCTCGCGTATAATAGTACAAATGCACTATACATTACACAACTACGCACTAACTTATAGCATCTTGCCTAATTCATTTTACCCCTCTTTCTTCTCTCCTCGCCCCTCCCCATCACTGCAAACTCCAGTAACTCGCTAAAGATACTGTACTTTTAGCTCCTTTTCTGGCAGAATGAATAAAGTTTTAAGCTAAGTACAAAAAGTCTATCAATAAACCGTAGTATGCTGGAAGGCTAAGTTGGCTATTCGATGATAGAACTATCTAGTAAGGTGAAGTATGCTTTGTTGGCTCTCCTCGAACTAGCTTCTCGCTATGATCAAGGGAGTTGTTTGCAAATTGAACAACTTGCTGCTGTGCAACAAATACCAGATCGTTATTTGGCACAACTATTAATGATGCTGCGCCGTGATGGTTTGGTACGCAGTCAGCGAGGAGCAAGAGGTGGTTATGTCTTAGCGCGTGAACCTCGAAGGATTACTGTATTTGAAATATTGACTTGCCTTGAAGGTAATCAAACTCAAGAACAGTTGAGTCAGATTGAGCAAACTACACCAGACAATTTGTTGATTGCTCGACTATGGCAGGAAGCGGCAGTTGCAGCCAATCAAGTTTTTCAGCACTACACCCTACAAGATTTATGCGATCAACGCAACGAAAGTAAACTGCTTAATCCTATGTACTACATTTAACTTTAGTGGAGTCAAATTATGAATATTGCTCGTGATATTACAGCACTGGTTGGACACACTCCTTTAGTTCAACTCAATCGCATACCTCAAGCAGAAGGATGTTTAGCTCGCATTGTTGTCAAGTTGGAAGGAATGAACCCAGCTTCTTCAGTTAAAGACCGCATCGGTGTGAGTATGATCGATGATGCAGAAGAAGCAGGATTAATCCAACCAGGGAAAACAGTTTTGGTTGAACCGACTTCTGGCAATACAGGTATTGCCTTAGCAATGGTGGCAGCAGCTAAAGGTTATTCCTTAATTTTGACAATGCCAGAAACAATGAGTTCCGAGCGAAAAGCTATGCTGAAAGCTTATGGAGCCAAGCTAGAATTAACACCTGGATATGAAGGAATGAAGGGAGCTATTCGTCGTGCAGAAGAAATTGTTGCGACTACTCCTAATGCTTTCATGCCGCAACAATTCCGTAACCAAGCTAATCCTAAAGTTCATCGAGAGACAACAGCAGAAGAAATTTGGGCTGATACTGATGGTGAAGTTGATATCTTAATAGCTGGCGTTGGTACTGGTGGTACTATTACTGGTGTCGCTGAAGTTATTAAGCAGCGAAAACCAAGCTTTCGTGCGATCGCAGTTGAACCAATAGATAGTGCAGTCATCTCTGGAGGTGAACCTGGCGCTCATAAAATCCAAGGAATTGGGGCTGGATTTATCCCAGAAGTTCTTCGCAAAGATTTAATTGATGAAGTTGTTACTGTCACAAACGAAGAATCATTTATTTATGGTCGTCGTTTAGCAACGGAAGAAGGGTTATTATCAGGCATTTCTTCTGGTGCGGCTTTAGCTGCTGCCATTAAAATTGGTAAACGTCCAGAAAATGCTGGTCGTTTGATTGTCATGGTACAACCTAGCTTTGGGGAACGCTATTTAAGTACACCTTTATTCCAAACTCCAGAAGTTGTGGAAGAGTCAGTTTTGATGAATTAAGTAACCAGTTTTTTCCTCTCACTTTTTTATTGCTAGTAGGTTGAGTTGTAATTCAACCTACTTTTTGTATTTGCTAGCAATTTTTTTTAATGCAGAGAAGACAGAGGAAAATATTACAGTTATTAGACAGCCTTAGTATAATTTTTGAAATTAACCACAGATGTTGGCGTGTTCATGCGCGATAGCGCTTTAGCCTGCGCGTAGCGCATACACAGATGGACACAGATGAAGTCAATAAATCTCCCCCTCCCTGTTTACGGGGAGAAGGCAGGGGGTGGGGTTTTACAACTATTTCTTAACGATATTTGTAATGTTTTCCTGAAACCAATATGATTTACTTTGATCGGGTTTGCAATCAGCGCAAGCAGGATGATTAATAATTTTAACTTTAAATTTTCTACTATCCAACCAGAAAAAACTTTTTAAATCAATTGCCCGTGAACCAATATCAACTGATTTAGAATCACCTGTTTTTAGATCGATCGCATACATTCTAGAATAACCTTCATTTTGGTCAGCTAAAATAGCATATCGCTCATCTTTAGACCATTGTACCCATTGGGAAGAGCCATATTTACCAGCAGAAGTTCTATATACTTTACCTTGATTTTTATCAATTAAATATAAAGCCCAACATAAACCTTGTGTGTCACAAGCTTGGAAGAAATGAAAGTTGCCAGATGGGGAAGGGTTAGAAAGAATGATATTAATAGCATAAAATACCGATCCATCACTGCTGTAGCTAACTGGAATTTTGGATATTAAAACTTTGCCTTGATGGGATAAGCTACCATCTTTGGCAAATTTAATATTGTATTCCTCATCTCCAGGTTGAAGCGTGATCCAAGATGGCTTGCTAGAACTAGATTGACTTCTATCTTTTTGATTATTTTCTTGAGTTTCTGTGGGAGTTGTTTGATGATTCTGGGAATTTAAGGACTGAGTTTTTACCTGACTGAGAACGTTACTAGCACAGGATGTAGCGATCAAACTCAAAATTAAAGCAGATCCCAGGAAAGGTAGCCGGAGAGACAAGGTTTTCATCGGTTTTTGGTAATAGTTCATAGTTTGATGACGGGAAATGGGATCTACATCGTTAGTGAGAAGCGATCGCACCCCCTCAATACCTACAATTACAAGGAAAAAATCTTGGATAACGGAAAATTAGGCATATACAAGCTTGCATCCAATGGTGCGATCGCTTTTTTTATGGGAAAAACTAAACTTCCTGCCTTTTGCCTTGTTTGTTAAAAGCATAAAACTGTAGAAAAAATGCCAAATCTTACATCAAACAACGATCCCCTGTGGTTTAAAGATGCCATCATTTATGAAGTACCTGTCCGCGCCTTTGCCGATAGCAATGGTGACGGTATTGGCGATTTTCAGGGGTTAACAGAAAAGTTAGATTACATCAAAGATTTGGGCGTGACAGCAATTTGGTTGTTGCCTTTCTTCCCCAGCCCCCTCAAAGATGATGGCTATGATATTGCTGATTACACCAGCGTCAACCCGATTTACGGGAATTTAGAAGATTTTCAAAATTTTGTCGATGCTGCCCATAAACGCAACATTCGGGTAATTATCGAGTTAATTGTTAACCATACTTCCGATCAGCATCCTTGGTTCCAAAGGGCGCGGAAAGCCCCTCCTGGTAGTACAGAACGAGATTTTTATGTTTGGAGTGATACACCAGAAAAATACCCAGGTGTGCGGGTTATTTTCCAAGATTTTGAGCATTCTAACTGGACTTGGGATCCTGTAGCTAAAGCATATTATTGGCATCGCTTTTACTCTCACCAACCAGATTTAAATTACGACAATCCAGAAGTACAAAAAGCCGTCTTTGAAGTATTAGATTTTTGGTTAGCAATGGGCGTAGATGGGCTACGCATGGATGCAGTACCTTATCTATATGAAAGAGAAGGAACTAACTGCGAAAACTTAGCCGAAACTCATCATTTTCTCAAGCAACTACGCCAACAGGTAGATGCAAAATATCCTGACCGGATGCTTTTAGCAGAGGCAAATCAATGGCCTGAAGATGCGGTGCAATATTACGGTGATGGCGATGAATGTCACATGAACTTTCATTTTCCCTTGATGCCGCGCTTATTCATGGGATTGCAAATGGAAGACAGCTTCCCAATTATTGATATTTTGCAACAAACTCCCCAAATTCCCGATAACTGTCAATGGGCATTATTTCTGCGTAACCATGATGAATTAACTTTAGAAATGGTTACTGATGAAGACCGAGATTATATGTATCGGGTCTATGCGGAAGATCGGGATGCAAGATTAAATTTAGGTATTCGTCGCAGGTTAGCACCATTGATGGGGAATAACCGCCGCCGAATTGAGTTAATGAATAGTTTGTTGCTGTCTCTGCCTGGAACTCCGGTAATTTATTACGGCGATGAGATTGGGATGGGGGATAATATCTATTTAGGCGATCGCAACGGTGTAAGAACCCCAATGCAATGGAGTGGCGATCGCAACGCTGGTTTTAGTCGCGCTAACCCCCAAAAACTGTTCTTACCAACAATTTTTGACCCTGAATACCACTACGAAGCAATTAACGTCGAAGCACAAAGAGCAAATACTAATTCTCTCTGGTGGTCGATGAAACGTTTGATTGCTACCAGGGAACGTTATCAAGCCTTTGGGCGCGGTACATTTGAATTCCTTTATCCAGAAAACCGCAAAGTTTTAGCTTTTCTGCGTACCTATCAGGGAGAACATATTCTGGTAGTCACGAATTTATCGCGGTTTGTGCAAGGCGTAGAATTAGATTTATCGGCATTTAAAGGTGCGAAACCTGTAGAAATTTTCGGTCGTACAGAGTTTCCAGCTATTGGTGAATCGCCTTATTTCCTTAGTCTTGCCCCTCACGCCTTCTACTGGTTTACCCTGCAACTGCAAGATGTAGATCTGCGATTCGGACAACCACAAGCACAAGTGCCAACTTTAGCAGTTAGTGGCAACTGGCAGAATATTTTTGATAAAGAATCAAGAGCAACACTTGCCTCAGTTTTACCTAATTATCTGCGTAATCGTCGCTGGTTTGGCGGTAAAGCACGGACAATTCAAACTGTAGAAATTACCGAAGTAATTCCAGTATCTTACCGAGATACTCAAGCTTTTATTACTTTCCTCCACGTAGATTATACAGAAGGGCTACCTGAAAATTATGTCCTGCCTCTCGCCTACATTAGTCTTAGCGGTTCCCAACAGGAATATCACGATGGTGAACATCAAGCTAGTTCCCGCAACGTTCCTAACGATCAAGTAGTCGCTCAAATTAAAATTCAAGCAACAAATGAAGTTGGTATGTTGTTTGATGCTGTAGCGGAAAAAGACTTTTTAAACTTCCCACTAGCAGCCTGCGCTAACTCGCAGCGTTATAAAGGTGATGTTGGTGAATTATTAGCAAGTGCTACTGATGGATTAAGTAAAGGACAAATTAACTTTTCACAACTACAACCGCATCTGTTAAAAGGAGAACAAAGTAATACATCAGCTATTTATGGCGACCAATTTATTCTTAAATTCTTCCGTAAAATCGAGGAAGGCATCAACCCAGATTTAGAAATTGGACGCTTTTTAACAGAAAAGACCAACGCCGGAACATTACCTTTACCTGTACACTTTGCACCAGTTGCGGGAGCTTTAGAATACAAAAGTCAAGGTAAGCAACCTATTTCCATCGGCATCATTCATAAATTTGTCCCCGATACTAGAGATGCTTGGTCATTTACCCTAGATAGTCTACGGAACTATTTTGAGCAAGTGATGGTTAAGCAGCTTGATATTAGTGACGTAGAACTACCGACACACCTATTTGGATCTCATGCAGTAGCAGAAATTCCAGAATTAGCTCACGAACTAATGGGTTCTTATCTAGCTAATAGTGCAATTTTAGGTCAACGCACAGCAGAATTGCATATAGCTTTCGCCTCAGATCCAGAAAATCCTGATTTTGCCCCAGAACCGTTTACCTCATTTTACCAACGCTCAATTTATCAATACATGAGGAACTTGGCGGGGCGAGTTCTAATATTACTGAAAAAGCAACTGCCACACCTGCCAGCAGATACGCAACCATTAGCACAGACTCTCCTTAACCGTCAAGAGATATTGATGGAACGCTTCCGAGCGATTGTGGATCTCAAGATTACTGGGATGCGTACCCGTTGTCATGGCGACTACCATTTAGGGCAAGTTTTATACACGGGTAAAGACTTCATCATTATTGATTTTGAGGGAGAACCCGCACGCACAATCAGCGAAAGAAGAATGAAGCGATCGCCTTTACGCGATGTCGCTGGAATGCTGCAATCATTTAATTACGCTGTAACTGTTGCACTGCGTAATGAAGTAGAAAGTGGGATGATCCGCCCAGAAAGTCTTACCGAAATGGAACAATGGGCTCAGTTTTGGTTTGCTTGTGTAAGTACAGCTTTCATCAAGAGTTATTTAGAAACCGCCGATAAAGCTGCCTTTTTACCTCAATCTCATCAAGAATTACAAGTTTTGTTGGATGCCTATGTATTGGAAAAAGCAGTTTACGAATTAGGTTATGAACTTAATAACCGTCCCGAATGGGCAGGAATTCCACTAGAGAGGATTTTAGAACTCTTGGAATTTTTGCATTAAAAGTAGCATTGGTAATTGGAAATTAGGTAATACTCAAAAGCTTTTAATTCCCAATTACTAAGCTAATTGTCAAAATCTGCCTCTCAATCATATTTTTTTATCGCAGATGTGAGCAGATAAACGCAGATTACGCAGATGTAAGCATAGCCTTACCGCAGGAGAACAAGAGATTTATTCAGATGAAATAACTGATTTTTGCTTATCTGTCTAATTATCTAATCAATTGTGCGATCGCAGATGCAAAAAACTATCATAATCCCCAAACACAAAGCAATTAAATCATCAACTACATCTGCGTTTATCTGCGTGCATCTGCTTTCATCTGCGTACCCATCACAACCTTAAACACCAAGGAGATCAACCATGATTGCCACACCATCAACAATCACGAACGATATCACCTTAATCACCAACGATGACCTCTACCTCTTCAACGAAGGGTCACATTTCAACCTTTACGAAAAACTAGGTTCTCACCCAATTACACACAACGGTATTGCAGGAACCTACTTTGCTGTTTGGGCTCCTAACGCCGTTTACGTATCTGTAAAAGGTGACTTTAACGGCTGGAATAAAGATAGCCACCCCCTAAAACTCAAAGAAAATTCCGGCATTTGGGAAGGCTTTATTCCAGGTATTACTAACGGCAATATCTACAAATATCACATCGTTGGTAGTAACGGTTACGAAGTAGAAAAAGCCGACCCCCTGGCGAAAGCTTATGAACTTCCACCTAAAACTGCTTCAGTAGTTTGGGATAGTGAGTACAACTGGAATGATTCCGAATGGATGGCAAAACGCCATCAACGCAACACTTTAAATTCTCCTATTTCCATCTACGAATTACATTTAGGTTCTTGGATGCGAGTTCCTGAAGATGGAAATCGTTCTTTATCCTATCGAGAACTCGCGCCCAAACTAACTGAATATATCCAAAAGATGGGTTATACTCATGTTGAATTGATGCCAATTACAGAACATCCATTCTACGGTTCTTGGGGTTATCAAACAACAGGTTATTTTGCACCTACAAGCCGCTATGGAACTCCCCAAGATTGTATGTATTTGGTGGATTACTTGCACCAGCACGACATAGGTGTAATTTTAGATTGGGTTCCTTCTCACTTTCCTACAGATGAACATGGAATCGGATATTTTGACGGAACACACCTTTACGAACATTCCGATCCACGTCAAGGATATCACCCAGATTGGAGTAGTTCTATTTTTAACTACGGACGGCACGAAGTTAGCAGTTTTTTAATTAGTAGTGCCTTTTTCTGGTTAGATAAATGTCACATTGACGGGTTGCGCGTGGATGCAGTTGCTTCTATGCTTTACCTCGACTACTCCCGCAAACATGGGGAATGGATACCAAATCATCACGGCGGTAATGAAAACTTAGAAGCGATCGCATTTCTCCGCCGCTTCAATGAAGCAGTATATCACCGCTTCCCCGACACAATCACGATCGCAGAAGAATCCACTTCTTGGTCAATGGTATCTCGCCCAACTTATCTCGGTGGGTTAGGTTTTGGTTTTAAGTGGGATATGGGTTGGATGCACGACACCCTCAATTACATCAGCGAAGATCCCATCCACCGCAGATATCATCACAATAACTTGACTTTTAGGATGATGTATGCGTACAACGAAAACTTTGTGATGCCATTGTCCCATGATGAAGTAGTACATGGTAAAGGGTCACTAATTGACAAAATGCCAGGAGATTACTGGCAAAAATTTGCTAATTTGCGATCGCTATTTGCCTATATGTACGCTCAAGCTGGTAAAAAGCTACTATTTATGGGTGGTGAATTTGCTCAATGGCGAGAGTGGAACCATGACACTAGCTTAGACTGGCATTTATTAGAAAATCCTCAGCATTCAGGGTTACAAAAATGGGTTGCCGATCTCAACCGAGTTTATACTCAAGAACTAGCACTGCACGAACTAGATTGTCATCCTGCTGGATTTGAATGGATTGATTGTAACGATTCCCAAAACAGTGTTATCAGTTTAATTCGTAAAAGTAGTATTCAAGTATCAGGAGTTAAAGGTGAAGTATCACCAACTCAATTAGAACCGACTGAGTGGAACCCCAACCCCGAAGGAACTGTATTAGTAGTTTGCAACTTTACTCCGGTACCTCGTTACAACTACCGCATAGGTGTTCCTGCAAGTGGTTTTTGGCAAGAATTACTCAACAGCGACGCTAGTGAATATGGCGGTAGTGGTTTAGGAAACTTAGGCGGAGTGCAAGCAGACGAACTTCCTCATCACGGGCGACCATATTCTGTAAATATCACGTTACCACCCCTGGCTGTGGTGTTCTTTAAGCTATAGTGCGATCGCACTATAGTAGTCGCCAAGGTGCTTAGAACAATAAGTTCAAGCACCTTCTTAAACTTATCTACGATTACAATAGACAAACTAGCTCAATCAAATCTTGGTTGACATCTGCGTAATCTGCGTTTATCTGCTCACATCTGCGATAAGAACCCCAATTTGCGATCAAGAGTAAGAGGTCTAATATCTTAACTGCTCTAGCGATCGCTTAAATCAAATTATTTCTGTATCCCCAGATTCAAACTGGGGATTTTGATACTAAATAAGCCTTAGTTTAAACTAAAATAATCATGTTTATTAAAATTTTTTTGACGTATTAATCCGCACACCTTAATTAATACTTTAGATTTACTTCGTTCCTCCCCTGGGATAGAAGCCAAAAATATTTTTAAACCCTATATTACTTTTAATTCCTAACGATGTTAATTGATTTCTCCAAATTTCATTGAAATCTGGAGAAATTGATCGCCATTAATTATTGTTTTTAGTCAATTCAATCCAATATTTATGCACTTAGAAGTCTGGCCTGGAAATGTCTATCCCTTGGGTTCATATTGGGATGGTAAAGGAACCAATTTTGCTTTGTTCAGTGAAAACGCTACAGGGGTAGAAGTTTGTTTATTTGACAAAGACGAGAAAGAAACACGCCTCTCTCTCACAGAAGTAGATAATCGTGTTTGGCATGGTTATATACCAGGAGTAACACCTGGACAACGCTATGGATTTCGAGTTCATGGCCCGTACGATCCAGCTAACGGTCATCGTTTCAACCCTAACAAACTGCTAATTGACCCCTACGCCAAAGCGATTGATGGTGATGTCGGCAACGGTTCAGAACTGTTTGGCTACTCTTGGGATGACCCCGACGAAGACTTATCTTTTAGTGAAAGTGATAGCGCCCATTTAATGCCGAAAGCGATCGTCATTGATGAGTCATTTGATTGGGAAGATGATCGACTGCTACGCACCGCTTCCCACGAAACAATTATTTATGAATTGCACGTTAAAGGCTTTAGTAAACTGCAACCTAATATGCCAGAAGAGTTGCGCGGTACTTATGCCGGATTAGCCCATCCTGCCAGTATCTCTCATCTGCAAATGCTAGGAATTACAGCAGTAGAACTGATGCCAGTACATCATTACTTAGCTTATCCAGGGCATCTTGCTGACAAAGGATTGAAGAATTACTGGGGTTACGATTCAATTAATTACTTAGCTCCTTACTCTGGCTACAGCGCCGATAAAACTCCTGGGGGTCAGGTACAGGAGTTCAAGGAAATGGTGAAAGCCTTGCACAAGGCTGGCATCGAAGTAATCCTAGATGTAGTCTACAACCACACAGGGGAAGGCAATCATAAAGGCCCCACCTTGTCACTGCGGGGTATTGATAATGCCGCTTACTATCGCCTAGTAGAGGGTGATGCCCGTTACTATATGGATTTCACAGGCTGCGGCAATTCCTTGAACGTGCGCCATCCGCAAGTTTTAAAGCTAATTATGGATAGCTTGCGTTATTGGGTATTAGAAATGCACGTTGATGGCTTCCGCTTCGACTTAGCATCCGCACTAGCGCGAGAACTTTATGATGTAGATAATCTCTCAGCCTTCTTTGACATCATCCACCAAGACCCTGTACTCGCAGATGTAAAACTAATTGCCGAACCTTGGGATGTGGGAACAGGTGGTTATCAAGTTGGTAACTTCCCGTTACTTTGGTCAGAGTGGAATGGCAGGTATCGGGATACAGTACGGGACTTTTGGCGCGGCGCAGATCAAACACTCGGAGAATTTGCCTACCGCTTCACAGGTAGTGCTGACTTGTATCAAACTAATGGGCGCAGTCCTTATGCCAGTATCAACTTCATTACTGCCCACGATGGCTTTACCCTCTTCGATTTAGTTAGTTATAACGAAAAGCACAATGACGCGAATGGGGAAGATAACAATGATGGCGATAGCCACAACCGTTCGTGGAATTGCGGTGCAGAAGGGCAAACCGACGACCCAGGAATTATAGCTATACGGGAACAACAAAAACGCAACTTTTTAGTAACGCTATTTTTATCTCAAGGCGTACCCATGCTGGTATCTGGGGACGAAATGGAACGCACCCAACACGGCAACAATAATGCCTACTGTCAAGATAATGAAATTTCTTGGCTCAACTGGGAATTTCCAGAACTAAAAGCGGATCTTTTAGATTTTACTCGTGAGTTAATATTTTTCCGTCGCAAGCATCCTGTCTTCAAGCGACGCAAGTGGTTTCAAGGCAAACCCATCTATGGTAAAACTGTCAACGACATTGGCTGGTTTGACCCCAATGGCAATGAAATGGCTGAAGAACAATGGGATGTGGGATATTCTAAAGCAATTGGGCTGTTCTTGAATGGAGAGGAAATTCCCAGACGTGGTCGCCAAGGTCAACGGATTATGGATGAAAGTTTCCTGCTATTCTTTAATGCCCACTGGGAATTAATTGAGTTTACTTTACCAGTTGTTTTACAAGACAGGGAATGGACTGTTGTGATTGATACAAAAGAACCCCACTTCGTCCACAACGGGTCTAGTTACACAGGGAATAAAGCTGTACCAGTTACAGGACGTTCTGTAGTAGTTCTACGTCGTGTAGATTAAACGCTGTAGCAGTTCTGAACAAAACTTAAGCAAATTTAGTGTTTAGATACCGTTAGTAGAGTAGGTTGGGTTGCAACCCAACCTACTAAGTCAATTCCCTAATGATCTACGATCGCAACAGATTCAACTACTTGCACTCATTCAATAAAACCTTGTCTTACATCTGCGTTTATCTGCTCACATCTGCGATAAAAAAATAAATTTGTAATTGAGAGCAAAAGGTTTATTGAGCAAGCCTGATGCGATCGCACATTTGGTTTATGGCAAGCTAAGTTTATGACCACTCACCTAAAAGTTACACCACAACAAAATCTTTATAACCAAGATTATTTGCTGTGGATTATTTCAACAATTAACCAGATTCGCTCTGGAAATTTTGAGGCGGTTGATTGGGAAAATTTAGTAGAGGAATTAGAAAGTTTGGGTTCAACAGATTAGCGAGAACTAGAAAATCGCTTGACTGTTTTATTAGAACATCTGTTAAAACTTACTTATTGGGAAGCTGAAAAGGAGAACAACGCGAGAGGATGGAAAAATACTATTAAGGAACAACGACGGCAAATAAAGAAGTTACTGAGAAATAGTCCTAGCCTAAAACCTTACGCACAAGACGTTTTTTCTGAATGTTATGCGGACGCAAGAATAGACGCGGCTGATAATAGTAGTTTGCCAATAGAAACATTCCCTACTGACTCGCCTTTTAGCTTAGAAGAAACTTTAACTCCTGAGTACCTACCTACTTAACGCCTCAAGCTCAAACTTTTTTTATTTGTTTAGGCAGAAATATCTTAACCATCGTTCTAATCAAGAATAATTATTTCAGGACTTAGCGAGCTAATTGAACTGTATCGCGTAGCAAGTTTCTATGTAACAAACGTTGATTTATCTTAGTTTTCGGTGCTTTAGTAAAGATGTGTTGAGGAAGCGATATAGCAGGGAAGAAGTCAATATCATTAGGTATCCCATCTGCTTTACCCAAAAACAGAATGCCTTTGTCAGCTAGGCTGAAGTAAAAGCGTGCCAAAGCTTTCTTTTTGGCTTCAGGGTTGAAATATATCATGGTATTACGACACACCAACAAATCAATTTTAGACATTGGTGCATCTTCAATGATATTGTGACGGTTCCAAATGATTGATCTACGTAAGTCTGGGCAAAATATATACCCCTGCAAAGTTTGCTCAAAATACTTATTTAGTAGATCAGGGCGAATATCTTGAACTTTATGACTTGCGTAAATGCCAGATCGAGCTTGCAAAATTGCTTCAGAATCTACATCTGTCGCGAAAATCTTTACCCGTTTTTGAAACTTTTCTATCCCCAAAGCCTCTGCCAGTAGCATCGCCAGCGTACAAACTTCCTCTCCGGTTGAACATCCAGCACTCCATACCCTGATTGGCTCGCTCGGAGATTTAGCTGCAATTATCCGAGGAATAATCGCAGCCTTTAGATAATCCCAGGTTAAAATGTCCCGAAAGAAGCAACTGAAGTTGATCTCAATTGTGTTGAACAATCGAGTAAATTCTTCAGGATGTGCCTCCAGGTATTCCCTGTAATTGTTGTAGCCTTCAATTCCAATCTCATCGAGCCGTACCTGGGCTGAACGTATTAAGCTGGAACGTTTGTAGCCACTAAAATCAAAATTGTGCCGGAACCGCAGATACTCCAGCAAAGATTCAAAGATTTGGTCAGTATGTGTGATATTAATCCTGGGGCTAAGGCTACAAATTTTACCTTGCCTGTTCTTATCTTAGCTAATTGCATAGATAAAAAAACAATCTGATCAATCGTAATGATGATCAGATTTGTTATTTAGCTTTGTTTTTTCAGTGGGCAGGGAGAGAATCGAACTCTCATGACATCGCTGCCGTCAGATTTTGAGTCTGATGCGTCTACCAATTTCGCCACCCGCCCTTGGGTTTACTTTTGTGATTATAACCTAAGTTACCCATTTCTAGCAAGGACTGATAAATTTGACTACTTGCCCAGCGATCAATTTCTCGCGCCCTTAGTACTGGTACTGGATGGGTGAGTTGGGCAGTTTGGGCAGATTTAAGTAGTTCACCTAGCTGAGTGTTACTGATATCGTCGTATGCTCTAGCTTGTGCTAAGAAGGCATCGACGTTTAATTGAGGTGCTAAGGTTGGTGAACCACCAGCAAGTTTCATTAACAGTGAGATAATAATTTTGGGGTCTTGAATGGCTAGAAGTGCTGCGCGATCGCAAGTAAATTCTGCACAACGCACCCACTCTAACATTTGTGCTTGTAATCCTTGCGCGATCGCACCTCCCCAAGAAGGAATTTGACCCGCAGCTAATACCATGATATTTGCCAGAGTGAGGTAAACCCCATGATCGCACTTGAGGTGTCCTAATTCATGGGCGATTACAGCCTGAATTTCTTCTGGGGTTAGTAAATCTATTAAAGATGTGTGCAAGACAACAAAAGGTTGCTTACCCCGCATCGCAAATGTATAAGCGTTAGGAATGGGATGCTGGTGTACATATAACTGAGGTGGTTCTATATCCAAAACTTGGCAAGCTTCCACCAGCAATCTATGTATATGTGGCAGTTGTTGTTCACCCACCAGTACACTAGCGGCAATATTATTCAAGTAAAAAAATTGTTCTGCAACTGGCCCCAGGAAATTTCGCACTAGCAAATCCATTCCTGGTAGCTGTTTTAAGCTTTTCGTTGCTTCCAAATCTAGAGGATGACGAAATTGGTCTGCTGTTAGACCGATCAAAGGTGTTTTAGGGAACAACATAGAAAACCTGAATATATATAGAATTTAGCTACTGCTGTTGGGTTATCTAATGCAGGACTTACGCAAGATCACAGTAAAATTACGCTTGTAGGGGCGGGTTGCACCAAAAATTTATCCTTCCAAACCATTGATCTACATAAACCCACCCTGACAGAAGCGGATGATTTCTGCCTAAGTCCTATAGTGGTTAACCCAAGTGCGATCGCACTTTCTTACTAGGGTAGCTAATTAGCTATTAGAGAGTGGTCAGCACAATTAGGAAATGAAACTTTTATTATCTATAGCGGGATAATATTAGACTTATTGCAAAAATCAAAGTTTTACCCCCCTCAGTCCCCCCTTATAAAGGGGGGAAGAAAGAAGTTTCGCGATCGCCCCTTATCAAGGTAAGTAAAAAATTTGACTCCCTCCCCTTAATAAGGGGAGGGTTCGGGTAAAACACTTTTTAATTAACTGTCAAACAGCCAATTTTTCACCTTATTTAAACTTTTCCAATCAGGTTTTCTGGTTAAACCTTCATCAAGAGTTTCTCGAACTTGCTCTTTTAATTCGCTACTGTTGGCGATCATTTGTTGAATAACTTCAATGTGTTGCCGAACACCAGCTTGACCAGTTTCCAACATAGTCATGGCATAATTAATCCTCACTTGAGGATCGCTTGCGTCTAATTTAAGCCCTTTTTGAGCCGCTTTGTATGCTTGTGTTGGTTGATCGTTCAACATATATAACCAAGCAAGACAAGTCCAAGCAGCCGCCATTTTAGGGGCTTGATTGCAAATGTCTTTGAACAGGGGAATCAAGGTATCTGTGCCTTCACCTGCTTTGTAGCGTTCGATGCCAGTGTCGAAAAGAGAATTAACTTGCTCGGTCATTTAAAAACTATAGGTAAGAATTGATCGGGAAGGCAATAAAGGCAGGCAACATTAGCCCGCCTCACAAATGTTTTATTTTACTAACGGTTGTGTGCTAAAAATCTTAAACACCGAAAGACTTACCACAACCGCAGCTTTGAGCCGCATTAGGATTGGTGAACTGAAAACCACCACCAATCATGGCATTGCTGTAGTCCAGCACTAAACCATAGAGGTATAACAGACTCTTGGGATCGCAGACGATTTTAAAGCCGTCGTAGTCAGAAATATCATCGTCATCACGAATTTGGTCAGGATCTTGGAAATCCATCATGTAGGACATCCCAGAACAACCACCTTGGCGTACACCTACCCGCAAGCATAAGTCTTTCCCTTGTTGATCTCGCAAGGCAAGAACGTGCTTCAGTGCAGCTTCGGTCATTCTGATGCCTACTTGAGGCGAGTGGGTTGCTTGTGTCATTGATGCTACTTACTCCTAATGGCTGTTTACTAATAGATTCTTTAAGTTTGCCTGTTCACTGCTTAAAGTTGATCGGGATTCTAAGCTTGCAGGGTGTGAACCCGATTAATCAAACTTCCTTACTATCTATGTTAACTGGTTCAAACCCTTACCATAGAAATGACACCTAAGTAGCTCTCAACGAAGCATCTTTCAGTAAAAGAATCAATTGTGGGTTTAGCTTATGGAGACTATTTATGTTAGCTATCGGCTTAAAGACCTTGAGATTGTATTGTTGAAGAGGTGTATTTAATTTATAACTCGCCTGCCTCATTTTTTTATTATTTTAAGTAAGTATATGTCTGCTTTGAATCAGTCTACCCGTCGTCGGCTCAAAAACTTACACCAAGCCCATAGTGTGTGGGAAGGCGATCGCCGTCCAATATCGGGCTTGACAGATGATGATTTTGAAGACAATCGCGGTGGCGAGTGCATTGTCTGGGTAGATGGCGTGGAAGGCGTTGTGCGGGGAATGGAAGTTGTGCCATCGGAAATGGGCCCAGAAGCGATCGTGCGGACTTTGCTTAAAGCAATGGAACATCCCCAAAGTCCTGCTACTCCAGCACGACCTCAGAAAATTGTAGTCCGCGATCGCGAAATTCAATTTTATCTGCGCGGAGTACTTCAAGATTTAGATATTGCTGTTGAATACGCTTCAGAACTACCCCTGATTGATGAATTGTTTCGGGGGTTTCAACAGATGGCTAGTGGTAGACCGCCTAAAATTCCACCTAAATATGCGGATCTGTTGATGGCAAAATCTTACCAAATTTGGGAAGCAGCACCTTGGGAAGTTTTAGCAGATCATCAAATCATCTCCATTACCCTCAATCAGTGGGACATCGAAACGCTGTATGCCGCAGTGATGGGGATGATGGGGATGGAGTACGGCATTTTGTTTTACCGTTCAATAGATTCTCTCAAGCGTTTTCGTGCTGCGGCGATCGCAGAAGAATCTTTTGAACAGATGGAAGAAGCTTTCTTAGGGCAAGATTGTTTGTTTGTCACCTTTGAAAGTTTAGATGAGGATGATGATGCTGATGAGGATGAAGAAATTGATTATGCTGACCTGTCAGTTTCAGAAATTCAACCTAATTTTGGCACAATTCATCCGTTTGAGGGAATGCGACCATTTTTATATGAAGAAGAAGCGATCGCACTTTATGTGGCAATAGAAGCTTTGCAAAAGTTTATCCAAGGATCTGCACGACAACTCTCAGCCGAAATTTTACCCAAAATTAATAAACGTATACGCATCCCCTTACCTCCAGAAACTGGATCTCAGGAAACGATATCTATACAGGTGTCAACCTTACCTGAGTTTGAGGCAGAACTATTACAGATGATTGAATCTGCCGCAATTGACGATGAGGATGATGATGATGACGACGACGATGAAGATCTTTCAGTACCTTTACGAGAAGACTTAGTACCTAAAGATGCCTTAAAAAGTTTGGATATAATGCCTTGGGAAAAAATGGCATCTTTAAGAAAGAGTGTTGATTACTATCAGCATCAAGATGTTAAAGAAGCAGGTGAAGGTATGCCTGTAGTATTAATTCAAACTACCCTCCCCAAAGGAAAAGCTTTAATTGAGCAAATCAAAGCTGATGGTGGATTAAAAGGGATTTGCTTTAACCCTGGAGAAGACCCCTTCGCAGAGGAGAATTATGATTTGGGGATTCTCCAAACGGAAAATGGCAATATGTACTTGTTTGGCGAGTTTAGTCAAGATGATGCGCTACATCTTGTTGCAAAAAAGAAGTGGGATCAGCGTTGCAAGAAAACTCAAGGCTATTGCGGTTTAATTATTGCTAAAGGACTTACGGGGGCTGCGCGTGGTAATCCTCAACCAAAGGATATGATGGCTTTGTTTGAAACGCGATCGCTCTCGGTTAAAGAATTAGGGTTAGGTCTACTTCAACTTATGTCACATTTTGATTTTGAGTAAAAATGAAAAAGGCAATCAATTAGCAAAAAATCTCCTTCAAAGCCAAACTAATCCATTTTTTCAGGAGGTCGATATGGCTTTCAGTAGTTATAAAAATATTGGCGAAGTTCTCAAAGTATTTCAGATTATTTATACTGAAGCAAACTTTATTGTTGAAACTCAGTTTAATATTTCTGATTACTTCAGAGCAGATTTAGCATTTGTCACACAGGAGGGAGTTGTTGATAATTCAGAGTTTGCTATTTGTGAAAACTTAATCTATCCGGTTTTGAAAGAAGTTTGGAAATGCTATTACAGCAATTTTGTTTTGTGGAGTCATCAATCTCTCACTTACGATCAGAATCTTTCGGGCTTTCCTGAGTATATCTTGGCAAAACGTTCTCCTCTCGGAAAAGTCGTGTTTGAAAAACCTTACTTTTTATTAGTTGAGGCAAAGCAAGATAAATTTGATGAAGGATGGGCGCAGTGCCTAGCGGAAATGGTGGCAGCACAACGACTTAATGATGAATTTCAAATCATCATATTTGGGATTGTTTCCAATGGCGATCGCTGGCAATTTGGTAAGCTTGAAGGCAAAATATTTACTCGCAATCAAACTTTTTACACAATTCAGGAGCTAGATAAGTTATTTGCTGCTGTCAACTATGTTTTTAAACAGTGTGAAGCCCAGCTAAATAATCTAGTAGTTGCTTAGTTGAATAGATTCCTGTGAATGATTATTTGAGAAGATTGCCAAATAATTTTAAAATTTGTAAAGAAACACCAAAAGGATAGACGGAATGCGCGTTGCAATTGTTGGGGCGGGACTAGCTGGCATGGCGACAGCAGTTGATTTAGTCGATGCTGGTTACTCAGTAGAAATATTTGAATCTCGCCCCTTCGTTGGCGGCAAGGTTGGCAGTTGGATAGATGCAGACGGCAACCACGTTGAGATGGGTTTGCACGTTTTCTTTGGTTGCTACTACCAGCTTTTTGACTTGATGAAAAAGGTGGGCGTATTGGATAAATTACGCCTGAAACAACATACTCACAGTTTTATCAACAAAGGCGGTAAAACAGGGGAATTAGATTTTCGCTTTATTACAGGTGCGCCGTTTAATGGTTTAAAGGCATTTTTTACTACATCCCAACTATCGCTACAAGATAAAGTACAAAATGCCCTAGCGTTAGGAACTAGCCCCATAGTGCGCGGCTTAATTGACTTTGAGGGCGCGATGAAAAATATCCGCGACCTTGATAAAATTAGCTTTGCGGATTGGTTTCGCAGCCACGGCGGTTCTGATGGCAGCATTAAGCGGATGTGGAACCCAATTGCTTATGCACTTGGTTTCATCGACTGTGAAAATATTTCTGCCCGTTGTATGCTGACTATCTTCCAGTTTTTTGCAGCCAAAACAGAAGCATCTGTGTTGCGAATGTTGGAAGGTTCCCCTTCTGAGTATTTGCACAAACCGATTATTGAATATTTAGAAGCAAAAGGCGCGAAAATTCATACCCGTCGTAGAGTAAGAGAAATTAAATTTACAGGAGTTGGGGAAGAAACGCGCGTAACTGGTTTAGTAGTTGCTCAAGGGGAAACAGAAGAAACTATCATTGCTGATGCGTATGTTTGCGCCTGTGATATCCCTGGAATTCAGCGAGTGTTGCCCCAAGAATGGCGCAAGTGGTCTGAATTTGACAATATCTATAAATTAGATGCTGTTCCAGTAGCTACAGTACAACTGCGGTTTGATGGTTGGGTGACAGAATTACACAATGCAGAGGAACGTACACAGCTAAATCATGCTGCTGGAATTGATAATTTGTTGTATACGCCTGATGCAGATTTCTCTTGTTTTGCTGATTTAGCTTTAACAAGTCCTTCTGATTATTACAGAGAGGGACAAGGTTCGTTGTTGCAGTTGGTATTAACTCCAGGCGATCCTTTTATTAAACAAAGTAATGAAGCGATCGCACAACACGTCCTCAAGCAAGTTCACGAACTTTTCCCCTCTTCGCGCGAATTGAACATGACTTGGTACAGCGTCGTTAAGCTTGCTCAATCTTTATACCGCGAAGCGCCTGGTATGGATGCTTACCGTCCAGCACAAAAAACCCCAATTGCTAATTTCTTCCTGGCTGGTAGTTATACACAACAAGATTACATCGACAGCATGGAAGGCGCTACTATTTCAGGAAGACAAGCTGCTAAAGTGATTCTGGAAAATGCTAATAATTTTGTAATGCGATCGCCTGTAACTACAGCTTGAAGTTAGGCAACACATAGAGACGTTATATCCAACGTCTCTGCAAACCATCCCCAATATCAACTCAAATTTAAAATTACATGGCTGATTTGCTAGAGCATAGTGTACAAGTAGAGGTTGATGCTCCAATTGACCTAGTGTGGAGTTTATGGTCTGATTTGGAGCAAATGCCCAAGTGGATGAAGTGGATTGACTCTGTTAAAGTTTTAGACGACGATCCAACGCTTTCTCGCTGGAAACTAGCTACTGGTGGTTTGGAATTCACTTGGCTTTCCCGCACTTTGAAAGTAATACCCCACCAAATTATCCAATGGGAATCTGTGGATGGGTTGCCCAATCAAGGTGCAATTCGCTTTTATGACCGTAAGAACGGTAGCATTGTCAAAATGACTATTTCTTATGCTATTCCTGGTTTTCTTGGTAAGATCATGGATAATCTGTTTTTGGGGCGTGTGGTTGAGTCTACTATTCAAGCAGATTTAGAGCGGTTTAAAGAATACGCACTGCAAGCAAAATCACAATTATAAAAACGGTCATCACTAACTCTTCTCTCTTCTCCCTTCCCTCCTCACTCAAAAAACAGGCACAATAATTAAAGTAGGCGATCGCAACCTGGCTAGAGGTAGGTCAAAATGTCTATTAAAAGATTTAATTCGGGTGTCGGACTAATTTATGTATTAGTTGTCTTATTTTTCATCAGTCTAATTTTTGCTATTCTGCGGGCATTACTCCCCCTACTGATAGTTTTAGGGGCAGCAGGTGGTTTGTGGTGGTTTTGGAATCGTAATCAACTGCAAAAGCGCCAGCAGCAGCGCTTTCTTAATTCTGTTTTTAACCAAATTCTTACAGAAAATCAAGGGCGTGTGACTGTTTTTGATTTTGCTATGAAAACCGATTTAAAGCCAATTCATGCTAGACAATTTTTAGATGAATGGGCAAAAGAATGTTCTGCTCATTTTGACGTGACTGAGGAAGGTAATATTGTCTACTACTTCCCAATGGGTACATCATCCTTCCCATTTCAAAATGAACAATAAACCATAACTTTACATATATTCATCAAAGCTAAATAATTTTAAATGATTAGGGTTAGCAAGCAGTTCTTTTGCTAACAAGTAACCAGCTATTGACCAAGTTTGATTTTTTCTAGCTTCTTTACCAATAAGTCTGCCAGTTTTTCCATCATAATATTCTGCCCATCCATCCTTACTTAAGCTTTTTTCTGCTATTTCAATTGCTTTAGCAGCAACCTCACCTTTGCCAATTTTTTGCGCTGCGGCTGTTAGCATCCACATTAATACAGGCCAGTTACCGCCATTATGATAAGACCAAGGTTTATTTTTAGGATCGCATCCAGTAAGCAACCGCCATTCTATATCTTCCAATGCTGGAAAACAAATTTTCATTGGCATATTGCCTATTAAATCATCCCATCTTTCTATAATTAAATTAAAAATTGCTTCTGACTGCTGCTTAGTAGTTAGTGAAGCAATAATTGCTATTAAATTACCAACAGCAAAAAAACGACAGTCTATTTGAGATGGCCCTAAATTACCTGCTAAATAACCGCCAGATGATGGCAGCCATTCAGTTAAATTATGGAAAGGAATAGAATCTGAATAAATATTAAACCGATTAAGAGCGTGTTCTCCATACTCCTCAACTTTATAGCGATAAATGGTATTTAAGCGTTGAGGATCTATCCAATAATTATCTCTAATATGGTGCAGTAATAAATTAATATGATTATCTAGTATTTTAATTATTTTTTGATTATCTTTGTTAGGATATAGTAATTCACGGGCAGCGCATAAGCCTGCGTAAAATAAAGATTGAATATCCAAGGGATATCCATACATTCCCATCCGCCGATCAATCATACTCGCGCCATCTGGGACTAATAGCGTCGGGTACATATCAAATTTTGTTACCAAGCAAAGATCTAAAATTAATCTAATACCTTCTTGGAAATCATCTCGATAAACTAATTCAGTATCTTTGCTCGCGTGTACATAAGCACGTAATAAAATCATCCACCACAGACAAGAATCAACAGGGGCAACTCTCGCGATCGCGTGTTCACCAAAATCAGCTTTTAACTTTTCTTGTCCATCAACTACTTCTACTTTGAAACTAGCTGCTATTAAACCTCGCGCAGGTTTAGAAGAATCAAATTGTTTTTCTTTTGGTTGTAATTGTAAGGTTACTTCTAAGAAATTGCGAACAATTTCTGTTCTACCTTTAATTAGAAATACCAGTGCTGAAGAAATGAAATCGCGGATAAAACATTGATCATAATTAAGCGCAATTAGCTCTTGATCGCAAGCGGCAACTGTCCCGACAGGACGGTTTTGATAATAAATAATAGATTTTTCGAGTAATTGTTCAGCTTCTTCTAACAGTAATTTTTCTATTATCATATCTAGATGATTTATTTTGGTTGAATATTAATTTCTACCACGTTGGGTCAGAATAGAGGTTGATAGTCAAATGCGATCGCCCTGCTGGTACGGCTGAAATGCAAGCACATATAGCCTCACCATCATCTAGTTCTACCTCGCAAGCATGGCAAGACCCCATTAAACAACCTGTAGGTATGCACACACCAGCACGTTGAGCAACCTGAAGTAGAGGTTCTCCTGGTTCAGCTTCAATTACTACTTCATCTGGTAAAAATTCTATACTAACACTCATATATGCTCAATGTTTTTCAATAGAATTTGGTAACAATAGAGTCAGGTCTAAATAAGTTTCAACTGTATCTGCTAAAGAATTTAGTATTTCTTCCCTCTGTTCCTCATAATTAGGAACAACTGTAGGTAAATCTTTTAATCCTCGCTGCTGACGGAGATAATTTAACCAAGTACGCCTCCAAGCACCATTATCAAAAATACCGTGTAAATAAGTACCCCATACTGATTGATTAAGATCCACAATCCCTAAATTGTTATCATCAAACAAATATTGATAATGATTGGATGACACTACTTTTTCAGGTAATAACTCAGTGTTACCTTGATGAATTTCATACCCAGTAACAGGTAAATCAGCGTGAGGATATTGAGACTTTACTGAGCGTTGACGAGCAATTTTATCTCCTGTCATTACAGTTGTTAATGGTAACAATCCTAAACCATTACAGACTTTTGTATTACTCTCAATTCCTTGTGGGTCTGAGATTAGTTTACCTAACATCTGAAAACCGCCACAAATTCCCAAAATTGTACCGCCTGTGGCGATGTAATTTTGCAATTGTTCTGCCATACCAGTTTCTTGCAATACCATTAAATCAGCAATGGTAGTTTTAGAACCAGGAATAATTACTGCATCTGGATGTCCCAGAGTATCTTTGGGGGCAATATATTTCAGCTTAACACTAGGTTCTGCTTCTAGTGGGTCAAAATCCGTAAAATTAGCAATTCTTGGTAGGCGGATTACTGTAATATTAAGATCAGTATTAGTTTTTCGGGAGCGACGATCAAGTAAATCTAAAGAATCTTCTGATGGGAAGATTTGGTCAATCCAGGGAATTACACCAATAACGGGAATACCAGTATATTCTTCTAGCCAAGTTATACCAGATTCAAGAAGCGATCGCTGTCCTCTAAACTTATTAATTACTACACCCTTAATTAATGCTCGTTCCTCTGGTTCCAACAACTGCAAAGTACCGACAACATGAGCAAAAGATCCACCTCTATCAATATCTACTACTAGCAGCGTTGGTGCATTCAAATACCGCGCTACGCGCATATTAGTTAAATCACGGTGTTTGAGGTTAATTTCTGCCGGACTACCCGCACCTTCACAAACAACTAAATCAAATTTTTCAGATAAAATTTGTAGTGATTCTTGAATTGCCTGCCAACCTAAATCAAAATATTTCTCATAATAATCAACAGCAGTAACTGTACCTACAGCTTTCCCCTTCAGAATTATCTGAGAAGTCATATCTCCTTGGGGCTTAAGTAAAATTGGGTTCATCTCTATTGTTGGTGTGACACCAGCAGCCCAAGCTTGCACCGCCTGGGCGTGACCAATTTCTCCCCCAGTAGCAGTAACATAGGCATTTAAAGCCATATTTTGCCCTTTAAAAGGAGTCACCCGCCAACCGCGTCGTGACAAAATCCGACAAATAGCAGCACAAAGTAGAGATTTTCCTGCGTGGGAAGTTGTTCCCACTACCATAATTGCTTTCATTATTTAGCTATCAGCTTTAATATTTTTTAATGAAATGACAAGTTTATAACCTAGCTGATTATAAGCTAAATATGATTGTTTTTCAGATCAATATGTTGGCAAGTAATCTGAATTTAAAGTCTCTTCTAAAGTAAATGGGGACTCACTAGGCAAGATATCCAGTTTAGACTTAAATGCAGCATCTTCTAAAGCATCTTGATAACATTCAATAAAAATTTTTTCTGCATAATATTTCAAGCTTGGGCTATCTCTAAGTAATTTTTTAATTTGTCGGCGCTGTTCTTTAATTGTCAGCAACCAACCTCTAGCATTAGTTTCTCTTTCAGGTTCCCAATAAGCAAGTTTTAGCAGATGTTCTAACAAAACAGTTAAGCGATTTTCTAATTCTCGCTTATCGGAATTACCCAAACTTTCTAATTCCTCTACTAAATTATCCCAGTCAACAAGGTTAAAGTTTCCAGAGCGAATTTGGTTAGCTGTTTTTTCGATCCACAGGCAATAATCTTCCTCATAAAGACTATGCTGTGGGGTGACTGATGAAAGTTGTTGATTTACCATCTTAAATTGGTAGCCTTAACCAGCGAGTTAATGTATTAGATAGGCGGTCTAGTAAAGATGGTGCAGGTATGGTAGCACCATTTTGCTCGTATTTTTCTACTAGCTGGCGACCTAGCGGTGTGAGGCGAAAACTATCAGTAATGCCTTGTCCGTCTACTTCGCGGCGTAAAATGCCTACTTGAATTAACCAAACTAAAGCATTTTCTGCTGCTAATTCCGATAAAGGGCGTTTAGTGTAATTATGTTGCACACCAGACTCAGATGCGATCGCCTGTATTGGCACACTCGTAGAACCCATACAAGCAAATAGATGCAACTGGAAAGGCAAACAGCGCATCGCCCTTTCTGCCCGTGCTACAGTGCGACTAGAATATTGAAATAATTGCGGGTTTTTAGGCTGTGTAGAAATCATGTGAACTGTTAGTAATTTAATACTGACTCTTTCTTAAGTCTGGCAAATTCTAGTTTTTTAATTTTCAGGCATGGAAACTACCAGAATTGAGTAGTAACCACTACATCAGAGCCAACCTTATTGTAAAACCATAGACCTCGTATCCTTAGTCGATAAAATCTTTGATACCATCTGCGTTTATCTGCGGTTAATCTGCGCCTCTTTAAAACCAAATAAAAATTTTTGCAAGAAGTGTCATGTAAAATTTAGAATTGCTAAAACAAAAATTTTAAACAAGGGAACGCAATCAATGGCATTAGCAGTTGGCACAACAGCACCAGGATTTACAGCAAAAGATACCAACGGCAACACCGTCTCATTATCTAATCTTGCAGGTAAAAAAGTAGTTTTGTATTTCTACCCCAAAGATGATACTCCAGGCTGCACTAAACAAGCTTGTAGCTTTCGAGATAATTATTCAGAATATCAAGGCAAAGATATTGTGGTGCTAGGAATCAGCAAGGATGATGAAACCTCTCACCAAAAATTTACCGAAAAATACAATCTGCCATTCCCTCTACTTGCTGATGTTGATGGCAGTATCATCAAAGCTTATGACGTAGATGGCGGCGGTTATGCCAAGCGCGTCACATACGTAGTTGATGAAAACGGCAAAATTATTCACGTTGATTCCAGTGTCAAAACTGATACCCATGCCAGCGATATTTTAGCTGCTGTCGGTGCTTAATCAAAATAGGGGTAGGTTTAACAAATAAGTTGTTGTAGAAACAAAAATAATTTGCTAAACCCACCCCCACCATTAGCCTGTATTTCATCGAATTTCAAACCGATGTAAAAGTAGGGCTAGGGATAACCTTAGCTCTACTAATTAGTTTTTTGTGGCACAGAAGATCCCGATCCGGTGGCTGAATTTTGGTTCATCTTACGAATCATTTCTAATTGTTGCTTCCTGAAATCATCAGCCGCGCTATTAAGATTTGTACGCTGTTCCGCCGAAAACTCATCATAAGTGCGGAGAGTACCCAAATTAGCACGATGAATCAAATCTAAGGGATTAAAACCGCCATTATTTGCGCCTGTTAAGGGGTCTTGCTCCTGAGTTTTAAATTCATCGACTTGGGTAGGATATGTAGGGTATGTTGCTTGCGCCCAAGATGCTTGAGGCAGCAAGCAGGATGCAACTCCTATACCAGCTAAGACACTTAAGGATGTCCTAGAAAACAGTTTTGTTAAGATGGGAGATAATTGGTTTTTCATCGTCATAGCCCAGTTTTGTAAAAGCTATGATGATTTTATCTCATGCGAATCGGCGGCGTAGTAGTGGTTGAATTGCGGTTAACGCTACTGTGGTAAATCCTAGCAGTACCAGTAGGGAGCCTCCGAAGGTAACAGCGCCCCAAGGCGCTTGCATGACTACGCTGCCCAATGTCCAGTTGGTATGGGTATATAGATAGCGGATAGGCTCGATGGCATAACTTAAAGGATTAAGAGTAGCTACAATTTGTAACCATTGGGGCATAAAGGATAAAGGCGCAAGGGCAGTACTAGCAAATAGCAGTGGTAAGTTGGTGACAAAAATTACTGCAATTAGCTCAATATGACCTGGTAAAGCAAAAGATAAACCCAAGCTTAAAGCAGTAACACCCACAACTAGCAACAAGATAATTAAAGCAATCATCCCCAAACCTAAGAGATTAGGTAAACCTGTACCTAGTAAGGCACTGGCTGTCACAATTGCGGCTGTCTGAATAAAGCTGAGGGCGATAATATAAATTGCTGATGCCGCCACAATTGAATATCGTGATACTAGAGGTGCAACCAGCAAGCGGTTGAGAAACCCAAATTCTCTGTCAAACATTACGGGTAAACCAGCATTTAAAGCGCCAGCAAAAGCTGTAAAGACAATCACGCCAGCGCCTAAAAACTTGCCGTAAGTTAAATCGTTACCAAATAACCCTTGAGGGGCATTTTGAAACAGCGCCCCGAATAAAAACAGCCACATCAACGGCTGAATTACCCCAGCAATTAATGTGGAAGGACGGCGTTGCAATTGAATAAACAAACGTTTTGTTAAAGCGAGGGTTTCTTGAATAAACTCACTAAAAGCACTAGGTGTACCACCGCTTTGTAGCTGTGTCACCTGTGGTTGCAAGCTGACATTGGATGGAGGAGTAATAGTTTGGCTCATATCTTTTATTTTGTTTGTGTACTGTATGCGATACTCCTGCGGAGTCGCTTTGCGATCGCCTTTTTACGCTTTCTAAAATTGCAACTATCGCATTGCTTGTTTTTTCTCTGCCTTCAAATCACGACTCCCACTAGCCGCTAGTTCTGCATCTAATAGAGTACGACCTGTAGCAGCGAGGTAGACATCATCTAAACTAGGTCGAGATTGAGCAATCCCAAAAATGGGTAAACCTGCATCTTTGAGAGATTGCTGAACCTGCATCAAAGCATCGTTTTGTGCTTTCACAACCAAGTTTAACGAGTTCCCCTGAGCAGTATTAATAATTACTTCTTGCACAAAGGGCAAAGATGAAAGCATATCTTTAGCTTTTTCTGCCTCTTCTGTAGGAGAAAATTCGCGGATGCGGAGAGTAATGCGATCGCCTCCAACTTGATCCTTTAACTCAGATGGCGTACCGTTAGCAATCACTACGCCTTGATCGATTATTGCTACTCGGTTAGCTAAAGCATCAATTTCTTCTAAATAGTGGCTAGTAATTACAACTGTCGTCCCTGCATCACGCAGTTGGCGCAAGAAATTCCAAACTACAACTCTGCTTTCAATATCTAGCCCTACTGTTGGCTCATCTAATACTAAAACATTTGGTTGATGCAACAACCCAGCAGCTAAATCTAGGCGCTTACGTAAGCCACCGGAATACGTACCTGTCTTTTTATCTGCGTATTCCTGCAAGCTTAAGACAGCGAGCATCTCATCAACTCTCTGCTTAGCCACCTTGTTAGGTAGGTGATACAGTGCAGCTTGCAATTCTAAGAGTTCGCGCCCAGTCAGGACTTTATCTAAGGCAACTTCTTGAGCTACATAACCTAACTTTTGCCGTGCAGCCCTGGGATTATCAATTACAGAGATACCAGATACCTCAATTTTGCCTGCATCTGGTTTCGCCAAAGTACACAAACATCTAATTGTGGTAGTTTTACCAGCACCATTGGGGCCAAGTAGACCAAAGATTTCCCCTGGTTCTACCTGAAATGAAACATCCTTAACGGCTTGGACTGAGCCGTAGTGCTTCTGAAGCTGTTGGATTAAAACGGCTGGAGCCATGAGTATTTATATGTCTAAAGGAGTTGATACAAAACTATACAATCTATATTTCTATCTTAGTACGTGAGTAATTACACTGTCGGTACGGAAGACTCTACAGCGCCAGCGAGAGTGAGTTAAGCAGGCTGCGCTATGTACTAAGGCTGTGAGTAATGCGATCGCCAAGAGTAGTTATAGTGCTGATATGTATATTCTTATCCCAAACCTACTGTAAGAATCCGGGTTTGGTTAATAAATACAGTAATCCTTAGCAAGTGGGATTGCACACAAAAAGCGATCGCACGCTCAAAAATATACTTAATTGTTAATTTTTAGGTTCTTAGTTTAAATTTGATACTGCCGACCCTAGTCAACTACAAAAAATAGCTAACTAAATTAAAAGTTAAATTTTCAAGGAAAAAGTAACGCAGTTTTTGTTACCTTAAAAAAATATATTTTCAATTAAATGAGAACACCCCAGGTTGAATTACAGAACTTGTCACTTATTGTTTGGTTTTACCTATTAGGAACTGCTCCCACAGTGGCACAAATTGTTCCCGATGCTACATTACCTATTAATTCTGTCGTGACATCTATTGATTCTACTAACTTAATTAATGGTGGAACTAAGGCAGGTAGTAACTTGTTCCATAGCTTTAGTAACTTTGATATTCCAACTGGTAACACAGCTTTTTTCAACAATGCTTTTGATATTAAGAATGTATTTAGCCGAGTAACAGGCTCTTCGGGATCTAATATTGATGGGATTCTTCAAACTAATGGTACTGCTAATTTATTTTTAATTAATCCCAATGGCATTATTTTTGGTGCTAATGCTCAATTAAACATTGGCGGTTCATTTGTGGCGACTACAGCTAACGCTATTGGGTTTAAAAATCAAGGTTTTTTTAGTGCTTCTGTTCCCAATAACCCTAAGTTGCTAACAGTTTTACCCTCATCTTTTTTATTTAATCAAATTGCAACACAACCTATTACCAGTCAAGCTAGCCTACAAGTTGCTCCTAGTCAAAGTTTATTGTTAGTTGGTGGTAATGTCAGCTTGGATGCAGGAGGATTATTTGCTCTAGGTGGTCGAGTAGAATTGGGAGGTTTAGCAGGTTCTGGAACAGTAGAAATTAATCAGGATGGTAATAATCTTAATTTGAATTTTCCTTCAGGGGAGATACCAAAAGCAGATGTTGAGTTAAGTAATAGCTCTGTAGTTAATGTCAGTGCAGGAGGTGGCGGAAGTATTGCCATCAATGCTGATAAATTCAATATGACAAGAGGCAGTAGCCTAAGTGCGGGGATAGCATCAGGTATGGGTTCTGCTTCAAGTATTGCGGGAAATGTTGAGATCAATGCAAAAGGAGTAATTACCCTTGACGATGAAAGTTTCATATCAAATGATGTGTTAGTAGGCGGTATGGGCCATGCAGGCAATATTAAGATCGCCAGTGGTTCACTGTCTTTAAGTAATGGCGCTCAAGTAAGTGCTAGCACTTATGCCGATGGGAATGCAGGTAGTGTGACGATTGTTGCTCAAGATGCGGTGAGCTTGGATGGAACAATTAGTAATAATGGATATAGCAGTACTATATTTAGCACTGTAGTACCAGGAGCTGTTGGCAATGCTGGCAACGTTTTTCTTACCACTGGTTCGCTGTCTTTAGCCAATGGCGCTCAATTAACAGCTAGCACTTTTGGACAGGGAAATGCAGGTAGTGTGACAGTTGTTGCCAAAGATACGGTTAGTTTCGATGAAACGGATATTTATGGATTTAGCAGTGGAATATTTAGCAGTGTCGAAACGGGAGCCATAGGCAATGGTAGCAACATTAGTATCACTACTGGTTCACTGTTTTTAACCAATGGCGCTCAAGTGGTTGCCAGCACTGCTGGGCAGGGAAATGCAGGTAGTGTGAGTATTTTTGCCCAAGATGTAGTTAGCTTAGATGGGACAAATAGTCTTGGATATCCTAGTGCGATATTTAGCGACGTAGAAATTGGAGGCGTAGGCAATGGTAGCAATATAAATATCACCACTGGTTCACTGTCTTTAACTAATGGTGCTCAATTGATTGCTAGGACTAGGGGACAAGGAAATGCAGGTAGCGTGAATATTTTTGCCCAAGATGCAGTTAGATTAGATGGGACAATTAGGAATGGACGTAGCAGTGCTATATTTAGCAGTGTAGGAACGGGAGCTATAGGCAAAGCTAACAATATTAATATCACTACTGGTTCACTATTTTTAACCAATGGCGCTCAATTGATTGCTAGCACTTCTGGGCAGGGAAACGCAGGTAGTGTGAATATTTTTGCTAAAGAGCGGGTGAGTTTGGATGGGACGAATATTGAATCTATAAGTGGAATACTTAGCGCCGTAGAAGCGGAAGGCGTAGGTAATGGTGGCAATATTTTTATCACCACTGATTCACTTTATTTAACCAATAAAGCTCAAGTAAGCGCTAAAAGTGAAGGGACAGGGGATGCAGGGAATATTACTAATATCACTGCACATTCTCTAAGTCTTGATAATGCCTCAATTACTACTGGTAGCATCTCTGGTAATGGTGGAAATATTGCAAATCTTCAAGTGAATGATTTGCGGTTGCGTAATGGTAGTGAAATTTCTACAACTGCTGGTACTGCTGAGAGTGGTTTGGGCAATGGTGGCAATATTAATTTTAATTTAGACACCTTAGTTGCTTTAGAAAATAGCAATATTGCAGCCAATGCTTTTGGGGGACGGGGTGGCAATATCCAAATTAATACTACTGGACTTTTTCAGTCACCAGATAGCCAAATAACTGCGAGTTCCCAGTTAGGATTAAATGGAGAAATCAAAGTTAATACACCTGGTATAGACCCCAGCAAAGGGTTAATCAATTTACCAGCAAAAGTAACTGATGTTAGTCAACTGGTAGCGCAAAGTTGTACCTCTGAAACGGCATCTTCCCAAAGTAATTTAACTGTAACTGGTAGAGGCGGTTTACCAGCTAACCCTACAGAAGTTCTGACTGGTGAGACTGTGTTAGTAGATTTAGAAACACCATCAACACATATTACAAAATCTCCAGAAATTACTCCCCAAGCGATTAGCATTAAAAGCCAACCCCAATTTATTGAAGCTACTGGCTGGAGATTCAACAACAATGGAGTTGTTACTTTAGTTGCTAATGCTGCCAATGTTACACCTCAAAAACTTTGGCATAATTCTCAAGGCTGCAATGGTAATGGGTAATAGAATTAATAATCAACAAATAACTGCCATTGTGTTAGCAGGTGGACAAAGTTCTCGGATGGGTAGAGATAAAGCTTTAATATCCATCCAAGGTACGCCACTAATTAGACTAATTTGTGAAGTTGCTCTTGGGTGTACTTCACAAGTTTATGTAGTGACACCTTGGAAAGAAAGATATCAAGAAATTTTACCTACCAACTGCCAATTAATTTTAGAATTACCTATTGCAGAAGACACTAAACCACATGGCGCATTGGTTGGTTTTTCCCAAGGGTTAAGTTATGTACAAACTGATTGGGTATTATTACTTGCTTGTGATTTGCCACGTTTACAATTAGAAGTCTTACAAAATTGGGTAGAACAATTAAGTAATCTCTCACAAGCAGGTAGCAAAGATTATATCGCTGTTCTTCCCCGAAGCCCTAAAGGATGGGAACCATTATGTGGTTTTTACCACCGCCGTTGTTTACCAATACTGACAGAATTTATTCACCAGGGAGGGCGTTCTTTTCAAAAGTGGTTAGTTCAACATCCCGTGAAGGAATTGCACGTAATTGATCGCCAGGTATTATTTAATTGCAACACACCTGATGATTTAGCAAAAATTGATCAGTCTATGGGTAAAAATCAACTTAAATAAATATTGTGCTGGTCATTGTTAATTGTTAAAGCCAATTTCCCACCATTACATAGGGAGCCCAATAATAAGGATGGTTTAACGCGGGGTCTTTTAACAAGCGCAGTTGAGCGCGACGGAGGGCTTCAGCTTTGGTTACTGAGGCATCTAACTCGCGGTAAAACTCGGTCATTAACTCGGTTGTGCCTTCATCACTAACAAACCACAGCGTCGCTAGTGTACTGCGTGCGCCTGCCCTTACTGCTACTCCAGCTAGTCCTAATGCTGCCCGCTTGTCTCCGGCTGCTGTTTGACAGGCGCTCAAAACCAGTAATTCAATTGCTCCAGAGCCAGCTTGTTCTCTACTGCGTAGTAAACTATTTAACTCATTAACATTAAATGTTTCATCCCAAGTTAGCAGGAAAGTTTGATCTGCTTGGGAACTAAATTGACCATGTGTGGCTAAGTGTACTATCGAAAATCCTGATGAACTAAGCTGATTTTTGAGAGCAGTGCTAGTGAAATCCTGATTTAGTAATACTTTAGTCGGCACTTCAGAGGAAATCGTTGCTAATTCATCTGTAACGTTCGGTAATGCTGAAAACTTTTGACGCGCTTGGCTAATACCTGCGATTAAAGCTTGAAGTTTTTTTTCTTCTAACGGTTTGGGATCAAATAGTTGCAAAGATGGTGTCAGTGCGATCGCATACTTTTCTAATAAAAATTGCTTACCATCATACAAAGCTGCCATTGGTACATTAGCAAAACGACCGTCTAGCACAAATACCAATGTTTTAATCTGCCCTTTAGTCAAATCAGCTACGGCTGGTTTAACTAACCAGTCATAAATCTTGCTACCAGTAGATAAATAGGCTCTTGATGAGCGAGTGACCACAGCTTTACGCATTCTGTCAAGAGTAGTTTCCACTTCTTGGCGGGGTATCTGTGTGCTGTAGTGGAGTAAAGGTTTTCCTGGTAGGGACAGAACAACTTCTAAACTATCTTCTAAAATTATGGGATAGACAACGGCGGCACTTTTATCTACTTGATCAATTTGTACAGGTTTAGCGGTTAAACAGTTTTCTCTAAAAAAGTTAGCTAGTTCTGCTAGCTGCAAAGATTCGATCACTTTACGAGCAGCAATCAAGTTTTCCTGGCTAGGTTGAACGCCTGGTTGTGATTGCAATAGTAATCCTACAAGTTCTCGATAAACAGGTTCTACACTTTCTCGGAAAGAAAATTGCACATTTGAATTGATTGCAACTAAATCAGTGCGTAGAGACTGAAGGTTGTTGACAGCTTCGGTATAGGATGCGATCGCACCCTTGGTATCTTTTTGCGCTTTTAGTAAACGCCCTAACTGCCATTGCCAGCGATAAGCAATATCTGGAGCATTAATTGACTGTGCTTTCAGCAATGCTTGTTCAGTTAGTTTAATCGCATCGCTAAATTGTCTAGTATTTTCATATACAGTCCCTAATTGACCCAGGGCATAAGACTCTGCTCTGGGATCGTCCAAACTATTTGCTTGCTGTACTGCTGTGGCTAATAGTTGGGCAATTTCTCGGTAATTTGGTCTATTTGGAATAGTGTTTTGATCTGCTTGGAACCATGTATCAGTTGTTTGTTGCTGATTTTGCTTAGTTTGGGTAATTCTTGCTGAAGTTTGCTGATTATCAGCTAGTTTCATCAAACTTTGAGCTAAGTTAATCTTCGCATCAACAACATTACGACTAGGAGGTAACTTAGTAATTGATTGTTGGACTGAAGAAGATAATGCAGTAGCCGCAGAAATTTGTTGAGTTTGTATTAATAAGCTGAGTTGATTGAGTTGTGCTTGCAGTGGTGTAATGGAGGAGGTACTGGTGTTAATTGTTTGTTGATAGTAAGCTAATGCAGCTTGATTATCCTGTTGAGCGCGGGCAGTATTACCTAAACTAAACAAAGCTTCAGCAATATCTTCAGGCGATCTCAATCTTTCCGCTACAGCTAAACTCTGCTGTAAAATTTGTTTTGATTGGTCTAAGTTACCAACTAACCTGAAAGAGTTTCCTAAACTTCGCATTCCTGCGGCTTTAATGCGCGAGTCTGGTAATGATTGTAGGCTTTTGTTCACATCTTGCAGCGTATCTAATGCCCGTCGATAAAGTCCCAATACTAGAAATGCTTGAGATTGATTAATTTTGGCGCGAATAGTACCTAATTGATCCCCAGCTTGTTGATAAGTTTTCGCTGCTTGTACCCAAGTCGTTACAGCTTGTTCTGCTTGTCCCTTCGCTAACTGCAAACTACCTTGGTTATTCAAAGCTTGCGCTAGTACTTTCAGGTAATCGTTTTGATTAGTAGGATTACCTAATAATTTTAGGCTAGATGCGATCGCATTTTCTGCATCAGACCACTGCCCTAACTGCTGATATGCTAACGATAGATTACTTAACACCATTGCTTGGTTAAGCTGATCTCCTGCTTGTGCAAATGCACTTGCAGCTTCTTTCCAAGCATTAGCCGCCTCTAAAAATTTTCCAAATTCGTAAAAATTTCTACCCTGTTGTACTAAAGAATCAAAATTAGCACTGACATTTCCAACGTTAGTTGCAGTCGGTACTTGAGCTATAGCTGGGTGAATATTTGATAAAGTTAAACCACTTAACAGCAATCCCATTAATACCGCAGAGTAATTCATATAAAACTTTACATCCTTGAACAAACTTTTTTTCTGATCCAATTACAGGGGATAAAATCTTTGTATATATGCTTGTTGATTGGTAATCAAATTTTTAGATCTTTCGGAATTAGTTTGCCAATATTCATTTAATAACCTTTATGCCTCCCCTGCTGCCTCTGCGTGCTTCAGGGATTATAAATAATTGAAAAATACAAACCGTTTTCTTGCCATGTTCTGGGTCTAGAATCAACTTTTACCAAAGGAATGCCCCAATCCAAGCGGAGTGTTAATCTATCGCCTTGTTGCCACAATAAACCCATACCTACAGAAGCTAACGTATTAGGATCGGGGTTAGTACCTTTACTATTCCAAGCCCTAGCTAAATCAACAAATGGAGTTAGCTGTAACACACCTTGGTAACGTGGTGTATCAGAGTTTACCCTCTGAGATATTTTTAAAATTGGTATCCGTAATTCCGCAGAAGCAAAAGCACCATTATCACTCAATAATACATCTTGGCGATAACCTCGGATACTTTCTTGACCTCCTAAACCAATTTGCTCAATAGGCATTAATGCTCGATCAGCAAGTTGCAAGTCGCCACGTACTAAGAATAAGGTATCGGGAGCTAAAAGACGTACCCATTGAGCTTGTCCACGCCAACTTAAAAAGCGACTATCAGGAGCTTCTTTATTAATTGTGGCATTGAACGCACCTACGCCTAAACTAAATTGAGAACGGGCAGAAATTACTTGTGTACTACCTCGCTGTGTCCATTCTTGAAAAAATCTTACGGCTGAAACTCTTGTCCTGCCTTGTTCATCTGCTCCGGCTGACAGTGGGAAAGGTCTATCTAATAGTGATGTGTCAGTTTCTCTACGAGATCCCGTTAGTCCTAAAGCAAATTCTTCGCTGGGTGTCTGGCTTATAGGCTGGCGAAATGTGAGATCAAAATAACGAGAAGAAGCTTCAATATCTATTTCGTCAAAGGGTGGTTCAATAACATTACTAGATGTGTTGCCATAGTTGAGGCGCAAGCTGCCATTACGAGGATTTAGGGGCAGAGTGTAAGCAAAATCATAAGCATTGCTACCATCGGTATTGCTATATTCCAGGTTAATAGCATCTCCTAACCCAAGCAAGTTAGCTTCTCTAATTTGCCCACCTCGGCGAAAACTACCTACACTCGGTGAGCGACTGTTATCAAGATTAGCTTGAGTTTTGAAGGTATCCGCTTCTTGAACTTTTATTGTCAGTAAACTTGTTCCAGGGGTGGAACCTGCGGCTAGTTCCGCAGATATACTCGCAATCAGGGGATCAAGTTGCAACAACCGTAATGCTTCTAATAAGCGAGGAACGTTGAGAGCTTTTTGAGTCGCAATAGCTATACGCGATCGCACATAATTAGGCTGTAAACGCCTAGTACCTGTAATATTTATACTTTCTAAGCTACCCTCAACTACTTGGATAGTCACAACGCCTTCAGTAAGCGTTTGGGTTGGGATTAAAGCGCCAGAAGTAACATATCCTTTGTCAATATACAGTTGAGTGACTGCTGAACGAGCTTGCAGTAGTTCTGCAAAACTAATTGGGCGATTTGTAAATGGTGCGGTAACAGTTGCTAGTTCTTGTGAACTAATAACAGTGTTACCTGTGAACTCGAAGCTTTTAACTGTTAACGTACCTGGAACTGAACTTTCAGGAGCTTCCCCTGGCTGGGGTGTAACTGATGGTGGTGTTAATAGTTGTTCTGGTGGCGGTAGCGGTTGGGTAGTTGCTGGGGGTTGTGGTGTTGGCTGTGAGGGGGGAATAATGTCCTGTGGCGGAATTTGTGGTATTCCTGGCGGTATAGCAGGAACTTGAGCTAATAGACATTCTTGACAGTCATTTACAGTCTTCAGCTTGTTTGTATCTATGGATGTTTGCGCTACAACTGGCGTGACTAGCCAGACAGGAGCCAACACGGTAGGAAGCGATCGCATCCATATTTTAATATTTTTTTTCGAGGCTCTCATGCTGCTTGTCAACATACCGTAGACCGACTATACCTCAAAAGTTATTTTTTTAATCACTTAGTTAACGAAAAAGCCGTATATATTTGTTATTAAAAAATAGTAATTAAATTCAAATAAAAAGCGAATTAGCTTTAATTTTATCAAGGTAAAAATATTCATTTAAGGTATGAATCAATTAATTTTATAAAAATGCACATAAACGGAATGACAATTAACTTATCAGCTAATTTATTAGTAATTAAAACCATAACAAGTATGTATTTTTAAAATTTATTAAATTCATAAATAACAATAATTATTGCCAGTAGGCATAAAATAATCCCCAAACCACAGACTCGAAACAAAAATCTCGGCTTGGGGCTAATTACTCCCCCCTTTTGGGCAGGGGGGTTCAAAAAGGTGAAATTTTCCCCAATAGTATCAATTAGTACTCAAGCACGGAAGAATCAACTTCACGACTCCAAGCCGTTATACCACCTTTGACATTCGTACCTTCAATACCTGCTGATTTTAGAATGCCCAACGCTTTTGCAGACCTACCACCCATTTTGCAATGAGCAATTAAGCGATGACCGTTGAGTAATTCTTTAACTTTTTCAACACCTTTGCCGCTTTCAATATCTGGTAATGGTACTAAAACAGCACCAGGAATTTTGGCAATTTCATACTCATTCGGGTTACGGACATCCAGCAAAACAAAATCATCCGCACCACTATCGAGTAACTGCTTAAGTTCCTGAACAGTCATTTCAGAAATTTCCAATTGCTGTTTCGCCTCCTCTGCTTTTGCTTGGGGAATACCGCAGAAATGTTCGTAATCAATTAATTTGTCAATTACGGGTCTTTCTGGATTAGGACGCAGCTTTAACTCCCTAAACTTCATTTCTAAGGCGTTGTACAACAGCAAGCGCCCACTTAAAGTTGTACCTTGACCCAAAATAATTTTGACGGTTTCCGTTGCTTGGATAACGCCAATCATTCCAGGTAGAATTCCTAAAACGCCACCTTCAGCGCAGGAAGGAACCATTCCTGGTGGTGGTGGTTCGGGATAAAGGTCACGGTAGTTGGGGCCACCTTCGTAATTAAAGACGGTTGCTTGACCTTCAAACCGGAAGATAGAACCGTAGACGTTAGGTTTATCTAGCAACACGCAAGCATCATTAACTAAGTAGCGGGTGGGGAAGTTATCTGTACCATCCACTACGATGTCATAAGGTTTAATGATGTCCAGGGCATTTTCAGAAGTTAAGCGGGTTTCGTAAAGGTCAACCTGACAGTGAGGGTTGATTTCCAAAATCCGGTTTTTGGCAGACTCTATTTTGGGTTTACCTACCCAAGATGTACCGTGAATAACTTGGCGTTGCAGGTTGGAAGTATCTACAACATCAAAATCAACAATACCGATACGTCCAATACCAGCCGCAGCTAGATACAGCAGTAGCGGCGCACCTAGTCCACCTGTACCAATACACAACACACTGGCAGCTTTGAGGCGTTTTTGCCCTTCTAGTCCAACTTCGGGCAAGATTAGGTGTCGTGAATATCGTTCGTATTCTTCTTTAGTTAACTGGATTTCATCCAGGTTTGGATTCAGCATGACAAGAGGAGGTACGCAGAGAGAAGTAATAGCCTATTTAAAATACAATAGTCTTTTTATTTACTCTTGGGGAGCGATGCGCGGATGTGCGTGTGTAGGTTTCAAGAAAATTATTAATGAAATGTAATAATTTCTTCTGATTGAAATTGATGCGTGTCATCTAGACACCAACTGCGGATATCACCAGCTTTGCCTTGTTCTACGGAAACGATGATATAAGAGTATTCTTGCCAAGCACAAGCGCGATCGCATTCCGAAGGAATTGCCGGATAATCGGGGTGAGAATGGAAAAAGCCAACAATATTAAGCTGAGATTCCCGTGCTGCTTTTTGTGCTTTTAGCATATCTAAGGGTGTGATCGCAAATCGCCGCCTTTTACTCATTACCACTTCCGCATCTGCATAATCATTTGTGGTTTCTGCACTCCAAGCATTCTCCGTCTGCCAAACTTCTACTACTGTTTTACCAGTATCATTGATTTTTCCTAACATAATGCCGCAACACTCTTCTGGATAAGTGCTTTCTGCATGAGTAGTAATACTTTGGAGATGTTCTGGAAGAAGTTGGATCGCCACTACAATTAAAAAATATTAGAGCAGAGCAAATTATAGCTATGTCAAAAAAGTATTCATTGCAGTACTAAACGCACGTGAGGTTTCTGCTTTAGTACTATAAATACTTTGTTTCTTCAAAAGTGACTTTTTATACAGATTGTTAGTGATGCTTACCTGCTCCCAAATACAATTGTGCTACCTTGGGATCATTTAACAATTCTGAGCCAGCGCCTGTAAAGCGATCACGCCCAGTATCCAATACATAACCCCGATGCGCCATTGCTAAAGCCTTACGCGCATTTTGTTCTACCAAGACAATGGCAGTTCCCCCTTGATTAATGTGTTTAATCTGCTCAAACACATTATTTACTAATAAAGGAGACAAAGCGGCAGAAGGTTCATCCAATAGTAACAAGCTTGGTTCCAGCATTAAAGCTTTTCCCATTGCTAACATTTGGCGTTCACCACCAGAAAGTGTACCAGCACGTTGCGATCGTCGTTTAGCTAAAACTGGAAAAGCATCAAAAATCTTTTTTTTCAGTGGTTGCAAAGCATCTTTACGGATAAAAGCGCCCATTTCTAAATTTTCTTCCACACTTAAAGAAGGGAAGACATTAGAAATTTGAGGTACATAGCACATTCCAAGTTGAACAATTTGATTTGACTTTAAGCCAGAAATAATTTTGCCTTTAAAATTAATTTTGCCTTGATGCGGAGTTAACAACCCAAATATCGCCTTTGCCAGAGTGGATTTACCTGCACCATTAGGCCCAATCACAGCAACCAGTTCACCTGGATATATTTTAAAATTTATCCCTTGCAGAATATCTAAATCTTTAATATATCCAGCCCAGACATCTTCAACTTCTAATATAGGAGCAGAATTATTCATAATTTAGCGGTTAGCTTTGAGCGGTTAGCTTTCAGCTTATACAGATAAATACATCATTGTTATATATACCAGCGAAATTAGTATTTAGCCAACAGCTATCAGCTTGATCAACTTTTATTTAATAAGCTGATTGCTGATAGCTGACCGCTAATTGCTACTGAGGCGTTTTTTGTAAGTCTGGACGTTCTTCTGGGACAATTGCCCCTTCTACCGGACAAACTTGCAAACATATACCACAGTCAATACAAGTAGTAAAGTCAATCCAATACCAGTCAGTACCCTTAGCATTTTTACTAGGGCCATCGTGAATACAGGCGACAGGACAGGCATCGACACAATCAGCAACGCCTTCACATATATCAGTGACAATTGTATGCGGCACAGTGTTCTCTCTCTTGATTGGAAAGGAAGGCGACTGCTTCTAGATTAGCAGTTAGCTTTTAGCTTTTAGCGGTTAGCAATTAGCTTTTAGCAGAGTAAAGTTAAGTGTTGACTGTTTCTATATCAATGTTCCCATCAGTTTTCACCCAAGCAATGCGACCGATGTGACGACTACGAGCATATTCGCGAATTTCCGTCTGTTCGCGCCCGACTAATTCCATCTCTACCCGCACTAAATTATCAGCCGATCTCAGTTTTTGAGCGTAAGCCAAAGCAGACGCCTCAGCTTCGGGGGTTATTGGTACAACTAGCCAATCACTTGCTGGAGTCTGACGGGGCAACTGACCATTAAACAGTAGTACCTGATGTAAATCTTCGATATTAAGGGAAAAACCTATCCCAGGATATGTTTCTCCTTGAGGATGGTAAAGACCTAACAACTGGTCATAACGACCGCCCTGCCCCAAAACACGCGCATTTATACCAGCATCACTGACAACTTCAAACACAATGCCAGTGTAGTAGTCGAAGGTTTGAATTAAGCTCAAATCAAGAATTAGCGGCAAAGGAGAAGTGCAAGTTTGATTAAGTAGTTCAACTAAGGATTTGAGATTATTAACGCTCTGACGACCGGATAAATCTAAATCTAAGTTGGCAACTCGTTGCAAAACATCTTCTGGGCGACCACGCAGATCAAACAAAGATAGTGCTAGTTGCTGTTGCTCTTCAGACAGAGGGAGATTTTTTAAGGCTACATAGTCAAGATTAGCAATACAGAAGCGTACTTTATCTTGTAGTGTTGTGGGAAAAGAAGAAAGAAGCGATCGCGTTAAACCTGCTTCCCCTAAAATTAAATGCCACTGTTGTAACCCCAACTGCCCAAAGCAATCTACCAGCAACAGCAAAATTTCCGCATCCGCCAAGATCCCAGCCGCGCCAATTAGTTCCACCCCAGCTTGAAAAAACTCTTGCTGGCGACCATGATGACCAACAGGGGATCTGCGGAAGACATTAGCGTTGTAGTAAAGCCTTTGGGGGGAAGCTGCTCCCATACGGGTAACAGCAGCCCGTGCGATCGATGCCGTTAGTTCTGGGCGCAAACCTAGCGTTCCTGCTTCTGCATCCTCTACCTGTATAACTGTTGCTGGCTGGATTGCCCCACCAGCCATTAAAGTATCCAACCTTTCTAAGGTAGACGTAATAATCCGGTGATAACCCCACCGATGAAACACCTGCTGCAAGCCTTTTTCCACCCAACGTTTTTGGGCAACATCAAGCGGTAGCAAATCCCTAGCACCAGGTGCATAAAAGTTCAGTCCTCTGTCATCCCCTTTCTGAGAGGGAAACGAAGTAGGTGGTTGATAAGTCATTATTTAATCAATTCAGCTATTAACTTTGGTGCAGTCAGCTTGAGAATTATAACTCTTGCAAGAGTTATCCTCACCCAAAGCTGACGGTGCAGAATGCTAAATTTTTAAATTATTAGCTTAATGTTGGCTAAATATCATAACAATAAGGTAGGGTATACCAAATCTGACCTCAAAAGGCTTGCCCTGAGCGGATCGAAGGGGTAAGAGTAATCCAATGAAAAAATGATCCAAACTCAGGGATACTGAGAGAATAATTAGTGTCCAGAATGGTTGATGTCTCCAAAATCCTTAATCCAACTAAGCGATAGTCTCAGAGCGTTGTACATCAAGACAGCAAAAAAGCTAAAAGGAAGTGATAGAAGACAATTCATGGCAGAGGTGGTGAAAGGATGGGGAAGAGGAGGAGCAACAATTGCAGAACGAGAACTAGGATGGAATAGACGGACAATTCGGAAAGGAATGCAAGAGTTAGAGCATGGAATGTTATTACCGACGTGCAGCTAAATATATTAATAAATATTTTGACGGTATCAAGCTATTTAGTACCAATCCCCATATAGATATTTCGGCTTTTTACCGTTTGGGCGAGTAAAAATACACTAATATACACCAGATCCATCAAATAGCTAGAAGTAAAATTTTGTCAGGTAATAAATTTACAAAAAACGATGCTAACAATATTATTAAAAAGTATGAAAATTACGATGATATTACCGAGAATGAAGAAATTTCAACAGAGCCAATAGAAACTTCTGATCAGTTAAAGTTAGAGGGGTTAAACTTTATATAGTCCTTCGGAAGAAAGATGTGATAAAGCTTCAAAAGCAAATCGAAAGACCAACATTTGAAGAAGTCAATATTTCTGTTATGTGTCGATACATTACGATTGAGGACTTACTAGAAAAATGGGAAAGCATTCTAGAAAATGGTCAAGATATGAGTGCGATTGACGAAATTGCACGCAGTTTTGATTTGCAGACAGCGATCGCGCTCAGAAAGCGGAAATACCATGTCGAGTAAAGTATTGTTGAGTGTGTTGCAGAATACCTAGAAATATTATCTAAACGTGGTACTGTTGTTTAATTTTCTTAAATCAGAGTAGTGCCTCTGCTAGTTATGAGTCTCTCAAATACCTTTGATAAAATAACTGAAAAAGAACGTTTAGAACAAGTGCAGGTTGTACAGGAATACGTTCAGACGCTCAAAAAAATTGCTCTAGGAAGAGTAAATGTTTACCAAGTTGTTGAAGTCACTCAAAAAGCAACTGCAAAATTAGAAGCTGAAGGAGTACCTATTTTAGAACTCACAACCTCAAGCCAAGACAACGCTTCGGGTTCAGCACAAAACTCTTATTCGGAAGATAATTTTTGGAAAAAAATGGCAGAATTTGCTAAATCTGCGGGTAAAGAAGTTGTTGAAAAAGCCTTAATACTTTTCTATACGCTTCAGCAACCTAATTTACCAATCAAAGCAAAAACTATCATTTATAGTGCTTTAGGTTACTTTATCCTCCCCCTAGACATCGCACCTGATTTTATTCCAGTTGTAGGCTTTGGAGATGATGTCGGGGCATTGCTGGCAGCACTCGCGGCTGTTGCAATATATATCACCCCTGAAGTTAAAGAGGCAGCTAGACAAAAGATGCGAGATTGGTTTGAGTGATTTAATAATGCGATCGCCTAAAGTCCAAGCTACTCCAATGCACCGCTATCGCGGTACTTACCGAAAAATAACATCATTACTGTATATTGATTTACTGCTGCACTGTCCTACCTTATAGAACCCTAATTTGTAGCACAGATTGGCACAGAAAGTACGCGAAAACTGTGCTACACGACAGCCAAGTGAAGTTTTACCGTTGCAAACTCTATAAAATAGCTGTGCGAAACTGTGCTACAATTAAAAACCTGTAAAGCCACTACTCGCAAGGGTTACAGCGATAGCTCAACTGTTAGAACTGTTTTGTAGCCCAATTTGATGAAATATTGTGGACTCACTCCACAATTTTGTTGGTCATATTCAATCCGCGAAAATTCAAACGAATAGCTCCTAAAACAAGATGTTAGAAGCTATTTTTGGGAAGATTTATTTGATAGCTATTTTCTCAAACTTAAATATATATGGATGTTAGCGAACTTCTGGCTCGTTATGACGCAGGGGAAAAGAATTTTCACAATTCTGTTCTTACTGAAGGCAACCTGAGTAGAGCCAAGCTAAGTGGAGCCAACCTGATTGAAGCCGACCTAATTGGAGCTGATCTAATTGAAGCTGACCTAATTGGAGCCGACCTGAGCGGAGCCGACCTGAGTGGAGCCGACCTGAGTGGAGCTAGCCTGAATGGAGCTAACCTAAGTAAAGTTTACCTAATTGGAGCCGACCTGAGTGGAGTCTACTTAATTGGAGCCGACCTGAGTGAAGCTAATTTAAGAGGAGCCGACCTGAGTGAAGCTAATCTAAGAGGAGCCGACCTGAGTGAAGCTGACCTGAGTAGAGTCTACTTAATTGGAGCCGATCTGAGTGGAGCCAATCTAAGTGGAGCTAGCTTGGATGGAGCCGACCTGAGTGGAGCTAGCCTGAATGGAGCTAATTTAAGAGGAGCCAACCTGAGTAAAGCTAATCTAAGAGGAGCTAGCCTAATTGAAGCCAACCTGAGTGGAGCCGACTTTAAAGGAGCCGACTTTAAAAGAGCCGATCTTACTAGAGTCACCCTTGCTGGAGCCAACCTAAGTGGAGCCAACCTAAGTGGAGCTGACCTTACTAGAGTCAACATAAGTGGAGCTAACCTTGATAGAGCTGACCTGAGTGGAGCCAACCTTAATGAAGCTAACCTCAGTGAAGCCGACCTGAGTGGAGCTATCCTAATTGAAACTAATTTGAGTAACGCTAATTTATGCAACGCTATATTAGAACGTAGTAATTTAGCTTATGCCAAATTAATTGGAACTGATTTAACTGCGGCTAATTTAACTGATGCTAATCTAATTAGGGCTAACTTTACTGATGCTAACCTAAGCGAGACAAAATTAACTGGCACAAATTTGGATAAAAATAAATTTATTATTGCCGATCAAAAAGGCTGGACAATTCCGTTGCAAGCAATCCAAGCTGATTTTATTCAAAGGCTTGAATTAGGCTATTTATTAAATTGTGAAATTGATGGACAGCATAGCGAATTATCTTTGATTTCAATAGAGCGGTTAAAAAAACTACGTAATTTTTGTCAGAATATAGCTGAAAAATATCAGCAAAAATCTTCAGTACGAAATGTTTTTATCCAAATTTTCAAAATTAAATTAGGTGAAGAAGTTGTTAAATCTCGTTTAGCTGAAATGGTTGATGAGATTGATTATGAGCAACGAATAAAAGGTGATAGCAAAGTTAATTTTGTCCTGAAATCCCACCCGTCTGTTGGGATTCAGGTTAAAACTCGTTATGGCGATTTCAACAAAATTAAATGGCAAATTAGCCTAGAAGAATGTCAGAAAAGTGCTGTTTTAGTTTGCGTTTTAGGTCGGGATGAATTTGATGGATTTCAATCTGAATATGGGCTAATCATAGCAGGATTTCTGCCGACGAATATGATTCAAGCTAATAATGGTAAAGCTTTAGTAGGAATAAATGAATTGCTATATGCTGGCGGATTACGGAGCTATTTAGAGTCCATCCATTGTGAATAATTTCACCCCCAAATTGGAAGTAATGAAAATTTATGCAGTTAATTTGGGAGAGCGATCGCCACTAATTACTGCGTCTGTAATGGGGGTGTATAAGTGTAAAGCTGACACGATGGGCAAGATAATAGTTTTATGACAGAAACCACGACACAACCAGAAAACAAGTATATTCCGAGGGAATATATAGAAATAGACCCTGTTACCGCTTACTGTAACTGGGTATTGGGGAAGCCATTCAAGGATAGTATTGCCAAGTTGGATAAGGCTGGTGTCATCGCCTATGTCAACGAGATGGCTAATTCGGTAAATCCATCAGACCAAAATGCTAAAAGCTTTTGGTCTGGATATAAAGCTGGACTTTTAGGCGCAGAAAAGTTAGCAGACGATCAAATATTTGCTATAGGGTACGATGCAGCACTAGGAGTAATTAAGCCTCCAGCACCGAAGCGTAAACCAAAAGCTTGATACGAATGAGGTATCTAAACTTTCATCAGGCATTAAAAGTGTGTAGAGTTTTTAACTGAAATTTAGGCATAAATGTTTATACAAACATGGTGGAATAATGGTGTCGAAAAGTGTCTGTTAACGTCGTTAAAGAAGAACATTGTGGAACTAAATTCCAGCCGTTTAAAAATATTTGCAATTAAGACTAATTATTGACAATAAAACAGCCCCTTTTATCCCCATAAATACCACCATATATACTAAATATTCCACTATATACCACCATAAACCGAGTCATTAAGAGGTAGAAGCGTTGACGATTAGAGGTTGACATACTCAATCGTATTCAGGCTGCCACAATTGACAGCGAGGTATGGGTAGCACTGTATATTATTGGCGAGATAAAACTGATAACGAGTGGTTGGCGATCGCACTTCAGTTCCTCTACTCCTCCTGTGGCAACCAATCGGGGTCAAGGGTATCCTCTTGGGTAAACGGTGACAAGTCAGGGAAAGTATTAATAGACAACCCAGTTTCTTTAGCAGCACTACGCCGTGCCTTAAGATAGCATTTATCAAAAACTTCAAAGTAAAAAGGTTTCAGGCTAGGGCTGTATTCAAGTAAAAGTTCTAACTGGTTACGTTGTTCATCAATAGTATTCAACCAACTGTTAGAACGTCTATTGGGTTGATACTTATACTTTAGTAAGTGCATGAGCAGTACCCTTAGTCTGTTCTCTAATTCCCGTCGCTCGCTACTGCCCATTGCCTCGATTTCTTCAATTAAATTATCAAAATTTACGTCATCATATCGGCGATCGCGTAACAGTTGAGCCGTAGTGTTGAGCCACTGATAATAATCCCGTTGGTAAAGTTCTTGAGTTTGGGTAAGTTTTAGATTAGTGGTCATGGGTCAACCTCGCCTGGTTAATGGCTATTTTCAGCCTAAACTAAATCAGCGAATAAATCTGTAATACACTTTTGGCGTATAAAAAATGCAGAATTTTTATACACCCCCACTCCTTTTATCACAAGGCTTTCAGCGATTTACTCTCTTGTTTTAAGAACAGCGATCGCCAACCTTCAGAATCAATTGACTTCTAAAAGGTTTAAGCCGACCGCTCCTGTGCAATGATCACTCTGAATTTTTTTGTACTACCTCCCACAGGTATTTCCCTGATGGTTCTTGTCGGGGTCTTAGCGTCATTGTGATGTTTTGTGCATTTGCATCTGCCGATGCTATCTGAGCTTCATCAAAGTCGATAACAAGTCCTACATTTAGCCCTGGGGTAGATATGCCTTTTATGGCACACGTAGCATATAGTTTAGTTGGATAATTCCAGATCAGGGTACTAGCATTAGGAAGTCGATTTTTGTATACTGCTGTTCCCCCTAATCTCAGTTCAAGATTGACAGACTCTCCTGAGTGATTTTCCGTCCTCACCCCTGCGTTTGGCTCTTTGCCATCCTTCTTAGAGAGATCGATCGCGTCGTAGTCCGACAAGGTGTATTCAAAAATGTCACCAGGCTCAACTTTACTCGCTACCTCCAAGTCGCCAATCAGCATATCTCCCCATCGTGTTAGGCGTGATGAGCGTTTCGCTGCAACTTCGATCTCGTGCTTGTAGCTTGCCGTCCCCTTGCTCCTCTTTTCTAACGTTAAAGGCTTGAGGGGAAAAATTTTCCAAGGAGTAATATTACCCCCTGGTTGTGACGAGTCTTTGAAAAATAGAACTATGATCAGTTCCTCAAGCGTTTGGTTTTCTACGACTATTGTTGTTTCAGCAACAGCTTGATCCTGCAACCCAGTCAAGATGGGCTCTTGGCGTATCTCTTCAGTAATTTGAACTGTGTCCATATTATTTGTGTGAGTTAGTCTCTTGTGATCACAAAGGAGTGATCGTTGGAACCAAAATTTAACTTGCTGGAGTTTAAACACGCATCATTAAATCTTCAAAGTTTAGCGTACAACCACCACTAATCCAATATTTTTGGTTAAAGGTAATAGTGCCACCATTAAGCTTCAAAGACGGTACAAACAAAATCTAGAGAATGAGCGTAGAATCTACAGCGATCGCCTATAAGATGACCGTACAAGCCAAATTCATGCTCTAGCCAATTTCTGATACCGTCAATTAAATACTGTTCGCCTTCATACCTAATGTCAGTAAACTCATCGGGGTTATCAGTATTTAATGAAACAATTACTTCATCAACCAGCCAAGTTAGCTTGTATTTAAGCATATAAAAAATTCCATAATCTTTATACACCCCACACCTTTTTACTACAAAGGTTTCAGCAAATTAAGGTAGGTTTTGAGGAGAGCGATCGCACGGAGCGAACTCGCGCTTTCTAGTTCCAGGGTGCAACAAACTTTTAACTACTTTTGTGTCGTCGTTTCCTTCTCAGCCGTAGCCTGCACAATGGCATTAAGGCTGCTGTTACTTGTAGGCGCAGTTAGTGAGTGTCCGTCCCACTTTTCGATAGCCTTATCCATTAATATTTGTGGCGTTAGGGATGTCTGTAGACTTTGTAATCGTTGTGCCTCAAGCTTGGCTGTTTGCAGTTCTGTCTGCTTCCTTTCTAGTTCCTGTTTAGCAATCTGCTTTTGCTCAATTGCTTGTTGGACGTTTTCATCTAATACGAATCCGGTAACGTCTACTTTTAATAGCTCAACATAAGAACTTTGACCGAGATTGTTATTGAGTTGGTCAACAATTGCCTTGCTGATTTCACCTTGGTTCTCAATGATATAAGTCATATCGTACTGACTAATAACCTGTTTCACGGCTGCGTGTAAAGCAGGCTGTAAGATGGTATTGGTAATTACCTGATTAGAGCGACCTACGTTAGCATAAGCCGCCGACGCACTTGTTGGGGTGAGCCGCAACGTAGTAGTCGCTGTGACTTTCATCTTTTGTGAGTCTCTTGTTAGGGACGAAAACTCTTCAGGAATTGCCACAGTTTGCACAGACAATCTATCTACCCGTGAGACCAAGGGTGTAATTAAGTGAAGACCTGGTTGTAGTGGTGTCGGAGCTACTACACCGAATGTAGATTTGATACCTACCTGACCAGAGTTAACAGTAGTGATACTAGCAAAGATGATTATTAATCCAACAGCAATAGCACTAATTAATCCGTACATAATTTTCATGTAGAATGTTTTCTTTTCACTGCACACTAACAAACCCGAACAATGAGCGCGAACCCTCCCAAGATAGCCACAATCAACCCAACTAAAACGCCACGACTGATAAATTCTTGATTGTCCATGCGTTTACCAAGTCCGTCTAACTTTGATTCCAGCTTTTGTTCGATTCCGTCTATTTTGGCATCAATCCTTTTTTCTAGTCCGTCTACCTTTTCCTCTAACCTAGCTACACCCACCTTTATGTCTGTAACATCACGACTGAGCGTGTCTAGCTTAGTGTCAATCTTATTTAGAATTTCCTTGAGGTCTGATTCAATAGTTATCGACATTGTTAACTCCAGTATTAAACTAAATCGGTTCAATACCAGTCGTGTCTCTATATGATTGAATAGCTTCCCCCTTCACATCAGCCAGCGTCCAGTCGCACTTACCTACAGTCCTAGCGTAATTGACCAAGCTTCTAATTGCTGCTAGTCTACGGTTGACCGTATTTTCGGCTAGTCCCTTCTCCATCAAATGTTGCTTGTACCTCAGCACCAGGGCAACAGCATCAAACCTATCCATAGCAAGGAATTGAGCGACTAACTCCGGTGTTGGTTCTCTGCCAGCAACAGCTTCAAAGAAATATTTCAAGTCCCTAGCGTAAGCTAGTTCAATCTGAAGGGAGTTTTTTCGGAGAGGGAAGGCAAAATTTTAGACGCGGTGGTTTAAGGTCAAGAATTAGTGATGTCTATCTGTTTGAACAGACAGCGCATCAACACCCACAACGCCCATGTATAGCAAGATGGGGGCGCTGAAGTGGAGCGGCTTTACTAAATTGGATTCACTAGATAATTGTGTTTCTTAGATGGTGGCATACTCTAATAAGGTTAGAGAGATATAATCAAATCAAGTTATGAAACTTGTTTCTATATTTAATATTGGCTTGTACGCCAAATAAATTTTGGCTTAATGGGGTTAATGATGTTTGTTGAAACTCTCAATGCGATAAGTACTGGAGTAAGTGTTGTTGATATGTGGGGCAAGTTTTTCCCTACATTCAAAAAAATTTTTAAATTATTAAAAAACGGAAATCTAGAAATTGTAATTATTGGTGCTGGCGGAACGGGTAAAACTACATTAGGAAACATACTATCTAAAAATTTCGATAAAAATGCTTTGTCACAAGATTTTAAAGAATCAATTTCAATCAAAAAAGATCAATTTCCTGACAATATTGGTTCAATAATTGTTAAATTGGCAAATGCACGGCTTGAATAAGAAAATAAACCAGTAATTGATACCCCAATCAAAAAGTATCCAACTAGCTGAAAAGCTTTGCCCATCTTTCTCACCCAAGAATAAAAAAGGCGTGAGCTAATAGCGCCCACGCCAAAACATTTAAAGATTAACCGCCATTGCTTGTTGTGTAAGTTTAACGCCTGTATGATAGATTTTCTCAACTAAAGTAACCACAGGATATTTACCATTGAAAGTCAGGGTAGAAGCAAACTGGATTACGGTATCAACGCTATCAAGTAAGCTACCACGCCAATGTTGCTCAAGCCAACCAAAAGCCCGCTCAACCGGATTATATTTACTATGATTTCTTGATCTTTATACCCTTTAGTTTCTATCAACTGATGACGGACTTGTGCTGCTGACAGCCTGATATACAACCTTGTACTCTTAAAACTTGGGTCTGTTTGGCTTTCTGGATCTACAATTAAGCGGATATCTTCTAATAAGTTTGGCAGTTTATGTTCAATTGGTTTGCTGCCTCGGAGCCGAAATGAGTCTGCTATTGCCATTCCATGCTCTAACTCTTGCATTCCTTTCCGAATTGTCCGTCTATTCCATCCTAGTTCTCGTTCTGCAATTGTTGCTCCTCCTCTTCCCCATCCTTTCACCACCTCTGCCATGAATTGTCTTCTATCACTTCCTTTTAGCTTTTTTGCTGTCTTGATGTACAACGCTCTGAGACTATCGCTTAGTTGGATTAAGGATTTTGGAGACATCAACCATTCTGGACACTAATTATTCTCTCAGTATCCCTGAGTTTGGATCATTTTTTCATTGGATTACTCTAAAAGCGCAGGGAGAAACTAATTTATGGCTCAAGAACGGAGACGAAGAGAGATCTAAGTCGGCGAGGGAGTACTGCAAATCAGCGCTGCAAAGAATCCCCTGCTATAATCTCCGCTTTAGCGGGGGAGTAGGTCAATTCTTATTGCCGCCAAAGAAACCACCAAATAAACCACCGCCAGATTTATCAGAGGGTTTTGCATTAGTTGCTTTGCTCTGATTTGATTGTGATTGCTGGGATGTCTTACCCGTAACTGATTGTTGATATTTATCTAGCAATTGTTTAGCTTGTAATGCTTTTGGGTCTTTAGGATTCAATTGTAAAGCTTTAGTAATGTGAACTTTAGCCATTGTCCCCTGATGTTGCTTCAAATAAATCATCCCCAATAAACTATGACAGTTACTATTATTGGGTTCCAAGCTCAAAGCATCTCGTAACTCTAAAATCGCCTTAGCTAAATTATTCTTACTTACATACTCTTCAGCCCGATGAAGATAAGGAGCAACTGGCGATAAGGGGGACTCAGCAGGTTTATGTTCAGAAACAGGTATTTTTTGGGTTGTTTTTGCAACTGTGTAGTTAGCACTCCCAGCAGTTTTGAAATTTGTTGTAATGCCTTGACCTTCTTTGCACATCAAGAAAACCATATTTAGCTCACTAATTTGAGCAATGATTTCTATGACCTGATAGAAAGATTCATACTGTTTTGCTGCCAAGTTCTGCAGCAAATTTTTATATAAACTATCTAAATTAGCACCTGCTTGCGCTAACTGATTGGCGGCTGGGGTAGTAATTTGCACTGTAGCGGGTTCGGCGGCTAGACGCTTTCCTACATGACCTAGCACTACCAAATATTCGGCACGGTTACGAGACTTAGATAGTTCCGCATAAGCAGGGCTGACCAACTTGGAAAACAGTTGCTTGGCAAACTCTTTTTCCTCTGGTGTTTCTGCTGGACAAGTATCAGGGTGCAATAGACGCGCTACCAATTTATAACGCTGACGTATTTGGTCAGGGTCAGCATCCACTGGTACACCTAAAATTGCGTGGTGGTCAGTGAGATCAAGCTTAAATAGTCCGTGTTCTATTTTAAAAGACATAGCCGCCTGTTTGAGCTTTTTGCCTAATAGCTGCTTCTAGTATGTCGTACATTTATATTCCTTGACCTCAGACTTTTAAGGGAGAAATCTGTAAAAGTTCGTTACTAAGGCTTTCGTGGATGTGACCATTGGTAGCGAGAATGCGACCAGAATGGATAATTAGAGGAGTGCGATCGTATGCTGTGACTGTACCTCCAGCTTCTTTTACTAAAACTATTCCGGCTGCTATATCCCAGGGAGATAGTCCACGTTCCCAATAGCCGTCTAAGCGTCCACAGGCAACATGAGCTAAATCAACCGAAGCTGCCCCACTGCGCCGAACTCCTTGGGTCAGGTGGGTGAGGTGGCAGAATTCAGCATAATTATTATCTGCTGTTTCCCTTCTATCATAAGCAAAACCAGTTACTAATAAGCTTTTGCTGAGAGAAGATGTTTGAGAAACTCGAATTGGTTGCCGATTGCGAGTTGCTCCTAAACCTGTAGCACCGCGAAATAATTCGTTATGAAAGGGATCAAAAACTACACCAACTTCTGGAACTCCATTAATTAATAACCCAATTGAAGTTGCGAAAAAAGGATATTGATGGGCGTAGTTAGTTGTGCCATCAAGAGGATCGATCGCCCACAAATATTCACTGCTATTATCTCCTTGTTGACCAGATTCTTCTGCCAAAATTGAGTGGTGTGGGAAATGGCGTTTTAGCACTTCTAAGATGGCAATTTCTGCATATTTATCTGCTTCAGTAACTAAATCACCAGGTCGTCCTTTTTCTTGTACAGCTTCTAACTTGCCCCAATATTTTTGCAAGACCACACCACCAGCTAAGGCTGCTTCTGTCGCAATATCCAGAAAAATTTGTAACTGCTCCGGAGAATTATGGCTCATGGTTATTTGTTTTGACGTTTGAATTCAGCAGGAGTTAACCGCATTGGCTGTTCAGGATTCCAAATACCCTTGCCCATGAGTCGGGCGTATTCTTGGGCGCGGATTAATCGTTGATCGTACTTGTGGTTAGGCGATCGCACTACTGCTAATACATAACCTTCTTTTACTAGCTGCTCATTGAGCAATACTCCATCTTTCCATACATAAGCAAGCTTTCGCCCAAATTGATCTACTTGCTCCACATCTGACTCTAATAAAACTGATTCAAATACCAGCTTTTGACCATTTATTTTCCCAGTCATTTGCTCAAGCTGTTGTTTTGCCTGATCTCCCCAAGGCTGTTGTCGCAAATCTGGTGCTTCAATGCCGATTAATCGCACTCGATCAATTAATGCGGGTTGTTTACTGGTATCTATCCATTCTAGAGTTTGACCACTGACAACCCGCTCGATCTTGACAATTGTGCCTTGAGTTTGCTTATTCGATTGGCAACCGAACAGCAGTAAGCAGCAGCATAAAATCAACAATCGCCTTTTGTGTACAAGTTGAAAATTATGAAATCGGAGTTGAGATTGAATTTGACCCCAAAATTCTAAATTACTATTCCTCATCTAACGGCAATCCAAATCTGACTTTTCCTTTGGCAAAGTAGCGACCAAACTGGAGTTCGTAGACTTCATCCTCATCCTGCGTCTCTACTTCCAGATCAGAGCGAGCATAACTTACACATAACAAGGCATAACCTTGTTCGCGCAGATGGGGAGAAAGTCCCAGTGCTTCTGGTTGGTGAATCACCCCTGACTTAACGCGCACAGCACAGGTGGTACAAGCCCCATTACGACACGAAAAAGGCAGTTCTGTTCCCTGATTTTCCGCGCTATGCAGAATATAGCGATCGTCTGGCACTGTTAGGGTATGATTAGTACCTGTCTGGCGATTGTGAATTTTAACTTTATAGTAATGGGGCATAGATCAAGTAACGAAATATACTGTATAATAATTAGAGCTTACGCCAAAACGATGTAAGCTAAAAAGAGAAACACACCTGGAGAGGTGGCCGAGTGGTTGAAGGCGCAGCACTGGAAATGCTGTTTAGGGCAACTTAACGAGGGTTCGAATCCCTCCCTCTCCGTTCTTATTTACTTACTTCATATAGCTTTCAGCCATTCCTACTAAATAGGTTGCATGGCTCAATAGGTCAAATTGGTTGAAGTAATGTAGAACTTAGGTCTTACTCCCTTCCCGCCTAAAGAATACTTATTGAAAAAACCGCCAAGACGCAAAGAACGCCAAGGAAGAAGAAGAATACGATCGGTAATCTTGTAGTGGGAAGGGAGTAGTCCTGGTATGTTCTTATGCCGAGTGCGCAAATCTACTTTAAGTTGTCTCTGGCAGCAGCACGAACAATTCTATTTGGGTCTTGTGTAAGTTGTTGGCGAATTTCTTCGTCAGTATTAGGATTTTGAGCGATCGCGTATCTTTCTAGCCAAAACCAAGATTTATAGTATCTTGCCAAAAAAGAATTAGGTATCTGAGGATTCATTAGTACCAAAAAGCGAGCAAATGATGGTTTATTGGGAAATTTTAGACATCGAGCCAATAAATCAAGTGCCGATAATGGTTCTTGAGTCAGTAAACTTTTAACAGCAGCTAAATTGAGTGGATTAAAGTGAAATCCACTCTTTGGTGCAGGTTGAGTTGCTAGCTTTATGAGTAAATCTTTAGGCGCACCTGGATTTTGGGCAACCGCTAGATGTAATTTTTGATCTGGATGCTGAGTAAATCCAGTTAAAATGTTAGATGGGGTTTTGGGATGTCTAGCTACAGCCAATCTGACAATGAACTTATCATTAGCTAGTTTTGCCAGAATTGAACCATCAACGTGAGGATGATGAGCAACTTTAGCTCTCACAGCAGTATGCTCGCTATTTGCTAGTTCTAGTAAATCTAGAGAAGATAAATTGGGATTTTCCAAGATTTCTAATTGTGTTTTTAGCGTCGAATCAAGTTTGAGATTAGCCAAAGCTGCGGCTCTCACTTCTGGATGGCGATCTTCAATTAACCTATTTAAAGAGTTTTGAGTGATATTGTGATGACTAGCAACCAAAGCTCTGACCCCATAACTTGGATGCTCCACCAGTTTTGCTAGAATTTGCGGAGAAGTGCTAGGGTGGGTTGTTAGAATTACACCATAGTATTCTAAATTAGAAATTTCAAAAAGTCGTAAATTATGGTTTTTATATCTACCACCTTCAAAATCACTAAGCATCTTTGGTAGGTAGTATTTCTTATTATGAGAAAATATTGATTTTTGGTTAAAAATTATTAAAAATTCATAAATATCTAGGTCTTTTATAAAAATAAATTTTCGTTTTTTGCACCAATATTTATCATCTATTTTTAAAAGCAAATCATTAAAATCATCAACTACAGGTTTGATTTGATTGACAGCAATATTATCGGGCAGTTTTGTAGTATCTATCGGTAGTGTTCGCGGAAGCACATCAAAAAGTATTGCTGATCGTTGTTCTAAACAAGTAATACATTCAGTAATTAGTTGCGAAAATTTTGGGTGATTTTTAATATAATCTAAAGTAGCTTTAGATGTATCAACATCACAAATAATCTTTAACAGAGTATTTGTTGTTTCATATATGGAAGTTTGATTTAAATAAGGTAAAGTGCTTTCATGAATGGCTCCCATGTGCCACAATCGTAGTTCAATTCCCTCTTCATTATCATTTAAGCTAGGTAGTTGCGTTCTATCAATTTTACTGTCTGCTTGTTCGCGCCATCCAGTTTCCATTTCTCCAGCGTAATTAATATGTAGCTTTGCCGCTTCAGCAACAAAGGGAATACTATTTTCTGCTAGCTTCTCTAGTACATCCTTGGGAGTTTTTCGATGATTGGCAATGATATTAAGAAGATCTGGATATTGGTCAAGTTGAGATGCTGCTTTTATGAAATTTATAGATATATCTGGCAATTGAATCAGTTTAAACATCAAGTGACTGGGGATAAAAAGAATAAGGTTTGGCTGCTTATAAGAAGCCACTTTATCCCAAAATTGGATGTCATCATTTGGACGATCAAGACCTAAATGAGCAACTTGTGCGACAATATCCTCGTTAGATGTTGATAGCTCCAACAATTTATTTCTCGAAGTATTTCGATGACTTGCTATAACAATTAAAGTTTCTCTCCATTTCCAAAATTCTTCAAAAGAGTATATACCAAGCCAAGCTCCTAACCTGTTCTGAATACGCTTAATATTAATTTCATGTTGACGATCTAAAGGAAAGTCCTCAAAACGGTCATTATTGCGAAGACGCTTAAGATTATTTTGACAAATGCCAGCAGCAAAGTCTAGAAAAGATGTTCGGGCATTAGATGCCAAGACAAATTGCAAAAGGAATTTTGCATCCGATAAATTATTAAAATTGACATCTTGCCAGATTTGCAGATTATAAACCGGATTGCTAAAAAATTCTTCAGGAAATCGAGCGCCTAGTCCAATTAACCATCTTGTTGGTGTATTAGGATTACTGGCGATCGCTCTTTGCATTTCCCTATTCTTCTGCTTGTTTTCTCTATTTTTTATAAGAAGTTCTGTTAAAAGACTAGACTCAGTCAAGGGATTAGCCGCAACTACTATGGCTAGTTCATCATTTATTGCGGCTAGTTCTCGTAATCTTTGTTGTGAAGTATTTTTATCGGTTGCTTCTTGCTTAAGCACATCTAGGGACATTTCTTTAACATTTTTTTTACTTTAGTTATTATTATAAAACTTACGCCTTGACAAAACGGTTTAAACTTATTACGAAAAAAGCTAAAAACCCCGTTTTTTGAAAGCGGGGAGGAAAGCTAAAAGCACACTTTGTAGTTAACTGGTTTTTGGTAGTTAACTTTTGATTTCTTTCAGTTTTGTTCTAATGGCTTCAATTCTGTTACGGTTGACTCCTAAATCAGATTTGCCTAGACGAGAAGCGGAACGAACATGGATGACTTTTGCAGTATCATCTAGATAAAATTCCACGTCATCAACAAAACCCATAAGGGCGCTGGTAAATTCTGCATAGAGGTAATTGGTGTTTTCTGTGATGATTTGAGTTTTGGGCATTGATTGGATCACTTGCTTGAGATTTGCGATCGCTTCTGCCGCAGTAGAGTTATAAGTTAATGGCTCAATTTTGTGTCCTGCATCTGAATCTTGGCTACAAACGCAGTTGGGGGTATTAGGGCAAGGTGCTAATTTCCCATCATTAACGCCCAGGTTATTAGGTCTTTTTCCTGCAAACATCATTATTACTCCTAAAATCAAAAATGCTTGTTATATAACTGAATAAGGCTAAAGTTGTGGAGAAGATCTCCTAACTTCAGCCTTACAGCGACAGATTGCCAATCTAGGAATAATTCTATAGCACTCAGCAGTCAGCTATCAGCTTTTTTCAAAACCTTTTTTTTTCAATGGTTACAGCAATTTTTATTATGTCCTAACCTCCCTGGCTACGGCTATAACTAATAAGATTGCTTAGTTGAGCAAGGTAATTTAAAAATTTGCAATTAAATTATGTTTGCGATCGCCTCTCTACTCACTTCTCAGTCAGTCTAATAATGTATGGGGTTGACTTGTTTTTTTGATAAGATCCAACCCAGACATTGTAGTTACCTTCTAGCCATTGACCACTAATACTTGGATTCTTGTTATTGTAATCATCATTACACCAACTACCACCAGGGCCTTTAATTAGTAAAGTTGTATCCTCTGGACTTTGTACTTGGATAGTTAGATTTTTAAAGAAATTAGTTAATACTATTTTATGGTCTGGTTTTGCATCCACAAAACCAACGCATGAACCAGTTGCCGTTTCTGAACGACCTGCAACTTTTTGGGCGGGTACTGTCCCACCACCAATACCCCTAATAGTTAGTGGATCTGGGGAAAAATTAGGGCTAATGGTAGGGTTTTCAAACATTGACGTAGATTTCACTTGCTGGGCTGATGTAGGGGCGTTAAATAAGATGCCAGTAAGTATTGGAGTCCCTATAATAACAGCCCAGCGGGACAATAACCGGATGTTTGACTTTAAATTCGTCACTGGGTTGTACATTACTACTGCTACAAACGTATTGTTTGTTATCAAAAATGTAACGGCTCTATTGATAGTAGTGACGATGTGATATAAAAACGAGTTCCTCAAAAGTAGAAAAACATTAAAAACTCCAAGCCCTCTCCCCGTTACTAAGGTGAAGGCTTGGTGAAGTTAATATTATCTTGCTAACGCTTTTTGCAAGCGTAATTTATCTAATCCCCGCGCCTGTAATAATAGCCAAGATTGAATTAAATCAGGGCCATGTACCTCCCCAGTCAGGGCTGCACGGAGCGATCGCATCACCACTCCTTTTTTGAAGTTTTTCTCTTTTGTAACCTGTTTAATGATGGCTTGGGCATCATCTGCACTCAAGGAGTTATTAGTTTCTAATGCTTGTGCGATCGCATTGACTACATCAGCAGCGCCAGGTTGCTGTAACTGGGCAGCAGCTTCTTCGTTATACTCTACGGTTTGAGTAAAGAAGACTTTGCTCATCTCCACAGCTTCTTCTAAACGGTTGAGACTAGCACCAATTAAAGCAGAAATCTGTTCTAGCCAAGTGCGATCGCCCTCTGGGTCAAATTTATATCCAGCAGCTTGCCAATATGGAATCAACTGATCTGTTAACTGATCCACTGGCATTTTATGGATATATTGACCATTGAGCCAATTTAACTTTTCCCAGTCAAATTTAGCGCCTGCATTATTTACACGCTCAAAACCAAACTCTTTCGCTGCTTCTTCTAAGGTAAAAATTTCCTTGGTTGAATCTGGCGCTGACCAACCTAATAAGGTCATATAATTAGCTAAAGCTTCGGCAGTATAACCCATCTGCTTAAAGTCAGAAATCGAGGTAACACCGTCCCGCTTCGATAGCTTTTTACCTTCTTGATTCAAAATTAATGGTGTGTGGGCAAATTCCGGCACCGCAGCATCGAAAGCTTCGTACAGTAGAATTTGCTTTGCTGTATTAGCAATATGGTCTTCCCCTCGGATGACATGGCTGATATTCATATCAATGTCATCGACTACTACAGCCAAATTGTACAAAGGTTGCCCAATGTGACTCTCTTCTGATGCACGGGCAACGACCATATCGCCGCCTAAGTCACTACCGCGCCAAGTAACTGTGCCTCGAACTAAATCATTCCAGACGATTTCGCGGTTATCATCAATCTTAAAACGAATTACTGGGCGACGACCTTCAGATTTAAATGCGTCTTCTTGTTCTGGAGTTAAGTTGCGGTGGCGGTTATCGTAGCGCGGTGCTTCTTTTCTAGCTTTTTGGGCTGCCCGCATTTCGTCTAATTCTGCTTCACTGGTATAGCAGCGATAAGCTAATCCTTTATCTAAAAGAGTTTGGACGGCTTGGCGATATAAATCGAGCCGATCTGACTGAAATAATGGCCCCTCATCCCAATTTAGTCCTAACCAAGTAAGACCATCAAGGATGTTTTGAGTGTACTCAGGGCGCGATCGCTCTTCATCTGTGTCTTCAATTCTGAGAATAAATTTGCCGCCATGATGACGCGCATACAGCCAGTTAAATACAGCAGTTCTTGCTGTACCAATGTGTAAATTTCCCGTAGGACTAGGAGCAATACGAACTCTAACAGTCATTCGATTTGAGATTTTGATTTTACTTACAATTGTTTACGTTAGCGCCAAATATACTTCTGGCTAACATCAATGTTTTTTTTTACCGCAGATGTGAGTAGATAAACGCAGATGGACGCAGATGATGTACAATATTTTTTTGATTTTTGCCAGAAATCTAATGAAGATAGATTGGATGCAATCTATCTGTATTCTTTTTTGAGCATTTATTCTACGGGACTGACGGGGCTCGAACCCGCAACTTCCGCCGTGACAGGGCGGTGCTCTAACCAATTGAACTACAGTCCCAAATTTCGCAATTTTATTCGCGACAATTTCTATTCTGCCAGCATTATTCGGGTTTGTCAACTACATCTTGAGAACTATCTTGTAAAAACTTGACGAGCCAATCTTTCACGTGGCGGGTGGCGCGACAGTCGTCTTCGTTGTAACGGAGAATTAAGTCAAGCAGTGTGCGATCGCCTTTTTGTAACCATTCGTCATACCAACAAATAGATTGGGAACCACTCGCTAAGGGATCTCGCCAGTTAAACCCCAACCAGTTAGCAATTAATTTAAGAGAATATCCATGCAATGGTAAAGTTACCGTATCTATAAGCTCTTGATGCAGATCGACACAGCGCGATAGTACTGGCTCAATTAGTTGATATGGTGTCTTGTAAAGCTTCGCTAAACGCTTGATTGTGTCTGTTTCATAAGGCGAATAATGAAAAATTGGTGCATTTGGATAAGCTGCAATTAAATCTAAAAATTGCTGCCATATCAATTGTTGATCTTCAGGTTTTTCGGCTAATACAGGATAAAATTTTTCTGTTTGAGCAGTTTTATCAACAACTAAAATCCCCAAGAGATAGTCAAGATTTAAACTTGGTTCTGCTTCAATATCAAAATAAATTTCAATTGGTGCTGTCGGTATATCTAACTTAGTTGAATTAGATAAAGAGGGAACTAATAGCACCTGCTGGGTTAAAACAGCTTGCGCTTGTCTAACTATCTGTTGCGCTAACTCAGTTTCCATCTCTGGCTCTAAATAAACTGGATTTGCATCAGCTAGAGACTCTAAGCTAGTTAGCCTGAGTGTTTTTAAATGTTCGTATCGCTTGGGAGTAACTCCTGGTAATAGAGACAAATGCTGTTGAGAGGTTGCAAGCTCATGGCAACCTGCTTGCCAAGGGCAGATACTACACTGTTGTCGAGAAATAAATACTTCTGGTTCCTGCTTTTCCAGCAGCATTTGAAAACATTCTTTCAAATGAATTTGCAATTCTGGAAGCCAGCGCCACAAATCTACTTGATAACTTCCTCTTTCACGTAAGATTAACCAAGCTTCTTCTGACCAAGCACCTTGAACGGCTGCCAAATTTTGGGTATGATATGCTGCAATAATTTGATATTCTTGCTTGGGACGTTTGCCTAAATGAATATCTATAGGAATATAAACCCAATCACCGAAGTATGATTTTCCAGGCTGTTTAATTAACAAATCTGGAGAACTTAATAAAGTTAATTCCTCTAAAGGCGATTCATTTAAACCTAGAGTGCTAGGCTCTATGGTTGTACTCAGTACACCTTGATAAATACGTTCAACACCCTGCTGCATTAAAGCTACGGTAGCCTTAACACCAGCTTGCCAATCACCTCTCTGGTAATCTGGCTGAATATGTGGGACAGCGCCTTGGCTAATTTGCTCTGTCAGAACAAAATTTTCATGCTCCAGTCGTTCTTGTTGTAGTTTCAACAAAAAGTCGCTAGGAGGGGCTTTCAGAGTGCGATCGCCATATATATCTAAAAAGGTTCTACGTGGGCAACGTAGATAACTTAGGAGTCTTTCAACAGTTAGCAGCATGACTCCAGCGTAACAGTTACCAGTTCCCAGTTACCAGTTAAACTAACACGCATCTCATACATAAGTTTTGCCTTTTAAAGTCGCAATCAACAAGAAACGCCTATAAATTGCTAATTCTCCGACTGATACCAAATCTGATTTTGAGCCCTCAATCCTGTCTCCTGACTTCAATTTGAACCTTTTTGTTACCTGAACATAAAAAATGTTCCCCAAGTTTTGCATAAAAATCTGGAATGCTTCCTATAGAAATATAGACACTCATAACCAACTCAAAGAGCAACTAGATATGAATAGCAAAACTTGGACAATCGGTCTTCTGTCAATTGCAACAATCGCTACAATTTCTTTACCTGTCCGCGCACAAAATAGCGATGAAGTAGTAATCCAAGATGCCAGTCAGGAATCTGTGATCACAGGTAATAACAACTACACCGAGCAAAGTGCTAACCAAACTCATGTAGAACACAACAGGAGAGGCACGGGAAATTCGGGTCATGTGCAACGTTCCCGTCAGAGTACTGATGTTTTGGGCAACGGGAATGACACTACTCAAAACGTCGATCAAAAGACCGTTGAAACTGGTCGCCGCACTCGTCGTTAGCTGTAGTTAAATGAATTGCCATTCATATTGATTTGATCAAAACAATGATTGGCACTTATAAAGGCTATAACTTTTATGAATTTGCTCAGATTTTAGGGAGAAGTTTTTAGCGATCGCTTTGGTACTGAAAGCGAAATAACCTCTCCCACCTTTTTCTTATCTTGTAGTGAGGGAAACCTCTATGCTAATCAGAAAGTTCACCTTAGTTACGGTGGCATTGCTTTTTTCATTACCAATAACGGCGCAAGCTGGCGACATTAATGTTGAAGCTGATGATGTCATTAATACATCTGTAGATGGCGGTATTTCTGTAGAATCCGGGCAAGCTAGGGTAAGTATTGATTCAAAAAAATCACAACTGCGAGTTAATACCCCTCAAAATCAGAAACTCCGCAATTGTTCGAGGCGTATTCGATATCGTCGCGCCAATTGTAGGCAAACTACAACAGTTATTCGTACTTCTCCAAATACCTCTACAACTACAATCGTTGTCGATGGAGTTCCCAAAAGCACCTCATCGCGGGTACAAAGCACTCAAAGACTCAGTTGTAGAGGAGATGGTAGCCACAATAGTCAACAAATTAGTCAAACTAGCAATTCTGGCGAAATTGTTGTCCAAAGTAGCATCTCTACCAATGGCTGTCGCTAACGTTTTTTGAATCTAAGGAGCTAATTTATGAAATTTCCGTTATTGGCAATTGGCTTGTTATCTTGTTCCACTTTCTTGACTTTTCAACCTTCTTTAACTGATTCAGCATCGGCACAGTGTGTGCAGGCTGATGTTTCAGTGCAATACAACATTAGCGGTTCTAAACTGCCTACTGACCGTAGCAATGATGTAGATTTTCAAAATCAGGGAGCTTGTAGCGGAAACGCTAGCATAACTACAGGAGTTCAAGGTAACGAAGGCGGTAGGGGTCGAGTCACTCAACGGCGAGAAGTCCGGCATCGGACAGAGGGTGGCAGCGACAACGGCACTGGTGTTAGTGGATCAACCGTTTCGGTGAAATCGAATGTAGGAATTGATGTGTATAATCCTGCTGACAATTTTAACTATTAAAGCTATAAAAGAGGAGGCTAATTGTCTGTTTTTAAATTCAATATTTGTCAACGAAGTAATTTTGAACTTCGTTGCTTTTCATAAATTAATAAAAACAAATTTTAAACTTAAATTGAATTTACCAATAAAAATATATATTAATACATATTGATTTGGGATAAATAAGCAAAATTGGTTTAAAATATAGCAACCTCCACAGCCGTTACGTTAGGTGATGAGATTTCTTGCTAAGGAATAATTATGTTAAATAAAGTTGCAACAATATTTTGGTTAACTTCCTGGCTTTTTTGCTTTACAGAAACTTACTTGCATAGTTTTGTTGTCGCTCAAACTGCCACTCAAACTAATACACCCAACTCTACTATAGGGACTAATTCAGACGCTAACGTAGTTAATCAAATATCGCCTCAGCAAAATGCACAAAACCGCAATGAAATCAATTTTCCTAATATTTATCCTTTAAATATTCCTATACACACGCCTGTAAATACGGAGAATGATTTTGGATTAAATTTATCAGCAGCAGTCAATACTCTGGATTCAAATAATGTTACTGTATTTCTGGGTTTAATTTTTCAACCAGGGCGAACAGATTCTCATAGAGCAAGGATGGCTAAGTTGCGTTCTGAAACTGAAGTATTAGATACGCAAAAACAAATTTCTCAAGCTCAATTACAATTACTACAAAAGCAAATTGCTGAGGCGGAATTACGTTTACAACGTATGCAGCAAAGTCCTAATACTGAACCGCCACAAATGTCTAATCCTGCTAATGAGCCCAAAAATCAACAAGTAGTACCTCTGCCAAATTCTTAGAGCAAATAAACTTATTAGATTCCTAATTAAGGCTCGTGGCAAGTCGGAATTTACCACGAGCTTTAAGTTGAGTAAGTTTAGTTAAAAATTACTTAATCATCAAGTAAATTGCCCAAATTGCCATTGGACGGAGGTAGTGGCTAGCGCGAAATGTACTAGCAGCAGTGATGGCTTCTGGTGTGCGAAATTGTAACCCGTTATTGTAGATTTGCTGCACGACTGCTTCTGTTAGTTGAAATGCTTCATCTTTCATGCCCATCTGAATCATAAAGGCTGCTAACCCAAAGTTAATGCCAGTCCAAACTTCTAAAGGATGAGTAGCTTGAGGATTTTCTGGGGAACCATCAGCTAGAACACCATTTGCAGCACCAATGAAATTTTGGATTAAACTTTCACTATGTTGATCTGATAGCTTTTGATTGAATTTTAAAAAGCAGGAATCGTAGATAGTTTTTAAAGCAGATTCAACGCAATCATTAGGCACGATATCGGGTAGATTTAATAACCGAGCATAAAATTGACCGCAAAGTTGATCTGCCATTACCACATTTGAACCGCTTTCGCTATCAAGTTGATAATATTGACCGTTCCAAAGTTTTTCTTGATAGAGAGGTTTGGATTGTTCTAGCCAAGATTTATAGGTAGCGATCGCACTTTCAGGATTACTATCTTCTAATTCGCTCCCATGATTAATTAAAATCTCGCCAATTGCGATCGCAGCTTCTAACGCAGCTAACCACAACCCGCCACAATAAGCGCTAACTCCTTGTAACCGCCAATCATCAAATGTTTGATCTGGTGCGCCAGAATTTTCTGGAATACCATCGCCGTCTAGGTCAAACTCCTTTAAATAAGCTAAAGTCTTGACAATTGCAGGCCAACACTCGCTTAAAAATTCTATATCTGTAGCACCTGTTAATAGATAATCTCGATAAACTTGCAGTACAAAGTCAGAACCTAAATCTTTCCATAAATTGCAATCTTGATAGCTGGTGTAATTCGTTTTCTCCCAAGGATGCTCATTAGGTGCGCCTAAATCGTGGGGTGTAGCATTAGCAGCTTTGCGAATTGCTGCTGCTTGGTTATAACCAATAATTCGAGGGGTATTATCGCTGGTAGGAATTGCCCTGGCATAAGCTTCTAGTATCGCTTTATCTAACTTTGGCCAAAGCATTGCTAGAGCAAACGACCCGTATAATCGTACATCTAGACTTTCATACCAACGGTAATCTAAACATTCTAAAACGCCAAATTGACCGATTCCGTCAGTTTCCGATGCGGCTGTCCACAGAGTGCCGCCATCAGCTAAGATGTATAGCTCATTAAACAGCGCCATTTTCAACCAGTCAGGCAAGTTGGGATTTTTTAAAGTTAATTCTTGCCAAGACTGAATTTGCTCTTTCCAAGTATCATCATGTTTAAGAGCAGTACGAACAATTGACCAAGCATTATTACCAGTACGACCGAAAAAATCTGTATAACGCCGATAATAATTAACGCCAGTGGCAAACTCTGTAACTGGAAAATCCCAAGCTAGGACGAAGGGAATTTTGCGGGTTCTACCAGGGCGTACAGTGAAGCGAATAGTCATTGCTGCGGCTATTTGTTCACCAGGATCGGCAGGTGTTTCATCTTCCTTATCCCGCAATGAACCATCAAAGGCGAAGTTATCCCAAATTTCCTCACCGCTTCCAGCAGGGTTCCAACGGGTATGATAGAAGACTTCCACACTAGGGTTAGTAATAGTTGCGATCGCCCATTGTCCCTCACCTTCCTGAACTTCATCATGAATCCTGACCCGATCTAGCAAACACCCTGCCCGAAAGTGATCGACAATCCATTGATTTAAATTGCCCGTACTATCTTTCCAACGTGGTTGATATTCATAGACTGGACTACCATCATCTCGGACTTTTACCTGGGGTGTTTTAATCGCGTTAGTAAACCAACCCACAGAATTCTGCCAGGTAAGCATAATACTCAGAGTAATCGGCTGATCTGTGGGGTTATGCGCCGTCCACTCAAAAATCCCTACAGGATAGCTACTTTCTTGATAGTTATCCGCCCAAATTGGGGAAAATTGTTCGCAAGTTAATTGCGCTTGAAATACTCCATCATAAACAAACCAACTGCGGGGATATAGGGCATGGTATGTGCCACTGCTTTCTGTTCCCTTGCCTGTCTTCGGATACCACTGCCATTGAGATAAAGTGCCATCTTCAGGCTGTTCAGTACACATAGCATAAGCTTGTGGTGCTGAATTTCCAGCTTGTTCAAAAACACTGAACTGACAAGCAGGGAGACTTTTGAAAATATGCTCTCCGCCATCAATATGCCATAAGTTGAAATCGCCCCGCGAGGAACGACCAAGGCAACCAGCACCAAAACCACCCAACGGCATACCGTGCCAAGGGCCATCATCTAAATTGCTAGGGTAACGAACAGTATAAGGTTTGTCCCAACCAAGACCGATGGGACGATTCCATGTACAAGAAGGTATTTGAGGACGCGGACTAGGATTGATCATGCCCTGATCTTAAAGTGTTGAGCTACGTTGTCTTAAGGGATAGAGCGAAATTTGCCTGAATTTGTGTAGAAATAAATATTTAAGTTAAGTAATTTGCTAATCCCGATAGAAAAATGAGAAAAAGTATAAATAGGGATATATAGTCTACCATTTACAAGTTTACTCGTATTTAAAAATCTAATTTTCCAGCTACCTACAGCGTCTAATTAAAAATTAATCTGCTAACTTCAAACAACCCTCTTTTGGGAGGTAATCGAAAAATCCTGCCAGCGTGACTGAACTTAATAGACCTCTGGCATAAGTAAAATTTGGGAAAATTAACCACAGATGTAGGCGTAGCCATCCCGTTAGCGAAGCTGCGCGTTAGCGCTAGGGTAGTACAGATACACATAGATGTACTTAAAGCTAGCCTGTGGCTACAAATATGAAGTAACTGATTTTTCCAATAAGTCTAATTTAGTAGTGCAGTTATCTGTAAATCAGTTTCTAAGCTACCACAAGCTCGTTACTGGCGCGTACATAAATTAGGACTGATTGATTTTAACGCTAGATTGGGTTGTAGAGAAGAGGAAAAAGTCGTGATTAAAAAAGCAGTTAACAATTCACTATCTCAAACAACACCTTAAATCAATGATCGCAACCTATAACAACAACAGGACATAATCATGACAATTGAAGACATGAAACGCGAAACGGAATTACCAGTGTTAATGACAGATGAGCAGGGGTTCATTGTTTACGTTAACGAACCTTTTAGACAAGTCTTTGGCTGGGAAAATGAGGAAATTATGGGTCAAACTTTGGCCGCCGTTATTCCCAATAGCTTTCATGATTCGCACAATTTAGGCTTTTCCCGCTTTGTTATGACTGGAAATCCTACAATTCTCAGCCATCCACTACAACTTAAGGCAGTCAAAAAGGATGGTAGTGAAATTGATGCCGAGCATTTTATTATTGCTGAGGAGAATCAAGGTCAGTGGGTGTTTGCGGCGACGCTGCGTCCTTTGAACCAGTAACAACTTTAGGAGAAATGATACCGTTGCTGCTAGCGCTATCCGTAACCTGAGCCAGCGCTAGCAGCATCACATCTTTTCACTAACAAAAAAAGAATTTTACTGCTGATAAATTTGTATTTTAGGATACATCCATAAATAAATCTAATGGTAAGTGACCATACATTTCGTTAATCCCTCCCTCATATACAGATTGGCACGATACTAAAACACCCCGATGGCTACCTTCGTATGAATCAATATAAGATGAGCCATTTTTGAGATTGAATTTTATATAAACAGTACCTTCCACCAAGGACAAATTAAGATTTTCTTCATAGTTGAAAGCTTCTAAATAGCTTTTGAGAGTTGCTATCCCCTGATGTGCTGTATCCGCGCAAATACCTAAAATTTGATAATCAGAATGCTCAGTTAAAAGCAGTAAGGCTTGACGAAGTAAAGCTTTTTCCGCTTCTGAATCAACCGTTTTGCGACTCACACAGTCATAATTTTTCAAAATTTCTTGTGCTGCTTGCACTGTCAGATTTGTTTGTTGCTGCATAGTCGGTAGTTTAAACTTCACCTCAAATATTTAACAATTTATTCATAAGCATAAGACATTTGACTTCAAAAAGTTATGAGCCTAAAATTTATTTAGGACAGAGTGTGATCGCTTATTTTGTGTTAACTTACTTAATATAACTAAATGTATCTGGTTTTGGGCTATTTCCATCGTTCACCCCCTTAAAAGCTACAATTCAACTAAAGTAACTGCTACTTGTTCCGTAACCACATAAATACGTATTAAATTTTGCTAAATCAAATAATATAAATAAGTTTTTTAGTTACTTTATTTATATTACTATTTGTTTTAATAACATGATTTAATTACTTGCCAAGTTTTTATTTTTATATTTAAGATAAAATTTTACACTACCAAACTTATCACGTTGTCAAAATCCACTTAATTTCGTACTAATATTTAAGTAGGAAGGCTAAATTTATTAACTTATTACAAATAAACAATTTATTATTTTAACCAATTCCCTAGCATACTCACTGATTGTATCGGTGGCATCATACATCATTAACATTATATTTATTATGAATCAGTTAGCCAATAATTCTAATGACCAAAAATTAAAAGCAGTTTTAGTAGTTGAAGATACTAAAGGCAAAAGACTTATAAATCTTGAGGATAGTATATATTCCCTCGGTCGAGACTTAAAAAATTCAATCGTCCTTCATTCTCCTATAGTTTCTCGGCATCATGCAACTTTATTGCGTGTAACGAATAGCCAAGATTACAGTTTTGTATTTAAAATCATTGATGGAGATTTACAAGGAAATACTAGCAAAAACGGCATACTTATTAACGGAGAATTAGTCTTGTCACAATCTTTAAAACACAGAGATATTATTGTTTTTGGCAGAGATGCCAAAGCAGTATATCTAATGGTTAATGCGGATTTTCCCGATCAAGATATTTTAGAATATTGCGAAGACAAAAATTTTGCTGAAAGTTCCAATAAGTGTTTTGATCCCAATGATACATTAGTTTCTGATGAAGAAGATGCTGAGTCATTAAATGAACCTGCTCTGCTAAGGTTAGCTTCTTTTCCAGAGTTATTACCTAGCCCAATTATCGAAATTGATCTGATGGGTCAAATAACCTATCTTAATCCAGCCGCAATTATACAATTTCCTGACCTTCAAATAGCTAAGTTAAACCATGCAGTTTTAGCTGGGTTACTCGATATATTTGAAAATGAGAAAAAAGAGTTTTTTATTAGAGAAGTAGAAGTTAACAGTGCTATTTTCGAGCAATCAGTATATTACATTGCTGAAAGTCGCCTGATTAGAATTTATTTAGTTGATATTAGCGATCGCAAGCGAACAGAAGCGGCTCTGCGTAAAAGTGAAGAGCGATATGCACTAGCAGCTATGGCGGCTAATGATGGTTTATGGGATTGGGATTTAAATACTAATGAAATTTATTTTTCCTACAGATGGAAATCAATGCTGGGCTATCAGGAAAACGAAATTGGTAATACCCCAGACGAATGGCTAAATCGAATACATCCCAAAGAACGTGAGCGTGTCAAAGCAGAACTTGCTGCTCATATTGAAGGAGTTACACCTCGGTTTGAAAGTGAATGTGAAATTTTACATAAAGATGGAACATATCGTTGGGTACTCAGCCAAGGAATTGCTGTTAAAGATGATAATGGAAAAACTTATCGCATGGTAGGTTCTCAAACTGATATTACCAGACGCAAGGAAGTTGAGGCACAACTAATTCACGACGCTTTTCACGATCCACTAACTGGTTTATCTAATCGAGCTTTGTTAATCTTCCAGCTACAACACGCAGTTGAGATGGCTAAAAGACGAGAAGATTATTTATTTGCCGTGCTATTTCTAGACCTCGATCGCTTTAAAGTTGTTAACGATAGTTTAGGGCATTATATTGGAGATCAACTGTTAATTGCATTTGTTGAAAGACTGGTAAGTGCTACTCGTTCTGGAGATACTGTAGCGCGTCTAGGAGGAGATGAATTTGTAGTTTTATTAGAGGATATTCAATCAGTAGAGGATGCTAAAGAAATTGCCGAGCGAATAAAACAGCAATTGACATTACCTTTTAAGATTAACGATCATGACATATTCACCAGCGTAAGCATTGGAATAGCATTGAATACAACTGGTTATAACCAACCAGAAGAACTGTTGCGGAATGCGGACATAGCAATGTATCGTGCCAAAGCACTTGGAAAAGCACGTTATCAAGTATTTGATTCACAGATGCACACGCGAGCAGTTACCTTGTTGCAGATAGAAAATGATTTACGCCATGCAATTGAGCGTGAAGAACTTGTAGTTAACTATCAGCCAATTGTGGCGCTCTCCACTAGCAAACTTGTAGGTTTTGAAGCACTGCTCCGTTGGCATCATCCAGAACGGGGAAAAGTTTCTCCAGTAGAGTTTATTCCTATAGCTGAAGAAACTGCATTAATTGTACCGATTGGTTATTGGGTACTGCGTCAAGCTTGTAGACAGCTTCAAGAATGGCAAGAGCGTTTTCAACCAAACCCACCATTAACCATGAGTGTGAATATTTCTGGTAAACAGTTTCTAGAACGCAATTTAATTGATAATATCCAATCAATTTTGCTAGAAACTAAAATCAATCCTGCTTGTTTAAAACTAGAAATTACTGAAAGCGTAATTATGGAAAATGCCGATGAGGCAGTCGAAATGCTGTTACAACTAAAAAAAATTGGTGTGCAGATATATATTGATGACTTTGGTACAGGATATTCATCTTTAAGTTATTTACATCAGTTCCCTTTTGATGCTTTAAAAATTGATCGTTTCTTTATCGAACGGATGTCTAAAGAACGTGAGGGAGGAGAAATTGTTCAGGCAATTATTAACCTTGCCAAGAATTTAGGAGTCTATATTGTGGCAGAAGGAGTTGAAACTAAAGAGCAAAATGAACTCCTTCAACAAATGGGATCTAATAACGGACAAGGGCAAGGATTTTATTTTTGTAAGCCTTTAGATAGCAAATCTTTGGAAGAACTAATTACTCAAGATCCTAATTGGTTGCATCAAGGTTATTAACAATTAACAATGACCAATCTGATAAATCAATTATTTCCCAAACCCGCCCCTACAACTAAACGCCAACTTGCTGTCTGAGGTACTGCCTCTATACTGACTTCCAATACTTCGCCCACCCAACGCCAATCACTAAGCTGTACACCAATAGCCTCAACCTGACTATCAGGAACTAATCCAATCCAACGGATTTGAAATTTACGTTGTTCAGGCATTCCTGGGTAACTTCCTCGTACTGGAGCGCAGGTAAGGATATAATTTTCCCTATCACAAGTTTGGGTAAATAAGCGGCGGCTACCTGCATTAGTTCGGTATGCTATGCTTTCGCCGTCATCTTCATATAAATCTAATTCACCTTCTTCCCCTGCATATACTTCCAAAATCAAACAAGTAGGTGGAGAAGTTTCCACACGCAAGGTGACTGGTTGTAGAGGTAAAATAGCCCCAGCTTTGATAAATATTGGTACTTGATCAAGAGGAACATATAAGTTTAACTGCTGATTTCCTGGGTAATATTTATTTGTTGCTCGTTCCCACCAAACACCTGAAGGTAGATATACTTTGCGGTAACAGCCAGCTTCTACTACTGGGGCGACTAAAATGCGATCGCCTAATAAAAACTCAGTTGGTGTTTGATAAGCTTGTGGATCATCCGCATAACCTAAATACAAGGGGCGACAAATCGGCAAACCAGTATCATAAGCAACTCGGCTTAAATGATAAAAATATGGAATAAATTCCATGCGCGTGTGGAAAGCTGTACGAATAGCTTGCAAAACTCTACGCCCATAAGCCCAAGGTTCTCGCACCCCATGATCCGAATGTAAGCGTACAATTGGACTCCAACAACCAAACTGTATCCAACGCACAAATAATTCTGGATCAATTGTTGGTGCGCCTAACAAATGATTATAAAATCCTCCCAAATCGTGCGACCAATAAGCAACCCCAACATTTCCCGCTTGCGCCGTAAAATTCACCAAAAACTCTAAAACTTCCCAGTGCGAATAAGTATCTGCGGAAAACTGCAATGGGTAACGATGGGAACCAATACCACCAGTACGCGACAGAATCATTGCACGGCGGTTATCTTTAGCTTGTGAATGAGTGTAATAAACATGATTAGTCCATAACTGGGAATTTACACCTTCATGGATGGCATTTGTACCATCAATCCACCAAAAATCAATGCCATCTTGTTCGCGCGGAGTATGTAAAGCTTGCATAAACAAGCTTGCCTGTTCTTGATCAGCTAAATTAAATAACAACCAGCCTTCGTTCATCTCTTCAGCAGTAGCTTGAAAAGAACCACTACCATCCGGTTGCCAAGAGTGAAAAATCCAATCAGAAGTTGGGTTTTTGATCGCAAACACTTTTCCAGCTTTAACATCTGCTGGATTTAAGCCTCGCGCTTGACAAAGTGCTTCAAATTTACTGTCCCTGGGTGATAAACCTTCCGTGTGAACATTAGCCCCAAAGCGTAACCCCAAGCTGTGTCCCCACTCCAAAAATGCTGGAGGATTAGGAAATAATTCCGTATTCCAGTCCCAACCACACCAGCCCGCACCGTGCCAATCTACATCTAAAATTAGTACGCTTAAAGGTAAATTTTGCTCATCAAATTGCTTGACAAGTTGTTGATAATCTGATTCATCTAGTCGTCCGAACAGCGAGAACCATACCCCATAAGCCCAGCGTGGCAACATGGGGATGCGTCCGCATAATTTCACAAAGTCTTGTAGTGCTTGGGCGTAATCTAAACCATAAGCAAAGAAATACCAGTCTTGCGATGTAAGATTTGGGTTAATTTTAGGTTGATTTTCTGTTATATCCCCAGAAGTGCGATCGCTTAAGCAACCATTCTCGATTGCTGCGCTATCAGAATCATTCAGTACGTAATAACCACTCTTACTAAGTATTCCAGGCGGAAACTTCTGCCATTGTTTCCAAAACTCTTGAATATTGGGAGGGAATTCTTCAGGGCAAAAATTAGCCCAATACCATAAAGGCGGATCTTCAAACTCTGTTTTTTCACCGCGATCGCGCAAAATTCTGTGTGCTTGTTTTAATGGTTTATAAATCCATTCTTCAGTATCAGGATAGCTTGCCTCTACTGATGCCGGATGCACCCCTGTAGGTTTAAAGTTGCGGTGGAGCAGATCCAAACTACTCAACGTTCCACCTAAGTTATCATAATCAACACTCGCAGGTGTCCAGCTTCCTGAAAACTTGCTGCATTGCCACTTGATTTGCAAATTGGTGTCGTTGAATTGCTCAGAATTAGGTTTGTAAGCAATCTGGATATACTCAGTATCTAGGCGTAGTACACCATCACTAAAGGCGATCGCTTTAAATGCTACTGGATTAGGTCGTGTAAATACCTGCACAGTACAACGATCCTCAAATTCACCTGTTACTGACCATTCCAAGCGTACCAAACCATTGTTCAACGCGCTGAATCGAGCATTTCCAAAAGAGATGCGATCGCCAACTTGCTGATATTCCACTGTTAACAATTAACAATTAACAATTAACAATTATCAATGACCGATGACCAAAAAACACAACTATAGGGACAGCAAAAATTTTATGTTTATTTCCCACCGATTGAGGTATGATATTAGACTGTGAGTTTTTTTAAACCCCATGAACGCTCAAGAAATTATTCGCTCAATTGAAAAGGAACACCTAAAAACAGACCTACCTATAATCAATGTAGGTGACACCCTGAAGGTGGGAGTAAGAGTTATTGAAGGCGGTAAACAACGGGTACAGCCTTATGAAGGTGTCGTCATTGCTCAAGCACGCAGTGGAATTAACCACACCATTACGGTACGTCGCACATTCCAAGGTGTAGGCGTAGAAAGGGTTTTTCTAGTCCACTCACCTCGGATCGCCAGTATCCAAGTATTGCGTCGCGGTAAAGTGCGTCGGGCTAAACTTTATTATCTGCGCGCTCTCGTTGGTAAAGCTACCCGCATCAAACAACGCTTTGATCGTGAGCTTTAATCCCACCTCACACAATTATGCTGTTAGCAGTTGAGCAATGTGCCACACATCCTACGCTTCAACTATGCTTGTGAAGCGTAGTAATTTATACAACCGATTCCGGTGTATAATTCATTCGTTTTGTGGCACTCTTAGCTCTCAACAGCGATAGTATTTCCAATCAATAGTACAAACATCAGGAAGTTACCGCTAATTTTTAATTAAAAAGTGTTATTTATCTTTAAAGTGTGTTAGAGTAAATCATCAGTTAAGTTTGCTTACGATAATTTGTGCGCTCTTAGTTCAGTTGGTAGAACGCAGGTCTCCAAAACCTGATGTCGGGGGTTCAAGTCCTCCAGGGCGCGTACTAAAAGCTCAGATTTTTATTATATAATCTGAGCTTTTTATGTGGTGATTAACAAGTAGAGACGCGTGTGCGTCTCTATATCCCCGATATGTTATAACCATCTTTGTAACTGGGTTTTATGCGTAAGTTCTGTAGAACCAAGACCAGCTATATTGACTATTAATAGTAAAGTTTATTAAGCTGTTAAATTAGTGCTAATTAGCTAATATACTTAAACGTTGGGGGTAAAAGTCCAGCAGGATGCGCTCTCAGTAAAAGCACAACAATTAAAAAACGCTATATTTCCTCTGAATTTGCGCTCTTTAGCATCCACTCTGGGGTAGATATAGCATGATATATCCTAATTATTGGGTAGAATTGTTGTTGTGTGAGTTAGTTTAATGGCTGTAGTAACCGTAAACTTTTCACATATCTAGCAAGCGGGGACGTAAACTATTGTGGCGAAGAAAAGTGAAGCAGAGATAGAAGAAAAGAAAGCTGGGTTTAATCCAGTGGAATTCTTTGATAGCAGCAAAGAAGAACTAAACAAAGTTGTTTGGCCTAGTCGTCAGCAGTTGATTAGTGAATCTTTGGCTGTAATTTTGATGGTATCTCTGTCTGCAACAATAATTTATTTGGTGGATAACTTCTTCGCTTGGGTAGCAGGAAAGGTGTTTTTATGACTTTTGCAGCGGACGAATCATACGATGATGCCGCGCACCAAGCAGGGGCAAGCATACAACCCCGATGGTATGCTGTGCAGGTAGCTTCAGGCTGTGAAAAGCGGGTTAAAAGCAACCTAGAGCAGCGCATTCAATCGTTTGATGTAGCTGATTGGGTTCTCCAAGTAGAGATACCTCAAACCCCCACCGTCAAAATTCGCAAAGATGGTTCACGCTCACCATCAGAAGAAAAAGTGTTTCCTGGCTATGTGCTAGTAAAAATGCGGCTCTGGCGAGATGAAGATGGTGAGGAAAAAATCAACGATGATGCTTGGCAGGTAGTCAAGAATACCCCGAATGTGATCAACTTTGTGGGTTCTGAGCAAAAACGCGGATATGGGCGGGGGCGTGGACACGTTAAACCTGTGCCGCTAAGTGTTACAGAAGTTGAACGCATCTTTAAACAAGCTACAGAACAAGAGCCAGTAGTCAAAACTCATTTGGCAGCAGGAGATAAAATAATTGTTCTGTCGGGGCCGTTTAAAGATTTTGAGGGTGAAGTGATTGAAGTTAGCCCCGAAAGGAGCAAACTCAAGGCGTTACTATCTATTTTTGGACGTGATACGCCCGTGGAGTTAGAGTTTAATCAGGTTCAGAAACAAAGCTAACAAGAAATGGCAAAGAAAGTTGTTGCAGTAGTTAAATTGGCTCTGAATGCAGGGAAAGCCAACCCTGCGCCCCCTGTTGGCCCAGCACTGGGTCAACATGGTGTAAACATTATGGCGTTCTGCAAAGAGTATAACGCCCGCACCGCCGATCAACCAGGCATGGTAATTCCGGTAGAAATTTCGGTTTATGAAGACCGGAGTTTCACTTTTGTACTGAAAACGCCACCTGCTTCAGTTTTGATTAGAAAGGCAGCAGGAATTGAGCGAGGATCAAACGAACCTAACAAAAAGAAAGTTGGTTCATTGAGTCGCGCCCAGTTGCAAGAAATCGCTCAAACAAAAATGCCTGACCTCAATGCTAATGATATTGACGCGGCAGTAAAAATTATTGAAGGTACCGCCCGTAATATGGGTGTCACTATCAAGGATTAGAGCTTCTCTGGTACTTGTCGGTTGACGAGTTGATCAAAATCAACTAATAAACCAAATTTCAAATTTACAAGCGTTGAAGGGGAAGAGGTAAAGCCTCGCTAGTTACCCCAGGAGAATAAAATGGCAAAGAAAGTTTCGCGTAGATTTCAAGCACTGCTAGAAAGAGTTGAAGACCGAGCTTACGACCCAACAGAGGCTTTAAATCTGTTAAAGGAAACAGCTACGGCTAAATTCCCGGAGTCGGCAGAAGCTCATATTCGTTTAGGAATTGACCCGAAATACACCGACCAACAATTACGGACGACAGTAGCGCTACCTAAAGGCACTGGTCAAGCGGTGCGGGTAGCGGTAATTGCTAGAGGTGAAAAAGTTAATGAAGCAGCAACTTCTGGAGCAGATCTTGCTGGTTCAGAAGAGTTGATTGAAGACATCCAAAAAGGGATGATGGATTTCGACTTGCTAATTGCTACCCCAGATATGATGCCCCAGGTTGCCAAACTAGGTCGGCTACTTGGCCCCCGTGGTTTGATGCCTTCTCCCAAGGGTGGTACGGTAACATTTGATTTGGCAGGTGCGATCGCAGAATTCAAAGCTGGTAAATTAGAATTTCGGGCCGATCGTACAGGCATTGTTCATGTTATGTTTGGTAAGGCTTCTTTTTCAGCCCAAGACTTGCTAACCAACCTCAAGGCATTGCAAGAAACAATTGATCGCAACCGTCCTTCTGGAGCCAAGGGACGTTACTGGCGCAGTATATACGTAGCTGCAACAATGGGCCCCTCTATTGAAGTAGATGTTAACGCCCTGCGTGACCTAAAACTTAACGAGGCTGCATAATTTGAATTTGAGAGTAAATCTCAAATTTGAGGCTCAAAATCCCAAAGCAATTAACTGAATAGACAAAGCCAAAGACAGCAGGAGCAATTGCTTAATATCCTGCCGAGGTTGATTGAGACAGAATTAGTCTTGCCACTAAAAAAAGGGGCGTGACCAAAAATGTCAAACAAAACCTCGGCGTAATTTCCGGGGTTTTGTTTTGGCTTTGTCTGGGGAAGGCTATCTGAGGAAAGGGATTTTGCACTCTGGACAAAGGAGGTGAGAAAAGATGGGTAGAACCAAAGAAAATAAGCAAGCGATTATCGCTGAACTCAAGCAAACTTTAAGTGATTCCCAGTTGGCTGTAGTCATCGACTACCAAGGCTTATCTGTTGCTGAAATCACAGACTTGCGGCAGCGTTTGATTCCAAAAGGTGCTGTTTGCAAGGTGACAAAAAACACCTTGATGCGGATAGCAGTTGAAGGCGACCAAGCTTGGGAACCAATGACGGAATTCCTCCAAGGTTCTTCCGCATTTTTGCTCGTCAAAGATGATATTGGCGGCGCAATTAAGGCATACCAAGACTTCCAAAAAGCCAGCAAGAAGACTGAACTTCGCGGTGGCGTGATGGAAGGTCGCGCTTTGAATCAAAACCAAGTCAAAGCGATTGGTGATTTACCATCCAAGGAGCAACTCATGGCTCAGATTGCTGGCGCTATCAATGGCGTGGCAACCAAGCTGGCTGTGGGAATCAACGAAGTTCCAGCTTCGCTGGCACGAGGACTCCAAGCTTATTCCGATAAGGATAATAGCAACAGCGACGCAGAAGCGGCATAGCTTTTGGAGACTGAAAGCTAATAGCTAACAATTTTGTCAACACAATCAAATCTTAGTAGAGGTAACTCATGTCTGCTGCAACTGAAGAAATTTTGGAAAGATTAAAATCTCTAACTCTGTTAGAAGCTTCAGAACTCGTTAAGCAAATTGAAGAAGCTTTTGGAGTTAGTGCTGCTGCTCCTGCTGGTGGCATGATGATGATGGCTCCTGGTGCTGCTACTGCTACGGAAGAAGTAGAAGAAAAAACTGAATTTGATGTCATTCTGGAAGAAGTTCCTGCTGACAAGAAGATTTCTGTTCTTAAAGTCGTTCGTACCTTGACTGGTCTAGGTTTAAAAGAAGCTAAAGATTTAGTTGAATCTACACCTAAAGCAGTTAAAGAAGCTATTGCTAAGGATGCTGCTGAAGATGCTAAGAAGCAGCTTGAAGAATCTGGTGCTAAGGTAACTATCAAGTAATAGTTATAGCAGTCAGCAGTCAGCTTAGGCTACGCCACAGCGCGAGCGTCTACAGCTTTTGTTACCAAGGATTTTAGAATATAAAATTCCCTAACCTATCTGGCTACGGCTAAATTATTTCTTGAGATTGATTAAAAAAGGAGCCGTATAAAGGCTCCTTTTTTAATCAATTAGCCCCCTGCGCGATTCGTCATTCTTTCAAACACTACACTCGACATTTTAGGGAATATTTTATAGTCAGAAGAGTAGGCGCGATCGCCACCACCGATCGCTAGAACGTATGCAGTTGAATTATCTTTGGTTGCTACAAATGCTGCTTCTTGTCTTGTGGTAGAAGTCAAGCCAGCTTTGGAATAAAAATCAACCTTGCTATCAGGTAAAGACTGACCTGAAAAACCCACTATGGGATTAAACTCTTCAGATGTTTCTGAGTTCGTTTTCCAAACTTCTGGTTTTAAATCTCTTTTCAGCAATCCACACATTTTTTCACTTGCGGCTGGTGAAATTGCTTGTTTAAGTACACAAATTTCATATATTAATCTAGCGGAATGATCTGTAGTAATTACATTACGCAAGGGACGTTCCGAGCCGCCTCTCATTTGTAATTCTGTACCTTCAGGTTCTTCCATTCTCAAGTAGTAAATTGGATAGGTTTTTTGATTAATATTAATTCCTTCATATCCTGCTGATCTAAAAAATCTGTTCACTGAATTACGTTGATTTAGCCATACCGTAAATTGGTTATTTGGTAACTTACCTTGAGATTGGGTGTTAGTTATATGATCAAGAATAAAACTTGAGGTATCATTATCGGAGTTCTCAATCATTTTAGAAATATATAGATTAAAATCTTGAGGATTTTTCCATATACCATTTTCTAATTGTCCATACAAAGCTACCATCCAAAACATTTTAATTACACTAGCTGGATACCTCAGTTCACTTTGCTGGTATCCAGCTATTTCGCCAGTTTTAGCATCAATTAAAGTAATTGATAAATTTCTTGTGGGTAGTTTTTTGTTATCTGCGATTGCTACCAATTCATCAACAATTATTTGTAATTTTTTACTATATTGAAATTTCGGGGGTGTAGTGAGGTTATAAACAACTTCTAAATTTTCTTTTCCTGACTGTCGAGTAGGAATATCTTCTGAGGATGCTTTTGCCCAAGCAGGTATCGTTGACTGTTGCTCGGATAAGCTGGCTGATGCTAATCCTGCGGCTACTGATCTAGGAGATTTTTGATTTGGCGATCGCTTAGTCAGGCTACTAACTGCCCAATTTATCAAGGTAAAGCCAAGAAGCGCGATCGCTATAGTAGCTACTCTTAACCTCCAAAGTTTAATAGTACGGATTTGCCGACGTACAAGTGCGCCACCTTTTCCAGGTGGATATTCACGGTTTTTTGAGCGTGGGTTACTAACTCGACTGTTTGGTAATGCAGGGTGTGGGTCAGAATTATTTTTTAAAAAAGCAATTCTATTTTTTAGAACTGTATTCTGCCGCCTTAGCTTTTTAATCAATTGATCGGCAAGGTCAAGTTTTTTCTCTAGCTCGGCAATTTCTTGCTCACGTTTATTCAATTTTCCGTCCGCCTTATAGCTCATAGCCTACACCTAATTGATCTAAAGCTAAATTTTTGGTGTACTTAATCACAAAAACCTAAGTTCGTAGCTGTTGATTTTATTAGTCAGCCAAATCCAACTTTTGATAGTTGATAAAATTTATAATATTAAAAATTTATGGTAAGTGCTCTCTCAACTACTAGCTGTGATGATACCATTGGTTGATGACTAACAATAGTAAGTAAAATTACAAAGTTAGAACTAGATCATCAGTTAAGACGCATTTAAATTTTGGCTCTATAGCTTGAAATAAAACCCATAGCAAAGCTAAGGTGCGTCTCTACAAGGTTTCTGGTTTATAGAGATATCCCTAGTTTGTCACTCTGCTCATAGTAAAATAAAAAGAGAAGCCTAAAGGGGAGACGGAGACAATGAAACATCCTAAAACTCCACAACGAACTATTAGTTTCATTGATAAATATTGTAGTAATTATCACTTTTATATTTTCAGAAGTTAGAAGCTATGAAGCATTTAAGCAAATCCTGATGGGAATTTTCACACCAAGCAAAAGAAAAGCTTAGTAACAACATCAAAAATAGTTGGCTTAAAAAATAGTCAAGCATTACATAATTTTTTAACACAATCGCCCTGAAAAGTTGAAGAGTTGACGGGGTGACAACCCCGTCGAAACTCGCTCTGCGCTTCGCGCAGAGCATTGTATGGTAAAAAATATCGGTCTCGATTAGTGACCAAGACCGAAAAAGACATTATGTTACCTGAATTTTATCAA
>JAESGO010000029.1_pt1 | contig 185204 bp, 141 predicted proteins | sample 9269701 | NCBI WGS metagenome assembly JAESGO01 (sample SAMN15720690, study PRJNA650881) | algae metagenome | isolation source: Hormoscilla sp. CMT-3BRIN-NPC48 and co-occurring heterotrophs from... | place: USA: Clark Mountains Wilderness, California | collected 2010-04-18 | reverse complement strand
TACTATTTTGGGAACCCAAGTTCCCCTTGCTCAAAGTTATTACTTTGAGCCTTAATTGCTTTTGACGAGGTTTCGTGCTATAAAGCTTTCAAACTATATAATTTTCTAGGTTCAGGCGCTTGAAAGTACTTCGCTTGCGCTTGCCTCTCTCGACCGCTTTATTAATCTAACAACTAGAAATCAAACTGTCAACCCTTTGAACAAAATTTTTTTAGCTCGCTTCAAATTGCCTATAGACTTGGGGCTGGGGCTTACAAAAGTTATGTTCATCATATGTTCATTACCTTGCCCCGTATTCATCAATACAACGTTATGAACAACTTGAAAGATCATTAGTGAGAGATCGCCAGCCTTTAACTACGCTCTATTGCATGAGTGATAATTTGTAAAATCTCTTATGTGCAATAGCTATGACTGAGCAACTAAAACAAGCGATCGCAGTTTTACCCCCCTGGATAGTACTAGACCCACTTCTCCACAACTGGTTACTAGAAGATATTGGTCGGGGCGATCATACAACTCAAGGGTTGTTAGGCTGGGAATCTCGTTCTGGTCAAGCTTCGTGGACGGCTAAAGAAGTTGGAGTGATTGCAGGATTACCTTTAGCTGGGCGAGTATTCCAACTGCTGAATTCAGATTTAAGTTTTGTGAGTGTCGCTGCCGAGGGCGAAGTTTGTCAGCGAGGACAAGTTGTTGCACAAATGCACGGGTCGCTGGAAGCCATGCTGACGGGAGAACGAGTTGCTTTAAATTTAGCTATGCGACTAAGTGGAATTGCAACATTAACTCGCAAATATGTTGAGCAAATAGCCGATTTACCAACAAAATTGGTGGATACTCGCAAAACGACCCCTGGATTAAGACTGTTGGAAAAGTACGCAACTCAGGTAGGAGGGGCGGCTAATCATCGAATGGGATTAGATGATGCGGTGATGATTAAGGATAATCACATTGAGGCGGCTGGAGGGATAGAAAAAGCTATTACTCGCATCCGTTCCCAAATGCCTTATCCATTAACTATAGAGGTGGAGACGGAAACACTCGCCCAAGTCAAAGAAGCTTTGCAGTATGGGGCAGATATTATCATGCTGGACAATATGCCGTTGGAGATGATGCGTCAAGCTGTAGAGATGATTCGCGATAGCAATGACCGCATCAAAATTGAGGCTTCAGGTAATATCACTTTGGAAACTATTCGCGCAGTTGCTGAAACGGGTGTGGATTATATATCCAGCAGTGCGCCAATTACTCGCTCAACTTGGTTGGATTTGAGTATGAACCTAGACCTTAGTAGTATGGAGGAGAAAGAAACGCTCGGTTAAATCCCCAACAAAAGCTCAATGAATTCTACGGTAGAACAACTAAAAAAGAAATTTGAACAGGCTTTGATTGCAGCCTTTGGCAGTGAGTATGCTGGATGTGATCCTATGCTGGTAAATGCTAGTAATCCTAAGTTTGGTGATTATCAGTCGAATGCGCCTCTATCTCTAACTAAGCGGTTGGGGAAGCCGCCACGAGCGATCGCAGAAGCAATTGTTCAGCATCTTGATGTCAATGATATCTGTCAACCGCCTGTTATTGCTGGCCCAGGTTTTATTAATCTCACTCTTAAACCAGAATATTTAGAGGCGCAACTGAATGCAATTCAAACTGACTCGCGTTTAGGTGTCGAACCTGCAAAAATACCTCAGCGAGAAGTTGTTGATTTTTCTAGCCCTAATATTGCTAAGGAAATGCACGTTGGGCATTTGCGCTCTACGATTATTGGTGAATGTATTGCCAGAGTTTTAGAATTTCGGGGTCACGATGTCCTGCGACTAAATCATGTAGGCGACTGGGGTACTCAATTTGGAATGTTGATTGCTTATTTGCGGGAAGCATATCCAGACGCTTTGACTACGCCTAATGCTTTGGATTTAGGAGATTTAGTTTCTTTATATCGTCAAGCTAAGAAGCGGTTTGATGAGGATGAGCAATTTCAAGAAACTGCTCGACAGGAAGTTGTTAAACTGCAAGCGGGCGCTCAAGATACTCGTAGGGCTTGGCAATTATTATGTGAACAATCTCGGCGCGAGTTTCAGGTAATTTATGATTTGTTGGATGTTCATTTAGAAGAACGTGGGGAGTCTTTTTATAATGCTTTTTTACCAGCAGTTGTAGAAGATTTGGATAAAGAAGGGTTATTAGTAGAAGATGCTGGCGCTAAGTGCGTTTTCTTGGAAGGTTTTACTAATAAAGAAGGGCAGCCTTTACCTTTAATTGTGAAAAAGTCGGATGGTGGTTACAATTATGCGACAACTGACTTAGCAGCAATACGTTATCGGATTCAACAAGATAATGCTCAACGCATTATATATGTGACGGACGCTGGACAAGCAAATCATTTTGCTGGTGTGTTTCAAGTAGCAAAACGCGCTGGTTGGATTACAAATGATGTTGAGTTGGTACACGTTCCCTTCGGTTTAGTGCAGGGGGAAGATGGTAAGCGGTTGAAAACGAGATCTGGGGAAACTGTGCGCTTGCGGGATTTATTGGATGAAGCGATCGCACGGGCGCGTACTGACTTAAAAACTAGATTACAGGAAGAAGGACGGGAAGAAACTGAAGAATTTATTGAAAACGTAGCCAAGGTAGTTGGTATTAGTGCGGTTAAGTATGCTGATTTAAGCCAAAATCGTACCAGCAATTATGTCTTTAGTTACGATAAGATGTTGGCTTTGCAAGGTAATACCGCACCTTATATGCTTTATGCTTATGTGCGAATTCAAGGAATTAGCCGTAAAGGTGGCATTGATTTTGATAAATTGGGCGCAGATGCAAAAATTCTGTTGCAGGAAGAAACAGAATTAGTTTTGGCGAAGCATTTATTACAACTGAGTGAAGTTATCAAAGATGTTGAGCAAGATTTAATGCCAAATCGGTTATGTCAATATTTGTTTGAACTGAGTCAGAAGTTTAATCAATTTTATGATCGCTGTCCTGTACTGCAAGCAGAAGAACGACAACGTACATCAAGGTTAGTATTGTGTGATTTGACTGCTAGAACCTTGAAGTTAGGATTATCTTTGTTAGGTATTTCAGTTTTGGGAAGGATGTAATAATTACGCCGATATATAACCTTTTATAGCAATTTTATATATGCTATAATAAGGTTATTTCTTACTTTCACGTTGTACATACATAAATTAACCAATATAAGCAATTCAGCATTTTTCACCTAATATTATTAATTGCTTCATGCTTCATTCCCTCAAGTTTTAAAAGTTGACTTGCTTTTACATTAATCTCAATTAAGTGATAATTTATTAATGTTTTATAACCATTTGTTTAAAGTTATTGTGATTATTTAATATTTATTAATTCTACTGGCAGTTGATTAACTATAAGGATCACAATAAGTTAATGAATGAAGCGATTGCATGGTCGCGTGCTACTAAGAAGCTTTCTTAAAAGAAGAAAGACAAGCCTACAGGGCAAAATTTATTGCTCAATCTGTAAAATTATCTATGTCAATTATGAAATATCAAGTCAAAATTTTAGAACCAACAGAGTTATGGTATTTACAACATAACATTAACAAAGAAACTAATAAATGGCATCATCCCACTAAAGATATTCCGTTTGTGCAACAAGTTGAAATTCAGCTAGAAAACTCAGGAACGATAATTCAAAAGGGTTCATTGCACAGATGTATTGGTCAATTAACCTATGGAATTTATAAAACCGATAATCGCTTAAGAGACCTTTGGGTATCTTTGAAAACAGAGATGGATTATAACGCACCTGTTTATCAGGGTACAGGTGTTGTTTACCTAGAACCAAGACAAAAACGTTCTTTTCTATATTATTCAAATATTAATGTATCAGCTAACGAACAGTGGGAATTTGATGATGGTATATTCCAGTTTTGTTCTGAAAATGTAATTATAGGTACAAAAAAATTAAAATTCCGACAAATGGCTGGTTCTACTGATGGGAGATGGAGAATTTCTATTAGTGCAATACCTAAGCAAGAAGCTCAAATTATTACAGGTACAAATGTACCAGCAAAAGTTATCGCTCTGAGAAGAGGAGAAGTGTTAATTGCTGACTATGACATGGTTAAAGGATATACCAATGGTATTAATGAAGATTATCGGAAATTAGGTCATTTTGGCAGAAGTGGCGGTGAGGATTTTGTGTGGGTTTATGAAGGAGAAGGTAAGTTATTAGTTACTGAAAATGATGGTATGGGTTTAAGTTGAATAATATGCTTTAAGTCAAGAAAGCGAATTAACATCAAATTTGTTTGATAGCGTAGGTTGGGTTGAGGTGCGTAGGCGTATGTATATATATTTAGCACGTAGTGTGTAACCTAACACCAGCAATAATTGGAGGGGTAACACTTACGTTAAACCCATCCTATAAATAGTTAGCTTCCTCTACTTACACCTAATTTATACTTGCGGATAGCATGATTCATCAAATTAATTTGCTCTGCATGAAATGATGGAGGCATCAAGCTATGGACAATATGATCGAGTCCATCGTGCATTACATCAGTGGGAAGTGCAGAGTGATCGAGTCCTAATGTATGCCCGATTTCATGGGCGATGGTATTGGCAAGTAAGTTAGATAATTGATTGATGTTCAGGTTAGCCATCTGAGAAGCATAGAAAACTTGGTCGATGCGGACAATTGCATGATTTGTAACCATTCCTAATTGGAAAGTAGCTACTCCAAGATAGTCAACTGGTTGGTTGTCAACAAATAGATAAACATGAGTAAAGTTTTCACCCCACTCTTTGGGAGCTGGCGCATCTGAGGTTAAAAATACTTTGATACTTCTAAAAGCACCGTAGAGTTTAGAAAAAGCATCTATGAGAATTGTGGTGATAAATTCTGTATTTTCTGGTGCAATATCCATTCCCGACACATCTACCCAAATGCAATGGCGGACATCGCTATGTTTATCTTGGATGTTTTGTCCACAGGAAGGGCAAAATTCCCATTCAGATTGAATACGTGAACGGCATCTCTGACACCGAAGTTTAGGGGGTCTAGTGAGGTTGAGACGTTGTGAAAGGGGAATTTGTTTGAGTTTGCGATTATATTTAGTTAAATTTAGGCGATCGTACAGAGACATTTACGCTTAATAGTTTTGTAATTCAGTTACATATCAACAGAACTTACTCAAAAAATTACGCGGGCAAGATGCCCGCACTACATTTGTGGTTAGCTAAAGCTAACTACTTAAGAAGCATACTGATCAACAAATTTTTGCAATCCTGCTTTATATCCTGCCCCAACAGCTTGAAACCTCCAATCGCCATCTTTTTTATAAAGTTTGCCAAATTCGATTGCTGTTTCTGTAGAAAAATCTTCTTCTAATTCATACTTGGCAATTTGGTTTTCTGTAGCATCGTCGTAAATTCTGATAAAAGAATTCCTGACTTGCCCAAAATTTTGCTTCCTTGTATCTGCTTCATGGATGGTGACAACAAAAACTATTTCTTGAACCGAAGCATCTACTTTACTAAGGTCAATTTCAACTGTTTCATCATCTCCTGCACCTTCTCCAGTGAGGCTATCTCCCAAATGCTTCACCGAACCGTCAGGGGATTGGGTGTTATTGTAGAAAACAAAGTATTGATCGTTAGGAATTTTGCCATTAGCTCCTAACATAAATATAGAAGCATCTAAATCAAACGCTGCCCCTGTGTCTGTAGCGTTGATATCCCATCCTAAACCAATTCCGGCTTTTTTCAAGCTAGGAGCTTCTTTGGAAAGATTAATTCTTTCACCTTTGCTGAGATTAATTGACATAATTTCTATTTATTTCTACAAAACAACTTCTGTTCAAAATTTTTACTAAGAGATTGGTTAAGCATAAGCTTTTACAAGCTCACCCAAACCATTTACTTTAACGCCGTTACCAATTGCTGCCATTTTCCACTCGTTATTATGCCGATAGATTTCAGCCATAATCATTCCTGTCATACCTTTGTATTCTTGACCTGATAGATTATACCGAGCAATTTCTTTATTGTTGGATATGTTTACTAAGCGTACAAAGGCATTTTTCACTTGTCCAAAATCTTGTTTACGTTCTAGACAATTGTAAATGTTGACAATAAAAACCAGTTTAGAGATTTCTGCTGGTATCCGATTTAAATCTACAAGAATTTGCTCGTCATCCCCGTCTCCTGCACCCGTGAGATTATCACCTAGATGAGTAATAGCTCCAGATTTATGTTGGAGATTACTAAAATAAATGACGTTACCTTGATTATTAGCTTTATCATTTTCATCTAAACAAATAACAGATGAATCAAGGTCATAGTCAGCATTATTACTGAAAGCTCCAAACAAACCACCACCGGAAGGTTTTGCCACATCCCATCCTAGCCCGCACATGAGTTTTGTTAGTCCTGGTGCTTCTTTAGAAAGCGAGATGCGTTGTCCTTTTTGTAGATTAATTGCCATCTTTTTTTACCTATTAGCTATAGCGATCAAGTAATGCTTGTAAACCGCCTTGATACCCTGCGCCTACTGCATTGAGCCGCCATTCACCGTCTTTACGGTAAAGTTCAGCCATGATCAAAGCTGTTTCTACGGAGTAATCTTCAACTAAGTCATAACGGACAGATTCTTGTTTAGTTTGAGCGTTAACTAATCTAACAAAGGCATTTTGTACCTGACCAAAATTCTGTTTGCGTTGCTGTGCTTCGTGAATAGTTACACAAATCACAATTTTTTGAATTTCATTTGGTACTTTTTTGAGGTTAATTTTGATGACTTCATCATCTCCTTCACCAACGCCTGTCAGGTTATCTCCCATGTGCTGAACAGATTTATCGGGATCTGGACTGATGAGGTTATTGTAGAAGATGAAATGGTTATCAGATAAAAGTTTTTCGTTTGCACCTAACAGGAATAGTGATGAGTCAAGGTCGAAATCATAACCTGTATCTGTGGATTTTACGTCCCAACCTAAACCAACGAAGGCTTCAGATAGCCCTGGCGCTACTTTATCAAGGGATACTCGTTGTCCTTTTGTCAGTGAAACTGGCATTCTTTAAGATACCTTTTACTTGAAATGAAAAATGTATTAATGCGGTAAAAACTTGCTTACTTTTATGGACAGGTAAATATTCAACAGAGTAATGTAGATTGCTTAAAACTTATATTGTTCCCATCATAAATGTCAATTGAATTGGAAATATTTAAAATATCTATACAATTTCCTGTCAAATCTTCTTGATAAGTCTAAAAATATATCTTTATGAAGAGGGCGATCACTTTAATCTTTTGTAAATGAACATTATAGATATTGCAAAAGTTTGTAGCAAAATGTATTTTTTAGTAATAGCAATAGTTGATTTGTAGCGATCGCTACTCGATTTAAGTAAAGTTGTAGCGATCGCTACTTGTTTTTAAACAATTTGTTGCTGATATTCTTGCTCACTCATAAGTTCTTGAGTAGTTTCTACTCGATCTATGAATAAGATGCCATTAAGGTGATCGTATTCGTGTTGAAAAATCCGAGCCACAAAGTCTGTTAATTCTTGACGATGTAACTTACCATCACGGCTGGTGTATTCAATTTCAATGGTTTGATATCTGGGAACTAGACCGCGAATACCTGGAATACTTAAACAACCTTCCCAGCCTTTGACTACCTCGGTTGAATGAGCAATGATTTTGGGATTAATCATCGCTGTAGGTTCCATTTTTGGTGCGGTAGGATATCTAGGGTTAGGGCGAGATGCGACAATGAATAAGCGATAAGATTGGGCTGTTTGCGGCGCTGCTATGCCAACCCCGTTAGATGCGGCGGCTGTGGCGATCAAGTCGTCAATCAGCTTTTGAATACTTTCGTCGTGAATATTTTCGATGGGTTGTGCTTGCTGTCGCAGAATAGAATTGCCAAGTTGGGAGATTTGTAGAATTTCAGTCATGGCGCAGTCTAGTTAAAGGGAATTTTGGGCGTGTGCGTAGCGTGTGCATTAGCGCGTTGGCGTAGCCTGTGCGTTAGCACAATCGCTTTCCACAGTGGATAATACTATTCTGCTCTCTGCGGTTGGAGAACATCAAAGTTAGCGGTTGGAGGTAAATCTCTGTGGATATGTCCCTTGAACAACTGTGGAACCAGGTATTGGAACGTTTGCAGCTACAATTAAGCCGCCCTACTTTTGAAACTTGGATAAAAACTGCTAGTGCTGAACAACTAGATAATAACTGCTTGGTAATTTCCACTCCCAACCCGTTTGCGCGAAATTGGTTGCAGAAGTATTACATAAAAACTATTGCTGATGTTGTACAAGGTATTTTGGGTTATCCAGTAGAAATTTACCTCACAGTTGATGGAGGAGATAAAACTTCTACTACTGGCGAGGCAGAATTATCATGGTCTTTACCTCCCACACAAAATATTCAAGAAAGTTCGCCAACTCACCGCCCTCGACCAACACAATTAAATCCTAAGTACGTTTTTTCAAGGTTTGTTGTTGGCTCTAATAATCGTATGGCTCATGCTGCTTCTTTGGCAGTGGCAGAATCTCCAGGTCGTGAGTTTAATCCTTTATTTTTATGTGGAGGTGTTGGTTTAGGAAAAACTCACTTAATGCAAGCAATTGGTCACTACAGATTAGAAATTTCTCCTGATTCCAAAATATTTTATGTTTCTACTGAGCAATTCACAAATGATTTGATAGCTGCTATTCGTAAAGACAGTTTACAAACTTTTAGGGAACACTATAGAGCAGCAGATGTTTTATTAGTAGATGATATTCAATTTATTGAAGGGAAAGAATATACTCAAGAGGAATTTTTCTATACTTTTAATACTTTGCATGAAGCCGGAAAGCAAGTAGTTATAGCTTCGGATCGACCTCCTAATCAAATTTCACGCTTACAAGAGCGCCTATCCTCTCGTTTTTCTATGGGGTTGATCGCAGATATACAACGCCCGGATTTAGAAACAAGAATGGCAATTTTGCAGAAAAAAGCCGAATATGAAAATATGCGCCTTCCGCGTGATGTTATTGAATATATTGCTACTAATTATACGTCAAATATTCGTGAACTTGAGGGAGCATTAATTAGGGCAGTAGCATATATTTCGATTTCAGGAGTAGCTATGAATGTGGACAATCTTGCACCAATTCTTAACCCAACCACTGAAAAGGTGCAAATTTCACCAGAGGCAATATTAATTACGGTTGCAGATGCTTTCAATCTTTCTATTGAAGATTTAAAAAGCCATTCTAGGCGTAGAGAAATTAGTTCGGCTAGACAAATTGGGATGTATTTGATGCGTCACCATACGGCTTTAAGTTTACCAAGAATTGGAGAAGAGTTTGGAGGTAAAGACCATACTACGGTGATGTATAGTTGCGAAAAGGTTGCCCAATTGCGGGAAAGTGATCCTGATGTAGCTCAAAAATTACGTCAGCTAGTTGATGCACTGAGGGCGATTTCTCAACGTTAATGTATAGCAGTCAGCAGTCAGCTATCAGCTTTTTTCAAAGTCCTTATTACCAAAGGTTTCAACATAAAGAATGTCCTAACCTATCTGGCTATAGCTATAGAACCCTACCCCCTAGCCCCGTCTCCGTTGACGGGGAAGGGGAGATTTTATATTTTTCAAGTTTTACACATCTTTTCCACAGGATGGGATTCTGTCAAATAGCTATCGCTTGATTTTTTTTACAAATTTTTCCACATTTTCCACAGTTGGATATGGTACAAAGATCTTGATGAAATTAACTATTGAGTGCTTGCTAAGGTAGAAAAGTCTTTGTGTTTGCTACAATCAGCAAGCTCATGACTGTAGATGTATGAGCGATTCCCAGGCAGAAAAGAGAAATTCATGAAACTGGTTTGCACGCAAAATGATCTGAGTACTAACCTATCGTTGGTTAGCCGCGCCGTGCCATCGCGCCCGACTCATCCGGTGTTAGCAAATGTTAAGCTGGAAGCGCATCAGGATACTCAGCAGGTAAGCCTGACGGGGTTTGATCTTAGTCTCGGCATTCAGATAAAGTTTGCGGCGCAAGTAGAGGAAGGTGGGCATCTTACTTTACCCGCTAAGTTATTAAATGATATTGTTTCTCGCTTGCCAGCTGGAGAGATTACGCTGGATGATGAGGTGGGAGATGCGATCGCAACTATTACTTCTGCTTCTGGGCAATATCAAGTCAGAGGTATGGGAACAGAAGAATTCCCAGAATTGCCTGTAGTAGAAAATGGTGAACCAATTAATTTACCAACTAGCGCATTGCTAGAAGGTTTAAAGGGTTCGTTGTTTGCAACTAGCCCTGATGAAACTAAGCAGGTATTAACAGGAGTTCATCTGACAGCAAAACAGGATAGTTTAGAATTTGCTGCGACGGATGGACATCGTTTGGCAGTTGTGGAGACTACTAACCAAGATGTAGCGGAAGGCGAAGAACCTCAGCCTAACCATGATATGGAAGAATTTGAGGTAACGGTTCCAGCTAGGGCATTGCGGGAACTGGAAAGGATGGTAGGAACTCGACAAGTAAGTGAGCTACTAACCTTATATATTGATCAAGGACAAGTAGTTTTTGAGTTGGCTAACCAACGCATAACCAGTCGGACATTAGAAGGACAATATCCTAATTATCGTCAGTTAATTCCAAATACATTTGAGCGACAAATAACGCTGGATAGACGACAATTATTAAGTGCGCTGGAAAGAATTGCTGTATTAGCTGATCAGAAGAATAATCTGGTTAAGTTTACGATAGACAGTGATAATCAGCAGGTATCTTTATCAGTAGAAGCGCAGGATGTGGGGAAGGGGCGTGAGTCTTTGCCTGCACAGGTTAGTGGAGATAATATAGATATCGCTTTCAATGTTAAGTATTTAATGGATGGGTTGAAGGCGTTACCTGCTACGGAGATTCAATTGCAGTTGAATGGGGCAACTAGCCCTGTAATTTTAACTCCTTTGGGTGGGTTGAAGATGACTTATTTGGTGATGCCTGTGCAGATTAGAACTTGAGGAAATTCACCCTTAATCTAGGGATAATTCATTGTCAATATAGAAAAATTAGAAAATGGGAGAGAAAAAAGGCTATGAAAAAACTCTCCCAATTTTTTTATAACAATGAATTAGCCCTGGGAGGGACTGATGTCTGGGTTATGAAAACTTAATTTTCAAATAATCCTCCTCCATCTTCGCTCCAGAAGGTTGCAAAGCCGCTAACGCTTGTGGCAATACTAAATTGCGCCGATGATTACCAATCCTAATATTTAATTCATCACCCGTCTTAGTTAATTGTACCTGCTCTTTAGGAACCCCTGGCAAATAAAGTTCTAAACTGTATTGATTATTAACTTGAACCACTTTAAGAGTAGTTTCTTTGTAATAAACTTGTGATGGATCTTCATCTTTATAAAGCAAGTCTTTCAACCGCTCTAATGCAGGTAATCCACACATTTCTTCTGAAAAAAGCGGAACTTCTTTCACAGGAAGAGGACTGAAATTTTCATGGATTTCTTGCCGATATTGTCGCTGATTTTCCTTCCAACGTTGAAAAAATGGATCAGTTACTTCTTCAGGAATAATCCGATTTGCTACTATTAAATCAGTAGCAACGTTATACAAACATAAGTAAGAATGAGCGCGTAAAGATTCTTTAATTACCATCTTTTCTGGATTTGTTACCAGTCGCACTGAAGTTAAAGTATTATCAGTTAAAATCTTTTCCAGCCCTTCAATTTGTTGATAAAACTCATAGGGTGCATCCATTACCTCTTTATTAGGTAAAGAAAAACCTGCAATTGGTTTAAAAAAAGGTTCAACAAGAGGTCTGAGTGCAACAGATACAGCTTGAAATGGCTTATAAAAACGCCGCATATACCAGCCACTTACTTCTGGTAAACTCAATAAACGCAATGCAGTACCAGTCGGTGCGGAGTCTATGATAAGAACATCAAAATCGCCTTCATCATAGTGACGTTTCATTCTCACCAAGCCAAAAATCTCATCCATACCTGGGAGAATAGCTAACTCTTCAGCTTGGACACCTTCTAATCCCCGCGCTTGCAAAACTTGAGTAATGTAACGCTTGACTGCGCCCCAATTACCTTCCAGTTCCATCAAAGCATCAAGTTCTGCACCCCATAAATTCGGTTTCACCAGTCGGGGTTCATGCCCCATTTCCAGATCAAAACTATCTGCTAGAGAGTGCGCGGGGTCAGTACTCAACACTAATGTTTTATAGCCCAATTCAGCACACCGTAAGCCAGTAGCGGCGGCTACGGAGGTTTTACCTACTCCCCCTTTGCCAGTCATTAAGATTAAGCGCATGGATAGTTAAGCCCCGCCTGAGAATTAGTTACATTTATTTACTTTAGCTTTTGTAGGGCAGATGTTGTGTGATTACGTCGAAGCGGGAACAATTCCAGTAATCTATATGGCTATCAATTAGTTTCTCAGCATTGAGATGTAACTCACTCCAGCCAGGAATAGCTATGCGAGGTTTCCAAGGTAGAGGAGTAGTCCAGCTAAGTGTCCAGCGCGTTGTAATTGTGTCTCCAGTTTGGTTGATTTCATGCAGGTCAAGCTGAGGATTAATAAACCACCGCTTGATAAAACCAATCATTTGTCTATATCGCTCAACGCCTCTAAATTTATTAAGCGGGTCTTGAAAATAAACATTTTTAGCATAAATGCTATATGTTTGGTCAACTGGGAATCTTTGGTAGTCTTGTTTCAAGATTTCAATAATTTCCATGCCAAAGTCGAGAAATCAGGATTAATTACTACTACAGCATGGGAATGGGATAGATAAAGCTAATAAGCTACTGGTAATTAAATTCCCTAGTTCAGAATTTATACTTCCACCCACAAACGTTCCAATTGCCGCCGCCATATAGCTAATACTTGTTCACGCGCCTGACTTCCTTGATCTAGTTCACCCATCAGTCCTTCTTCATAGAAGCGGTCTAAAGTTTGCATAGTTGCTTCTAGTGATTGCCCTTGAACCTTAGCAACTTGGACGATTTGCCGAATACGTGAGTCTACAAATTGATTGAAACAGTCGGATAAACCGCGCTCATTTAGAGAAAGCAGACGAGCGATCGCATCATTGAAATCTGCTACAGTCAAACTCTCTCGATTATGCTGAAAAACCCCCCACAATACTTCTTGGTGGAAAGCATAGCGAATATCCTGAGTCTGATCAAAATTAGCTTCTAGAATTTGTTCAATAAAAGGTTGAGCTTCTTCTGCTCGTGTAATTGGAATTATCGCTCGTAACCAAGATTGATCGTCTGAAAGCAGCACTAATATCCGAAACTTAGGCTCTTCTACCTGCCATAATCCTTCTCCTGGAGCTTGCACGGTTGAACCAAATAGTTTCGTAAGAGTACTGGTAATTTCTTCAGGTGTCATAAATAGTAATGAATTGTTAGTTGTTAGTTGTTATAGCAATTTGTACTCTTATGAGTAATTGGCTGATGGCAGAAATTGCGTATTTTAGAACTGGTGAAATACTTATACTGATGGAGGATGCTGAGATTCTGCTAGCTCTTCAATAAAATACAAAAATCCCCCGAACTTAATCGAGGGAAATCTTAGGAGGTAAGGTAAAAACAAAAGGATATTAAGCTAACTCAGAACTCAATACGAATTAAACGAGCCATTCTGGAACAGCTTCTTCTTTAGTATTTGTATTCCGGTTAGGAGTTTCGCGGTTAAACTTCATGTGGATAGAGCGAGTTTGCTCACCATCAGCCGCTACTGCCATAATTGGGTAATCAATCAAACCATCTTGGAAGGACATTTGGAAGCGGAATGTACCATCAGGATTTAGCTTAATTGGACGACCGCCGATAGTAACAGTAGCATCAGGCTCAGTTGCACCGTAAACAATTAGTTCAGCATCAGCAACTAACCAAAACTGGCGAGGACGGATAGATGGTGCAGCGCCAAAACCAACCCCAGACATTCCTACACCAGACATATTCAAGCCAGAAGCAGTGGGAACTGCCCACATCCCTACGCCAGATGGGAAAACGTAGGAACTGATTGCTTGTTCGTGAATAGGTGCTTGTTGCATTGAACCGTACAATGAACCAGCAACTCTTTGAGCTTCGGCAGATTGAGCCATGCCAAAAATGTCATCATAGATCGGGTTGCCAGTTGCAGGGCTTGTACCATAGCCAGTTGCAGTACTTCCTGCTGTCGCTGCGGTTGCGGCTGCTTTCTTGCTGGGAGGAACAAGTTCTAAAATAGTTTGGCTGCGTAAATCTTCTTCCCAAGTAACGGTAACGAATTGGTCTTCAATCCAGTCAGAGGGATAAACAGGGGGAACGCGCACTGGTGCAGAACGAGCTAATACTAGCCAGCGACCATCAGCACAACGATAACCGATGTCCACAACATAATCGCGATCGCTCACTGGCATAGGCAGATACCACTCCCTGGCAAGTTCATCGGAAGGATACTCTTGAATGCTGTGAGGGCTTTGGTACTCTATGTTAATGTCAGTTACGTCATACAGCCGCAAAGCTAGTTGTTGCCCACCTTGGCGACGTAATTCTTCTTTATGTTCATTTGGTATATCCCAGTAAGTGTAAGCCCACTGTGGATCGCGAGGCATCAAAACAATTCTGCTTTCTCCATACCCAGAAGGGAGATCAGCAAGTTCTTCATCTACGGACGCTAGTGTCCCGCCAGTACGATCTTCTTGACCGAGTTCAAACTTTGCTGCTTCCACTTCTTCTTGCGCCTCCAGGGTACGGGGTTGACTGATAGAGAACTTAGTTTGTTGGACTTTTTGAATTTCAGCCAGTAGTTGCGATTTACGCATCCGGCTATAACGAGAGATGCTAAATTCACTGGCAACTTTTCTTAGCTGCCTTAATGTCATCTCTTCTAGCGGTGGACGTTCTTTAGCCATTGGTATGGTCTCCAGTAGGTTTGATGACATTTACATCACAAGTGAAAGTAAAAACTGAGCGGACAATATGCCTTAGTTGCAAATGCCATCGGTGAATCTTTGAATCCTGATTAAGGTTGATCCCCTGTTGGTGGTGTAGCCATCTCCTGTTGACCTATTTAGCAGCGACTCCCCTAATTTTTCCAAAGTGCGTGAATCGCTGCGAAGCAACTCTACACCATCTTGACCAACTCAACGCTAGTAAATGGTCTTGCTTTGGGATCACGGGGATCACTTCGTTAATAATATGTAACAAAACTTTCCCTGCGATCGTCAACCCTTTGAAAGTACTATTACAGCTTGTTTTACGAATTTATAGGCATATCGGGGATCACAATGTCATGAATTCTTGACAAATGAGTTAGCAAACAGCCCTCAAACAACTGATTGTCAGGATTTCATGACATAAAAACAAATACACACCAACAGCCAAAGCTTAAAAAGTTTTGACTGTTGCTAATAATGAAAGTATTTGGCGATCGCTACTTATAATCCATACGTGAGATATTTAAGAAAATATATCTCTGGCTACAACTATTTCAAAACTTTCATATTCTTGATACGCCATTGATTATCTGTGCGTACCAAATCATAACGAACCTTTAGCTTAGAATCGTAAGAACCAGACTTACTTAGCACACCATTTTCATAAAACTGTGCGCTTTCATTTACTTCTGCTTCCACACGCGCTTCATCTGGCTGCTCATTACTTGTCTTAACTGATTTCACAACCACAGCATGAGTATACTGCCCGTAAGAATTATTTTTCTTAGCCACCTCAGCACGTTTCTGCCAGCGAGATAAAACTGGAGCAACTAAAATTTCCTCTAATTGCTCAATTTGATGAGTTTCACCCATAGCTTCTGCTTTACTAGATAGCCAGGTTTCAATCACTTCAGTAGCAGTATCCTCAGTTAACAAACCATCTTGATAGCTGATAGCAGAATCTGCTGATGGAATAGGCACAGGAGGTTTATCCAACTGTACCAGGGGTTGTTCTGGCTCTAGGATGGCATTGGGAGCAACTTTAGAACTTGTTTGTAGCGCTCTAATTAATAAAAATCCTAAAACTCCCAAACATAAAAGACCAGCTAGTGTTACGAAAATTACTCGTTTGTTATTAGCACCACGTTTAGAATGAGAACGTGTTCTTCTTCCACTGACGGAAGTTGGGGATACCTGCAAATCATCAATACTAGAAAAGACATCTGAGGTAAATTCAGTTTTCTGCTGCCCATTAACTAAAGATGTATCAGCTTTTTCTCGTATTCTGGGCTGCCTGCGTCGCCGAGTTGGATTACCTTTGCTCGGCAAGTTAGTATTTTTGAATTCTACACGGGGCTGGGATGGAAAGGTTTGTTGTGTTGTCGGCAAACTAGAGATAGTACCAAGAGATGATGTTGAGTCTGTAGAGTTTGGTACTTGTGAAGTGTAGTTAGATTTCGTGATTGAAGGCTCTAGCGCGTTACCTTGCTGGTATTCTCCAATATTTGACTGCTGTTTAGGGGCATGAGGCTGATTTGTTGGTTGCGATTCCGTCGCACCGTGAGGATTAAGCTTATGTTTGCCAGTCATGCCTAGTCCTACACTATTAAGTTGATTAGAGCCATTACTTGTTGTAGGGGCAATCATTTCTGGTGAGGTCGTTGCTGTTGGGGAGTAGGCAACTCGCTGTGATTCAACTACAGCCCAATCATCAACACTGTCAACTTCCGCAGGCAGATTTTCTAAATAAGCTTGAATTTCTGGATCTGCAAAGTAGTCTTTTAAGGAAACTCGCTCTTGAGCCAAGTCACGGAAGTGAGGAAACACCTCTGTTTGCAGCCAACGTTCACCGTAGAGACACAATCCAGGCAATAAATCTGGAGAACCCTGAGAATTTTCCCGAATAAAGGCTAAGGATTGGTACTCTTGAGAAAGTTCTAAAGCGCGGGTAGCTTGTTCTGTCTGACCTAGTAACAAAGCACACACTGCCTGTTCTAGATGAACATCTTGACGCTTACCCAATCGCATTAGCAATTGCTTGGCATGGACAATTAACGCTGGTTGTCGTTGACAGAAACCACGCGTTATCAAAGCATAAACCGCAAGATAGGTGGCTACAGCCGAAGGGCGTTTAGCTTCAGATTCAAATAATCCTTGCTGTTCTGCTGAAGTTAAATACCCACGTAGTTGTTGGATAAAGCGGAGAAAGTCATCAATATTTAATCCAGATTGATCGTCACCAGCACCATCAATGCCACCCCGCTCTTGTAGCATATCTTGCAGCATAGCTAATCCATGACGGCGTTCAGTAGCATTTTCTGTGGGTAATGCCAGTAATTCTAAAACACGGTATGGGCGAAGCTTATAGAGATCTGCTTGAATTTCACCTCTAATAGTAGGAAATAAACCTTCACTAAGTAGCAATTTTTGACCTGTTTCTAGGGAGGTAGCAGCATTTTCATACTGAGTTTGCTGCCATTGCTCTCGACCTAGTTCTAGGCAGGCTAAAGCTATGGTTAAAACGATATCCGCCCGCACCAGTTGCGGTTCACCCAAACGTCCTTTATCCAAGCTGACTCTAAGGTTGCCGCTACTCAGATAAGGTCTGCTAAGTTTGAGAACAAGTTCATATTCTCCTAAATCGTAGAGAATTAAGATCGCACCGACGAATTGTTCGTCAGTAATCTCCAAGCTAGGGGTAAATGGATCAACTTCAGTATTGGGAGAACTTGTGGGGTCGCTGAGACTTTCCTCTGAAGGTTGATCAAAAGTATGAGTTAAAAAATTGCCATCGTAGGCAGCACGCTGTTCTGGATCACATAGAACTGTATAGGCTTGATCAAGCAGTTGCCTACGGGCAGTGATCGCAACTTCCGAATATTCACGTCGCGGAAGTTGCAGGGCGCGATCGCGATAAGCCTGCTGTAATTGTTCAGTGGTAGCCTGAATCGGCAGACCTAGTATCCGGTAGTAATCGAGCGGAATTCGCACGGTTGACTTCCCCAGCGCACGCGCAACTGAATTAACGTATAGTAGCAAAATGGAATTATATCCAATTGCCTGTGATTAAAAACTTTTGCGTTAAAACAAAAGTTTTTTTCTTAGCATCTTGCTTCAGAAAAATACTAGAGATGATATCAATTCTAGCAATTTTCAATAATAGCACGATCAATCGGACAGTTTGATTTTAAACCCATAAGGCGACTTTACTTCGGATGAGCATTGCTTAATTTTGGTTTGCCTCACTGGTTAGCTAACCACAGATTCCGAAAAAATCTTAATATTGGTAGTTGCTGCAAGGATATTACAGAGCAATGGTTCAGGAACGAACTTTACCCGCTTTCGAGACTGCTAAAGCCAAAATCAGCCAAGAAGAAGGATTTATTCTTTATGAAGACATGATTTTGGGGCGTTTCTTTGAAGATAAGTGCGCTGAGATGTATTATCGGGGCAAAATGTTTGGTTTTGTCCACTTATATAACGGTCAAGAGGCGGTGTCCACTGGCGTAATTAAGGCATTACGTCAAAAGGAAGATTATGTTAGTAGCACATATCGCGACCATGTTCACGCTCTCAGTGCTGGAGTACCTGCTAGGGAGGTAATGGCTGAGTTATTTGGTAAGGCTACTGGTTGCAGTAAAGGGCGTGGTGGCTCAATGCATATGTTTTCTGAACAATATCGGTTGTTAGGAGGATATGCTTTTGTGTCGGAGGGCATTCCTGTTGCTACTGGTGCAGCTTTTGCCAGTAAATATCGCCGCGACGCTGTGGGTGATGCTAGTTCTGACCTAGTAACGGCGTGTTTTTTTGGGGACGGTGCAGCAAATAATGGGCAGTTTTTTGAATGCCTGAACATGGCAGCTTTGTGGAAACTGCCAATTTTATATGTTGTAGAAAACAATAAGTGGGCTATTGGTATGGCTCATGAACGGGCAACATCTGTACCAGAAATTTATAAAAAAGCCGAAGCTTTTGGCATGGTGGGTGTTGAGGTAGATGGTATGGATGTATTAGCAGTCCGTGCTGTAGCTCAAGAAGCGATCGCTCGTGCGCGTGCTGGTGAAGGCCCTACCTTGATTGAAGCACTTACCTACCGCTTCCGTGGTCATTCACTCGCTGACCCTGACGAGTTGCGGTCTAAAGCTGAGAAAGAAATGTGGTTAGCACGTGATCCGATCAAAAAATTAGCAGCATACATGATTGAGCAAAACCTGGCTACCCAGGAACAACTCAAAGAGATTGAACAGAAGGTTCAATCTGTAATTGATGATGCTGTGAAGTTTGCAGAGGAAAGTCCAGAACCCGATCCTAGCGAACTCTACCGTTATGTGTTTGCAGAAGATAATTAACTAAAACAACTTTAGAAACTCAAACACCTCACTTTTAGCCCTTTCCCGTAAACGGGAAAGGGAATTTTGTTTATTTAGTAAGGGTTAATTGAGAGATTTTTGCAATATACTGGAATTTTTGATGGAATACATAAGCCAGCGATCGCTACTATGCCAAATAATTACCTGCACTGGAAAGCAGAACATTGGAACCGACGGCAATTCTTGAAGTTAGGGCTGGCAGGAGTGGGCATTGGAAGTGGTGCGGTCGCTTTCCAAACGCTACTCCCTGGGCGCAAACATTCTGCGAAAGTGCCACCGCTTCTAAGCACTGCACCAACAGTAGGTAATGATATTAATCCCATGCTGGTTTTGCGGGATTTTGATTATGGCACTGTTAGGAAAGAAAACGGGCGTACTGTTCGGGAATTTCGACTAACTGCTAAAACTTCCACAATTGAGCTTAATAGTGCTGTCACGTTCAACACTTGGAATGTAAATGGGCGCGTACCAGGGCCAACTTTACGAGCAAAAGAAGGCGATCGCATTCGAGTTCTGTTCTACAATCAAGCAGGTCATTCTCATTCTCTGCATTTTCATGGTGTCCACCGTGCAGAAATGGACGGCGTTAGACCCATTAGGCATGGTGTGGCGACGGTATATGAGTTTGATGCAGAACCTTTTGGGGTTCATTTATACCACTGTCATATTGCCCCTGTAACCCGTCATGTCAGTAAAGGTTTGTACGGGCTGTTTATTGTTGACCCTCCAAAACCTCGCCCCCCGGCGGATGAAATGGTGATGATTATGGCTGGGTATGATGTCAATGATGATAATCGGAATGAACTTTACGCTCTTAACGGCATTCCAAATTATTACATGATGAATCCGATCCGCATCTATCAAAATCAGCTAATTCGGATGTATGTCCTCAATATGATCGAATTTGATGTGGCGGCGACGTTTCATCTGCACGCGAATATGTTTCAGGTGTATCCTACGGGGCGCACTTTGAAACCTACTCAAGAAACAGACGTGATTACGATGGGGACGGCGGAACGTCACATTCTGGAATTTAGCTTCCGGTATCCTGGTAAATATATGTTCCATCCCCATCAAGACGCGATCGCAGAAAACGGCTGCATGGGTCAGTTTGAAGTGATTACTTAATCTTCCTTTAGATAGAAGCACAACAACTAATTTAAAGTTAAGCGGCAGTAGATTAAAGATTTTAATCCTGTTCACTTATTAATTAGAAATAAAAGCTAGATTGTTGAGATAGTTTTGCAATAGAGTTGACAAATATTTTCCTTAGCAGGACAATGAAATTCGCTACACTCCTGGGAATACCGAAGTGTGCAAAAAATCTTTAAGTAGAGAAATAAATTCTACGCTATTTAAAAATTTCCCTGAGAAATTGTAATTTTCACAAATTAATCATGATGCCTTTTTTACGCTCTTGGTCTTTGGCGATCGCTATTTTCAGCCTAATAACTATTACCGCTTGTAGCAACGACTCAACTGCTAACAACTCCAATTCTCAAGTAACGCCGTCCTCCACAAATAACACTGAAACGACAGCACATAGCGGTCATAGTACTGGCAAGAAGATTAATATTAATAGCGCTATTTTATCGGAATTGGACAAGTTTGAGGCACAATTGGGTGTTCCAGCTCTTTCTAATAAGATTCAGGCAAGCCGTCCCTATGCTAGTCCAGAGGAATTGGTTACTAAAAAGGTCATAACTCAAGAGCAGTATGACCAAATTAAAGATATGGTCACAATTGAGGATGTAGTTCTCACAGGGGAAGCTAAAGATGTGGACTATATGACTAAGTTAGGCTTGATGAAAGGGCATCTGATAGTTGCTAAAGAACTTTTAGATTTAAACAAGCCTGAACAGGCAGAACCTCACATTGGACACCCTGTCGAAGAAATTTATGTGGATGTGGAAGACCAACTCCAAGAGCGTAATGTCAAAGAATTTAAGACGACTTTGATTGGGTTCCAAGATTTGGTGAAGTCTAATTCTAAGGATGCTAATAAGGTCGCGACGAATTTTAAGGACTCAATGCAGGCGGTGGATGGGGCAATTCAAGGGTTGCCAGAAACACAACGTCAGTCTCCTAGATTTGTTCTGCAGGTAATTAATGGGTTGCTGGATGCTTCTAACTCAGAATATGGTGCGGCTGTAGCCAATGGTAAAGTTTCCGCAGCAATTGAATATCAGGACTCTCGTGGTTTTGTTAACTACGCAGACAGCTTGTACAAAAATATCTCAGACAACATGACTAAGGAGCATCCAGAAGAGCATAAAGCGATTACTGATAGCATGACGAAGTTAAAAACTGCATGGCCAACTGCAACCGCGCCAGCAGCGACAGTTTTAACGCCTGCTGAAGTGTCTAAATTAATCAAGACGATTGAACAGAATGCTCAAAAAGTGCTGAAATGAGTAAATTGTTCATGAACTTATAACAACAATGAAAGACCTCGATCACAAGAAAACCACGGAATTGCTCAAAAATGTGATGGAATTTGAGCTTGCGGGTGTAGTACGTTACACCCATTATTCCCTGATGGTGACAGGCCCAAATCGGATTCCGATTGTGGATTTTTTCAAAATGCAAGCAACTGAATCTCTTACCCATGCCCAGCAAGTAGGAGAAATCCTGACTGGTTTAGAGGGACACCCTAGTTTAAGAATTGCTCCTATGGAGGAAACTTATAAACACACAGTGCGGGACATTTTAGAAGAAAGCCTAGCCCATGAAAGAAAAGCGCTGGATCTTTATAAAGAATTATTAGATACAGTTGCTGATGCTAGCGTTTATCTTGAAGAATTTGCCCGCACGATGATTGGTACAGAAGAGTTGCACAACATTGAAATCAAAAAAATGTTGCGAGATTTCAGTTAATAGTTCATCGGTCATAGGTAATGGGTCATAGGTGATAGTTTTATGGTTTGTAATAAAAAATTCAGGAACCAATGACCAATGACCAATAATCAATGACCAATGACCAATAATCGATGACCAATGATCAATTAATAAAAAATGGATTTTAGTTCTGCTTTACCTACATTTGTAATTACCCTACGCGAGGGTGTAGAAGCGGCTCTCGTTGTCGGGATTGTATTAGCTTGCCTAAAAAAAGCCAAGCAAAGTTATTTAAACCCTTGGGTTTACGGGGGAGTGGGCGCTGGTATTGCTGCAAGTGCGATGGTTGGGGTAATTTTTGGTTGGATAGTCCAAGCACTTTCACGGTCTAACCAACCCTATGCGCCTGTAATGGAGCCATTATTAGAAGGCGTTTTTAGTTTAGTAGCGATCGTGATGTTGAGTTGGATGCTGATTTGGATGACTCAGCAAGCCAAGTTTATGAAAGCTCAAGTTGAGGGTGCGATCGCAGATACTTTAAAAAGAGATGGTGGTATTAATGCTGGATGGGGTGTTTTTACCTTAATTTTTATTGCGGTTTTACGAGAAGGTTTTGAAACAGTTTTATTTATTGTTGCTAAATTTCAACAAGGTTTAATTGCCTCAATCGGTGCGTTAAGTGGTTTAGCAGTAGCTACTGGTATTGGTGTATTGCTGTTTAAGTGGGGAGTAAAAATCAATATCCGCCTGTTTTTTCAAGTGATGGGGGTATTATTACTTCTGGTAGTGGCTGGGTTAGTCGTTTCCACTTTGGGGCATTTTGACACGGCTGTTGCTACCCTAGCCCAAATGGATCGCAAGTCGCAAGCGCTATGTTTCTACTATGAGCGATTTGCTAAAGCGCATTCTTGTATTTTGGGTTCAATGGTTTGGAATACAACCAAAATTTTGCCTGAAGATAAATTTCCTGGTTTGCTGTTTAATGCTTTGTTTGGCTATACAGATAAGCTATATATTGTGCAAGCTTTAGGTTATATCGTGTTTCTACTCACTATTGGTGGAATTTATTTTCGCAGTTTGGTTGGTAACAAAGGTTCTATCAGCAAAAATGGCAAGTCCCAGCAAGAGCCAGGTAATTCTGAAGCAACGGTAAAGTAAGCTAATTGATCGGCAGAGCGATCGCCACTACTGCTGACAAGATATTAAACTATCTCTGTCACTGCCAGTGGCAAACAAGACAAAGCCGCGTATGGGAGCTTTGATTTTTACCCACGTAGTGCCATTTTCATCTTTGGCAGTAGTCGGAACAACTGTAAAGCTACCTGTTCTTGCCTTTGTTAACGTCCCAGCTAATCTAACCTTTTGCCCATAACCAACACTACCAATGCGCCGACTAGATGAGCTTGGTGCAGAACGGATAGTCAACCCAATCGGATAATTAACTTTTTGGCAATGGGAAATTGGCTTTCGTTGAGTAGGCGAGACTTCAGCATAGGCTGTTGTGATTCCAGTGACTAAAAATGTGCCTACTAACGCTAAGAGTTTTAAATTCATGGTTAATATTTTCCTTAATAATTTTGATAGCAGCGCTATTTATTACATACAAGCCAAGCAAGTTGATTCCAGATAGTAATTAAAAATGTCAATTTATCTCAGACAAAAATCTTAAAAACTACTAAATTTTTTTGAAATTTTTAGATATTTCGTTATGGCGTTGACTTTACTTTTATAACTTGACGGGAATTTTTGATAGTAACAATGGAGCGATGTCATTTATTGGCAGAATGTATTGAGCAGCACCAAGAGCGATCGCTTCTTTGGGCATTCCAAAAACTACACAGCTAGCTTCATCTTGAGCAATGGTAATCCCACCAGCATTGGCGATCGCTTTCATGCCGTCTGCCCCATCTCTACCCATACCTGTTAGTAATACACCTACAGCACTTTGACCATAAAATTTAGCAATTGAGTTAAAAGTAACTGTAATCGACGGGCAATGTCCCCCTACAGGAGGGCTCGATATGTATACAAGCCTGCCTTGGCTGTTTAATTCTAAATGATGCCTATCTGGTGCAAAATAAATGTTGCCTGGTCGTGGTATCTCACCTGCTGGGGCAATTTTTACAGCCAAATTTGACTTAATTGCTAACCAATCAACCAAGCCTTGTAAAAAACCTTCACTAATATGTTGAATACAAATTATAGGTACAGGAAAATTTGCTGGTAGTTGTGAAATAATTGTGTGTAGAGCTTGAGGGCCGCCTGTAGAAGCTCCAATTACCAACATTTTTGCACTCGCATTTGACTTGCGCTGGTACACTTCAATTTTAGTTGGTTTGGTACTTAATTTTGCTGGAGTTTTTACGGTACTTTCTGCTTTAATGGCTGAAAATTCCCGCCGATGCTGTGTAAAAACAGTAACTCCAGAGAGAATTTTAATTTTGTTAATTAACCCTTGTTTAGCTCGCTCATAATCTGCGGCTAAACCAGCAGTAGGTTTAGGAAATACATCAACCGCACCTGCTTGTAAAAGTTTAAATACATTTTCAGTATCTTCTGTTTGTACTGAAGCACTAATTACTAAAATTGGTCGTGCAAATGTTGCCATAACTTCGCGGGTGAACTCTAGCCCGTTCATTTGTGGCATATGCAAGTCTGTACAAATTACATTAGGCTTAACTTGGGGAATGAGTTCTAAAGCTTCTTTTCCTGTACGAGCAGTTCCCACTACTTCAATTTCTGGTGAGGAAGTCAGCATACGTTTGAGGATTGCCATTGCGATCGGAGAATCCTCAACTAAGAATACTCGAATAGGGGATTTTACCATATTAGCTATTATTATTCAGCTATCAGCTATACCAGTCTTTTCAATGTTTCTAATAGTACCTCTTGATTAAAGTTGCCTTTGGTAATGTAAGCGTTAGCACCAGCTTCAGCACCTCTACGTTTATCCTCTTCTGAGGCTAGGGAGGTGACTAAAATGATGGGTAATTCATTATATTGTTTATTTTGGCGAATCTTAGAAGCAAGCGTTAATCCATCCATATTTGGCATTTGGACATCGGACACAACAACATCAAAGTTGCGGGTTTTAAGTTTATTGAAGCCATCAAGCCCGTCTACTGCTGTGATTACTTCATAACCTGCACTTTCCAAAATGCGCTTTTCTTGGGTACGAATGGCAATTGAATCTTCTGCTAGCAGTACAACAGGTTTTCTTTTAGCGTCCGCTACACTGATATTAGATGTTTCAGTTAGCGAAAAGCCTGATCTACCACCGTTACGGCGTAATGATTTCCTTAAATCTAAGGGATTTAAAACCATACAAACTTCGCCAGTGCCTAGAATAGTTGCGCCCATAATATTCCGCACCCGCTTTAGTAACTTACTTTGAGGTTTGAGAATAACGTCTTGCTCATCTAACAAAGCATCAACTAATAATCCTAGTCGCTCTTCACCAACTTGCAGAATAATACAAGGAAGGGTTTTGGCATTGTTAGTACCAGTTGCTAAGTAATTTAACTCTAACAACTCTGCAAGGGTAACTACGGAAACTGGCTGCTCTTCAAAAATAATAGTTTCTCGACCTTCAATGGAGAAAATATCATCTTGAGCTACTAATAAGGTAGTTTGCACAAACTCAACAGGCAGAGCGTATGATATACCAGCAACATCTAAAATTAATACATGAGCGGTAGTTAGGGTTGTGCCTAGTTGTAAGCGGAATGTACAACCTTGACCTGGATTTGATAATACTTGAATAGTGCCTTTTAGTCGTTCAACATTGGTGCGTACAACGTCAAGCCCAACTCCTCTACCAGAAATGTCAGTAACAATTGTACGGGTGGAAAATCCAGGGGCAAATATCAACGATTGAATTTGGCGAGGAGTCATGGATGTGATTTCGTCTTCACTGCAAATTCCTCGCTTGATTGCTGTTTGCTGAATTTTTTCGATGTCTAAACCACGTCCATCATCTCCAATTTCAATAATAATGTTGCTACCGCTTTGGTAGCCTGTGAGTCGCAGAGTAGCAGTAGGAGGTTTGCCTAAAGACTGGCGTTCTTCTGGGGTTTCAATCCCATGATCGATGCAATTACGAATCATGTGCATCAAGGGATCTTTCATTTCTTCGAGGATGCGCTTGTCGGCTTTAGTTTCGCCACCTTCAATTACTAACTCTACTTGTTTACCTTGTTGTCGAGCTAAATCCCGAACTAATCTAGGGAACAAGTTAAAAATGGTGGATAATGGTAGCAATCTGAGGGTGCGAATGCCTTCTTCTAATTCGCCGCTAATTGTTTCTAGACGGGAAACGTCTTCGCTGGCAGAAGTTTTTAAACGGTTAACTAAGGCTCCTAATTTCTCCAGCTTTTCAGTAGAACGATTCTGAAAGTTGTTTAATTGTTTTATAGAACTATGATTAATTGTTTTAAATTTTGCTTCAGAGTCAAAATTAAAGCGATTTATACTGTTTTCACGACTCCACTCTTCCCACAAGTTGACGAGTTCTTCCATGTCTGTGAGTTGGTGAGCAATGCGAATTTTTGTAACAGTAAGTTCGCCTGCTTGAGTCATTAAGGCATCTAAATTTTTGGTTTCAACTCGAATGGTATCAATACGGTAATTATTATTAGCTGCTGGTGCAACAGTAGCTAGGGCGGGTAGGGTGCGATCGCTCTCTAGTGGGATAGAATTTCCGTTACTCTTAGCGATCTCTGGAGTAATGTTTATTGAGTGACCGTTGCTGCCGTTTGTAGTGACTCCACTAGCTAGAGATATTACAGGTAGATTTAAGAGTTCTGGTGTTTCAGGTTCCACCAAAATCTGTTCATTTTGATTTATTTCTGCTGTTATTTTGCTTTCAAGTTCTGCTACTTCTGCGGCGATTTCTTCTACGACAGTGGGTGTTAATTCTATTTCTGGTACGCTTTCGGTCGCATTAACAACTACGGCAGTTTCGGGTTCAGGTTGGCTAACAGGTGGCTCAGTTTTTGCTCCCATTAAATGAGCGAGTACTTGAAAAGTTTTAACGTTTGCTGGCTCACCTGTGACGGATTCGTGTACTAGCTTACGGATAGCATCTAAACCCTGATAAATGCGATCGCCTGAATCTGATGAAAGTGGTGTCTGTTTAATTGTGCCTAAAATATGCTCAATTTGATGGGTCAAAGTTTCTACGTCTTTGACACCTAGCATTCTGGCATCGCCTTTGAGGGTATGAGCTTCCCGCAGTAACTCTTGTAACTTAGCTGTATCATTCGGGTTTTTTTCTAGGTGTAGTAAACCCGTTTCCAGATTCTGAATGTGTTCTTCACTGGAAATTTTAAATAGATTCCGGAGTTCTTCATCTTCTATCATCATGGGTTTTGGGTGTCATCCTTATACAAAAAAATGGAATGTTCTTTGCTTGGTAGTTCACCATAATAGGAAGCAGGGGAAAATTTAAAAATATCCAACACCTTTAGTAATTCCCTATGATCTACTCCCTACTCTTTACTTAGGATTCCCAGTAAAACCTGAATAATTCACAATTTCTATACCAAAGCTTTCAGTTCTAAAGCCGTTTCGTTCAGTCTTTGGCTGCCGATTTTGGTTTGAACTAAGCCACTTGCCGTTTGAGTTGCTCCTTGGTTGATGTTATTCATCGCTTCTACTACCTGTTGGATAGCTACAGCTTGCTGCTTGGCTGTGAGCGAAATTTGTTGATTGATTTCAGCAACATCATTAATAGATATCAAGGAAATTTCTTGATTTTTCAAAACTACATCATTAATTGCTTGAGTCATGCTGGAAAAAGCGGATGCTGTTTCTTGAGACAGTTTGATTCCTGCCTCGGCATTTTTCTTGCCTTCATCTGTTACCATCACTGTTAAATTGATGGCGTTCTGAATATCAGAAATGAGAGTATGAATTTTTTCGGCTGATTTTTTGCTTTGGTCAGCTAGCTTGCGAATTTCACTGGCAACAACTGCGAAGCCTTTGCCGTTTTCTCCTGCACGCGCTGCTTCTACTGCTGCATTTAAGGAAAGCATATTGGTTTGATTAGCGATGTCTGTTACCAAGCGGGTAATGTTACCGATTTGATTAGTCTGCTCGCTTAAGTGCATAATCTGATCTGCGATCGCTAATACTTTCTCTTTCAAAGTAGACATCCCATCCAGGGTTTGCTCTACCGATTTAGTTCCGCCTTCAGCCAAATTTAATACCTGACGCGCACCGGAGGCTGAGGATTCTGCCAGGTTTAACATCTGATAAGTACTTGCGGCGGCTGATTCTGCTTGCTGTGCTGCTTGCTGGGAGGAAGCACCCAACTCATCCATTGTGGCTGTCACTTGACTGACGGCGGCTGCTTGTTGCGCGGCAGTGCGTTCCTGCTGTTCGACTGTCGCAGCCATTTCGCTGGAAGTACTAGAAAGAGATTCTCCAGCTTGATTAATCGTCTGAATGTATCGAAGTAGGGTGCGTAGTACACTAGCCCAAGCAATCAGTAATATGAGCAAAGCTAAAATAACAATTACAACCGCAACAGTTGCTTGCCTAGCTTCAGCTTGGAGAGAGGCTTGCACATAATTTTTCATGGCAGCAAGGGTCTGTTGTAGTGCTTGAGAGTAGATTTGCTGTTGTTGCTTGTACTCTGGACTAGCTAATAAAGCTGCTGCCTCCGGGCGTTTTCCTTGTTGGATTAACTTGAAGGCGCGATTCTCAGCATCAAAGAGTTTAGCCGCAGCAGCATCAGCCTTGATCATGCTCTCACTCCTAAAAATATTAGGTAGCAGTTGCGTGCCTTCCTTAACAGCAGCACCTACTTTGGGTTCAAAGGTGCGATAACGTTGTTCCCAACTCCTATCCCCTGTAGCGGCTGCCATCCGCGCCGACATTGTTAATGCTTCATCCCAATACTTAAGATCACCGCTCAACTCTAGAATGCGATTGTCTCGAATTCTGGTTTTTTTAGCGGTTTGTGATGAGTCCCAAATGTAAAAGCCTATGCCGCCTAACAGTGCAACTGTAAGTGCTAAGGGAATTAGCAGTACTTTAACGCGGGATAGCCCACCGGATTTAGTTTTTCTAGGTGTTAAATTTACCATTGCATTAATTCTTTATCTGATGAGTTGTTTAAATAGCAGATGATTGCTTAAGTTTTTGAGCAGTTGTTTTGTAACTTGGGCGTTGCTGTATCCAGAAGTTAATCTGCTGCCATAATTTGCAACGGGTGATTTATTGCTGTCAGCGTAAAACAGTTTTCGCAAGTAGTGACTTTTACTTAAAAACTAATTGGTTTTTAAGCCATATTCATACCTAAGCCTATTGACTTTGTAACAAAGTTTGGTTAAGTAAAATTTTTTCATAGTTATCTATGATTGTTCAGCTACCTGATCCTAGCTTAAAAAAATAAGTACTCCTATATAGCAGTTAGCTTTTAAATTTGCTTGGGTTGTATCGGTGAAACCTATACAACTTGTCAATAGCTTTACTTTAAGTGCTATAAAATTAACTTAAATAAAATAGTAGGAGTTGAGTGAGTTAGTAACATTTTGTTTTTTTACTTTAATTTACTCAATATTATTTTTTGTAAACGGATTCCGGAACTACTTCTATTTTGATAGAGCAGGAAATTTAAGTATAATCACGAGAGTATTTAGGATAATTAATAGATGCTAAACCATTGCTTTAAGCTCGGAAGCTGCACGCTCTAATTTTTGTGTACCAATTTTAGTCTGACTAATACCACTAGCAGTTTCTATTGCCGCTCGGTTAAGAGTGTTCATTGCGTCTACGACCTGTTCAATTGCGGCAGATTGCTGTTTGGCATTGAGCGAAATTTGTGTTGAACTAAGAGCAATGTTGTTAATAGCTTCTACAATATTATCAACAGTTTTTCTGCCTTCATCCGCTACTATAACAGTTGTATTTGTTGCTTTCTGTATATCAGTAACTAAAGTATTTATTCTCTCAGTAGATTTCCGGCTTTGATCTGCCAATTTACGAATTTCAGTGGCAATAACAGCAAAACCTTTGCCTTGCTCGCCAGCACGAGCCGCTTCTACTGCTGCATTTAACGCTAACATATTGGTTTGGTTGGCTATATCACCGACTAAATTTGTAATGCTATAAATTTGACCCATTTGTTCGCTCAAACGGATAATTTGCTCGGCAATTTGTCCCACTTTATCTCTAAGACTAGATTCAGTAACTAAAGATTCATCTGTTACGGCGCTGCTATCCACTAAGTTTAGTACTTGTCTAGCGCTAGTTGCAGCCGCTTCTGCTTGCGCGGCTGATTGCCGAGAGGTAGCATTTAATTCATCCATTGTAGCGGTGGTTTGATTTACAGACGCGGCTTGCTGGTTAGCTGTGTATTCTTGTTGCTCAACGGTAGTAGCAATCTCTGAGGAAGAACTAGCAACAACATCAATGATATTATTAATTGATTGAGTAGCGCGGTTAGCGAGAAAAGCTGCGATCGCGCTTACAATCAATGCCGTTAATATAGTTCCAATTAAGATAGTTGTCAGTAGCTCTCTTTGGGCTTTAAAGGCAATAGTTGTATCTAAATCTAGTATTACTGTCCAATTTAAGTTTGGTATTTCTTCAAGCTTTTTAGTAGGTGCGATCGCAGCTATTTTTTCTACTCTATCAATCTGATTAACTGCTACCTGAGCAACCGCCAGTTGTGATGCTTTTACTTGAGGAAATAAAGGATATAATTCCCTAGCTTCTCTGCCAATATCATTAGGATCGTTGCCAATAAATAACTTGCCCGTAGCATCAATTATATGATATGAAATTTGCCCTAACCCAATAGTTTTAATTCTTTCGTCTAAATATGTAACTGGTAGTCGCGAACGAATGATAGCAATTGTTTTACCTGTATTAATATCTTTAACAGGCGCAGCTACAAATATTGAAAATTCTCCTGTTAAAGCTGAAGCTCTAGGATTAACTATTGCAGGACGATTGGTTTTTAACACTTCTTTAAAATAATCTCTTTCACCCAAACCTGTTACGGGTTCCCCAGATGATTGTATAATTGTGTTTCCCTTCAAATCGGCAACAGCAATACTGTCATAAATTCTGTAAACTTTAACGAATCGATCTAAAGCTGCTTGCTTTTGCTGATAAGTAGTAAATTTAATTACACTCGGATCTGATAAAATCGGTAAAGTGGCAAGATGCTGAATGTCTCCATATCGCTCAAACATAAAGCTATTTACTTTATCTGCTAGTGCGATCGCAGATGTTTTTTCCGATTCAAGTACTCGATTAGTTATAGAACGATTGGCAAAATAATAAGCTGTTGCTCCAATTGCGATTACTGGTAGGGTTCCTAAAGCAACTGCTAATGCTATTGCTTTTGTTTTTAAGCCCCAATTTTTAGGTGCAGATACAGCATAATTCTTTAGCATATAGCAATTTTTGTTAATTTATATTTACACTAATAACAGTATTTTAAGCGTGAATTTAAAAAAATGTATATATCTCCATACTAAAATTAGAAATGCCTATAGGTGTTACTCTGCGGCTACACGAAAAATTTGATGTAGAGACGTAGCATAGTACGTTTCTACATCAAATTTTTGTAGCACTCCTTTTACAAATTGGTATTATTTTTGAAACATATAAAAACTCAACAATTTAACTACCAAAAATAAAAAAAAGTGACATTTTGACTTCTGTTATGGTAGCGCATTACTAAACCACTGACTGAAGATTTATTGCAGCTTCATTTAGTTTTTGGGTTCCAACTTTTGTCTGAGTAATACCGCTAGCAGCTTGAGATGCACTTTGATTAAGAGCATTCATTGCTTCTACTACTTGTTGAATTGCTACAGCTTGCTGTTTAGAAGTTAGGGAAATTTGTTGTGTATTTACCGCAATATTATTGACAGCATTAACTACATTTTCAACAGTTTTACGTCCTTCATCAGTAGCTATTACTGTAGAGTTGGTAGCATTCTGAATTTCTAATACTAAAGCATTAATGCGTTCTGCTGATTTCTTGCTTTGATCTGCAAGTTTGCGAATTTCAGAAGCAACTACTGAAAAACCTTTACCATGTTCACCAGCGCGTGCAGCTTCTACAGCAGCGTTTAATGCTAACATATTAGTTTGATTAGCTAAATCACTCACCAGTGTAGAAATTGATCCTATTTGATGAGTTTGCTCGCTTAAACGCAAAGTTTGTTCAGCAATTTGTGTTACTTTTTCCCGTAGGCTAGAACTTTGCATATTATAGAAATTTTCCCCATTATTAGCGCCATTAACTAAAGTTAAAACTTCTCTAGCACCATTGGCAGCTAGTTCAGCTTGTTCAGCAGAAGTACGAGATGCGGCACCTAATTCATCCATTGTGGTAGTAGTTTGATTAACAGAGGCAGCTTGTTGAGTAGCAATGCGTTCTTGTTCGTTAATAGTAGTAGCAATTTCAGTGGAAGAAGTGGCGATCGCATTCACAGCTTGATTAATATTTTTACTAACACCTGATGATATTAACCAAGCAATAATTATATCAATACAAATTAATATTAAAGAACCTAATCCTAAAGCTGTTAACAAAAATTTCACAGCAGATTTAGCTTGATTAGTTTCTTCAGCTAAAAGCTCTTGTTCATTTTCTTCAAATTCTTTATTCAGGCGATCAAACTCGCGGACAAACTTAGTACCTTGCCCAGTTTTAAATAAATTAATTGCTTCTTCTTGCTGATTTTGAGATGCCATGAATATAAGTTTACTTGTAAATTCATCATAATCGCTGATTCGCACTATCATTTGGCTCAAGCGGTCTTTTTGATCTGATCTTTTAACTAACTTACTAACTTCATAACCAGTAGACTTAGCTGTTTCTAAATTATTCTGATATCCTTTCTTAAACTGTTCATCTCTATCTACTAAATATCCGCGAGAGTCGCGGATCATTCCTTGGGTAGCAATTGCCATATTATTTATGCTAATTAGAACTGCTTGCACCCGTTCAACTTCTTGAAATGTATTTAAGACCTGATTTGCTGTTGAGTAGGCTATCCAACCTATTCCCAAATATATTATTAGTGGAAATAAGTAGCCCAGCAACATTTTATTTTTTAGTCTGAGATTAAAATTCATATTTTTATGATCGTAAATAAAATTTTGGTGGAATTATAGCAACTGCCAGGGCGCTTAATGCAGGATTACCGCGCAGGCGGGCTTTGTTTGTATAGCTCCGTGCAGGTGTGGGGGAAAAAGTGGCTTAACTGCCCTAGCGACTGCTATAGATATTTTGAGGTCATAGCATAAAGCTGTCAAATTATTTTATATTACTACATTTTTTTTTGTAGTTTACATAACACTTTGACAGCTTATATTTAAAAAAATATATTCTAGACTACTGCTTTCAGATTCATAGCAGCATCGTTTAGTCTTTGAACACCAACTTTAGTTTGGCTAATACCACTAGCAGTTTGAGAAGCACCTTGAGTGAGGTTATTCATAGCTTCAACTACCTGTTGGATAGCTACAGCTTGCTGTTTAGCAGTCAGCGAAATCTGTTGTGTATTTACTGCGATAGTATTAACAGAATTAACCACATTTTCTACCGTTTTTCTACCTTCATCGGCAACCATTACCGTAGAATTCGTGGCATTTTGGATATCCATTACTAAACCGTTAATGCGCTCGGCTGACTTTTTGCTTTGATCGGCAAGTTTACGAATTTCTGAAGCCACAACAGCAAAACCTTTGCCATGCTCACCAGCACGGACAGCTTCTACAGCAGCATTCAGAGCTAACATATTAGTTTGATTAGCTAATTCACTTACTAGCGTGGAAATTGAACCAATCTGATGCGTTTGTTCACTTAAGCGCAGAATTTGTTCGGCAATTTGTGTAACTTTTTCTCGCAGACTAGAACCATGATAAACAGAAGCATTATCGCTGTGGTTATTACCATCGACTAAGGTTAATACTTCTCTAGCACCATTAGCGGCTGACTCTGCTTGTTCGGAGGAAATGCGGGAGGATGCACCTAATTCATCCATTGTGGTGCTGGTTTGACTGACAGATACTGCTTGTTGAGATGCAGTGCGTTCTTGTTGATCTACTGTGGCTGCAATTTCTGTAGAAGATGAGACAATAGTATTAACAATATGGGAAATTTTATCACCTAGTGGTTTGGCGATCGTTCTACTGAGGAATACCCCAAAGATAATTGCAGTACCTGGGCCAGCTATCATCCCAAGCAACATCAAGGAATTAGTTTGGTAAGCATCTTTTTCGGCAGATTTTTTCGCCCCTGTTCCAAATTCTTGATTATAGTCAATCACTGCTATAACGCTGTCAGTAGAAGCATTGAAAGACTCAAGTCCTTGATTAGCCGAAAATTCACTAATGCGGTCAAACTGGGCATCTGCGGCTTTAGCTAATCGCATTTCTGGGCTATTTTGTTTCCCTTGACTTACCAATGCAGCCATGCGATTAGGAGGATCTTGAATGCCCATATTGGCAAACTTTTGATACTCTTGTAGAAATTTTTGATGGTCTAATTTCCACTTATCCCAATCTTCTAAAAATTTTTGGTAAAGTTTCTTTTCTTCTTCAGTTTGGGAAATAGATTCATATTGTTTAAACCCTTCGTCTATTTGCCTCCAAGCATCTTTAATCCGAGTTAATTCTACTTGTCTTTTTTCGGAGCTAAGGACTGTGTTGAGTAAGGCTCTTTCTGATGACTGTACTTGAGTTTGTCCTTCATTAACTTTCCATAACCCAGTTACGCTAGGAAGGGTATTATTACCTAGGGTGTTGATATGTTTACCTAAGCGTGAGTTACCATTAGCTCCAACTAGCCCGACAGCTAATACAATTCCGCCCATTAACAAGAATGAGCCAAGCAATCTTGTCTGTAAACTCATTTTTTGTAACATTGAAATTTAATCCTGATAAACTAAGTACATCAAACTTTACTAAAATACAACCCACCCTGCTTATGATTAAATTTTAGTTGTTTGTGATATTTATGACCTCAGCAAATATGCTGAATCGACTAATTATGGGTAACGGCTTAATTTGTGAATAAAAACCTCGTTATCCTGTTTCTGCATCAACTAGCACACACTAAAATTCAAAGAAAAACTTAAACTATTGCTTTCAGGTCTTGAGCCGCTTTATTTAAATTTTGAGTTCCAACTTGAGTTTGGCTTAGACCGCTAGCAGTTTGTGCCGCCCCTTGATTAAGAGCGTTCATTGCTTCCATAACTTGTTGAATTGCTACTGCTTGTTGTTTAGCACTTAAAGCGATTTGATTACTATTGATAACTACATCATTGAGTGATTTTAGTGAAGTGTCTTGATTGCTCAAGATTACCTCATTAATTGCTTGAACTACACCAGCAGAAGAATTTAAAATTACATCGTTAATTGACTCTGCTACTTTATTAAAAGCTTCAGCAGTAGATTGTGAAAGTACGATGCTTGATTCAGTATTTTTCTTGCCTTCTTCCGTAACTATTACTGTAGAATTAATCGCATCTTGGATGTCAACAATCAAAGTATTAATTTTATCAGCTGATTTTTTGCTTTGATCTGCGAGTTTACGAATTTCACTAGCAACAACTGCAAAGCCTTTGCCATTTTCTCCCGCACGGGCAGCTTCAACGGCAGCATTTAAAGCTAACATATTAGTTTGATTAGCAACATCTGTTACTAAATTAGTAATGCTACCAATTTGAGTTGTTTGCTCACTTAGACGCAGAATTTGTTCTGCAATTTCGCTGACTTTATCTTTTAACTTAGCCATTCCCTCTAAATTTTGCCCAACTTTTTCAGTTCCGCCTTCAGCAAGATTTAATACTTGACGGGCTGCGTCTGCGGATGATTCAGCTAGTTTTAATACTTGTTGTGCGCCTAATGTAGATGATTCAGCTAGTTGTAAAACTTGACGGGCGCTATCTGCTGCTAAAGATGCTTGATCGACTGATTGACGAGCAGATGCGCTTAACTCGTCCATTGTAGTAGTTGTTTGATTAACTGAGACAGCTTGCTGTCCGGCTGTGCGTTCCTGTTGATTAGTTGTAGCGGCAATTTCAGAGGCGGAACTAGCAATAGCATTTACTGCTTGATTAATACTTTTAGTGATACCTGAAGAAATTAAAAATGCTGCTGCTACGGCGATAGCTATTGAAAGTAATGTACCTAATAACGTAGTGGAAATTAAGAAATTAATCGCAGATTCGGCTCTTTTAGTTGAGGTAGCCATTATAGCAAGTTCTTTCTCATTAAATTGATCTTGCAGTACATCTATTTTTGCTGCAAGATCCCGACTTTTAAAAGTAGAAAATAATTTAAGTGCTTCGGCTGATTTACCAGCTTTCATTAAATCAATTAGTTGTTGATTAAACTGCTCAAGTTGATCGAGCAAATTAAGCATTTCTTTTACTCGCACTTTTTGATCGGTATTTGCTACAACCTTGTTAGCTGATTCACCTCCTTCTTTCGCTAAAGCTAAAGCTTGATTGTAAACATTCATAAAGGATGGATGTTTAGTTAATATATAACCTCTGATACCACGTTCAACTTTAGAAGTTCCGATCGCTATCTGATCCGTTCCAATAATTGAAGTTTTAGAAATTTCATTTTGTTTGAATGCTTGAGATACTTCATTCGCGCTTGAAAAAACTATGCCACCGATACCAATCAGTAAAATAACTGGTATAGAGTAGCCGATTAACATCCGATTGCGAAGTTTAAGATTAGCTAACATTTCTGTTTCTTCGTTAAAAATTAAAGTATATAGTTCTAGTTTGAGAATGAAAGGTACTGAGTAGATCAGTTCAAATTTAACTACTGTTACTGTAAAAAGCTAGGCGATTAGCTTGCTGCTAATTACAACCCAGGAGATATCTTTTGAGAGCAAGCTTAATAATATTAAATTTAATGATTGTTGCAACTACAATTAAACTTAAAATTTATTGCTGCTTAATTTCAAGTTGATGCACCTAATTTCTATTTTCATCGTACAACTATTACCGCTATGCTGCCTTCTGAAAATTTACGGATTTTTTGCGATTCGATTTATAAGTTATACGTGAATTAACTGAATGATCCTAAGCTTAAAAATTAAAAATTATTAAATTATCTTAAATTAATAATTAAGATTTTATGTAAAATTTAACTAAATCAGATCTAAAGCTTTTTAGCCACTAATTTAGTGTTAAGTATAGTAATTTAAACGATCACCTTTAAATCTTGGGCTTAAATGTAGTATTTTTTCTTCAAAACCCTTAATTACATTACTTCCTTGCTTTAAATTAGCAAGCATTTTTAATTTTCTTATTAATAAATAAAATTAGGTGATTTATCATACAACTAAATAGGCGGGTGAATAACCCGCCTATTAGGATTAATTACACTTCTTCATCAACAGTTAATCCGCCCTTAGTCAATATTTTAGGTAAATCTAAAACTCCCATCATCTTTTCACGATAAGGTGCAGTACCTCGGAGATATTCATCATTAATTGAATGTACGGCTGCTGGTACTGGCATCATTTCAGTAGGATTAAGGTACATAACATCAAATACCTCATCTACTGTCACACCTGCTACTAAATCTTCCATCCGTACAACCATTACTTTAGATGCTTGGTTAGCACCGGCAATGGGGAGATTTAACGCTCCACGCACATCAACTAAGGTGACAATCTCGCCACGCAGGTTAATATTACCCACAATATGAGGAGGACAGCAGGGAATAGGGGTAATTTTACTAATATCAGTAAATTCGCGGACAGTATCAAGGTCTAATCCAAAATATTCGCCATTTAAACCAATAACAGCTAACGGTATTAATCCAGCAAAATCTTCACTTTCTGTTGTACGTCTTAAATTTTCTGCCCGTTCCCGAAAAGTTGCTCTTTCTTCTGGTGTAGCATGAGGGCAAAATATGCGATCGCTACCATTATAAGTACGTTCTAGCAGCAAAGCAGCCGCAGCTTGGCTATTTGCTGAAATTTCTTCATCACTATCATTAGTATCAGGATGAATAAATTTTGAGTATTCAATCAAAGTTTGGTGATTAATCAACATCACCAAATCTTCATCTACTTGGGCTACGCCGTTAATAAATTTACCAGATGTTACTGCCCCAGGCTGAGAGCCATTTTTACTTAGCATTCCGCGCCGATAAGAAAGATTAGTAGTAATCTCATTAGCGGCAATATTTTTTACTTCGTGGACTTGATTAACAATAACTCCGACTTGAAATCCTTCCCAATTAAGTACAATTATACTATCAGTTAACTGGTAATCCTGCGGTTGTTGCCCTAAGCGGATATACAAATCCATTACAGGTAATATATCCCCTCGCAGATTCAGCACTCCTACAATATCAGGGGGTGCTTCAGCAACAGGAGTTAATTCCGGCAAATAGAATATTTCCTTAACTACAGATGCAGCAATTCCATAGAAGGAATTATTCAGGCTACAAATAATAAAATCTTGAGGTTCCATATATTAATTAAATAGAGTGGTTAACACTAATTAGGTAATCCTTCAAATAGGTAGATTAGAAGAACTATTAAATACTCTTAACGTAGCGATTCGCGCAGCCTGATAAAACGCTAAGAGAATATTACAGGATCGACTTAGTTGTTTTATAAAAAAATTAGATTTTTTCTACCTGACTAACTATCGGCAATACTTAAATATTTAATATTTCTTCTAGTTGGTTGATTAATTCACCAACGGTCAAATCACCCTGTGATTCCACCGTAGCATTAGTAGGCAATTTTTTCAAAAAATCTAGAGCTACATTACGCATTTTGACACATCTTGTAATATCTCCTTCTTGTTGGTAGATACTCGCTAGTTCTAGATAAGCCGAAATTGAATCAGGAGCTAAATAAATAATTTTTTTTAAAAGCACCTTAGCTTCTGTAATATTACCTTGTTCTTCAGCAATATTAGCCAATATATAGTAGGGTTTTATATTACGTGAATCTACTGATAAAGCTTGTTCACAATATTTTTTAGCTTGCGGGTATTTACCTAAATTAGCATATACTTTAGCTAGAAGATAGTAAATATTAAAATCATTAGGATGTTGAGCTAAGATTTTTTCTAATTCGCTAATTGCTTTTAAATAATTTTTGTTTTTTACTAAATTTTTCACTTGCTCAATAATAGTATCCACGTTAACTTTAGATGTGGAGCGATCGCTATTATTTTTTGCTTGAAAATCAACAACTTTTGGTTTATAAATACCTTCAATATTACTTACATCTAGCTGAGTTTTTTCAGTATTTATCTGATTATTATAATTAGGTTTAAACTGAGGAAGTTGTTTACTTTCTAACTTGACAGTATTGCTAGGGAATAAATCTAATTTCTGTGGAGAATTAATATTATTTAAACCATTACTAGCAAAGTAATTAATATCTTTAAGTTGAGGCGAGCTTACTACATGATCTCGACGTTGATACACTACTGACTCAGGAAAAACTTGAGATTTTAATAAATTTAAACCTTGACCATAAAGTTCAGCATGACCAGTAATTAAATATCCGGTTAAATTCAAAGACTGAGCAAACTTATGTAGTACAATTCCAATACTATTAGAATCAAAGTATACAAAAACATTTCGACAAATTATCAAATCCATATCATAAATACTGCCAGTATTAGGATATGAATCTTTAACTAAATTCCCATATTCAAAATTTACCATCTGCCGGATTTTGCCATCCAGTTTCCAATCACCTTTCCAAGAAGAAAAATATCTTTTTTGAATTTCTGGATTTACCTGACGAAATGACCAAGAGGTAAAAATACCATGTCTAGCTTTCTCCAAAGCATTTAAATTGATATCAGTACCAATAATATAAAGGTTCCATTTTTCCCAGTCAGGAATTAACTGTGTGAGCAGAATAGCTAAAGAATATGGCTCTTCACCAGTTGAGCAACCAGCACTCCAAATCCGTAAAGAAGGTTTAGATTCACCAGTTAAAACTTGTTTCTTCCTTTTTTGTTCAATCAATTCTGGGATTAATTTATTTCGCAATAACGAAAACTGCCCTTCATCCCGAAAAAAATAAGTTTCAGTAGTTGTTAACAGTAAAGCTAATTGTCGCCACTCATGATAACTCTGCTCAGTTTCAGCACTTAATAGCTGATAATAAGCTTCTGCGTTAAGTAGTTTCAATGCTTTAACTCGAAATTCAATTTTATGCCCTAAACTAATGTAATCTTGCTGACGAATTTGCCAACCCGCCTGAGAAACAAGCAATTGAATAAAACGTTGTAATAAATTATCATTCATATTACAAATATAGAGAAAAGAGAGGAGGGAGGGGAGAGAGGAGAGGGGGATATTAATTTTGCTTCAAAGGAATTTCGATCACAAATTCTGCTCCTTTCCCTAATTCTGACTCACATCTTAAAATTCCGTGATGTTTTTCAATAATTTGATAGCTGATTGATAACCCTAAACCAGTTCCTTTGCCTACAGGTTTAGTTGTAAAAAACGGATCAAATAAACGTTTTAATACATCTGGGGGCATTCCTGAGCCATTATCGCCAATCCTAATCATCACATTTTTGCCATCAGCCAACATTTCAGTACTAATGCGAATTGTTGGTTGGGGTGGTTTAGCTTCACCACTTTCTAAGGCATCAATCGCATTGCTAATAATATTCATAAATACTTGATTAAGCTGACTAGGATAGCAGTCAACTAAAGGCAAATCCCCGTACTCTTTTATGATTTCAATTCCAGTGTGGCTAGGGTTTGCTTTCAAACGGTTGTGCAGAATTAATAAAGTACTGTCAATTCCTTCATGAATATCAACTGGTTTCATGTCAGCTTCATCTAAACGGGAGAAGTTCCGCAAAGATAAGACAATTTGACGAATGCGGTCAGCGCCTACCTGCATTGAGTTGAGTAATTTTGGCAAATCATCAATCAGAAATTCTAAATCAACTTCTTCTGCTTGTTCTTCAATTTCTGGATGAGGGTTAGGATAATGCTTTCGATACAATTCGATAAAATCCAACAAATCACGGATGTAGGTACTGGTATGAGTAAGATTGCCTGTAATGAAGTTGACAGGATTATTAATTTCGTGGGCAATTCCAGCGACCATTTGACCCAACCCTGACATTTTTTCGCTTTGAATTAAGCGTGCTTCTGTTTGCTTGAGTTCGTTCATTGCTTGCTCAAGCTGATTAGTTTGGGTTTGAGCGGCTAGTGCCGCAGCACGGCTTTGGGCGTATACTTCTGCTTGGTCAATAGCGATCGCTACTTGGTCTACTACAGCTTGTAATAAATCTACTTCACTATCACTCCAAGGTCGTTGACCACTGCCATGAGTACAAATAATTGCTCCTCTTTGACCAGCATGAGGAGTTTCTAGCGGTAGCAGTAGCGCCGAAGTTATACCCAAACTACTTAGTAAAGTTTTGGTTTCAGCATCCAGGTTACTGTCTTCAACAACATCATCAACCCGCATCACCTGAAGATTTTGAATTTTATTAGCTAAGGGAGCCAGTTTTTGTGGCATCGCTTCTGCTAACTTACTCCGCAAAGTTGGGTTTGCTTTGGCTTCGTGAGTCACCATCAAGCTAGACTGAGTAGGATGGGAGAAAAACCACAAATATTGACACAAATCAATTTGCAATAAACCGCGAATCTCATTAACAGCCGTACTCAAAATAGTATCGAGGTCTAAAGATTTGCGAATTTGACTTGCTAACCTAAATAGTAAAGCTTCTCGTCGTGATGATAATGCTTCTCTTGCCCAAAAGCGGTCAATTGCCACACCAAAAGCGTGAGCCATCCAGCCTAACATATCAATCACAGCTTCATTGAAGTTTTGCTGCATAACTACAGCAATTACACCGACCAGTTTTTCTTCCACAATTAAAGGAAGACTGGCGAAATAAAAATTATCTATTACTAAACAACTTTCTGCTACTTCACCGTTATATAAACGACTTTCTAGCCCTCCTTTAAACCGTTGACCGCTATCTTGGGTCAGATAAATTTGCTGGGTTTGAGCAACAAAACCCACCATTGAACCTTCTAGGGAGATGCGGGGATGAGAAGATATTGAATGACCAGTAACCCAGTTGCCGACTTCCTCAGTACCCGCGTATGCTTGCAAGTCTAAGGTGTGTGACCCTTGGTTATATGTCCAAATACCAACAAATTCTGCTTCTAAGTGCTGCACCATTGCTTGGCTACACCGATGCAGAGTTTCATTTAAAGTTGTCCCACCTTGTCCCAAGGTAGCACCAACTTCAGCTTCTAAAGTAGAAATGCGCGATCGCTCTAGTAAAGATTGCTCAGATTTTTTCGCAATTGTAACATCACGGAAGTATACAGATAAACCATCTTGATAAGGATAAGCTCGTACCTCCAACCAAGTTTGAAATTCTGCATAAAATGCCTCAAAGTAAACTGTGACATTCTTAGCAACTGCTCGATGAAATTCTTGCTCAAATTGAGAATTAATTAATTCTGGAAATTCATCCCAGATAGATTTACCAATTAGTTGTTCTTTTGTTTTAAATAATAATTGCTCGGCATGAGAATTTAAATAACTAAACCGCCACTGATGATCTAACACATAAAAAGCATCCGTAATGCCTTCTAATATATTGGCAGTTCGGTTTCGCTCTGCTTCAGCTTCAGCCCGTGCTGATTGCTCTCTTTGTAACAGATGCAGGCGCTCTTCCTCTCCCCGTTTACGTTCAGTTATATCTGTTTGAATACCAATAAAATATAGTAAATTACCATCTTCTGAAAATACAGGGGATATTTTTAATTCATTCCAAAAAGGTTGACCATCTTTACGATAGTTCAGCAGCGTTATTTGTATAGGTTCTTTTTTCCGAATAGCCTCGCGAATCAACTCAATTGCTTTGGGGTCTGTTTCCTTTCCTTGTAAACAACGACAATTCTTACCTACAATATCCTTGGCTGCATACCCAGTGATTTTAGTAAAAGCCGGATTTAAGTAGATAATCGGATTATTGGGTTGATGAGGGTCAGTAATGATAATGCCATCAGAAACCGAGATTACAGCTTGCCCTAGCCGCAAGTTTTCTCCAGCAGCTTGACGCAGTACAGCTTCATACCGCTCACGTTCAGTGATTTCCTCTAGTTGATTCGTTTGACTTTGTTCACCCTTAGCTTTTTCAGTATAGTTACGGAAAAACATCGCTAAACCTGGCTCTTCTGCAAGTAATTCATCTAAATTTTCCTCTATTCGTCGATCATCTCCGTAAGATACCATTGAGTTAGTTTCCATCCAATTATGGCAATTTTTAATATACAAAATTAATGATACTAAGTGTTGATAATTATTATTTCCCAGTATCCGACCCACTTCAGTACGACATTGTTGTGCTACGTCTAAGTTCAGAAAAATATCAGCCGCACAGTCAATTAAACTTTTTTCTAATGCCGAGTTAAACTCTAGCAAATTTGTCTCAATCGGATGCGCTGCTAGTGTCTTCAGATGGATGTCTGCTGCTTGAGTTTCTGGCTGTGAGATTAATTGTAAGATTTCTTTACCATTAAGCCCATGCGATCGCAATTCGCAGCTATAACAAATTAAAGGGTAGGGAACTCTACAGTAACGGGCAAGATATGCAGATAATTTTAGCTTAAATACACTAGGTAGAGGATTATTAATATACCCATAAAGCATTTGTTGCCATAAATGTTCTAACTTCTGAGGATCATCTTGAGCTAAAACAAAAAAGGGGGGGTAAAACCCCAGAATTGTTTCTATTTCCGCTTTAATTTCCTGGGTTGTTCGCATAGCTACAATAGATTGATCTAATTGATCTGCACCTAAGCTTAAAACTTTATTTGAACCTAAAAACACCACATCATCAAGTTTTATTTGTTTCATTTTGGCGATTTTAGAGGTACTTTTATGGTTAACTGTGAAAAATTTAAGAGTTATTAAGCCCAATCTTGATTTTTCACAGCATTAATGCTTTGTTTGTAAGCTGAACTAGGGAAATGCCTATTAAAATAAAACTTTTTTTATAATTACCCTTTCTACATACTATCTCAAGAATATATATATATATTCAGAAAAATCCATACATATTTTAACAAAACTAATAAAATATTTTTAAATTCATCAATTTTGGGCAACCGACAGATTAGTAGCTCATCTCAAGTTGAATATTGTCAAGAATAAATACTTAGCAAAGGATAACAAAGTGCGATCGTTGAAATTTGCTTTCTGCCCTTGATATACAGAATGCCCAAAGCAGTGATGCTACTAACATCTAGCCTTGAAGCTTACCTACAATAGTCGATACAACGTCAATAGACCTCTCCAAAAATTACGAATTTAAACAGGTAGCAGAGTACGCATTGACAATGATTCTAGCCAACGTACCTTTAATTTATGGAGAGGTCTAAGAAATTTTATATATAATTTTATTAAATATAGTAGCTGAGTCTATTCGTATAAGGATAAAGTTTGATAATGTATTGCCAGAATTTCATTAAGTAAACAAAAAAGTAGTTGGGTGGAAATAAACTTAACATCAAGGTTGGTCATCGATCATTGGTCATGGGTAATTGGAAAGCTGACAATTTCCGCATTTAGATCCCAGGAGTCATACTCGCCCCACCAATCTTGACAATTAATGTTTAATTACGCAGACCTACTAATCAATTAGCGTTAATCTCTAATCTAATTAGGGAACTATACCAAAGAGGAGTTTTAAGCACCGAGCAATAAAAACACTTGTGTCAATAATCCTGCAAATTAATCTAAGAGTGAGGTAAAAATGTCTGCAAGTGTAAATACTACACAGACAATCTTGGCAGTCGATGACAGCACCGTTATGCAAGAAATGATTAAACGGGCGCTAACTAGCGAGTATCGAGTTTTAGTTGCTGATAATGCTGTAGATGCCTTGGCTTTAATTTACCACCAGCCGATATCAGTTTTGCTATTAGATGTTTCCATGCCAGGGGTTGATGGTTTGGAACTTTGCCGCACCTTGCGTAGCTTACCTCAATTTAGCGAGTTACCGATTGTCATGCTTACTGCCAGAGACGGCGCATTTGACAGGGTGCAAGGAAGACTTGCAGGCGCGACTGAGTACCTGACTAAACCTTTTGATGCTGAACAATTGCGTCAAGTCGTGAAAAATTTTATCGGTTCGAGTTGTTCTAATTGAGTAAAAAGCTCAATTTCAATATAATCTCTATAAAATTAAGCATTTGTGGCATAAAGTACTACAACAGACCCAATACGCGCACTCCAAAGGCGCACTCCAGCCAATTCCAACAAATTATGAATTTGTAGAAGAAAGTGGCATTCGTTTCTTGGTGCGGGTTGTATCCAATCTTGAGCGCAAACATCAAGCACAACAGCAGAATGCCAAAGTGATTAAGCGTAAAGATTTCAATCCGTTTTTACCTTATGAACAAGATTTATTTGTAGCAGATATATCTAATACACACATCTGTTTGTTAAATAAATTTAATATAGTTGATCGTCATTTACTGCTAGTTACACGACAGTTTGAGGAACAGGAAAGCTTACTTACAGAGCAAGATTTTGAGGCAATGTGGATAACGCTTACTGACATTGATGGTTTAGTATTTTATAATTCTGGACAAGCTGCGGGTGCTAGTCAAAGACACAAGCATTTGCAACTAATTCCACTCCCACTTACTCCAGAGGGTGTGAGCATTCCGATTGAAGCTGCATTAAAATCAATTCAATTTAAAGATGGTGTGAGTAAGATACCTAGCTTTCAATTCAAACACGCGATCGCCCAGCTTGCTCCTAGTTGGGTAAACTCACCATCACAAGCGGCATCAGCAACACTTGATTGTTATCATACCTTGCTGAGTCATCTGAATTTAGTAGATGTATCAATTAACTCTAAACCTGCACCCTATAATCTATTAGCGACACGGGAATGGATGATGATTGTAGCGCGATCGCAAGAACGTTTTCAATCCATCTCGATCAATTCATTAGGTTTCGCAGGGGCGCTATTAGTTCGCAACGAGGAACAATTGCAGCTTGTTAAAGAACTTAGTCCTCTGACTATATTAAAAAATGTTGCAGTAATCTAATACTAGATACTCTGCACAAAGTAGGTCAACAATTTGCTATAATCCTTATCTAACAAGCGTTCAGGCGCAACAAACATTCTTTTGTGCGGCTCTTCCCAAGAGTTAGTTTTTTAGCTCGCTACATTCAGTAATAAAATCAACGAAGGTTCGCACTTTCGATGAAAGATATTTGCGGCTAGTATACACAGCATAAAGCATATTAGCTGGTAAGCGATAATCCGCCATCACCCTAACAAGATGTCCAGCAGCAATATCGTCTTCAATCAGCCAAGTTGGTAAAAATGCCAGACCCATTCCATCCATTACCGCGTTGTGCATCAGATTTTCATTATTAGTCCGCAGCACCGACGACCCAATCTTAACGCTTTCTTTCCCCGTTAGTCCTTCAAAGGGCAGTTCACCCTCTTTATGTGACAAATACGAATAAGTAATCATAGCGTGCTGCGATAAATCCTTTGGTTTTAAAGGGTATCCAGCTTTGCGAAAGTATGAAGGAGAGCCTACTAAGTAAAATGGAATAGATGCAATTGGATGTGCAATCAGGTTACTAGGAGGAGATTGAGTCACCCTCAATACCACATCAAACCCTTCCTCTACTACGTTAACCATTCGCCCACTTAAGTCAATGTCTAAAGAGACTGCGGCAAACTGTGCCTGATAATTAGCCAGTATCTTCGTAAATGTGCGATTAGCAAACCAGACTGGAGCACTAATTTTTAGCAACCCACTAGGTACAATTGTTGCTCGGCTGACCGTTGCTTCTACTTCATCCAAGCTATCCAACATCTCGCAACATTGTTCAAAATAGACTTGACCGATTTCAGTCAAACTTAAATGTCGGCTGGTGCGATTTAGCAAGCGACCACCCAAGTGCTGCTCTAGGTGCATAACGTGTTTGCTAGCCATTGCCGGAGACATTTCCATGCGAGTGGCGGCAGCAACAAAGCTTTTGAGTTCTACAACTGTGCGAAACACCCGCATACTCACTAATGTATCCATTTTGCCCCAGAAACATCAACTAATAGGAAATGATGTATCAATATTTTAGCTCTTGATGAACTAATGGTATACGAATATATTGAGTTATATAGACCTCGTAGCCAATACCATCAAAAATTTCGATATGCTCATGCCTGAATTTCCCACCTACTTTGTTTCTCACGGTGGCGGCCCCTGGCCCTTCATGAAAGACCAATTTGGTCAAATGTTCCATCAGCTCGAAACTTCGTTACAGGATATACCTCGCCAATTAGGAGCGACACCCAAGGCAGTGTTAATGATTTCGGGGCATTGGGAAGAAGAAGACTTCACTGTTTCGGCGAGTCCAAATCCTCCAATGATTTACGATTATTCAGGATTTCCCGCGCATACATACGAAGTGAAGTATAGTGCGCCAGGTGAACCTGAATTGGCAATGCGCGTCCAATTGCTGATTCAGGGTGCTGGACATTCAGTCCATCTTGACCCGAATCGTGGCTTTGATCACGGTACTTTTACGGTGATGTACCCGATGTATCCGCAAGCACAGATTCCTGTGGTTCAGCTTTCGCTCAAGCAAGGCTATGACCCGAAACTTCATTTGGAAGTAGGACGAGCATTGGCTCCGTTGCGAAAGGAAGGTGTACTAATTATTGGTAGCGGATTGAGCTATCACAATCTCAGTAATTTTGGGCCAAATGCTGCTTCAGTATCACGGCAATTTGATGATTGGCTTCAGCAGACGTTGGTGCAATCTGAGCCAACACAGCGAGTTGAGCAACTGATTCATTGGGCTAAAGCACCTGCTGCACGATTAGCTCACCCACAGGAAGACCATTTATTACCGTTGATGGTCGCTGTTGGCGCAGCCCAAAACGAGCCAGGCGTTTGTGTTTATCATGATGAAAACCTCTTTGGCAGTGTTGTTTCGTCTAGTTTCCGATTTGGCAACGCCGCAGCCTAATTCTTGATTGTTTTCTATTTATTTGAGCACAATTTGAGGTTTATCCCATGTCAAATATTACTAGACAAACCAAAATTGGTTTAAAGATAAGTATCTATTTTTGTTTGTTTTTATTGGTTGTTAGCCTGTTTTTCATGCGGAATAACTGGTCTGCTGCCGGGGCTTTGATGGGCAATTTAAGTATTTATGTTTTTTGGTTAATTGCTATAGCTGGAATTTTGCAAAGATTCAGAGTCAAAGGATTTTTGTCCAGAGTGCAGCAAGTTTTGATGGCTAATCGTCGTCAGCTTGGAATTTTGATGTTTATGCTTGGTTTCACTCACTTTTTGTGGTCTAAAGTCTTTTATACCGTTCTTCACGGGTCTCCCCAGAATATCCCCCTTTATCAACCTCTAGGTTTATTAGCTTTATTTTTGTGTTTACCTTTGGCTATAACTTCAAATAGATTTTCGGTGAAAAAGTTAGGTAAATTCTGGAAAATCCTGCATTATTTGGTTTATCCAGTAATGTTTCTATTGGCTTTCCATACCAGCTTACAAGGTGAAGATTTTCAAGTTTTTGGGATTTATTTTAGTCTTGGGAATACTATTTTTTATGGAATTCCTAGTTTAACTATTCTAATTTTACAGATAGTTTCTCACTTTTATGCCAAAAAACAAAAAACCAGCTCAGTTTAAAAATGTGGCTTATCCAAATATGACGCTGCATACAGAGATGAAATGCCTTGATTTGATAGTTGCCCTAAGCGTATTATCCTTTGCTAAGTAGCTCTACATCAAAAAAGATAAAATCAAAAACTTCCCCTCTCCGAATTTCGGGGAGGGGAAGTTTTTGACATTTAATTAGCTTGGCTACTTATCTAATTTAACCCCTCTGATTGAATAATCTAACAACACCATTGGATGTGCGATCGCAATTTTCTTACCTTGCTCTTCCAAATGCTTAGTAATTTGCAATGTACAACCAGGATTAGCAGAAGCAATTAAATCAGCACCAGTATTCAATAAATTAGTAACTTTTTGCTGACCTAACTCATCAGCAATTTCTGGTTGCAGCATATTGTAAACTCCAGCACTACCACAACATAAAGCAGCGTCTATAGGTTCTCTGAGTTGCACACCTGGAATTTGTCGCAACAATTGACGAGGTTGCACACTAATTTTTTGTCCGTGTAATAAATGACAAGCATCTTGATAAACTATAGTCAATTTATCATCAGTCAAAGGTGAGAGATTTGTAGTTAAACGAACTTCAGATAAAAACTCTTGAGCATCTTTAACCTTACTCGCAAACTTAGCTGCTTTTTCACAATAATCTGGATCATCTGCTAAAAGATGACCGTATTCTTTCAAAGTGTGACCACAACCAGCAGCATTAATAATAATCGCGTTAACACCAGTACCTTCAAAACTATCAATCATTTTACGAGCAAGTTCTTTTGCTTGTTCCTCTTGTCCTTGATGATGAGGTAAAGCAGCACAGCAGCCTTGCGTTTTTGGAATAACTACCTCAAAACCATTAGCTGTTAATACCCGTACAGTTGCTTCATTAACTGTAGGAAAGAATAGCCTTTGCACACAACCTAAAATTACCCCAACGCGATCGCGTTTTTTTCCTTGTGCTGGTATAATCTCCGGTAAAGGTTCGTGAAAAGCATCCAAAGAAAGTTCTGGCAGATTTGATTCCATTGCTGCCAAATGTGGAGAAACTCGCTTCAGCAAACCAGTATTACGCACAAGTTTCTGTAACCCTGATTTTTGATATAAAAACAAAGGCGCTAACAAAAGGCGTAGGCGTTCTGGATAAGGAAATAAAGAAAAAATTAGTTGTCTATATAATCTTTCTATTGGTGTACGAGTATGATTACGTTCAATTTGTGGACGGGTAGCAGAAATCAACTTATCGTACTGCACTCCAGACGGGCAAGTAGTTACGCAAGCAAGACAACCTAAACAAGTATCAAAATGCTGTACAGTCGTTGGCGACAGAGGAATTGTACCCTCATTAACAGCATCCATCAAATAAATCCGACCTCTAGGCGAATCCGTTTCTTTACCTAGTACGCGATAACTAGGACAAGTAGAAAGACAGAAACCACAGTGAACGCAACTATCTATCAGTTTAGGGTCAGGAGGATGGTTAACATCAAAAGTTGGTAAAGGGTCTAATTTTTGAGATTCAGAATTAGGCATTGGAGATAATGCTGACATAAACTAAAAATTTCCTAATAAGTTTTATAACAACGGACATGAAGCTTAGAACAACCATCAAATTTTTATTAACATCTGCGTAATCTGCGTACCCTACGGGAAGGTTCCGCCTATATCTGCTTACATCTGCAATTAAAAAAATGTGGTTGAGAGCAAGAGATATAATGTCATAAATCCTCTCAAATTTCACCAACAAAACGACCAGGATTAAGCAGATTTTTGGTATCAAACTGTTGTTTAATTCTAACCATTAAATCAAGCGCGTTTCCTCTATAACCCCAAACATCCAAATTCTCTTTAACTGTAGCTGGCGCTTCCAAGATACTCAAAAAGCCGCCTTTACTTTCACAAAGACTACGCAATTTACTAATGATTTCTGGTTTATTAAACCGCAATATACCTAAACCACTACTAGCATGAATTACACCCATTGCTGCTTGAGATACAATCTCATCACCTAGAAGTGCTACCGCTTCAGAGGGCTTTACTCCTATTTTGCATATTATTGCTGATGACTGTGTAGGTAGCCACAGGTTTTGCTGTAGTTTTTTCCATAAATTAGCTTCCTCATCATCTGAATAAGTGCAACAATGTAAACCCAGATGTTCTCCAACTTCTATAAGTCTGGCTGATTGTTGTTTAATACTCTCTGCTACGCTTTGGAAGCGAACTATTAAACCCATCCCGTCGCCGATACCTAATTGAGTTACTAGCTGGGGGGAAACTAAATCTATAGCAGTGGGGGTAAGCGCGGAAGCTAACAAAGTTTTACTAGCAGTTGCAATTCTTTCCTTATCCCCAGTTAATACGACTGTTGCAGAAGCTTTCGGTAACGGATAAACCCGCAGGGTAACTTGAGAAATAATTCCTAGTGTTCCATAGGAACCTGTGAACAACTTCATTAAGTCGTAACCAGCAACATTTTTAACGACTCGTCCACCAGCTTTAGCAATTTCACCATCTGCGCGTATAAAAGTAAGCCCTAATATCATATCTCTGACACCGCCGTAACGTTGTCGCCAGGAACCAGCATCAGCAGTAGCAATGATGCCGCCAATGGTTGCATCTTCAGGATAAGCTGGATCGAGGGCAATAAATTGATTAGCAGCAGCTAAGATATTTTGCACTTCAGCAAATTTCATCCCAGCTTCTACAGTGACAGTTAAATCGCCAACTGCGTGTTCAATTAAATGGTTAAGGCGTGCGGTACTAATTACAAGCTGAGTCTTTGCACTTTTACCCCAACCGAGTTTGCTACCATTGCCACAAGCAACAACGCTTTGGTTGTTACGATAGGCGTAAGCCATTGCCTGTGCTAGTTCATTTTCGCTTTGGGGATATAGTATGTAGCTAGGTGTTTGACCAGGAAGCAAGGCTTGAGTTATTCGTTTTTGCAAATCTTGGTCTAAGTTATCCCAATTATAGATACTTGTATCTGAATTAAATATTGTTTCGAGTGTTTGAGCGATCGCCATTTTTAATATTCTCCTTTAATATCAGCTTAATTCAGAAACTAATTTAAAAATAATGCGATCGCGCCCTTCCGATTTTGCTTGATATAATGCTTTATCAGCAGCAGCCAGCAACATTTCAGGGGAATAACTAAAGTCTGGAATTATGCTCGATACCCCTAAACTGAGTGTAACTAAGTTACCAAGGGGAGATTTTTCATGGGGGATTTGCAATAATTTTACTCGAAAATGAATTTCATCGGCTAATTGTTTAGCACCTACCGAGTCTGTATTAGGCAAAATAATCACAAATTCTTCTCCTCCATAACGCGCTAGTAAATCTGCTGGGCGCTTAACAGTAAGACGAATAGCCCTAGCTACCCTTTGCAAACATTCATCACCTGCTTGATGCCCATAAGTATCATTGTAAATTTTAAAAAAATCTACATCGCAAATAATTAGAGACAAAGGTAATTGTTCCCGTGCCAAACGCCGCCATTCGGATTGCAGAGTTTCATCAAAACAGCGACGATTAGCTACTTTGGTTAAACCGTCTGTATTAGCTAAACGTTGTAATTCTTGATTAGCTGTCTGTAATTGTTCATAAAGTTGCGCTTGTTGAATTGCGATTCCAACTTGGGTAGCTAATTGTTGGATTAAATCTATCTCTAACTGCTGCCACTGGCGATAGCTAGAACATTGATGTACCGCCAGTAAACCCCATAAATCTTCTCCTCGCCAAATAGGTACAATTAAATCTGATTTTATTTCAAGTTTTGTAAAAATTTCTACTTCATTTTCTGTTAAATCATAATTATTAATATCACTTATTATTTGGATGCGGTCTTGTTTATACAAAGGAAAATAGCTCTTGACACAGAAGTAATCCAGCGTATTATTTTCTAACAAAGAGACACAGCCAGTAGCTATAGATTCTACAACTACAACTCCGTCACATTCTCCTTCAAAACGATAAATAATTACTCGATCAGCCTGAAGAAATTGCCGCACTTCTGCTACAGTGGTTTTAAGAATTGTTTCTAAATTTAATGACTGGCGGATACGTTGAGCAATTGTTCCCATCAGTCTTTCTTTAGCTATTTGATTTGTTAATGCTTGTTCAGCAATTTTTCTTTCAGTAATATCGCGAAGAATAACTGTAAAAATTATTTCATCTCCTGCTAATGATTCAGAAATAGACGCTTCAGCCGGAAACTCAGTACCATCTCGCCGCCGACCAAAAATTTCGCGATGTTCGCCTATTTTCCTAGCAGATTGTAAAGCAGCATTTGGTACATTATACTGACAAGATGCTCCTATTAAAATTTCAGATAGCAAAAAATCTAAAGTATTATTTAAAATTTCTTCATAAGTATATCCAAAGATTTGCTCTGCGCCTTGGTTAAAAATCTGAATCAAACCTTTTTCATCTACACAAATAATCGCTTCGTCCGCACTATCTAAAATTCCCGATAAACGGGCTTGAGATACCCGTAGTGCAGTTTCTATTTGTTGACGTTCAATAATTTCATGATGTAATTGTTCGTTAGCTTTTTGAAGATCTGTTGTACGCACTTCTACCACTTTTTGTAATGCTTCTAGTGCTGCATAAGTTTCCATCGGATCAAGAACTTGCAGCATAGTAGTCTGCGTAACAATTCCAATCAATGCTCCCATATCGTCAACTACAACTAAGCGTCGGATACGATGTTGTCGCATTTTTTCATGGGCTGCCCATAGAGAGTTTTGGGGGTGAATTGGTAATAACGGGGAACTCATCACAGTTTCTGCTAGAGTTTGCGTTAAATCGACTCCTAATGCCCGTAGTTGGACAATATCGCGTTCTGTAACAATGCCAATAGGACGATAATTATCTGTGTCTATAGAATCAACAATCACAACGCAACTGACATGATTGCTAGACATAAGTTGCGTTAAATGCCTTACCGATGTTGTCAAAGAAGCTTGAATAACTTGTTTAGACATTACCTCCGATACAGTTCTCAACTTTAGCAAATCTGCTGGTTGTAGAACTTCACGCATACTTTCGTGAGAAAGAATTCCGACTAAGTGCTGCTTTTCATCTACAAGGGGTATATGACGAATGTGATATTGACGTAGCAAAGAAAGTACAGCCAGGATATCTTGTGCCTGAGATTCTGGCATAGTAATAATGTTAGTTGTCATTACAGATGCGATCGCAGCTTCTTCTAAAGTTATTCCTGCTGCCGTTACTCTCACTACATCCCTTTCGGTGAAAATGCCGATTAACTGCTGCTGTTCAACAACTAAAACGCAACTAGCGCGTCCTTGGCTCATCAGCATTACTACCTGTAGTGCTGGCGTATCACCAGTAACTGTTAGCGGGTGGCGATCAATAGCTCTGTAGAGAGGAAAAGCTGAGGTTGTAACCATTGATAGGAAAGTTGAATTTTAATAACTTGAATACCGCTAACTACCAGATTATGTATATTAGACTTCTTGCAAAAATCATTTTTTTGGTTTCAGAATTTTATTTAACCGCAGATATAGCGCGAACTTCGCTTCCTGCAATATGAGCGCAGATGAAATACAAAATTTATCGACTTATGCAATAGGTCTATTAAAAATGAGCATGGGGAGAACTCAATAAATCATCGAACTTGCTCCCCATATCTCAGCGTTCCCATACTTAATCTGCTAATTAGCAGCAAAAAAGGGTTTGTGAGTATATAACTCTAAAATTTCAATCCAACTTGCCCGTTAATACCTCTAACAGAGTTGTAACCAACACCAAAGAAGATATTTTCTGCACCGCTTCCGACTTGGACACCACCAGAGTAAGCAATACTTTCCTCACCGGAATACAGTCCCACTCCTACATAAGGTGCAACAACTGGCAGATTAATAAATTTGAGTACATCTACTCCCGTCGCACCGTCGCGTCCAGTTCCTAACTCAACACCTAAACCGATAAACTTTGCTCCGACAGCATAGGTGACATCGCTATCTTGTACACCTACAGATACCCAAGGTTGCGGGATTAGTTGAGCGTGGACTTGATTTGGCGCAAATAATGCTAATAAAGGTAGTGATGAAATAAAGGCTTTGTAAATCATGCTTGTTTTCACTGTATAACACTCCTGCTTATAAATAGACCACCACAAATATGGTAAGCTGACTCAAGCAGAAGGAGCGATCGCAACTAATGTTCCTCAACCTGCTGTAGAATTTGCTAATATTTCCCGAATACGTTGTTTCAATAAGCGCACAGCCGTTCTTTGTCCTACTGTCTGACTTTGCTCAATCAAACCTGGAATCTCTGCTAGTGCTAAGATTGGAAAAGCTAGAGAGCGATCGCGAAGCGGCTCCGAAGGAGCATCGCACTCCTGATACTTCCCCTCCACCAGTTGATATACTTGCAAAGTCTGCTCACTATATCGCCACAGTTCAGGAACTCCCAACGCAGCATAAATATCAAACTTCTTGACAGAAGAATTGGTATAATCTGACTTGATCGCTAAATCAGGCGGTGGGTCTTGTGGTAAAGATATACTCTTACCTCTAACTAAAGCTTCATTTTGAATATAAAAGCAACTATCAGGCTCAATAGCACGGCTCAAATCTTCTCTTTCCAGAGTTAAAGCACCAACGCTCATCACCTCAATTTCTATCTCATCGGCTATTGCACCGATAAAGCTATCGAGCATTCCTTTAAACAATTCATATTCTGCAATGGGTCTTCTGATTTCTAATATTCCTCTATCAAAAGCAAATCTCCAACCACGATTTTCTCCCACATCTGCCATTAAAGCCTTAAAAGTTTACCAACTAAGACCTTCTAAAACAAATATACGGGTTGGTGTCACCTGCTCTTGTGGCGGAGTGGATGCTGTCATTGTTTGCCAATTCATAATTTCTCCTACTCCCCAAAGCAATAATTTTGCACAATAAAATAAATAAAGATCAAAATTTAATAACTAGATGGTAATCCGGTTTTCCATGACCAATGACCAATGACCAATGACCTATAACCAGCCTTCGTGTTAAGTTTATTTCCACCAACCTACTTATCTGTATATTCAATCTGTCTCTATCCTACCTTCCCCTTTCACTAACCCCGTGCTCTCTGCGACGGGGATTGATTAAACCAATTTAGTCAACGTAAGCAGTGAATAGCTCATAGAGACTTGATTTGGTACAGACTTCCAGTTACTTCCCTAGACTGGACTATCTCTAAACCTGATTGGAGCAGGTGTTGGGTAAAGCCAAGACATCTTGATCAAGTTGAGCGAAGGGACTTACACAATTTGTTGGGTTATACCAAATGCGAATACCAGTAGTAGATCAGGACAACCAACCATTAATGCCAACTACTTCGGCAAGAGCAAGGAAATGGATTGAATCAGGCAAAGCGGTGAAACACTGGTCTGATTGTGGTCAATTCTATGTTCGGCTAACAGTAGAGCCATCAGGTCGAGACACACAAGATGTTGTTATTGGTATCGATCCTGGAAAAAAGTATTCAGGGGTAGGTGTTCAATCGGCTAAATTCACCCTTTATACAGCGCATTTAATCTTACCGTTCCAAGCGGTACGCAACCGAATGGATGCGAGACGATTAATGCGTAGGGGAAGACGTGGCAGGAGAATCAATCGCAAGATTATGTTCTCAAAACGCGCCCATCGTCAAAAACGATTTTCTAATCGTAGGCAAAGTAAGCTTGCACCATCAATCAGAGCAAATCGTCAACTAGAATTGCGTACTGTTGCTGAACTGTGCAAATTGTACCCAATTACCGAGATTAGGTACGAGTATGTCAAGGCTGATGTTGACTTAACTAGCAAAAGAAAGAGAGCTAAATCAGGTATTGGGTTTTCGGCTGTAATAGTAGGACAAAAGTGGATGCTTGACCAATTAAGTCAATTAGCTCCTGTTGCCACTATTTATGGCTACGAAACGGCTGCTCTGAGAAATCAACTTGGTTTAACTAAAACTAAAGAGAAATCAAAAGCTGAGTTCAATACCCATGCTGTAGATGGTGTTGCTATTGCTGCTTCTCACTTTGTTGAGTACAGAAAATACTGCACTGTTGCTGAACGCGGGGCTAAATGGCTTGGTGCTGTCACTATTACCACTGCACCATTTTTCATAGTTCGCAGACCACCCTATTCACGTCGTCAATTACATTTAATGATCCCTGCGTTGGGTGGTATTAGACGCAAATATGGCGGTTCAACAACTAAACACGGATTCCGCAAGGGCGATCTAGTTGATTCACCCAAAGGAATCGGTTACGTCAGCGGTGACACTGACAAACAAATATCTGTCAGCGATGCTAATTGGAAACGATTAGGGCAGATAGCTGTTAACAAGATTAGATTAATTCGTCGTTCTAGCGGTTTGGTTATATCTTGTTAATTTAAGTAAAGCCGTCCTTCGCTTCGCTAAAGGACGGGGTTTCAAACCCATTTTTTCTGATGAATAGCCCCTTCCTCCAACGCCTCCACAGTCCAGAACACCCTGTTATCGTCTTTGATGGCGCAATGGGAACCAACTTGCAAACGCAAAACCTCACCGCCGCAGATTTTGGGGGGGCAGAATATGAGGGATGTAATGAATATTTAGTACACACCAACCCAGAAGCAGTAGCTAAAGTGCATCGCGACTTCTTGGCGGTTGGTGCAGATGTGATTGAAACTGATACCTTTGGCGCTACTTCGATAGTATTAGCTGAATATAATCTCCAAGACCAAACTTACTACTTAAATAAAGTAGCCGCAGAATTAGCAAAACGGGTAGCGGCTGAGTTTTCCACTCCAGAAAAACCCCGATTCGTTGCAGGTTCAATTGGCCCAACTACCAAGTTACCAACTTTGGGGCATATTGATTTTGATACGATGACAGCTACTTTTGCTGAACAAGCGGACGCGCTGTATGACGGCGGTGTTGATTTATTTCTTGTGGAAACTTGTCAGGATGTGCTGCAAATTAAAGCAGCATTAAACGGTTTAGAGGAAGTCTTTGCCAAAAAAGGGCAGCGCATCCCCATCATGGTGTCGGTAACGATGGAAGCTACTGGCACAATGTTAGTCGGTTCTGATATTAGTGCGGTTGTCTCAATTTTAGAGCCTTATCAAATTGATATTTTAGGTTTAAATTGTGCCACTGGCCCAGACCGGATGGCGGAACACATTAAATATCTAACTGCAAATTCACCTTTTGTAGTTTCCTGTATTCCGAATGCTGGTTTACCAGAAAATGTGGGCGGACAAGCGCATTATCGGTTAACACCGATGGAATTACGCATGGCGCTGATGCACTTTGTGGAAGATTTGGGTGTACAAGTAATTGGTGGTTGCTGTGGTACTCGCCCAGGGCATATTGAACAATTAGCAGAAATTGCTAAGAGTTTGAAGCCAAAAGAACGTCCTGTTAGAGGGGTGGAGATTAAGAGTAATGGGGGAGCAGAACAGTCTCGTCCAGCATTACAATATACTCCAGCAGCAGCTTCTATTTACAGCGCCCAACCTTATGAACAGGATAATTCTTTTCTAATTGTTGGGGAAAGATTAAATGCTAGTGGTTCTAAGAAGTGTAGAGATTTACTTAATGCTGAAGATTGGGATGGGTTAGTATCTTTAGCGCGGGAACAAGTAAGAGAAGGGGCGCACATCCTCGACGTTAACGTTGATTATGTGGGGCGTGATGGTGTGCGAGATATGCACGAATTAGTTTCGCGCTTGGTGACAAATGTTACTTTGCCTTTGATGCTTGACTCCACAGAATGGGAAAAGATGGAGGCGGGGTTAAAGGTTGCTGGCGGTAAGTGTTTGCTAAACTCCACTAACTTTGAAGATGGGGAACCGCGTTTTTATAAGGTATTGGAAATAGCGAAGAAATATGGGGCGGGTGTCGTTGTTGGTACGATTGATGAAGATGGGATGGCGCGGACGGCGGATCAGAAATTTGCGATCGCCCAACGCGCCTATCGTGCTGCTGTAGAATATGGTATCCCCGCCCACGAAATCTTTTTTGACCCCTTAGCTTTACCTATTTCTACTGGTATTGAAGAAGATAGAGCAAATGGTAAAGCCACAATTGAAGCAATTCGTCGTATTCGTCAAGATTTACCTGGATGTCACGTTATTTTAGGTGTTTCTAACGTTTCCTTTGGTTTAAATCCGGCTGCGCGTCAAGTGCTAAATTCGATGTTTTTGCACTTAGCAATGGAAGCGGGAATGGATGCAGCTATTGTAAGTGCGAGTAAGATTTTACCTTTAGCTAAGATTGAGCCAGAACATCAAGAAGTTTGCCGCAAGTTAATTTTTGATGAACGTAAGTTTGATGGTGATATTTGCGTTTATGATCCTTTAGGGCAACTGACTGAGTTATTTCAAGGAAAAACCACAAAACGCGATCGCACTGGGGATGTAAACTTACCAGTAGAAGAACGTCTCACCCGCCATATTATCGACGGTGAACGCATCGGTTTAGAAGAACAACTAGCAAAAGCTTTAGAAAAATATCCACCTCTAGAAATCATCAATACCTTCTTGCTTAATGGCATGAAAGTGGTGGGTGAGTTATTTGGTTCAGGACAAATGCAACTGCCTTTCGTATTGCAATCAGCCGAAACTATGAAAGCAGCAGTGGCTTATCTTGAGCCATTTATGGAAAAGCAAGACGCTGGTAATAATGCTAAAGGTACTGTAATCATTGCAACAGTAAAAGGTGATGTTCACGACATTGGTAAAAACCTTGTGGATATCATTCTTTCTAACAATGGATATCGGGTAATTAACCTTGGTATTAAACAACCAGTCGATAACATTCTAGATGCTTACGAAAAGCACAAAGCTGATTGTATTGCCATGAGTGGATTACTGGTAAAATCCACTGCTTTTATGAAGGATAATTTAGAAGTATTCAACGAGCGAGGGATTACAGTACCAGTAATTTTAGGTGGTGCTGCGCTTACTCCCAAATTTGTTAATGAAGATTGTCAGAATACTTATAAAGGTAAGGTAGTCTACGGGAAAGATGCCTTTTCTGACTTGCATTTCATGGATAAATTGATGCCAGCGAAAGCAGCAGAAAAATGGGATGATATTCAAGGATTTCTAGATGAAGTAGACGAAACATCTCAGGCATCAACTAACGGTCATAAACCAGAAGCAGTTGAGAAAGCAGATAGTAAACCAGCAGAACCAGCAGTAATTGATACGCGACGTTCTGAAGCTGTTGCTGTTGATATTGAACGCCCAACTCCGCCTTTCTGGGGTACTAAAATATTCACGCCAGAGGACATTTCCTTAGAGGAGATTTTTACTTATTTAGATTTGCAAGCTTTAATTGCTGGACAGTGGCAATTCCGCAAACCTAAAGAACAATCGCGGGAAGAATACGACCAATTCTTAGCGGATAAGGTTTATCCAATTTTAGAACAGTGGAAGCAGCGAATTATTGCAGAAAACTTGCTGCATCCGCAGGTTGTTTATGGATATTTCCCCTGTAATGCTGAGGGTAACTCTCTGCACGTTTATAACCCAGAAAAAATCACCGGACAAGAGGCGAGCAATTTAGAAAAGTTAGCTCAATTTGATTTCCCACGCCAAAAATCTTTACGGCGTTTGTGCATTGCAGATTTCTTTGCACCTGTGGAATCAGGAAAAGTTGATGTGTTTCCAATGCAAGCTGTAACTGTTGGGGATATTGCTACGGAGTTTGGTCAAAAGTTGTTTGCAAACAACCAATATACCGATTATCTCTATTTTCATGGGTTAGCAGTGCAGACTGCGGAAGCTTTGGCTGAGTGGACTCATGCACGTATTCGTCAGGAGTTAGGATTTGATAGTGAGGAACCAGATAATATTCGGGATATGTTAGCGCAACGTTATCGCGGTTCTCGTTATAGCTTTGGATATCCAGCGTGTCCGAATATGCAGGATCAATATAAACAGTTAGATTTGTTGGGAGCAAACCGCATTAATCTGCACATGGATGAAAGCGAACAGTTGTATCCCGAACAATCAACAACTGCAATTATTACTTATCATCCAGTCGCTAAATACTTTAGTGCTTAAGTTAGCTGGCTAATTGCACTAATTCTCCGACTGCTTAAAAAACTTAGTTAAGATAGCATCAATCCCAAAATTGCCTAGCAGAGCGAATATGGCAAAAAATCGGTTGCTGGTGAACCATGAAAATGATGCGATTCAACTGTTTTGGTATCGGGGACAAACTGCCCCTCGCTCTGCACCGCCTGTCGCCTTCGAGCATCCGTTTGATACTGAAGTATTAGATGACTTGCGCTGGTATTTAGAAGATTATCTTGGCTTTCCTTATGGCTTAGAGCCAGAAAAGGCGAAGAAAATTGAGCAGAAGTTTGAGACTTGGGGACAGGAACTATTTGAGTTAGTGTTTCGTGGGAGTGACAAAGCGCGGGAGTTTTTTCAAGAAGCTAGTAGGGAAGGGTTAGATAAATGCGAACTTGATATTGCTTCGGATAACCCAGCAGTGCTGAATTTGCCTTGGGAGTTGCTCTACTCGCCGGATTATCAATTTTTGGCACCGTTGCTGTCTGGGAGGTATCGCAGTCTCAGCAGTCAACCCGTGCGAGCGGAAATGGGACTGCTGCGACAAGAGCGGTTAAACATTTTACTGGTAATTGCGCGACCTTATGGAGAGCGGGATGTCTCGCTGAAAACTATTGCCCGTCCGATGCTGCAATCTTTAGCGCAGATTCGGCAGAGTGTCAATATCAAAGTGTTGCGTCCGCCCAGTTTTGAGCAGTTTGAGCGGGAACTAAACACCCACAAAGGGTTTTATCACATTGTCCATTTTGATGGACATGGCGACTTTGACCCTAATAGCCAGGGATTGCAGCACCAGTTAGGCGGTGGTTTTGGGCAGGGGGTGTTGGTATTTGAAGCGGCAGACGGTTCGGAGCAAATTATCACCGCAGCACAGATTGCTCAGAATTTAGCTGATTGTCGCGTGCCTGTATTTGTGTTGAATGCTTGCAAATCGGCACAGGAAGGCAGCGACACCTTTTCTTCAGTAGCGACGCGCTTGGTGTCATTGGGAGCTAAGGGCGTGGTGGCAATGTCTTATTCTGTTTATGCGGAAGCTGCTAAACATTTCATCGGGCGCTTGTATCAGGAGTTGGTAGCCGGAGCGAGTCTGGCGGATGCTGTCGCATCTGGGCGACGGGAAGTTTTGAATAAACCTCAACGCCCTAGTCCTAAAGGCAATCTGCCCCTGCAAGATTGGTTAGTGCCTGTGTTGTATCAGCAGGAAACCTACACGCCGTTTATCCCTAAGTCTGCTGCCCCTAGTTTTGCAGATTTGATGGCGCAGGAAATTAATTCTAGTAATGAAAAGGCGGCAGTTGACTTACCAGAAGCGGGTGCTTACGGCTTTATTGGACGTGATTATGACATTTTGCGTTTAGAGCGAGCCTTTCGCCAAAATCATGTCGTACTGCTCAAAGGTATGGGCGGCGTGGGTAAAACTGAGTTAGTGTGTGGGTTTGCCCGTTGGCAGCAGGAAACGCAGGGACGTACTGGGGGCATTTTCTTCACGTCTTTTGAGCAAGGGGCGGGGTTGAGCAATGTGGTGAATCAAATCGGACGGGCGTTGGGGGGCGATAGATTCTCCCAGTTAATGCCAGAGCAACAAAAAGCAGTGGGGCTGCAATATCTGCAAACTAACCCTTGCTTGCTGATTTGGGATAACTTCGAGCCAGTGGCAGGGTTTCCGGCGGGAAATGAGCCACTATTGCCACAGACTGAGCGAGACAGCCTGAAGCGATTTCTCAAAGACTTGCGCGGGGGGCAATCTTGGGTGCTGATTACCAGTCGGCGGGAGGAACCTTGGCTGGATTGTGGCTACACGCAGCAAACTCTCAAGGGACTTTCGGAGCAGGATGCAGAAGAATTTGCGGCTGAGGTGTTGCGAACCGCAGAAGTCGATAGGGCAAAACTGCCAAAAGAGTATCTGGAGTTGCTGAAACTTTTGGGAGGACATCCGCTGTCGCTGCGGGTGGTGTTACCGCACCTGAAGACGCAGACTCCAGTGCAACTGATTGATGCTTTGCGGCGAGGACTCGACACGTTTCAAGGTGCAAAGGAGGAAGGCAGAGATAAATCCCTGACTGTATCGCTGGATTATTCCTTTGTATTTGCGAGGAATTGATGCTAATGAAGCTCTCGCCATCGCTAATCTGGAACAAGCCCGTGCAATCTATCAAGAAATTCTCGATGAACTAACAGCTTCAAAAGACCCATCTGTAAATGACAAGATTAGCGTTAGTTATCACAATCTGGGCGTAGTGGCACAAAAACAGCGTAGGTTTGATGAGGCGATCGCTTTTTGCCAAAAATCACTGCAAATTTGTGAAGATGCTGGGAGTTTCTACAACGCTGCTGGTAGTTATCACCAACTGGGCGTAGTGGCACAAGAACAACGAAGGTTTGATGAGGCGATCGCTTTTTACCAAAAATCACTGCAAATTTATGAAGATGCTGGGGATTTCTACAACGCTGCTGGTGATTATCAAAATCTGGGCATAGTGGCACAAGAACAACGAAGGTTTGAAGAGGCGATCGCTTTTTACCAAAAATCCCTGCAAATCAATGAAGACGCTGGGAGTTTCTATAACGCTGCTAGGGCGTATCACCAACTGGGTATGGTGGCACAAGAACAGCGCAGGTTTGATGAGGCGGTCGCTTTTTATCAAAAATCACTGCAAATTAAAGAAGATGCCGGAGATTTGTACTCGGCTGCCGTTTCTTATCACCAACTGGGCATGGTGGCAGAAGAACAGCGCAGGTTTGATGAGGCGATCGCTTTTTACCAAAAATCACTGCAAATTTGTGAGGACGCTGGGGATTTCTATAACGCTGCTAGGGCGTATCACCATCTGGGTATAGTGGCAAAAGAACAGCGCAGGTTTGATGAGGCGATCGCTTTTTACCAAAAATCACTGCAAATTTGTGAGGACGCTGGGGATTTCTACAACGCTGCTAGGGCATATCACCATCTGGGTATAGTGGCACAGGAACATCGTAAGTTTGATGAGGCGATCGCTTTTTACCAAAAATCACTGCAAATTTTTGAAGATGCCGGAGATTTGTACAATGCTGCTAGTGATTATTACCAAATGGGCATGGTGGCACAAGAACAACGCAGGTTTGATGAGACGATCGCTTTTTACCAAAAAGCCTTGCAAATTTATGAGCAATACAAAAATTTTCGCTATGCCTCTATGTGTCTAGGCAGATGGGGCAATGTATTAGAAGCTCAAGAGAAGTTCAGGGAAGCGGTAGAAATTTATATTCATGTTTTGGCAATTGATATTGAGCATAACGAAGAGTGGATTGGCTGGCGTATAAAGAATTTGGGGCGAATGCTCAAGGCGTTGAGGGAAAGCCAATTTGAGGCAATCTGGCTTGAAGTGACGGGTGAGGAGTGTGCAGGGGAGTGGCGTTCAGCAATTTGGGCAGCGAGTCAAGAAAGTGAGGAGTAATATGGAAACTCAATTAACAACCACCGAAATTAACAATGCGCGACAGTTATTGCAAGATTACAGCCCAGCAGAGGAGGCATTAGCTACCTTAGAAAAACATCACGGCAAATTAGATGTTAGTTTTGATGAGCTTTGGGCGGAAGCACAGGGATTGCAGCTAGAGCAGTTTGGAGATAAAAAATCGCTCTGGCAAGTCACGCTCAAAGTTATGCGGCAAGAAGTTTGTGGGAATGAGGGCTTTCGCTCAAAAATCCTTGATTACAATAAAAATCCTGGTAGTACTTCTCTACTTACAGGGGCAATTATCTATCTAGTACAGTTAACAACATTACCCATTAATCCGGCTATTGCTACAGTTGTTGTTTTATACATTCTTAAAGTTGGGCTGGATATCTTTTGTGAATATACAGAGCCAGCACAGGATTCTAACTCCTCTGCAAAATAAGGGATGCTAGGCACACTTAACTTGTTTTAATGGGGAGGCGATCGCAGTTTTCTGAAAGATGGGTGGGAGTGCGATCGCATTAATCTTTATATAGAAGCAAACGAATTGTGATTGATTTTACTGAAACAAAGGCTCTTGTTCTGAGGAAGCAATATCATCCTCAAAAAATTGTGGGCAGTATTTTTTAATTTCAACATTATTTTAAGTTTATGGAACAGCGTGATCGCAATTTACAATTGTTCTGGATTAATTCCTCGTTCTCGTAGTAGTGCTTCTAAAGCTTGATAACGCTCTCTTTCTGCTTTTAATTGCTTCACTGCTTCATCAGCACGTTGACGCTCTTGTTCTGCACGTTGACCGAGTTCCACATAAGTTAAGAACCGTTCTCCCGCAGGCGTAAATATCTCTAAATTGTCTGGTGTCACCTCAAATCTAATTTTCAGACGCGGACTCACCCAACCGTTCATCTCTTCAATAATTTCTAAATTTTCTCCAGAACGTAACCAACCGATTAACTCTATTTCATCAGGGTCATAAACGTAGTATTCTTCTACGCCATATCGTTCATAAAAGCGCAATTTTTTCGCCATTTCTTTTAAACGATTACCTGGAGATAAGATTTCAAATACAACTTGTGGGGGGATGTTTTCTTCTTCCCATTGTCGATAAGAACCTCTGTCACCTTTGGGTCTGCCAAATACTACCAGCGCATCTGGTGCAACGCGAGTTTTGTTGTCTCCCTCAACTGAATACCACAACAAATCACCTGCGACAAATACATCAGGGTTATTAATAAACAATAGTTCTAAATTTTCTTTAATTGTTACAATCCAACGAAATTGTTTAGTATTATCTGCCATTGGTTGACCATCGGTGTCAGGGTAGATGATAGCTGCTGCGGTATCGCTAAGTTGTTGTACCATGTTGACCTCTCAGGTTAGAGGGAAGTTGTTTTAATTGTAGCGATCGCATTAATCTTTAACAGCGATCGCCTGTAGTGTATATTTCTTTAAGTGTGCGATCGCTCACTTATATAACTTATTAATATTCAGATTTTTTCTATGAATAAATCATTGCTTTCATTGGCGTTGCTTCTGTCAAGTTCTACCCTTATCCCTTACCCCGTTGTTGCTCAATATTCAGGCTTGGGTAAAAATAGCGTCGATCCAACCGTTATCCAACGTTATGCCCCAAAACCGCTTGCTCCTAGCGTGACACAAAACATTGAACAAATGCTGGATGTGCGATCGCCTGGACTGGGTATGGTTACACCTGATGGCAAGCGGATGTTTTTTACATGGAATATTATCTGAAAGCAATTGATACGCAAACATTTCGAGAGATAAACCTGCCTGACTTTGCCAATGCTGACCACGTTTTTGCAGGTATAACTACCCGCAATGGGCGTTACACAAGTTTAGGGGTACAAACAAGCACAGCACCCGGTCTTAGCTATGTTTATGACTGGCAGACAAAAAAACTTACACAATGGGTGCTGCCTAGCGCTCCTGAAATTGATACCCGTCAATTTGTCGTAGCGAAATTAGAATCATATCCCGCCCGTGACGGTACACCCATTCCAATGTTTGTTTATCGCTCACCTCAATGTCAGCAAGCAAAAGCTATCCCTTGTCCTGTTGTTGTTAACTTTCATGGTGGGCCAGAAGCGCAAAGCATCCCTGGTTTTAATCGTTTTGCACAACTATTTGTAAAATCAGGATTTATCTTCGTTGAACCTAATGTGCGCGGTAGTAATGGCTATGGCAAAAGCTGGCTCAATGCTGATAATGGCAGAGATCGCACTAAAGTTATTACTGATATTGAAGATGCAGCCATCTACATTCGCCAAAATTGGCAAGTTAACAGCAAAGTACCTAAAATCGGCATTATGGGCGGTAGTTACGGCGGTTATGCTGCATTGATGGGAATGAGCAAATTTGCAGGTAGCTATGACGCTGGCGTGTCAATTGTGGGAATTAGCAACCTACTGACTTTTCTTAATAACACTGCTCCTTATCGTCGGATTTTACGGATTACAGAATACGGCGATCCAGAACGCGATCGCGAAGCATTGATAGCACTTTCGCCTATGACTTATAGCGATCGCATCAAATCTCCATTGCTAATTATTCAAGGTGCAAACGATCCGCGTGTTCCTGTTGGCGAAGCGTTACAAATTCAAACGTTATTAGAAAACAAAAAAGTTCCTTCGCAACTGGTAATTTTTCCAGATGAAGGACATGGCACTGGTAAGCGTAGCAATCAAGTGTTAGAAATTGGCTATGCGCTTGACTTCTTTAGCAAGCACCTGAAATCTGAGTAATTAATTCTTGTTAAGAGCAAATTTCCTCTTAAATCTCAGTTGTTGTTACAAGTAGCAACTATCGTTTACAATTTTTTAGAATTATTCATCCTCTGGGTAGTTGCGGTAAAAAATAGCCTAGTTGGATGGGTATAAGTTCCTAACGCTTTAGTTTAACTAAGGCTGGAACCAAAAAACTGTAATTTAGTTGAAAAATTGACTGTGCAAAAGCAAACACTCTTTCTAGTTACTAGCTTGTCCTTATGGGCAGGGATAGCGGCAACGATGCCATCAGTTACAGTTGCTAATCAACCTCCCATCTCAAGCAAGCAATCAACTAACCTGAAGCTGAATAACCTTTTGTGGGAGGGAAGTAAGCGAGTCAAGACAGGAGATATTGCAGGCGCACTTGATGTTTATCAACAAGCAGCCAAACTAGACAAGAATAACCCCCGCATTTTTTCTGCTATTGGTTATTTACATACCTTAAAAGGCAGCTTTGCAGAGTCGATAGCTGCTTATAAAGGCGCGATCGCACTTGAACCTAACAATGCTGATTTCCATTATGCCTTAGCCTACAGCCTCGCTAATCTAGGAGATAATTCTGGTGCAGCTACAGCTTATCGCCGTACTATTGAGTTAAATCCTAAAAATGTTCAGGCTTACTTAGGCTTAGGTGCAGTGATGCGTCGCATGAAAGATAATGACACGGCTATAGATGCCTATAACCGTGCGATCGCACTTGACTCAAAAAATGCTCAAGCTTACGAACTACTAGGGGCTACTTACTTAGATCAACAAAGTCGTAAGGAAGCGATTCAAACTCTCCAACAAGCACTGCAACTTAACCCTAATAGCAGCAGTATCAACTTCAAACTCGGAACTGCTTGGTTGGGTCAAGGTAACACCAACGCCGCAATTGCCGTTTTTAAACGGGCGGCGCAATTAGAACCTAAAAACCCCAAGATTTACTTGGAACTTGGCAAAGCTATGCAAGCCAAAAAAAATCTTGATGGTGCAATAGATGCTTTTAAACAGGCAACTAGCTTACAGTCCAACTCAGCCGATGCCCAAACAGTCCTAGCAGAGACTTTTATGCTTCAGGGGAATTATAAACAGGCAATTATTAGCTATCAGCGTTTGATTGAAATCAATCCCCAAAACCCACAAGCCTACTACAAACTAGCAGCAGCCTTAAAAAAGGATAATCGCCAATCTGATGCGATCGCAGCACTCGAAAAAGCCCGCGATCTTTACCGTAGTCAAGGGCAAAGCGAAGGTGTTCAAAAAGCGGAATCTGCTTTAAGAGAACTTAAACCTTCAAGCTGATGCACTGGCAGTTACTTGGTGAAAGGTCTAGAAGTTTTTCTACAATCCTTCTCAAAATAGTTGAGAAGGATTAAATAATTATTAAGATCATCAAAAAGAGGGTGAAAATGATAAATAGATATCTACCCTACCCAAATTTAGAGAATAAATGCACTATTTAGTACCAATGTCAAGGTCATTTAGGTATATTCAGACCAAATATGAGCGTTCGCCTGACATTGATCTAAATAAATCTTAATAAAAGCAAAAATTCTACCTCTTCCCTTGCGCTGCCTCAGCATCATCATGAATGTTTAAGCCAAACTTTTCTGGAACATCAACGAGCAACCTCAATCCACAACAGCCAAATTGCCAGTGTGTTTTGCCTAATGGTGAACAAGTACACGAAGCGATGGCTTATTTTTGCACACTTTCCCAGGATTTATTTTGTGTATTAAGGCTTGATGGCAACTTCCAGATGATTAACTCAAACTGGGAAAAACTGCTGGCTTATACTAATGAGGAATTAATCGGTAAACTCTATCTAGAATTTGTATATCTAGACGACCGTCAAGATACGTTATTGCAACTAGAACAATTAACTAATAGCTCTAACAACATTTCTTTTGAAAACCGCTACGTTAGCAAAGATGGCTCTTATAAATGGTTCTTGTGGAATGCCCTCAACGAAGGTGGATTTATTTATGCTGTCGGTAGTGATATTACAGAGCGAAAAATAGCCGAAGAATCTTTACACTGTGCGATCGCGACAATTGAAGATGCCGTTATTTTACAAGATATTGATGGCAACATTAAAGCAAGTAACGCTATTGCTGAAATTAACCTGGGCATCTCTGCTGCGCCCATTCTAGGGGATATCTGCGTAGATCCTCGCTGGCGTGAGGTGCGTGCTGATGGCTCACCATTAAGAGAAGATTTACACCCAATCAGTATGACTCTGCATACTGGTAAACCATGTAAAAACGAGTTAATCGGGATTTACAAACCCAATGGTAATCTTAATTGGTATAAAGTTAATACACAACCCTTATTCTTATCTGGTGCAGCTAAACCTGATGCGGCTTTAGCAACATTTACTAATATTACCGAAAGCAAACAAACCCAGGAACGGCTGAGACTACTAGAGTCTGCGGTGGTTAACACCAACGACGCAATTATGATTACTGAACCTTTAGGGGCTGGTTTAGCTCCAGAAGGGCTAAAAATTGTTTATGTCAACCACGCTTTTACTCGGATCACAGGTTTTGATTTAGCAGAGGTAATTGGCAAAACACCAGAAATATTGAACGGTGTTAAGAGCGATCGCTCTACTTTAGAACAAATTCGCATCTCCCTACAATCTTGGGAACCGATTAAAACTGAACTAATTAACTATCGCAAAGACAATTCAGAATTTTGGGTGGAATTAAATATATTACCTCTAGCAGACTCTAGCGGTAAATTCACCCACTGGCTATGGGTAGAGCGCGATATTACAGCCCGCAAACTTGTCGATCAAGAAGTAAAAGCCCGTGCGCGTGCTACAGCCGTAGTAGCCCAATTAGGTCAACAAGCCTTGGGAGGTAATGATTTAGACACCTTCTTAGATGTAGCTGCCACTCTTGTTGCCCACGTATTAGAAGTTGAATATTGCCAAATTTTAGAACTAATCCCAGAAGAGAATGCTTTATCAGTACGTGCGGGATTTGGTTGGCAACCAAATATAGTTGGTTATGCAGTTGTTGGCGATAACGAACGTTCTCAAGCTGGTTATACCCTATTAAAAGGTGAACCAGTCATAGTTGAAGATTTGCGGGTAGAAACACGCTTTTCTGCCTCCCAAATGTTGCAAAACCATCATGTGATTTCTGGAGTAACTGCGATTATTCACGGTCAAGGACGACCGTTTGGTGTTTTAGGTTGTCACACAACGAAACAAAGACAATTTACTAAAGATGATGTGTACTTCCTGCAAAGCGTTGCTAATGTAGTAGCAACTGCGATTGAACGCAAACAAGGAGAAGAAGCACTTAAAGAAAGTGAGGAACGCTATGCACTAGCAGTTAATGGTAGTAAAGAGGGGCTATGGGATTGGAATCTCAAAGCAGATCAAGTATATTTTTCCCCTCGTTGGAAAGCAATTTTAGGTTATCAAGACCACGAAATTAGCGATCGCTTAGATGAGTGGCTCGATCGTATCCATCCAGAAGATATTGAACGAGTCAGAATAGCTTTAAATTCTCATTTGGAAGGCTTAATTTCTCACTTTGAAAAAGAATATCGCATTCTCCATCAAGACGGTAGCTATCGCTGGATGCTTTGTCGCGGGTTAGCAATTTGGGATGCCAATGGACAAGCTTATCGAATGTCTGGATCTCAAATTGATATTACAGACCGCAAAATTGCCGAAGAACAGTTAAGTTATGATGCTGTGCATGATGCCCTAACTAGCTTACCAAACCGAGCATTATTAATGGATCGTTTGGGACAAGCGATCGCACGTCAACGACGGCACAAAAATTATCAATTCGCAGTACTATTCTTAGATTTAGACCGATTCAAAGTTGTCAATGATAGTCTTGGTCATTTAGTAGGCGATCAATTATTAATTGAAATTGCTAGAAGATTACAAGCACCTCAACGACCAGGAGATACAGTTGCCAGACTAGGAGGTGACGAATTTGTGATTTTACTTGATGACATTACAGATCTTCAGGAAGTCACTAACTTAGTAGAAAACTTACAAAAAGAACTAGAAAAACCAATCAATCTAGACACTCAGGCAATATTTATTTCTGCGAGTATTGGCATCGTCCTCAGTCAAGATCCGACATCAGGCATTACCTACGATTGGGCTGGAGATTTGCTGCGTAATGCTGATATTGCCATGTACCAAGCCAAAGAGTTAGGTAAAGCACGCTACGTAGTTTTTAACGCTATCATGCACACTAGCGCTGTTGCTAGATTGCAGTTAGAAAATGACTTGCGGCAGGCAGTTGAGCAAAGCGCCGAGTTGTTAGCTATAAATTATCAATTAAAAGAGCAAATTTATAACCCAACGCCGATCAAAGTTGCTAATTTCAACTTTGAACCGCCTACAGATGTCACAATAGAACAAAGTTCAAAACTGTTGCTTCATTACCAACCAATTATTTCTTTTTCCACAGGGAAAGTTACTGGATTTGAGGCACTGGTACGCTTATGGCATCCCCAGCGTGGCATGATTTCTCCCTGTGACTTCATTCCCATCGCTGAAGAAACTAACTTAATCATGCCATTAGGAGCATGGGTTTTGCAAGAAGCCTGTCGTCAACTTCAAATTTGGAATCTTACCTATCCAGGGTTAACAATTAGTGTTAACATTTCCGGTAAACAGTTTTCACAACCCGATTTAGTAGCGCAAATAAAGCAAATTCTTCAAGCTACAAAGTTGGCAGCGCATCAACTTAAATTAGAAATTACAGAAAGCGTAATCATGGAAAATGCTGAATCTGCTACAGCCATGCTTGAACAGCTAAAAAATTTGGGAGTACAGTTAAGCATTGATGACTTTGGCACGGGATATTCTTCTTTGAGCTACCTGCACCGCTTTCCTATAGATACACTAAAAGTTGATCGTTCTTTTGTCAGTCGTATGAGTATTGATGGTAACAACTGCGAAATTGTCCAAGCAATCATTACTTTAGCTCATACTATGCGGATGGATGTAACTGCGGAAGGAGTTGAAACAGTTAAGCAGTTAGAGCAATTACGAGCGTTAGAATGTGAACAAGGACAAGGATATTTTTTCTCTAAACCTTTAGATAGTGAAGCAGCGGGTCAATTGTTAGCTAAAGGAACACAATGGTAATTTGTTGAGGGTTTTTTAGGTGCGATCGCTTAATGATTCTTAATATTTTTTGCATTAAAATAGTGCTTAATTGTATAAGAATTTGTCATTATTAGTTATATGACGCTTAATAAATTAATTTTAATATAAATTAGTCTAGTTATACAGGCAAGCATAAGGCAACGAGGCGCGTATATTTTTATAGCTATAGGTTTAAGAAAATGCGAAATAATTTAACTAAGGGGTGACAAATGCGTTGGTTAAGTGGTTTAACAATTATCTTTCTAAGTTTTATACCCATTGCAGATGGCGCATTTCTGCGAAATGTTTTTCTTTGTAACTTTTTAGGAAAACAACTTGCGACTTGCAATGCTAAATTGAGTCAAGATAGTCGAGCTAATGCTGCCTTACCTAACACTAGCAGTAATGCTAATTCAACAACGCTACTTGCTCAATATTTACCACCAGACGTACCACCACCCTCAATAAATAATCCACCACCAATAGATTCAGGACGATTTATCAATCCAATATTGCCTAACTCAGGTGGTAATATTCCTGGTTTAAACCAATTTGTACAACAAGCTGAACGCGCTGCTTTTGAAGTAAGTTTTCAACAGGCTAACACAAATCGAGCAGTTGAATTATTTGAAGAATATCAAGCCCAACTATTTAAATCACATTTGGGCATAAATACGCCGACCAAAATACCCACTACTGCTGCAATTTCTCAATCATTAGCAAAAATATATCAAGCAACTGGAGAAAAGCCTGCCCTTTCTTATATCGTTTCATTACAAAATGAACTTCACCTAATTTTAGTTTTACCTAGTTCTTCAACAGTTATTGAAACTACTAATACTACAATTAGTTTAAAAAATAACAACAAAATTATCGGTCAAAAGGATAATAACAATATTGCTCAACAAGTATCTAATACTGAAAGAGTAATTTTAAAAATTACCCGTCCTCAAATAAAAGAGATGGCTGCTCAGTTTATTAAGGACGTTAAAAATCAAGGAATAATTCGGAGTAATTCTGGAGAAAAACTATACAAAGAATTAATTACTCCTTTAGAAGCAAAATTAAAAGCTAATAACATTGATACTTTAATAGTCTCAGCAGATTCAGGTTTGCGTTCGCTTCCAATAGCTGCTTTGAATGATGGGCAACAGTTTTTAATTGAAAAATATAAATATGCCTTAATCCCAAGTTTTGGTTTAACTGCTAGCAATTCTCCAGGTAAAATACAAAATGCCCAAATATTAGCTATGGGTGTTTCTCAAAGTATAGATAATCAACCAGCATTACCGAGTGCAGGGACAGAAATTTCTAGTTTAATTAAGAGTATCTGGCAAAGTAAAGGATTATCCTTAATTGATGAAAAAGCGACAATAGAAAATATCAAATCTGCTAGTAATAGTCAAAGTTTTGGTATCCTTCACTTTGCTACTCACGCCAAATTTGAACCAGGACAATTGAGTAATTCCTATATTCAAGTTTGGAATGGTAAACTGCAATTAAATAAACTGAGAGATTTGTCGCGAGAATTACGCTGGGATAAAGTTAGTATGCTTGTTCTAAGTGCTTGTCAAACTGCATTAGGAGATGAGCAAGCAGAATTAGGATTTGCTGGTATGGGAGTTCAAGCTGGCATCAAAACTGCTATCGGAACCCTTTGGAGAGTCAATGACGAAGGTGCAATGGCATTCATGGCTGAGTTTTATTCTCGCTTAAAAACTGCACCTACAAAAGCTGAAGCTTTCAGACAAACACAATTAGCTATGTGGCGAGGACAAGTTAAAATAGAAAATGGCAATTTACTATTATCAAATCAGCAAACTGTTAATCTACCGCCGGAAATGGGCATAAGAGGTAATATTAGCCTTACTCATCCTATCTACTGGTCTGGATTTACCTTAGTGGGGGACTGGAATTAGTACCCGTGTACCCGAAAAATAGATTAATTCAAAATTGAACCGAACTCAGTCTTCCTTATAAAGGGATTACCTAATGCGAGTAACTTCCATCACTTCCCAAATTCTAATCTCTCCATAACTACTACTAATTATCTTTCGCCCATCTGGACTAATAGCAACACAAAGTATTATATTTTCATGCCCGCTTAAAGTGTTGATCAAATTCCCAGTGTTAAAATCCCAAATTTTGATAGTTTTGTCTAGGCTACTACTAACAATCGTATGTCCATCTGGGCTGATGGCAATAGCAAGAACTGATTTTTTATGCCCAGTTAGGGTAGCCTTCAGCACCCCTGTTGCCAGGTTCCAAATTTTGATTGTTTGATCGTCACTACTACTAATAATATTTTTACCATCTGGAGTAATAACAACACAAAGAACAGGTTTTGTATGACCAACGAGAGTGTCGAGCAAACTGCCAGTAGCCAAATACCAAAGCTTGATTGTCTGGTCATCACTAGCTGTGATAATTGTCTGCCCATCTGGGCTAATCGCAACAGAATTAACTCTTCGGGAATGACTTTTGAGAGTTTTGATCAATACACCAGTTTCTAAGTTCCAAATTTTAGCAGTATTATCGTCACTGCCACTGACAATCATTTTTCCATCTGGACTAATCGCGATCGCATTAACTCGGTCGTAATCCTCAATAGTAGTAGGTTTAAGTGTATTTGAGTTAATATCCCAAATCTTGATGTTACTGTCAAAACTGCCACTAAGTATCTTTCTACTATCAGGAGTAATAGCAACTGCATAAATCCAATGCTGATGACCCTTGAGTGAATTAATCAGCTTACCGGTATCAATATCCCAAATTTTTATGGCATCATCTTCATGCTCAAGATCTCCAGTACCACCAACAATCTTTTCACCGTCAGGACTAATAGCAACTGCATAAACTTCACTATCAAACCCACTAATAGTCTTGACTAAAGATATATTTGTATAAAAGGTTGTTTGAGGTAGCTGCGCCGATAATTGATTCTGATTAATATCATAGTTATTTATTTCAAAACTTTGTGAATCTGTAATAGTTTGTTCTGACCAGTCCTCCTCTTCTAAAGCTTGATTGTTCTCAATCGGCGGAAACTTTGGTACAGTTATAGCTTCAGTTGTAGGATGTTGAAAAATCACAGGCAACCAGGTTGCACCTGGAAACATATTTTCTAAAGGTGCTAGTTTTTCTCGTGCTTCTCTTATTGCCATATATACAGATTTACCACTAGCACAAGCTTTAAGAAATAGTTTCAAAAAACCTTGTGCTACTCTAGGTGGAACGTGTTCCCGCAGAATAATCAGATTTGGAATTTCTAAATCTGCTAGCTTTCCTGCCATTTCCAGCCCATTACTACAGTTAATAATTGCTAGTTGCAAACCCGATGCGATCGCACTTTTTAAAAAAGTTTTAAATTCTTCAATTGTAAAGCTTTCAGATTGGTTAAAATAAACATCTTCAAATGTATTTCCATAGCTACTTGAAAAAAATAAAATATTTCGATTTTTATCCCAAATATTATCTAATTGCTGGCGAACAGGTTCAGCCAATAGTAATACTTCTGAATTTGGAATAGCCGCTATCTCTTGCTGTTCTACTTCAATATCTATTGAACCGTAATTACCTAAAACTTCCAAAACATTAATGTTTTTTATAAATACTGATTTAGTATCATAAGCTTTATTTTTCTTAATTCTAAATACAATTTCTGCCTTAGTATAATTTTTTAAAAAAGGCTCAAAAACTAAATGCCAAGGTAGCTGTAATAAATGCTGATTTGGACTATGAATAATTATCTGAATTTCTTCATCTGGATCTAACTCTTGTAGCAGAATATTTCTAATTTCACGAAATTCTGGCGAAGAAAACCATTTACCTAGACTCCTCCTCAGCAATTCAACAGATTGGTAAGATTTATTAAGTTGACTACTCGGCTTAGGATCAATTAATTCTCCGGAAAAACCTTGTTGTTTATAATTAATAAACAATCTCCGATAAGTTAATTTAAAAGCATAGTAAAACTCAATAACTTTAACAGTAGATGGTAAATAACTAATTATTTGAGATTTTCTAATATTATTCTTATCTATGATTTCAACCGTAGCTTTTAAGACCTGATCAAACTGATTTTCTTCTAAATCTAAAACAGCCAGTTTTACATAATTTTTAAGAGAATATGGCAAATGTCCAGTATCATTGTTATTGACAATTGATAACCCACTTTCTTGTGTACCATCTCTATAAAGCTTCTCCATTTCCCTGCTAATCATCTTAGCAATCAAGGAATACTCAGTTGGTTTATTGAGTTTATTAGCTAATTCATATAAAACCTGTTGAAGATTTGCTAACGTTGGATGAAGTTCGCGTAAATTCTCAACTGAATCTTTTAAAGATATGCTACTTAGCTGAATTGCATCCTTAATCCAGATCCTAGTACAAGCAAACACAATCAACTTTTTAATACGTAGTGAATTGGAATGATTTTCTAGATTTTTAACAACTTCATCCACCTTGTTTAAATAATTCATATTAAATTAACTATAATTGACTAAGTTTTTAGTTAAGACTTTCATGCCAAGAGTAGATACTGATATTTAGAACTGGTATTTTTTATCAATTATTATAGGATTTTATTTTACTTATAAATACGAGGATTAGCGATCGCAGTTTACAATGTTAAGAAATATTGTTATTTGTAACAAAAACATAAGTAACATCATCGGCGATCACCCATCACCTAATTTATAATATTAAGTGAGGTTTGAAAGTAAAAACGCGATCGCTTGCTAAATACCTAATAACCGACGAGTTTCATTAGCTGCGGCTTGCATAGCTTGTTCAGGAGTTAATTGTCCTGTGAAACTAGCACTCAAGTAACGCTGAAGAATATCAGAAGCTTGAGCGTATTGGGCAATAGGAGGACGTAAAGCAGCATTTTCCAGCACCTTCAAAACCGCAGGAAAATGGTTGTATTTCTCCACAATCTGTGCATCATTAAACACTGAGCGACGACTTGGCAAATAACCTTTATCTAAAGCAATTTCCCGTTGAGCCTCTGTACTAGAAAAAAACTGAATTGCTCTCCAAACTGCCTCTGGATGTTGGGTGCCTTTAGCGATTCCCCAACCCCATCCACCTTGGCAAGCTCCACTGCTTTCACCTCTAGCGTGTACCATTGGTTTGAGACCAATCTTGCCTTTCACTAGAGAATCATTGGCGTTAGCCAAAGACCAAACATAAGGCCAGTTACGAAGAAATACTGCATCACCACTTTGAAATACGCGCCGAGTTTCTTCTTCCTGATAAGTAGTAACCCCTGGAGGAGAAACACCTTCTGCAATTGTATTGAGTAAAAATTTAACTGCTTGTATTGCCTCTGGTTTGTCTAGCCCGACTTCACGGGTTTCAGGGTTAATCCAAAAACCGCCATATCCCTTAAGTACCTCCACAAACATTGCTGGTGTACCTTCATACTGGCGACCTTGCCAAAGATAACCCCAACGCACTTTTTTTTGTTTTTGCAATGCTTGAGAAATTTGCATCAACTCAGCAAAAGTTTCAGGTGGTTTTAAACCTGCTTGCTCTAAAAGGTCTTTGCGATAGTAAAGCATACCTGCATCAGAGAGTGCTGGAATGCGATATAGTTTTCCCCGATAACGTCCACCTGCTAAATCTCCCTGGAGAAAATCTGCTTGTTCTTCCTTTGATAACTTATCTGATACATCCATCAACCACCCAGCCGCAGCAAATTTGGCAACCCAAGCAATATCCATATAAACCAAGTCATAGGGAGAACTGCCTAGTAGAAAAGCTGAGGTGTAGAGATCTTCAATTAAGTTACTAGCATTTGGCCCTTCTACTATATTGATACGAATATCTGGATTCTTTTTCTCAAACTCCGGAATTAGCGGTTTCCAGGTAGGAGTTACAGGCGCACCCATTAAAACGGTGATAGTAACTGGCTGTTGTGTAAGTGCAGGTACTACGAATAATAGGATGATAAGCACTAAACTTGTAAGCGCAATTCCAAAGCTACGCTTAAATCTTAGTGGCAACTGAAAATGTACGGGTAAAAAATTTAAATTTTTACTTTCTTGTGCTTCGGATAGCTGTTTGCTATTGCTCATCTGTGAAATTATTTACGCCGCTCAATAAATATAGGTATTTAATCATTAATAACTCGATTTATCTATCTTTATGCAGATGACAAAAAGAAGCGCAAAGAAACGAAACTTAAATTCAGCCAACGTAACAATTACAAAGCCGCCAATTTTCATTGGTTGAAGCGATCGCACTCTTTAAAATCACAACTTACAGCTATAATTCATCAGGTAAAGAGCAAACAACCCGAACTCCATACACATCAACCCTACCATCTGGCGTACTCTTGCGACGGTATGCACTGCGACAACTCCTGGGATAGCTAACCCAAGAACCACCACGCAGTAAGCGGTGCGTATCATCTCCCCCGAATTCCCACACCCTACCATCAGACGGTGCGCCATTGTAATTCTCATGCCAAAAATCTGCACACCACTCTAAAACTAACCCGTGCATATCATATAAACCAAAAGCATTCGCTACTTGAAAGCTACCGACTGGGGTTGTTTCTTGACGATATTCGCCTTTTACACCATAAGCATAAGTATAATTGGCGTTGTAATTAGCTAATTCTGGAATAATTGTTTCACCAAAATGGAAAGGTGTACTTGTTCCCGCCCGACAAGCATATTCCCATTCCGCCTCACTAGGTAAACGATATTGCCGTTTAGTGTATTGAGATAACCTGGCACAAAATTCGATCGCATCATGCCATGATACATTTTCGACTGGACGGTTTGCACCTTTAAACCTAGATGGGTCAGGATTTAAAAATTGATTAACTTCTGGTAACGCTGCTACAGCTTTCCACTGTGCTTGAGTTATCGGAGTTTTCGCCATCAAAAAAGGCGAGATTGTGACTCTATGGAGAGGACTTTCATGATTATATCTTCCTTCCTCAATCTGGGATGAACCCATCCAGCATTCACCCCCAGGAATAAATACCATCTCTAAACTTACACCGTTACCTAAATCTTCAGGTAAATATTTGGCTTGACGACGTTGGCGGCTACTAATATTATTTCGCAACCCTACCTTTACTAGGTCGTATGCAAAAGATTTTAGCCCTAGTCCTGAAATATTGACAAACCCTCCCTGTCCTTTTACGGTTAACGTAGAAGAAGTTTGATGAGGTTGAATTATACTATTTAAGTCTTTAATAACTTCTTTGGCAGATTCATACCTATTTCTAGGTAAATGCTGCAAAAGTTTATCTAAAATTTGTCCTAATTCATTGCTAATAGTTAAACCTTTTTCTTGCAGACGTTCTCTCCATAACCATTCAGCATTTGTGGCATCATAAACTAAATCTTCTAATTGACCAGACTGATCAAATTCTGGCAAACACTGAGTTAATAACCGTACACAAGTTGCACCCAAAGCATATAAATCACTTGCTGGACTAGCCTTTCCTGCCATTTGTTCAGTTGGTGCATATCCAATAGTATAAATGCCCGTTCCTGGTCTAGCTAAACTGGTTTGAGTAATTTGCTTTGCACCGCCAAAGTCTATTAGCACTAAATCCCCTTTTTTTAAGCTTTGTTGGGGAAATCTGCGAATGATATTTTCGGGTTTAATATCTCGATGAATAACGTTGTGAGAATGAATGAAATCTAAAACAGGCAATAACTCTGCCAGAATTTCCCTAATTTGTTCTTCATTAAAGGGGTTCTGCTTTAATTCCTCTAATAAGTCTTGCCCTTCTATAAACTCTTGAACTAAATACAGGCTTTTTCCGTATTCAAAATAAGCAATTAACCGAGGAATTTGAGAATGATTTTCTCCTAATTCATAAAGTTGTCGTGCTTCGTGCTTAAATAGTTCTGTAGCTTTTTGGAGTATTGCTGTTCCAGTAAATTGTGGTGCAAATTGTTTAATTACACAAGGATCATCGAGTCTTTCTACATCTTCGGCTAAATAAGTTTTACCAAATCCACCTGCGCCTAAGATTTTTAGTACGCGGTAGCGGTGTCTAAATAATTCACTTAGTTGATTTGAACCGCAATTTTGACAAAATCTATTGATATCAGGGTTAAAGGGATTTTGACATTGAGGATTTTGGCAACACTGCATGGTTGAGAAATGGAATTTTTGCCAATCAAAATTTATTTAACAATTGTTGTAGATTACCCCATTATAAGAGTAATGTAAAAGTCAAGATTGTCAACATGGTTGATGGCGCTTTTCAGTATAAAAGGTTGGTTGGGTTAAGTTATAGTGCCAGTTAACTCCAACACCTGACGTTTAGGGATTTTTTTTTAACGCATTAGCCGCAGGCTTCCTGTAGGTAGAGCGTAAAGAGAAACGCAAAGGTGTTTATTCCTACGCACTTTTAGTTATTTTCATGTTATATTTGTATTGTGGGAATCTGTGCGCCCATATATACCCGTATTTGCTGTCTTAGTGTATTTGTAGTTAAAAGTTACGGCGTGGGTAAGTAATTAAAGATTTTAATATGGTTTCTGAGCAGTAAATTCATAGCTGTGGGCAAGTGTATGACCATTAATCTAGAAGCTACTCGACAAGAGAGTTCTTATCAACAAGATTATTGTCTGTGGTTAGATAATACAGTCAAGCTGCTACGCGATCGCAACTTTAATAACTTAGATTTGGATAATTTAATAGCAGAAATTGAGGCGATGAGCGGTAGCCAACGGCGGGAGTTGGAAAATAGGCTCAGGGTACTACTCATGCACTTAGTTAAGTATAAGTATCAACCGGATAAACGTTCTCATAGTTGGTTAAATACTATTGATGAACAGCGCAACCAATTAGAACTTTTACTGGAGTATAGTCCTAGTCTGAAACCTTTTTATTCTGAAGTGTTTAATAAATGCTATCTTAAGGCTCGGCGTAGTGCTGCTACTGAAACTAAGTTGGATGTTAATTCTTTTCCATCGGAGTCACCTTTTACTGTCGATGAGACACTGAATTTTGATTGGATGCCTGAGTAGATTTGTAGGTTGGGTTAAGCGCAGCGCAACGAATGCAAAAACTTTGATAGCTGTTGGGTTTCACTTCGTTCTACCCAACCTACTTTTGGATTACTGTATGGAAGTTAGATTGTGTAGGGGCGGGTTGGTAGAGGAAATCAAATACTTACAGATATCTTGGTTAAACCCGCCCAAAAGCGGAAAATGCGCTTATCTGTAACTCTAATATCAAGTTCGGCTAATTAGTTACGATATGTGTATGGGCGGGTTTATGAATATTTTTGATCTGAAGTATGGGCGGGTTTATGAATATTCTTGATCTGAATATAAGTTGTTCTGTCAACCAGCCCCTACCCACATATTGGTTTTTCTCGTATAGTGATATACCGGAGATGATATAAATAAATCGTATTGACTTTAAATTAATATAAATTTGACTTCTATTTTTCTTAGTCTAAAGAGTAATAGGGTAAGAATAAAAAGGGTAATTAGAGTCCTGGGAGGAATGAGTAAGACACCCGAAACCCAAGGCGGTAGTTGTCACGGTGATCCTATCATATCTTTGTGCTTCAGTATCCGGTGAACCCATGAGGAAGTTTCCCACAGGTATAGATACCATTTCTAAGGTTACGCCGTTTCCTAAATCTTCAGGAAAATATTCTGCTTGGCAGCGTTGGCAGTTGTTAATATTGCCTTGTGAGTCTACTGTTACTATGTCGAATTCAAAGATTGAGAGTAGCATAAAAACACCGTTGGCAACGGATGGTTGGCTGGTTGGGTGAGATGATTTTTGTAGTTAGAAACGGATGTAGCGGATGGGTGATGAGGATGGGGATGTGCGAGCGATCACATTCACTTTATCCCAATTGTAACCAGCTAAATATATCGCCAACTGTTAATTTTAATTCTGCTACTAATTCGGGAACGGGTAATAACTCGGTTGCTTCTTGTAACAGTTGCGGTTGTTGTCCTGATGGATAAACTAAGATTGAACGCACATCAGGATCTATTAGCCAGCCTAATTTAGTTCCAAGTTGTAAGCAGTGCAAAATATTTCCTGTTACTTTTGTTTGCTTTTGATCTGGAGATAGTATTTCAATTGTCCAGTCTGGATATATTGGGAAGACGTTAGCAATATCGCCATTTTCATCAACTGGTATTCTATCCCATGCAAAAACTGTAACATCAGGAACAATGGCACGTCCGCCAAAGGTACAGTGTAATTCTGGGAAAGCGCGAGCAATTTTATGAGGTTTGGCTATACCATTAATAATGGTAACAAGTTCGTCTTGAAGAGTGCTGTGTTTTCCTTGGGGCATAGGTTTCTGGATGATTTGACCGTTAATATATTCACTAGCTGGCTTAGTTTCTGGCAGTTTAAGAAATTCTTCTATAGTAAGTTGTTTTGTAGGTGTTTGTACCATATATTGCCTGATAAGCTATTACACTATTTTAGCTGCATACTTATTCAAACAGGGGAAGCCAATTTTCATCTAAAATTTGATCTACAGTCCCCATCGGTTGTACCGGAAAAGTATTTACTGGCAGTTTGGAAAGATCAGAAAATATTTCTTTAGCATCTTGATAGCATTCCTCAAATATTTCTATAAGATAGGGTTTAAGACTAGGACTAGCTTTTAATTCTTTGTTAATTTGTTTGCGAAAGTTACGGATTTCGGATTTCCAGTGATTTTTGTTATATTCTCTTTGTGAGTCCCAGTAAGCTAACTTCAGCAAGTGTTCAAATAGTCTGGTTAGTAAATTCATAAGTGCGCGTTTTTCGCTTCTACCCATGCTTTCCAACTCCTCAATTAAGTTTGCCAAATCCACTGTGGAAAGCTGACCGGAGCGTAGTTGCTGTATAGTTTTTTCTAACCAAAGATAATAGTCCTGTTCGTACAACGTAGGAATCGAGGAAGGTATTTTTGTTTCCATACATTTTATTAACTATCTAACAATCATTTTAGCGATCGCAAATCTTCTTTAACACAAAAGGACGCAAAATAACTTCTTTGCGCCCTTGGCATTCTTCCTGTGCGTTAAAAAACTAACCTAACTGAGATAAGCGCGATCGCAATATTTCTGCCTGCTTTTCCACTTCTGCTAAATTATCCTTAGCACCTTGCACAACTTCCGGCGCAGCCCTATCGACAAAGTTAGGATTATTTAGCTTGCCAGAAAGCACTTTGATATCATTCTCGACTTTAGCTAACTTTTTCTCTAACTTCTTACGGAATGCGGCAATATCAACTACACCTGTAAGTGGTAACAATACTTGCACAGTACCAAATACACTAGCAATATTTTGTGCTGGTTCTTGATCTAATGCTGGAGTAATTGTTAATTGTTTAACCTTAGCTAAATTGCAGATATAAGATTGTCCAGCATCAATGATTTGGCGTTCATTTTCGCTCTCACTTTGCAAGATGATTTGCACTTTCGCGCCTGGTTTAACTTCTGCTTCTGCGCGGAGGTTACGAATAGTGCGAATTGTCCCCATTAACAGATCAAACTGTTGTTCCAATTCGGGATTAATTAATGTTGTATCTGCTTCTGGATATGATTGCAATGCTAAGGAGTCTTTCTCACCCGCTTGCGCGAGAGTATGCCAGATTTCTTCTGTAATATGTGGCATGAAAGGATGTAATAATTTAAGTATTCCTTCCAACACATAAGCAAGGGTTTGTTGTGCAACTAAGCTTGAGTTGGCATCGGCATCTTTTTGGATGCGAGGTTTAACTAATTCAATATACCAGTCGCAGAAGTCACCCCAGAATAATTCATAGAGTAACTTAACTGCTTCACCCATGCCATAGTTCTCGATGTAGTTGCAAGTTTGTTGCACTGCTTGATAGTAGCGCGAAAGAATCCAGCGATCGCATAATTCTAATGATGCTGCATCAGGTTTGCCTAACTGTTGAGGTGTTTTTCCCTCTAGGTTCATCATCACAAACCTAGCGGCGTTCCATAATTTATTAGTAAAGTTGCGCGATGCTTCTACAGATGGTGATTCATCTTTCTTGCGATCGTATTCTAAACGAATATCTTGACCAGCACCCAACACTTCTTTAATTAAGGTATAGCGCAACGCATCTGTACCATACTTATCAATCAGCAATAATGGATCAATACCATTACCCGCAGATTTAGACATCTTCTTGCCGTTTTCATCCAACACTAACCCGTGAATGTAAACATCTTTAAACGGCATTTGATTGGTAAAATGTCCTGCCATCATTGTCATTCTGGCAACCCAGAAGAAGATAATGTCAAATCCTGTAACTAAGGTACTTGTAGGAAAATAGGTGTTTAAATCTGCTGTTTCTTCTGGCCATCCTAATGTTGAAAATGGCCACAGTCCAGAAGAAAACCAAGTATCCAAGACATCTGGATCTTGTTCAATTTTGACATTTTCGCCAAATTTTGTTATAGCTTTCTCACGTGCTTCTTCTGCACTTTTTGCAACTACAAATGGGGTATCATCAGTTATTTCTCCATTGGTTTCGCTAACTGCATACCAAGCAGGTATTTGATGTCCCCACCATAATTGACGAGAAATACACCAATCTTTAATCTTTACTAACCAATCACGATAAACTTTTGTCCAACGTTCAGGGACAAACCGAGGCGAATTTTGATCCTCTAAGAATTGTAGCGATTTGTCTGCAAGTGGGCGAATCTTGACATACCACTGAGTTGAGAGGAGAGGTTCGACGGGAACTTTACCGCGATCGCTATACGGTACAGTATGCTTATAATCCTCAATTTTTACTAAAAATCCCTCTGCTTCTAGCTGCTTAATTACATTCTTTCTAGCAACAAAGCGGTCTTGACCTTGAAACGCTCCAGCATTTTCATTTAAACTGCCGTCTTTATTCATAATATTGATAAAAGGCAAGTTGTGACGCTGACCCATTTCAAAGTCATTTGGATCGTGTGCAGGTGTTACCTTAACGCAACCTGTACCAAATTCTTTCTCTACTAACTCATCCCCAATTATGGGAATTTCTCGCTGCATAATTGGCAGAGTTAAAGTTTTGCCAATTAAATGTTTATAACGTTCATCAGTGGGATTTACTGCTACTCCCGTATCACCTAACATTGTTTCTGGTCGAGTTGTCGCTACTTCTAGATAACCAGAACCATCAGAAAGCGGATAACGGAAATGCCATAAATGCCCGTTAACTTCCTGGTTATCAACTTCTAAGTCAGACACTGCCGACTGGGTAGCAGGACACCAGTTAACTAAATATTTACCACGATAAATTAATCCATCATCATAAAGTCGGTTAAACGCTTCCAACACAGCTTTAGATAAGCCTGCATCCATTGTGAAGCGTTCCCGTGTCCAATCCACCGAGACACCGAGGCGGCGCAGTTGGTTAACAATTGTACCTCCAGATTGTTCCTTCCACTGCCAAGCGCGTTCTAGGAATTGCTCGCGTCCTAAATCGTAACGAGTTTTCCCTTCTTCCCTTAGCTGTCTATCTAGAATTGCTTGGACAGCAATGCTGGCATGGTCAGTTCCAGGGATAAACAAGGTATTATAACCACGCATCCGGTGGTAGCGGATTAAGGTATCAATCAACGTTTGGTCAAAAGCATGACCCATGTGCAAGCTACCAGTGACGTTTGGCGGGGGAATAACGATGCAATAAGATTTACCGCCGTGTGTGGGGTCAGCTTTGAAGATGTGATTTTCTTCCCAAAACTTCTGCCATTTGGCTTCAGTAGTAGAGGGGTCGTATTGGCTAGGCAGTGTGGGAATGTTTGCAGTCATAAATCGGAGGCAATTGCTGAGTTATATTGAGATTTTGCCATAGGGAGAAGAAGGGTTAGAGAGAATGAACCGCCAAGACGCTAAGATCGCCAAGAGAGAGGAGCCAAGTGAGGAGTTAGATCGGTTAGCTTATGATGTTATTGGGGCGGCAATTGAGGTGCATAGACTTTTGGGGGCTGGTTTTTTGGAGTCGGTTTATGAGGGGGCGCTGTGTGTAGAACTTCAGCAGCGTCGCATACCTTTTGTTCGCCAAGCAGTTGTGGCTGTAACTTATAAAGGTCAAAGAGTTGGTGAAGGCAGAATAGATTTGCTAGTAGGTAATGCCTTAATTGTTGAACTCAAGGCAGTTGAAAAGCTAACCTCCATTCATTCAGCACAAGTTATCTCCTACCTAAAGATGACAAATCAAAAACTTGGACTCCTCATTAACTTCAACGTCCCCATTCTCAAAGAAGGCATCAAAAGAATTATCCTCTCTTAACCTTCCTTCCTTGGCGCTCTTTGCGTCTTGGCGGTTATACTAATTCATACTCTATAAAGGCGCGATCGCTCGTGCTGAATGCTGAGTGCTATAACTACTTTGTTATTGGCTCTCAATGCTGCATAATGGGAGAGCTTTGATGGTTGGCGTGGGGAGATAGCCAAAAAATCTTTGTCAGTTTCCCCAATGTGTTAGCCTAATGTAATTTTTAGTATTTAAGCCTTCTGATCAGCTATTATGCGAACCCATTATTGCGGTCAACTCCGAGCAGAGAATATTGGAGAGACAGTCACCTTGTGCGGATGGGTAGACCGTCGCCGCGACCACGGAGGCGTGATTTTTTTAGATATACGCGATCGCTCTGGTATTGTTCAAGTGGTCAGCGATCCCCAACGCACCCCTGATTCTTATCAACTGGCAGAAACTCTGCGAAACGAATATGTAGTTAAAATTACTGGACGGGTAACGCAGCGTCCAGAAGATTCTCTCAATCCTCGCCTACCGACGGGTGAAGTGGAAATTTATGCCGATCAGATTGAATTACTCAATCGGCTCAATAAACAGCTACCTTTCCAAGTAGCAACGTCAGAAACCGAACCTGTGCGGGAAGAGTTGCGGCTGAAATATCGGTATTTAGATCTTAGGCGCGATCGCATGAGTCAAAATCTGCAACTGCGCCACCAAGTAGTCAAAGCTATCCGCAGATTCTTAGAAGATGTTGAAAACTTCATTGAAGTTGAAACACCAATATTAACTCGTTCAACGCCAGAAGGTGCGAGAGATTACCTTGTACCAAGTCGCGTGAATCCTAGCGAATGGTTTGCTTTACCTCAGTCGCCGCAACTGTTTAAGCAACTTTTGATGGTAGCAGGATGCGATCGCTACTATCAAATTGCTCGTTGCTTCCGAGATGAAGACTTACGCGCAGACAGACAGCCAGAATTTACTCAACTCGACATGGAAATGAGTTTCATGTCCCAAGAGGAAATTCTGCAACTCAATGAAGATTTAACTTGTCACATCTTCAAAACTGTTAAAGGTATTGAACTACCTCGACCTTTTCCTCGCTTAACTTATGCCGAAGCGATGGATAAATACGGCAGCGATAAACCAGACACCCGCTTTAATTTAGAACTTGTCAACGTCTCTGATTTAGTGAAAGACTCTGGCTTCAAAGTATTTTCTGGTGCTGTAAATAGTGGAGGCGTGGTCAAAGTTCTGCCGATTCCTGGTGGTAATGATGCTATTTCAAATGTCAGAATTAAACCAGGCGGAGACTTATTTAAAGAAGCAACTGAAGCTGGTGCTAAAGGTCTAGCCTATATCCGTGTACGTGAAGACGGCGAAATTGATACCATTGGCGCAATTAAAGACAATCTGAGTGAAGAACAAAAGCAAGAACTCCTCAGACGCACAGGCGCAAAACCTGGTCACTTGCTGCTATTTGGTGCAGGTGACACAAACACAGTTAATAAAACTTTAGATCGTCTGCGTTTAGTAATTGGTCAACAGTTAGGATTAATTGATCCAAATAAACTTAACTTACTCTGGATCACAGACTTCCCAATGTTTGAGTGGAATGCAGAAGAAAAACGACTAGAAGCACTCCACCACCCCTTTACTGCACCTCACCCAGATGATTTAGCCGACTTAAAAACCGCACGCGCCCAAGCTTATGATTTAATTTTCAACGGCTATGAAATTGGCGGCGGAAGCCTGCGAATTTACCAGCGCGAAGTGCAAGAGCAAGTATTTGAAACTATTGGCTTATCTCCAGAAGAAGCACACAACAAGTTTGGGTTTTTACTTGAAGCCTTTGACTTTGGTACACCCCCACATGGTGGTATTGCCTACGGTTTAGATCGATTGGTGATGCTATTAGCTGGAGAAGAGTCAATTAGAGACGTAATTGCGTTTCCGAAGACTCAGCAAGCGCGGTGTCAGTTGACTAATGCGCCTTCTAGTGTAGATGGGAAGCAGTTGAAGGAATTGCACGTAGCTTCAACATATAAACCAAAAGCTTAATATAGGCAAAAAAAATTAATTGTCAGGGTAAGGATATTCAGTTTTCCTTACCCTTATTTGTTAAAAACTTAATCCTGACAGCTAGGAGACTTTTGCCAAGGTGCATGAGGTGTTACTTTATGTGCATAAGCTGTTAAAATCACCTCACCTTGTTTGTTAACCTCCCATCCAGTAGCTTCTATTAGTGAAGGCTGGGGATGAGGATGAGAAATTTGATGGCTAACGATACTAGATAAATTGCTAGTTTCTGATGGTGTTGCCAGATCTGTCAGGACTGTTTGCCCGTTAAGTGTTTCTTGAGGATTTGCTGGTAAACCACCTCTACCAGTTACGCTTAATTGACTCCCAACTTCACGCCCATTAGATGAGCAACTTTGGTCAATTAATCCAGTAACATTGAGGATTTCTACTGGTAAATTAGTTAAACCTTTACTGGGGTCTATACCAAAATTATTGATTTCTACTACACCATTGATTCCGAGTTGAGAACTGGCAGTAATTTTACTATCTACTCCACGAAAAACACCTTGACTATTAATCTCAATTTTGCCACCACGACCCAGAAAGGCATTAGCACTAAGTTCACTATTATTGATAGCTACTAATGTATCTGTATTGAGAGTGAGGTTGCCGCCGTTACCACTACCCCCAGCCGTAGTTGAGATTTTACCGCGATCGCGCAATTGTAAGTTTTCAGTTTCTAACTTCATATTGCCGCCTTCGCCAGATGTAGTTGTAGCAATCACATCGGCTATATTTTGCACTTGAAGGAATTGAGCATTGATTTCCAAGTTACCTGCATTACCTGAACCGCTACCGCTTAAAGCTACTTGAGCTTGATTGCTCACAATTAATTTATTAGTATTAATTGTTAAAGTACCTGCATCGCCACTACCGCTACTGCTAGTAATTAAGCTACTAGGAAAGCGCGAACCAGTATAGTAAAACCCTGCATCAATTGCTGCCTGAGTCGTAGGTGATGATCCGGTTAATTCTATACTATCTAAGGCATTTACTATCAAATTACCTCCAGTACCACTATTAGAAGTACCAGCAGCAATCATTCCTCCATTCTCAAGGGTTAACCTGCCAGTTGTAATCCTCAAATCACCAGCATCACCAGCATCGCCAACCCCATAAGTATCTGTATAGATAGTGCTAGGAAGCTTATACTCATCAGGTGTTGCTCCCATAACTTCCACAGAGTCCCTAGCATTGATGGTGATATTTCCACCTTTACCTATGCCAGAAGTACCCGCGCCAATTTCTCCGCCATCTCGCACGATTAATCTGTTTGTATTAATTGTTAATTCCCCTGCATCTCCAGCATTAATATTTTCTGATGGAGGAGTTGAGTCAGCAAATATTCCACTAACTAGATCTAGATTACCTGGATACAACTGTGAACCAATTACCTCTACAGAATCAGAGGCATTTACTGTTAATGTTCCTGCTCTACCATGAGCCTGAGTACTTGCTTCTATTTGTGCCAAATCTCGGACAATTAATTTGTTAGTTACAATTGTTAAATCACCAGCATTGCCGGTGCCATTACTGTTAGTAATTAAAATACTAGGGAAGCGCGAACCAACATAGTAAAACCCAGCATCAATTCCTAACTGGCTGGTAGCTGATGAACCTGCTAGTTCTACAATATCTGAGGCATTAACTACTAAACTGCCTCCATTACCACTATTAAAAGTACCAGTAGAAATTGTGCCGCCATCACGGACGCTCAGGCGTTTAGTTGTAATTAACAATTTACCAGCATCACCAGCGCCTGTAGAAATAGCAAACAAACTACTGGGGTAGTTAAATGGAGTAGGTAAAGCTCCTGTAACTTCTACTGAATCAGTAGCATTGATAGTTAAAGAGCCGCCCTGACCTTTGCCAAAAGTTCCAGCACCAATCTCTCCGCCATCACGCAAAATTAATCTGCTTGTATTAATTGTTAATTCTCCAGCATCTCCTATTTCTATATTTGGTGGCAAAGGAGTTGAATTAGCATATATTCCGGTAACTATAGAAGGATAATTTGCATCTAAGGCAGAGCCAACTACCTCGACGGTATCAGAGGCATTTACTGTTAAAGTACCTGCTTTACCTTTGCCATGAGTAGTTGTTTCTACTGCGGCTAAGTTTGTAAGAATTAATTTGTTAGTTGTAATTAGTAAATTTCCCGCATTCCCACTGCCTAAAGTGCCAGCAAAGATTAAAGATTTACTGGCATCTACCAACTCATTGGCATTAATTGTTAAAGAACCTCCTTGACCAGAGCCAAAGGTAGATGCTACTGTTGCTGCCCCATTTCGGAGAATCAATTTAGGAGTATCAATTTCTATATTTCCGCCTACGCCAGTACCAAAACTTAAGGCAAATAAACCATTTTGAATGTCAGCAGGGTTAAAGGTTTTTGTTTGAATTTTTTCTAGAGTACCAAATCCACCAAAACCTGTTAATTCTATTGCTTGCGAAGCAGTGACATTAAGATTCCCTCCACGACCAGAGCCAAAAGTTGAAGCTGATATTGCTGCACCATTTTGTAAACGTAACTCTGATGCTTGAATATTGATTTTGCCACCATCTTGACTATCAAATGTATCAGCAATAATTTTTGAATTATTGCTGATGCTGATGTAATGCCCTTGTAACTCAATGTTGCCGCCTCTAGTGTTTAGCAATGAGGTTGAATTACTAGAATTTTCCTGTCTACCACTAGCATCAATTAAAGAATTATTTCTGAGTGATATATCAGCTAGTAGCGTTGCTGGCGAGGAATTTATTTGTAAATCATGACCATCTAAATTTAAACCTATAGTCCCTGGAATCGCTAATCCTGCTAATTCGATCCGACCCCCTGGTGCTTTTAACTTACCACCATCCAAAAAGATATTCCCCCCAAGCAACAATAAGCTCCGACCATCAGGTACTTGAAGTGTTGATTGATTAATAATCGAGTTATTGGCAATTTGGTTAAACAAAAGTGCTGAGGGGTTAACTGTTAATAATCCTGGAATATTTTCAGGGGATGCACTGAAAAAACCTTGATTCCCAAATTGAATAGAGTTGGCAGTTGTTGCCAGAAAAGAACCCTGAACATCCAAACGAGCATTTTTCCCGAACAAAATGCCATTAGGATTGATTAAAAATAAATTCGCTGCACCATTAATACCAAGCGTTCCTAAAATATTAGAGGGATTATTGCCTGTAATTCGAGTGAAAATATTTTTGATATTTATAGGATTATTAAAATACACTCCTTTGTCGTTAGCAACATTGAATTCTAAAAAACTGTGGAACAGGTTTGTACCCCGAATAGCGCCACCATTAATTTGGTGTGTTGAAAGATTATTAACAGTAATTTTAGGTGTAACAATAGAATGTTCATTTCCCAGGGTAGAATCTATGACAATTTGTGCTTGGGCAATATCCTGCCACTGACCAGCTATATTAAAGATTACTAAATTACCAGCTATCCCTAACTTCCAACACCAAGTACTGTAATTTTGAATGTTAGTCATCGGATTTATTTGCCTAAAAGAGTTTTAAAAAGCTTATAAAATTGTAAAAATGATTTTATTTGTCTAATTTATCGGAATTTTGCAGATAAATCTGAGGAAAACACCAAAAATATCCTTTGATGATTAAGAACACATTCCCTAAGTAACATGACTAAGCATCTTCAAAGTATTTTTCTAGCTAGTGTACTTGTTTTATCTCCTGTTTGCCCGATTCCCATCACTATCGCTCAAACTATAGAAGAATCTAGCAGTAGCCCCCCTGGTAAAGTTCTAACCAAAGATGAATTGTATTTTGGTTTATCTATACCTGGAGGTGGTCTAATTTCTGACGCTGAGTGGCAAAAATTTTTGGATGATGTGATTACGTCTAGGTTTAAAGATGGGTTAACTGTGGTGGATGCTTACGGGCAGTATCTTGAGCATTCTGGAAAGTTAGCTAAAGAAAAAAGCAAGATCGTTATTTTGACTTACGAAAGTAGTGCCGAAAAAAATCGCGAAATTGAGGAAATTATTTGTTTATATAAGCAAATGTTTAGGCAAGAATCTGTTGGTCGGATTACCAGCACAGTAAAAGCTTCTTTTTAAGATATTAAATGTTGATTAAAAATGGCAAATCAAGGGTGATGTTGATGAATTTGTGAAACTTGCCAGAGGATTTTTTTTTCCTCAAGCTATTTTCCGATGATGCGATCGCGAAGCGTCCCCGTTGGCGGAGCCACCCCGTACTGCTAGCGCAGAGAAATCGCGAAGCGACTCCGAAGGAGTAAGGGGTTAGGGGAATCGCAAACAATCATGCTTAAAAAATCGGTGAATTATTTGATATAATCGAACATTTACCTGGTTTTATCCGTAACAATAAGTAAAAATACAGCATAGCTTCGTAAGCTGCATACATTTAAACATCTTATGACTCAACCATTAGTATCTAGTACACAGTCAGGGCAATCCTCGCAGATTTCTGATCGAGTAGCTACCACACAACCATCCCCAGACTCTAACGTTCATTCTCTAGCAGCACTGTGGGCGCGTAAATATTACACCGCCGTTACTAGCCCTGAACAAACAGATCAACTCAAAAAAGTTGACACGCTAAAGGAAGTTACTTCTAAAGAAGGACGCGATCGCACAGCGAAAAAACTAATACAAAACCTTAATCTCGCCAGTGCCAAAGCTTGGTCATTTACAGAAAATCTTCTTTCAGAGGAAATTCGCCGTCACGGTATCAATCCTGAATTAATTAATCCCCTAGAAATTGCCGCAGATACTCGCTATTTATTTGAAAAAGCACTGAACGCCTACGCTTTACGCGCCACTCCGCGACAACTTTCAGTAGTTGTGGGCAAAGATTTTGGTAAAGTGCGACAAAAATACACTGCCGTTGATCCTCGTGCAATTGGATTTGTCGGTGTACAGTTCCATCAAACAGGTCAAATGCTGCTTGAGTGGCTATCAACGACAGAGCAAGGCTTATGGATGCCTTACTTAAAAGTAATGGATGATTATATGTATATGCCGCTCAGAAAAGCTTACGAAGTTGCTGCTCAATATGACTATGATTCTCCAGTACTAGCAGCAGTTCAGCATTTGCTACCCATCACTACAAAAACTGCTTATAGGGTGTGTGATAAAGTCAGTCGTTTGCACCCTAACCATCAAACATACAGTGGTTCGCTCGCAAGTATATCTGTTAAAACTTCTAGTATCCGTGATGTAGAGATGTTTCAGGTTTATTTGTGTCTATGTGTTTTAGAAAACAGTATGAATTCGGTGCAGCAAGAGTTATTCCCTTTATGCGTGATGTTATATCCACGCCTGAAAGTAACCTGGAAAATGGTGCAAGATATGCTCAGTACTTTGGGATGGGAAATGCACCATCAATTGAATAGTGAAGATATGGCAATTTTTCTACCTTACCTAACTACGTTGACTGAAATGTTTTCTATTGATTTATTTCAAGAAGTTTAATTTAGCAATTAGCAATGACCTTCAAAAAGCATAATTTATGGCTGTGTGGAGTATAAAGCACAGCTTATTATGGTGTGCAATTTCCTCGACAATCAACACCGATTGCTCCAATTAAACTATTAGGCTGATATTGCTGGGTTTCGTGATACTCTCCCGAAGCTGAAGAATAAATTCCTACAAACTGTTGATTATTATTTGTATTAGGTCGGAAAAAGATATTTTCTGCTGGTTGGTTGGCAAACTTGATGTATTCTCTTGATTCAACGGCGGTGTTATAAAACAAAGTAGCATCTCCATAAATTGCCTCTGCTTGTTTGATGGGTGTATCTACTCCAACTTTTTGCGCTGTCTGATAATCAGGATTATCAGTAAATATAGATTCAATTAGTTGAGAATTCTTGAAAGTAGTTCCCGCAGGATAGAGAATGTAATATTGTACTTTACCTGAAGAGATAACTGCGATCGCATCCCAGTCAACCATAAAAGGTGACTTAATTTGAAATTCAGCACTCGCACCCAATTCTTTTTTTAATTGTCCATAAGTCATCCCCAACTTAGCTGCACCGATTCCCGTTGCTGAAATTATTTTGTTTTGAGATATAACAGTAGCATTAGGATTTGTACGAGTTGGGTTAGCATTTACTGAGGATATTACCGATTTTGCTGTTTCTGTTTTAGAGATGGAAGTAAGGCTAGAACTTGCGGAAGGTTGAATTCTTTGAGATGTTCTAGAATTGGAAGCAGGGGTAGGTGTTGTTATCGAAGAATTTTGCTCACTACATCCAATCAACGAGAGCATTAAAATTAAATAACCGGAAAGCAAAGATTGACAATTCATTACTAGAACCTAATGAACGGAATTTCACTTAGATAGAGTTCCCTATTAAAAATTTTTTCAGGAATAAATTGCCAGAGCATTGGGGAAGTTAATACAAAAACTTTTCTCAGAGGTCTGATCAAATTAGCTCTACCTAATTATTATCTACTTCACTCCCTGTCTGCTATAATCCGCAACCTTTCATATATAAATTATTTTACGTAAGTATTTATTACGCCCGAATTAAGATTAAATTAAGTAACAAGACTTAAATCCTATCTTTACACCTAATTTAGAAACTTACTTGATACGTCATTTAGTTGTTGATCATCAACCTTTTTCTATACCAAAAGCCAAGAATACTTGTGTTAAGGCTAAATTATTAGCCCAAAGTTACTCAACTTTAAGAGCTAGTTAAATTATGCAATTAATGAAAAGATTTTATGTAATATTTTCTATACATATCAATTTAGTTTAGACACAGCTAAACTTTGGCTAAATACCAAATCATCTTGGATATCAATAGTTAGTAACTCTGGGTTACAGGGTTTGATAGCAACTTTTATTCCCTGCGATTGCTCACTTTTAATATCTTCAATATAGCCTGGACAATAATTTTGAGCTTCTTGCTCATTCTCAAAAGGCCCAAAATAATAAATACATTGGGGCTGTTCCGTAGTAATTTTTATCCACCACGGCTTATTTCTGAAATTTAACAAGGTTGGAATAATATTTCTAATCAAATCTAATAGCTTCATAAAAAATTAAAAAGGTTTAATAAACAATATTAATTATATTAAACTTTATAAATCTAAATTTATATTGCCTCTATCTAACGGTGTAAACTAATATCAAAAACAAGTTTACATTTAAGGTGTAAGATAAAAAATTAGAGTAAATTTTAATACTTGTTAGCTGAAATCAGGAATTTCCAAAGCTAATTGGTAGATCTCACGGCGGGAGAGGGAAGTTGCTTTAGCTAACTGACGGCTAGCTTGCGATCGCGATAATCCCTCCTTCAGCAACCGTTGTAACTCGGCTTTTAGTGCTGTTTCAGATAGCGCGGGAGCTATAAACTGTGTACCAGCAACTAATATAGTAAATTCTCCTTGAGGTTCACGTTGAGCGTAGTGAGCGATCGCTTCTGTAATAGTTCCTCGCCAAAACTCCTCATGCAACTTGGTTAACTCTCTTGCTAACACAATCTGTCGCGCTTCTCCCATTGCCTCAGCTAAGTCTTGCAGAGTTTGGCGCACTCGGTGTGGAGCTTCATATAAAATGATCGTGCGGTTTTCACTAACAAGAGATTCTAAGCGATCGCGCCGTTCTTGTCCTTTAGGCGGTAAAAATCCTTCAAATACAAATCGATCTGTAGGTAGTCCCGCAGCGCTGAGCGCCGTAATTACCGCAGTAGCACCAGGAAGTGGTACAACTGACACCCCAGCCTCAATACAAGCTTTAACTAAATAATATCCTGGGTCAGAAATTCCTGGCATTCCGGCATCTGTAACCAGCGCGATCGCTAATCCTTGCTTCATTTTTTCCACTAGCTCAGGAATACGCTGCTGTTGATTATGTTCGTGATAGCTAATTTGGGGAGTTGTAACTTGAAAATGATGCAATAATTTTCCTGTATGGCGCGTATCTTCCGCAGCAATTAAATCCACTGTTTGCAAGATCCGCACTGCCCGAAAAGTCATATCTTCTAAATTACCAATTGGTGTCCCTACCACATACAGTAAACCTCTTTTGATTGATTGCTGTTGTAGTTTATCTGCGTTCATCTGCGTCCATCTTTCTTTATCTGCGTTCTAAAAAATCAAAATTTATAACTTTATGGCAAAAAAGGGGTTATTTGTCGGTTTAGTCACTTTAGACTTCGTATATTTAGCCAAAGATGCTCCTAGTAATAACGAAAAGGTAGTCGCGCTGGACTATACAGTAACAGCAGGGGGGCCTGCAACAAATGCCGCAGTAGCATTCAGTCACCTGGGAAATCAAGCAACTTTGTTAGGGGTGGTGGGAAATCATCCAATTACACACCTAATCAAGGCAGATTTAGGAAATTATCAGATCGCGATTGCCGATCTCGATCCTAACCAATCAGAGCCACCGCCAGTGTCTTCGATCATAATTACTAAAGATACAGGCGATCGTGCGGTGATATCTCTAAATGCTACAAAAGCCCAAATCCCGATTGAACGCATTCCTGCTGATATTTTGCAGGGAGTTGATATAGTCTTAGTTGATGGACACCAGATGGCAATCGGTTGTGCGATCGCCCAAATTGCCCAAACCCAAAATATTCCAGTAGTGCTTGATGGCGGAAGTTGGAAGCCTGGGATAGAAAAACTTTTGCCTTTCGTTGACTATGCTATTTGTTCATCCAACTTTCATCCCCCCAATTGCCACCTACCAGAAGACGTAATTGCCTATCTCTCTGCTGTCGGCATTACTCAGATTGCTATTACCCAGGGAGAAAAACCTATTCAATATTTCACAACAGGCAAATCTGGCTACTTAGAAGTTCCTAAAATTTCAGTAGTAGATACATTAGGTGCTGGCGACATTTTTCACGGTGCCTTTTGTCACTATATCTTAGAACAAAATTTGAGCGACGCTAGTCGCGCAGCAGCAAATATCGCTGCTCACTCCTGCCAATTTTTTGGCACTCGTAGATGGATGAATAGCTAAATCAATTATTAAGTATCAATCACCTATAACATAAGTAGGTGGGCATAAATAAACTTATAGTGTAATTCCTACGTCACCATTCACCAGCATCCAGTAAAGAGCGATCGCTCTTTAACGTTTTTAAATTTTGACCCCCATACTTATCACCGAAATCAATCAATTTACCTGTACAAATTTTTCGCCTTCACTACCTAATTGTTTCTGAGGTTGATACTCTGGCACAATATTCTTTAATTCTGAAAGCATACTGCCATAATTATGGCATTGAGCATGAAATAATAGTGCATCTAAGCGCGGTTTTAAAACTTCCCACTTAGTCACTGGTTCATTGGCAGAGAAAATTTTAGGATGCTTTGTTGGTTGAGCATTCGCAGTATCAATCAACAATTCCTCATATATTTTTTCTCCTGGTCTTAAACCACTAAATTCAATCTCAATATCCTTACCAACCTCTAAACCACTTAACCGAATCATTTGCAGAGCAAGATCATAAATCCGTACTGCTTCACCCATATCTAATAAGAAAACTTCACCACCTTTGGCCATTGCTCCTGCTTGGATAACCAAAGACGCAGCTTCAGGAATTGACATAAAATAACGAGTCATATGAGGATGAGTGACTGTTATTGCCTGACCTTCAGCAATCTGTTGTCGAAACCGAGGCACAACAGAACCACTACTGCCTAAAACATTGCCAAATCGCACCATTGTGAAGCAAGTCGTAGTGTTTCCTTGTTGAGCCATAGCCTGCAAAATTAGTTCTGCTACCCGTTTCGTGGCTCCCATAACATTAGTAGGGCGAACTGCCTTATCTGTAGAAATTAACACAAACTTGTTCACACCAGATTCACTGGCGCAACGAGCTACAGTTAAAGTTCCTAAAACATTATTCAAAATTCCTGGCGATGGATTTGCTTCTACCAAAGGTACGTGTTTATAAGCTGCTGCATGATAAACCGTATTTACACGATGTTTTTTTAAAGTGCCTGTTAAATAATCTGAATCGTTGATAGAACCTAAGCAAGCTACTCGTTTGAGCATGGGATAAGTTTCAGATAATTCCATTTCAATGCTGTACAACGCAAACTCATTTAGCTCGAACAATACCAAGCAGTTAGGTTTCTGTTTAGCAATCTGACGGCATAGCTCAGAGCCGATAGAGCCACCAGCACCTGTTACTAGCACGGTTTTACCAGTAACATCCATTTGCAGTAATTCTTGATTAGGTGCAACTTGCTCTCTACCTAAAAGATCTGCAATATCAACATTGCGAATTTTACTAATAGATACATTGCCTGACAAAATTTCAGTAATACTTGGTACGGTTTTCACCTGCACACGTAAAGATTGCAAGGAATTTAATATTTGTTGTTTTTTGCGACCATCTATAGATGGCATTGCCAATAAAATTGTGGAACAGTCTTTATGTTCTACCAATTTGGGTAATAATGCTGGAGAGTAAACTGTCAATCCTTGAACTATATGGTGATGTAGATTTCGGTTGTCATCTACAAAAGCTATTAACCGATAGTTATGGTTTTGAGCCAATGATTGAGCTAGTTGAGAACCAGTTGCACCTGCACCATAAATAATGATTCTTTCCTGAGATTTACCTGAATTCGCTAAAGAATTAAGATTATAAACTATTGAGCGCATCCATAGTCTAACCCCAACTACTAATAGCAAAGTTAACAACGCATCGTTGAGTAGGACTGAGCGTGGCAGTTGTTTAGATTGAATAAAATAAGCTAACACTACTAACGCGCTAGAGCTAAGTAGTACTGCTTTAATAGCCATCAATATAAACTCTGTACCTGTGTAGCGTAGAACTCTGCGGTAGATACCCATCCCGATAAAAACACTGATTTTAATTAAAATCAGTAAACTAATTAACCACCAGGAACCCCAAATTATGCTCTGTACTGATCCAAATCCCAAACGAAATCCAAAAGCACTGTATATAGATCCTACAAATAAGATTAAATCTATTAAAATTAGTACCAACCGTTTATGTTTTCTAGATAGTGCAACAGGTACAGTTTGCAACTTTATAGCTAAGTCATTTACTAAGTTATAAGTCATGATGTTAACCATATCTAAATTACTTGCAGGTCTCCTAAGATTTTAAATGAGAGCGAATAATTTGCCAATCTAACTAACAAAATGGCAAAAATTCTAACTTGTGTATTCTGTACCTAATTAAATCCGGTGGATACATGAAGCTTTTTTCCTGTGTTTACCAATTCAACATTCATCTAAAGGACGGTTTGTCCGGAAATGGCTGAAATTGACCTTGACAATTTTACGTGAAAATACGGAAAAATGGGTTTTTAGAGCAAGGCTATCAAAAAAAATCGTAAATATACGTATAATAACAAACTTTTTTGAGTATTTCTGCGGATCTAAGTTTGCTGGGAAGAAATTCATGGATTTGTTTGTTGGTTTTTAAACCAAGATATTATTGATTTTTTTAGCTAACTTTTTATTTTATTAAATTCAATCTTGTTTTTTTGTTCAAGATATAAGTAAATTTACTTATGTAATCGAAGTTGATAATAAAATTTAATTCATATTTAAATAAAAGTAACTTAACTATGGCAGTTTTATTGCTGGATTTGGATAAACTAGCAGCTATTTTTGGGAATAAAATTGAGTACTGAATTAAGGAAATTAACAGTAGAATGAAAAAGTTATTTTGTATAGCTAAGAAAATATGAAGTGGTTGAATTCGTAGTAAGCAATCTACAGCTAGACGTAAATGATGTTGAATTTGTTCCCTAATGAGGTGAAATTGATAATCTTTAATATATAGCGATCAGCACTCAGCTATCTGCACCGTCAGCTTTTTTAAAAGCCAATGTTTACAAGGTTTTTGGAATATATTTTGTCCTAACTGCCTTGACGGTTGCTATAGAAACAACTCAACACAAAATTCCTCAACAACATCTTTGGATTGCTGGGTGTCAGCTTTGAAATACGTGGTTTAATTGATTAAATCGGCGTAAAATCTCACAGGTTAGTTTTTCCTGTTGTAAGCCTGTCTGGTAGAGGGAATAAAGCCTATTGCCTTACTGTGGAGTTAAAAATAGGTTGTCGTTGCTACAGGGGTGGCATCAACTCAGTTGTCACAAGTTGAGGAAGCAGAGTGTGGGCGAATTAAAATACTTAAGTGAACAAAGGTACGAGGGCTTAGATGAGATTAGTGCGATCGCTCGATCTATTGCTTGGGGTGCATCAGATATTCTCCGGTCTTTCTATCGCGGTGAACCAAGCACAGGTAAGCTAGATATCCAAGAAAAGACAGGTGGGCCTGTCACTGCGGCAGATCTCGCAGTTAATAGTTACATTGTAGAAAAGTTACAAGCGTCTTTAGGTGTCGAAGACTTTGGTTATTTAACGGAAGAAACATATCAATCTCAGACATCGCTACCTATAGATAACTCTTGGGTATGGATAATTGACCCCCTTGATGGCACAAGAGATTTTATCGACAAAACTGGTGAATATGCTATTCATATTGCATTAGTACATCAAGGTAGACCAGTTTTAGCAGTAGTTGCATGGCCGGAAGCGGAAAAATTGTTTTATGCCATCAAAGATGGTGGCACATTTGAAGAAACTCGCGACGGTTCTACAAATCAAGTGCAAGTATCCGATCGCAATTCTCTTGCAGATTTAACTTTAGTTGTTAGCCGCACCCATCGAGATCAACGCTTCAACCAATTATTACAACAACTACCTTGCCAAAATCAACGCGCTGTTGGCAGTGTCGGCTGTAAAGTTGCCACAATTGTAGAGCAAAAAGCAGATATCTATATTTCAATTTCTGGTAAGTCTGCACCTAAAGACTGGGATATGGCAGCACCAGAATTAATTTTGACCGAAGCTGGTGGTAAATTTACCCATGTAGATGGTCAGCCATTAAAGTATAACCAAGGCGATGTTAATCAATGGGGTTGCTTGATTGCCAGCAACGGTCATTGTCATGAGGATTTGTGCGAGCGCATCCAACAGATTTTAGCCCAAATAGATCAAAATGCTTAGTTGAGTTAAGCATTCAGTTATCAGGCATTTGTTGTTATGTAAAATAAAAATCACTAATCAGTAATTAGTGATTACTGAAAACAGCTAACTGATAACTGATTAGCTGACAATTTATCTGGGTAATAGATGCCGTCTTGGCCCCACACCTGGATTTATTACAGCCGCCATCTCTTCGGGAGATAGTTTGCTGATCGCCGCTTCTAGTTCTTCAACTGTGAAATTATAGCCACGCTGTGAAGCCATTTCAACAAAGGTGCTTGGATCTGTAATAGCTTTGAAGTTTTGTTGTAATGCTTGATCTTGTTGTACAGCTTTAAAAAATCGGGCTGCGGAATCCTGTACCATAATGTTAAATTCTCCTTTAAATATGCAATTTTGAGCAATAAACTTGGGTTGCAAAAATATGTGCTGCAAACCCTTCCCCAGCTAGCTTGATCTCGCCCTGAAATTCGAGATCAAATCTACTATGTACTTTTGAGGATAAGTCTTATCAGCAAAGAAGTTATGAACTCTTGACAAAAGTTTAGAATTAAGTTAAATGAGGTGGCTGAATAACTCAAGCTTGACGGTAACTAATGACTGCATAAAAAGGATCGCCGCCAGTAGCGCCTAGCCACTGAAGAAAATTAGGTGTGTCGGACTTGCGGGCAATCACCTCTGGTGTGCTGAATCCTGGTACTGATTGGAAGTAACTTTTGACAAGTTCGACACGACTAGCTTCTGATCCCTCGCGCCACGATTGAATAGCTTTTTGATAAAACATCCGGTTGGAAAAGCTGAAAATTGCTACACCACCAGGTTTGAGAATCCGATGAATTTCTGAAAACACTGCTTCTGGGTATTGCAAGTATTGTACTGAAACAGTGTTGACAACGGCATCAAAATTTTGATCGGGTAGAGGTAATTTAGGGTTTTCGTTGAGATTTTGCACAAAGTAATGATTTAGCTGAGGATTACGCGCTAATTCTTCAGCATTTAAACCATGCCCTTCAACGTGGGCAAATTTTATTTCTTCTGGTAGGTGGGAAACCCAGCTACTCATCATATCGAAAATATGGGTGTTAGGCTTGAGGCGATCGCGATAGAGATCTGTCAACTGTTGTATAAAACCCTCGTCTACGTGAGTTACAAAGCGTGGCGAGGAGTAAAACAGTGAATCGTCGCTGTCATCTAACTTGGTGCGTTGATCTGGTTGTAAAGGCATATTTAAAATAAAAATTTACAAATTACTAATTTATGTTTCTATTTTGTAACAAAAATCATGTTAACTATCATTTTAGTGCAACTCGCTGTTGTTAGTTAGTAATTGGAGATAGAAAATGCAGTCTGCAACCGTTGATCAAGTAGCCCTACCGCCACTAATTCCCCGCGAAATTCTCTTTGGTAACCCAGAAAGAGCAAATCCGCAGTTATCACCGGATGGTAAGTATTTAGCCTATATCGCACCGGATGAAAATAATGTTTTGCAAGTATGGCTACGCACCGTTGGACAAGAAGATGACCGCAAGCTGACAGCAGATCAAAAGCGTGGCATCCGAATGTATTTTTGGACGTATGAAGGGGAACAACTAATTTACTTACAAGATGCAGACGGGGATGAAAATTTTCATCTGTACTCAGTCAATATTCAGTCTAATATTGTCCGTGACCTCACACCATTTCAAGGGGTGAAGGCGCAGCCAGTGGATCTCGACCCCAGCTTTCCAGATCAAGTTTTAGTGGGGATGAACTTAAAAAATCCTCAAATTTTTGATGTTTACCGAATCAACCTGAAAAATGGTGCAGTTGAGTTTGATACAGAAAACCCAGGCAATATAGTTGCTTGGACTGCTGATGCAGAGTTTAAAATTAGGGCAGCGATCGCAGCTACTCCTGACGGTGGTTCTGATCTGTTATATAGAAAAACAACCGATCAAGAATGGGAAACTTTCTTACACTGGGGCGCTGACGATCAAGGATATGCAGTCAGCTTTTCAGAAGATGGCAAAACTCTTTATATAGCTGGCAGTCATAACGTTAATGCCCAACGTTTAATTGCACTCGATCTCGCTACCAGTCAAGAAACTGTAATTGCAGAAGATCCCCAGTATGACGTTGGTAGCATTTTGATGCACCCAATTAAACGAGTAATTCAGGCGGTTTCTTTTTATAAAGACAAACAGCAGTGGGAAATACTAGACCAAAGTATTGCGGCTGATTTTGAAGCTATTGCTAAGGTGCGTCCGGGTGAGTTTGGCATCAACAGCCGTGACTTAGCGGATCAAAATTGGCTAGTAGCTTACTTAAGTGATCATGACCCCGTTTACTACTACGCCTACAACCGAGAAACTCAAACCAGTACTTTGCTATTTAGCAACCAACCCAAGCTAGAAAAGCTAGCACTGGCAAATATGCAACCAATTTCCTACCCAGCGCGAGACGGGTTAACAATTTATGGGTATTTGACAACACCAGCTGGTATTCCTAGTAAAAACTTACCTACAGTTCTACTTGTTCATGGAGGCCCCTGGGCGCGGGATACTTGGGGGTATAGTCCAATTGTGCAATGGCTAGCAAATCGTGGCTATGCTGTGCTGCAAGTTAATTTTCGTGGTTCTACTGGTTATGGGAAAGATTTTCTCAATGCTGGTAATCGCGAGTGGGCTGGCAATATGCACAATGATTTAATTGATGCTGTCAATTGGTTGGTAGAACAAGGAATTTCTGATCCACAAAAGATTGCGATTATGGGCGGTTCTTATGGTGGTTATGCCACGCTGGTAGGGTTAACTTTCACTCCAGATGTGTTTGCGGCTGGGGTAGATATTGTTGGGCCAAGTAATTTAATCACTTTGATGCAAAGTATTCCGCCTTATTGGGAACCATTGAAAGCCAACTTTTACCATCGGGTAGGAAATTTGGAAACGGAAGAAGAATTCTTGAAGTCGCGATCGCCTTTATTTTATAGCGATCAAATCAAAAAACCTTTGTTGATTGGACAAGGAGCTAATGATCCACGAGTGAAGCAGGCGGAAAGTGAGCAAATTGTCGATGCAATGCACAAAGCTGGTAAGCCAGTGGAATATGTAGTTTATACCGACGAAGGACACGGCTTTGCTCGTCCAGAAAATCGGCTACATTTTTATGCGATCGCTGAAGAGTTTCTAGCCAAGTATTTAGGTGGTCGATTTGAACCTGTAGGAGATCTTCATGGGCATTCTGGCGTAATTAAATAACACAGGATTAACATCCCACCCTGCTTAGGTGGAGGGTGGGGATTTCAACGATTACTCTTTGGGCTTACTGGTTCGTCGAGCAACCTTACATAAATAGCTTATGCACCTTCGCGCAACTTATCCAACACACCCCGATCTTCTAAAGTGGAAGTATCACCAGAAAGCTCTTGCCCCGAAGCAACATTTCGCAACAACCGTCGCATAATTTTACCTGAACGAGTTTTCGGTAAAGCATCAGTAAAACGGATCTCACCAGGACGCGCGATCGCACCTATCTCTTTAACTACGTGCTGCTTGAGTTCCTTACTCAATTCCTCACTAGCGTTATAGCTACCTTCTAAGGTGACAAACGCAACAATATCTTCCCCTTTGAGTTCATCCGGTTTTCCAACAACCGCCGCTTCTGCAACTGCTGGATGGGAAACCAACGCGGATTCAACTTCCATCGTTCCCAAACGGTGTCCTGCAACGTTGATCACATCATCCACGCGCCCCATTACCCAGAAATAACCATCTTCATCTTTGCGTGCGCCATCCCCCGCAAAGTAGATATATTTGCCATCTTTGGGGGGAATATGCTCCCAATAAGTCCGACGGAAGCGATCGCGATCGCCGTAAAGTGTCCGCATCATTCCAGGCCAAGGGTATTTTACGGCTAAATAACCGCCTTCGTTAGCTGGTACTGAGTTACCTTCTAAATCGACAATATCAGCTAAAATTCCAGGGAAAGCTAGAGTCGCAGAACCAGGTTTAGTAGGAATTGCACCTGGTAACGCCGTAATCATAATTCCGCCTGTTTCTGTTTGCCACCAAGTATCCACAATTGGACAACGTTCACCACCAATTACGCGGTGATACCACATCCACGCTTCGGGATTAATTGGTTCGCCGACAGTTCCCAATAATCGCAGAGAAGATAAGTTTCTAGAGTTGGGTAATTCTTCACCCATTTTGATAAACGCCCGAATTGCAGTGGGGGCAGTATAAAGAATAGTTACACTATGCTTTTCAATTACATCCCAGAAACAACCGGGATTTGAAGCGCGGGGCGCACCTTCATACATTAATGTTGTCGCACCGTTGGATAATGGGCCATAGACAACATAGCTATGTCCGGTAATCCAACCTACGTCAGCCGTACACCAGTAAACATCGTTTTCCTGAAGGTCAAAGATCCACTTGGTAGTTATATGGGTGTAGAGGTTGTAACCGCCAGTGGTGTGAACAACACCTTTAGGTTTCCCAGTACTACCAGATGTATATAGAACAAACAGCAGATCCTCGCTATCCATTGGTTCTGCGGGACAATCTGTTGATACACCTTGATTGATTTCATGCCACCAGTAATCGCGCCCTGGTTGCATATCAACATTTTCTCCAGCGCGACGCACTACTACAACGCTTTCTACGCTGGGTGCGCTACCATCAGCTAAAGCTTTATCTACTTGCGCTTTTAAAGGTACGATCGCATCTTTGCGCCAACCACCATCAGCAGTAATTACCACTCTCGCTTGTCCATCCACTAAGCGATCGCGCAATGATTCCGCACTAAAACCGCCAAATACGACGGTATGCGCTGCCCCAATTCTGGTACAAGCTAACATCGCGATCGCTGCTTCGGGGATCATCGGCATATAAATACCAATGCGATCGCCTTTTTCTACTCCTAGTTTTTTCAAAACATTGGCAAACTGGCACACTTCCTGATGTAATTGGGCATAAGTTAAAGTGCGGGTGTCTCCTGGTTCCCCCTCCCAAATTAACGCCGCTTTATCCTTACGCGAAGTTGTTAGGTGTCTGTCTAAGCAGTTGTAGGATAGATTAATTTTTCCGCCTACAAACCATTTAGCAAAAGGTGCTTGCCAATCTAGTACTTTGTCCCATTTTTGGAACCAATGCAACTCTTGATCGGCTAACTCTGCCCAAAACTTTTCAGGGTCGGATTTAGCGCGATCATATAGTTGCTGATATTCCTCCAAACTCTTGATATGTGCGTTTTGGGAGAATTCCGCAGGGGGGTTAAATAAACGTTTTTCTTGCAAAATTGATTCAATAGTCGATTCAGACATGATAGTTACTGTAATTGCTGCACTTTCCCTAAACTATTTTGAACCCAGATCAGCTATAAATAACCTTGATTTTTATAAACAGGGTGCGATAATCATTACTCCTCTTGTTGTCGCTTGGCAAAATGACAAGTCAAGAAGAGTGCGATACTCCTGCGGAGTCGCTACGCGAACTGACAAGTCAGCGCTTGCGCTATCGCAACTATTAAATTTTGGTGAATCTTCTCAAAACCCTTCAAAACTTAGGATACAACTGAATTTATCCTAAATTGCTTTTATTTATGTCTCCAGATATCAATACTGCATCTACAATCGCTTCACCGATTCTGGAAATACGCACCATCAGCAATAATGAAGGTCTAGCAGCATTCAACGCCCTATTCAAAAATAACCAACAAGCAGCAGATACCGCCGCCGGACAACTCAAAACTCATTGGAATAAATGGGCAACTGCCTTTGATGCCCAATGGTTTCAACCTACGGAGATTAACGTCCAAATTCTCATTGGTAAAAAACTAGCGCAAGAAATTGAAAACGCCAAAATCAAAGTAGCAGTTGTCATCAAAAAAGCAGTAGATGGGCAACAAGTTGACTCACCTGTCACTCCTCCACAAAAACCCGTCAGTAATGAAGATGCAGTTGCCGCTTTTTACTCTATCTTTAAAAGTCAACAAATAGCTGATCAAGAAGTTGCTAAATTAGTTACTAACTGGAGTAAATGGGCATCAGCATTTGGTGGACAATGGTTAGCACCAGCACCAGAGAACGCCAAAATAGTTGCTGGCAGAATTATTGCCCAAGCGATCGCCGATAAAAAAACTCAAATAACTAACGCCATACAGCAAGCAATTGCAGGTAAACAAATTAACTCTTTTTCTGATACACCAACGAATGACAATACTAAACCAACTAATGACAGTAATAGCCTAGAAAAATTAGAGCTAGCAAAAGATAGAACACGAGTTTATAAACTATTTATGAAAAATGCCCTCAATCTGGGGGCAGCTAATGGCAAATTAGTTTTTTTATATCAAGGTGTTCAAAAATCACCCTACAAGCAACATATCAAACAATACCCAGAACGCCTTAAAGAAAAACCTGATGGCGCAAATGTGATTTCCTCTGGTGAAAAAATTGTACTTAAAGGTTCTAACAAAACAGTTACATTTGCTCCATATCCTAAAATTGGTCAACTACCGTCAATTGATAAAAGTTTAGATTTTCTCCATTCAGATATCAAAGAAGCCTGCATTTGCATCGGCAGTTTTGTAGACGGGCAAATTAAAGTCCACTGGTTAGGCAGGAATGCTCTTAACAAAGGTCAATTTTGGAGCGCCACTAAATTTTTACCAATTCTTAATATTATTTCCAAAATTAATAGCAAATTTCCTGATTCTGACATTGATAATTGCCTCATTAAAGACCAAGACAAACGCAAGAAAAGTTATCCTGTCTATGATTTAGCAGTAAATGTAGTGAGTTATGGAGATGCAGTAGCTACTTCAAATTCTCTAGCTGCAATGTTCAAAAGATTTGAAACTCGCCCAGGGTTAGAACTTTGGGTACAAAAAATTACAGGCAATAATAATTTAGAATTTCGTGGCGGTTACGGTCAAGCTGCTTTTATGGATAACCCCCAAATATTTGATGCCAAAAAAGGCAAAGTTTTATTAAATGCTGCCCCTCCAAGTCTAGCAGGTAATAACCTTGTTACAGCCTACGATTTAACTCGTTTCATTTCTATGTTGGGATGGCATCACCACATACCACCAGCACTACGTCTACCAGGGACGCAGTGGCATAGCTTAGAAAGTATTATTAGAGCAATGGGAACTGATGCAGCCCGTTATACAGACATAGCCATTAAAGTATTAGGTATAGACGGTTTAATCAGTTCCCCAGTAATTATTTCTAAGTTAGGAAATGGCTATAGTAATAGTAACAAAAGACATGAGATTGTCTATATTGCTTTTGTGCAATTTATCGATCAGATACCTAAATTTCAAGGTCAACCAGCTAAACTCAGAACCTTTAGCATAGCTTTACGAGGAGCAAGCAACAATTTAGCACAACTTGATTCAAGAATGGCAACAGAAGTTACTGAAATTATGCGGAGATTAGTTACAGAAGAACTTGCCTAGAAAACATTTCCAAACAAAATGTAGAGACAAGCTATAGCGTGTCTCTACTAACGCGCATTGAAATCAAACATTTTTAATAAAGAATAAAAGTTATCAAACCCTATAACCTTCCCTCCTCCTCTTCCCATAAAATATACAATTTAGAAACACAATAGCTTATATAAAACACCTTTAATTTTTGGAAATGTCTCAGAGAAAGTTGGGGTTATGTTTCAAAAACTTAACAATTTGAGCTTGAATTCTCATTACCTAATTTTTCCAACTTCAGACAGACGATGGTTCTCTCCCAAGAGTGACAGACCACAAGTGTTTAACTGCTAATGTTGTTCATAGTAACAGGTGACTATTGATACCTAGTTTGTGTATATCAAAGTTCGTTACATAATTAGCGAATTGACACGAGCTATTTACATACAAACTAAATAGCCATTTAACGTATTTTTTAGATCACAGCTTTTTTATAGCTAGTATCTATTAATTCTTAAGTGTCAATATACCCAAGCTATATATCAAAATACTGCTTTTAATATACACCTGTAGTCATAATCTAACTATCAGATCTACACCAGAGCGAATTACAAAGCTTTGATAACAAACAATTAAAATTTAGGAGAAAAGAATGAGTAATTCAGAACATGATGCAAACCGCGATCCCATCTCTGGTGAACCAGGTTCTCATCCAGTAGGTACAGGTATTGGTGCTGCTGGTGCTGGTGCGATGGGTGCAGCAATTGGTGGTGTTGTTGGTGGCCCTATCGGAGCAGTTGTTGGTAGTGTCATCGGTTCAGTAGCTGGCGGTTTAATGGGCAAGGGTGCTGCTGAAGCAGTTAATCCTACAGAAGAAGATACTTACTGGCAAGATAACTACGCATCTCGTCCTTACGTTGAACCAGATACCAGCTATGATGCCTATCAGCCTGCCTACACTACAGGGTATGAAGGTTTCAGTCGCTATGCGGATACTGACAAAACTTATGATGAAGTTGAGCCAGAACTACAAAGTCATTATGAGCAAAATTATGCTAGTTCCGGCGTACCTTGGGAAAAGGCAAAACACGCTGCCCGCGATGCCTATCTCAAGCTTTATGAAGAGCGCCTAGTAGCAGATAAACAACGAGTCAAAGCTGGCGAAGTAACCATTGGTAAGCACATAGAAACCGATACAGCACGTGTTGCTGTCCCTGTCGAAAAAGAGAGAGTAGTTGTTGAGCGTATCACCCCAACTGATGCTGGCGTTGCTGTAAATCCTGCTACCGTCAACTTTGGTTCCTCTGAAACTGCACGCATTGATGTGTATGAAGAAAAGGCTGATATTCAAAAGCAAGCCTTTGTACGTGAAGAAGTTAATATCAGGAAAGAAGTAGAACAAGAAGTTGTTCAAGTCGATGAGCAAGTACGCCGAGAAGAGTTAGACATTGATGCTCATGGTCAATCAGTGGTTGATAGAGGTAATAAGTCTATCTAAGCGACTGTTTGAGATTTTCTTAGAGATCTAAAAAATTTAACCAAGCTACTGGTAAATTCCGGTAACTTGGTTAAAAACGTAGATACACCAACATTGCTAATTAACGACCGTTCAACAACGGGCGTACAATCAAGAAGCCAGTACCAAATGCTGTCAGTACGATCGCCACAATTGCTACTGCTAACCATAAACCACTAATTTCTGATGCGCTTTCTGGTGGTGCAGGGCGACGGTTTCTAGGTTCTTGCTGTTCTGTATATAACTTTTCAGAAAAAGTTAAGGGCGCTGGTGCCTCTACAGGTGCAATAGCTGTTGTCTGTCTTGAACGACGCACTGCTAGGCTATGACTAGCTTGATTAAATTCTCGATGTTCTTCTGGGTAAGTAGAAGTAGAGGAAGCTTCACCGAACCGAACTGGTTTTAAGGAAGCAACTACCTGCTGCATATAAATAGCTGAGTGAACAGCTTTTTCAACCTCTTGTCGCAGTAATTGATTTTGCTGAACTAATTGCTGGTTTTGAGCATTGAGAGAGTCTAGCATTGCTTGTGTCGCTTGCAATTCTGCTGCTAGTTCTCGGTAAACAGAAATTGGTACAGAAGGGCGGTATGGGTTGGTAGTTGTCTGCCTAGCATGACCAGGAGGTGTATTATTGTGCATCGTTTGTTTGATAACTGGGATAAAACGTTATGACTTGAGCAGAACTGCTGTCAGGCAAGGATAATTTTAATTAAAGTCAGCTTATAGCCATTTTTCAACTTGCTACCAGATTATAAATGTCAAGTAACTTGACAAACATATTATAGTCACGCCTATATTAATATTTTTGGCAATTATAATTCCAAAATTGGAAAAAAATGTCCTAAAGACCCAACACCGTTGCCAATATTAAGTGCATACTTCAGTGCTGTAGTTACATAATCTTTAGCTTGTCGCACAGCAGACAAACTATCTTTACCTATTGCTAAATTAGCAGCGATTGCCGCAGATAGTGTACAACCAGTGCCGTGAGTATTTTGAGTTTCTACTAATGATGTTTTTAAAGTTTCTAGCCGTTGACCATCAAACCAAATATCAATACTACGCAGATTACCTTCCATACCTCCGCCCTTGATCAACACGGCTTTTGCCCCCATTTGGTAAATACGTTGAGCAGCAATCCGCATCTCATCAAGTGTATTAATTTGTAGATTAGTAAGTAGCTGTGCTTCGTAGCGATTGGGCGTGACAATTGCTGCTTTGGGGAGCAACAAATTACGCAATGTTGCTACAGCGTCATCGTCAAGCAGTTGAGCGCCAGTGCGCGATACCATCACAGGATCTACAACCAGAGATTGTAAGTTAAAAGCTTCTATTTGCTGGGCTACAACTTCAATAATCTGCTGATTTAGCAGCATTCCAGTCTTAACAGCTTGTACTCCAATATCTTTAGCTACCGCCGCTATTTGGGCTATTACAGCGTCTACGGGTAGAGCGTCTACTCGTGCTACCCCTAAAGTATTTTGAGCGGTTACACAGGTCAACGCGCTAGTACCGTGTACACGATGAAAAGCAAAAGTTTTTAAATCTGCCTGAATTCCTGCACCTCCACCACTATCGGAACCAGCAATTGTCAGAGCAACAGGTACACTTGTTCTAGTCATACACTGAGAAGTTCTCACTATTTAGGCTATATGCAATCCTGATTGCATTAGGCAGGCAGTAACGAGGGCGTGATATTCCTGCGGAGTCCCTACGTGAACTGTACAAGGAGTGCGCTTGCACTATCGCACAATTCAGTTGGATATTTCCTACACAGCTAGTTACCCCTAATTTTTTACCACCCTAATAACGTTAAAAATTTGAGATTTTAACTTAAAAATCTCAAATTTTCCATTAACGAGGAGGTCGCCGATTCCGAAGAAAATCAGGAATATCTAATCCCTGTGGAGGTCTAGGATCAATCGCTGGAGTAGAAGGGGGAAGATTGCCCATTGATCGCTTCGGAGGTGGCGCTACCCTAGCAGCAGGTGCAGCAGCTTGAGTTTCACCAGTAAAGCCAGTGGCAATTACAGTAATTCTGATTTCACCTTGCAACCTGTCGTCAATCACCGCTCCAAAAATGATATTGGCGTTGGGATCAACAACTTCATAAATGGTTTCCGCAGCAGCATTTACTTCGTGAAGCGTGAGATCGCTACCGCCAGTAATATTAAATACAACTCCTCTAGCTCCTTCTACAGAAGACTCTAGTAAGGGAGAAGAAATAGCCGCGATCGCCGCTTCTCTTGCTCTTGATTTTCCAGAACCAATCCCAATACCCATCAGTGCAGAACCAGCATCTGCCATCACTGCACGGACATCGGCAAAGTCTACGTTCACTAAACCAGGAATAGTAATAATATCTGAAATCCCTTGAACACCCTGGCGTAGGATATCATCTGCTACTCTAAATGCTTCTTGCACTGGGGTTTGTTCCGAAATTACCGATAGTAACTTATCGTTAGGAATCACGATTAAGGTATCCACTCGTCCTTGTAATGCCGCAATACCTTCCTCGGCTTGGCTGGTGCGACGGCGACCCTCAAACAGAAAAGGGCGTGTCACCACGCCTACTGTTAAGGCTCCCATTTCCTTGGCTACTTCTGCCACCACTGGGGCAGCGCCTGTGCCAGTACCACCTCCCATGCCAGCAGTGATAAATACTAAATCAGTACCCTCAAGTGCTGCTGCAATATCATCACGAGATTCTTCAGCAGCTTTTTGACCAATTGCTGGATTTCCGCCCGCACCAAGACCACGGGTTAATTTTTGCCCTACTTGTAAGCGTCTGGGAGCAGACGAATGGGATAAAGCTTGGGCATCGGTATTTAGAGTCCAAAATTCAACTCCATTCAAGTCACTGGCAATCATGCGGTTTACAGCATTGCCTCCACCCCCACCAACACCAATGACTTTTATTTTGGCGATGCTGCTAGGCACGATGTTGTCACTCCTGGACTCTTCTATCGGGGTGTTTCTAGAATCATAAGTGGAGCCTAAATACCCAGAGTTATTAAACGGATTTGAGTTGTTCACGGCGAGTGAAAGACCTGCGTTTCCTGAGTTATCGGAATTTTGACGGTTAAGCCCTAGTGTACTATCAAGCGTCATTGCAAGAGAAAATGGTATATAAACAACTTTTTAGTTTGATTTAGCGATAACAGTCAACTATGTTATGTTATATATTTTTGTAACAATAATAAACATTTATTTAAAGTTTCAACAAAGATTAAGGCTTAAAGCTACACTATTAATCTTAGACTCGAACTTACAAATCAGCGCTATCAATGGCATAGGATATCCTGATGATTGGTTGTTTGAATATCAGGATTTGATCATATAGATAGATTATTTTTTTGATTTAGCTGTATGTCATTTGCTGCCAGAGTACTCAGTTGATTAATTTTTTAGTTCATAATTAAGTTTTTGACTACATAATTGTGGCAAACCTAAAAAATCCTTGATGGGTAGATTTTCTCAAATTTTTTCAGCCTGAGCGTTGAAATTCCCAGGTAGCTAAAGTAGAAGTAGCAATATTATTTTGAAAATTTAATCATTAAATTCATTTGGCTATTAAGTTAGATTTTGCCTGTAGTCATTTGAATTGAAGGTGAATCAGGATTTTTCAGGTCAATATAAGCCATTTCACCAGGTTTAATATGCGCTGGAAGTTCTCGCATTCTATCAAGCACGTTGAGTTGTTCAGATAGCATGGAACTGTAAGGCCCCAAATGCACCGTTCCAAGTTCGGTGGTAATAATTAAGTTGGCTGGATTTTGGCAATCAATCTCTAAAACCTTGACTGGGCTATGATTGATAGCTTGGTATATGTGAGGCCAGTATGGACGTAAGCGATCGCTAAAGCCAATAACTTTTAAAGTTGGTAACTGATTAGGTTGTTGAATATCTTTATAGCTATCCATAGATATCCACATCCCTTGCTGATCCAATAACCCTAGCTTTCCTTGTAAAGATTGCTCCTGCTGGGCAGCCAAATTAGATTTGGGTAAATTGCTACTAGGGTAGAGGGCGATTGCTACTGGCTCCCGCTCTTTGACTTGGATATTTAAGCTAGGCGGCAATAGTTTGCGGGTAACGGTAGCCTCAGCAATTGCGGCTTGTGACTCTAAATCTTTCGCTAAAATGTCTGGCTGCAGACGCAGCAATGACTGAGGATATGTCAGGGATAAAAGTGAGCGAATGGCTTGAGCAGAGAGCAATTGATTCCCATCAACAGCAATTTGCCCTGGCTTACGAATGATCCAATTAGGTTGCGCTGTTACCCAAATTAAACTACCAGCTAGACTACTGAGAAACAGCGCTCGCCAAATCGACTGCAAAGACTTAATTTGACGTTGACGGCGCAACTGGTGGCGACGCTGGATTAATTGGGTTCTAGAAACTGATGGATAGATGCTAGTCATCAAATGCAAGTTTAACCAAAGGTTATCTACTTAAGCCGTTGTTTTCTGCAAGCAGAGATTTTAATCTCGTCTGGTCAATTAACCATAATTACAATTTATCGGCTTCCAGGGGATTTGGTGCGTTATTCATAAATATAGGCAATCAACCAGACACAATATTACTATCTGTAGCAAAAATGATGATGTAGGAGTGAATATTTAAAATGTAAATTTAAGCAGATAAATTAAAACTCTAATCGTATATTGATATTAAGGCTTTAAGTCAGATTAAGCTAGGGCAAGTTCTTTAGAGATTGGGATAGAGCGCTCCGACTGTTATGGATCAGCAAAAATTGTCAGAGCAAGTAGACAATTGCACAATAGACGTGGCGGAAGCTAGCGACTGTAGTGCGCTAATCTAGATTGCTAGTAGGGTAAGCGCCATCAAGGTGCTTTATGTTAGTTTCGTTTGTAAATATTTTTGAGAAACTAGGTGTTGATGCTCAGATCTAGGCGATCAGCCCCAAAAAGTAAAAAATATAGTAATCAGTAGCCGGATTGCGAGATCTTATGAAAAATTATACATTTGGCAGATGCCTAGGCGTTACCGTTTCGCTAATCCGATTCAGTTAGGTGGTAACAGTGGCATTAGCGCGATCGCGAAATATAGTCTCTTGGGTTTATAAAGCATGAAGCTGGCAGCACGAGTTGGTCAGGTAACTCCTTCTTTAACACTGGTAATTTCCGCTAAAGCTAAGGCAATGAGGGCGGAAGGAATTGATATTTGTAGTTTCAGCGCTGGTGAACCAGATTTCGATACCCCAGAGCATATTAAAGCCGCAGCTAAACAGGCAATAGATTCTGGTAAAACGAAGTATGGGCCAGCAGCAGGTGAGCCAAGGCTACGGGAAGCCATAGCGAGTAAGCTTCGCACCGACAACCACCTAGACTACAATGCCAAAAATGTAATTGTGACTAACGGTGGCAAACATTCCTTATTTAACTTGATGCTGGCGTTGCTAGATCCAGGTGATGAGGTAGTTATCCCCGCGCCCTATTGGGTGAGTTATCCAGATATGGTCAAGCTGGCTAGTGGTAAGCCAGTGATTGTATCTACCGATGCTCAAAGTGGTTATAAAATCACTCCAGATCAACTGCGACAAGCGATTACGGCGCAAACTAAGTTATTTATCCTTAACTCTCCTTCTAACCCTACAGGGGCAGTTTATACGCCAGCAGAAATTAAAGCTTTGGCAGAGATAGTTGTTGAGAAAGATATTTTGGTGGTTTCTGATGAGATCTACGAAAAAATTATCTACGACGATACTCAGCACATCAGTATTGGGTCACTAGGGGCAGAAATTTTTGCACGTACTATCATCAGTAATGGATTTGCTAAAGCTTATTCTATGACTGGTTGGCGTTTAGGATATCTGGCAGGTTCAGCAGAGATTATTAAGGCTGTGACAACCATTCAAAGCCACAGTACCTCGAATGTTTGTACTTTTGCTCAGTATGGTGCGATCGCTGCTGTGGAAGGTTCACAAGACTGTGTAGAACATATGCGCCAAGCTTTTGCTCAAAGACGGCAGGTAATGCTAGAGCGACTTAACGCTATTCCAGGTTTAATTACTGTTAAACCTGATGGGGCATTTTATCTGTTTGCGAATATTAGCAAGACTGGTATGACATCTTTGGAGTTTTGCGATGCTTTGCTAGAAAAAGAGCAAGTTGCTGTCATTCCAGGGATTGCTTTTGGTGCTGACGATCATATCCGTCTTTCTTATGCGACGGACACGCCCACAATTGAAAAGGGGATAGATAGATTAGAGAAATTTGTGCGATCGCATTTATAGACGCTCTTTGCAGGGGGCAGGGTTAAAATCATTTTAATTATTGGCAAGTTCGCCTTAATCTGATTTACTGTGTAAACCTACCCCCTAATCTCCATTCCCGCACTTTTCCGCCTTCATTTTTTGCTTCAGATGCGTAAGTTTTATTAATCTTCGTCTTCTGGTAACTCTTGCTCTGGCCATAGCAGTCGTACAGCCATCAAAGCAAACCCAATAGCAGCGATCGCTTTCAGGATACGTGCAGGTAATAAAGTTGCCATCTGCCCACCCGCCAGCACTCCCAAGAAGCTAGCTAGGAGCAGTGCTGTCACTGAACCTAAAAATACTGCGCGGGGCGATTTGGAACTACCGCCCAGTGCGATCGCCGCTAATTGGCTTTTATCTCCAATTTCTGCCACAAATACAGTAATAAAACTTAGTCCTAAAAGTTGCCAATCCATAATCAATTAACAATTAACAATTCAATGATGCCTACTGTTAGCTTGAGCTAGATAAAATCAAAAAATTTGTTAATTTCAAGCCCAAGGGCGAAAGTTGTGGGGTAGTTGATAATTGTTCTTTGTTTATTGATACTTCACCACATCCCAAAGCAACGTTACAGAAATGAAGAGTAAAAGTGCTGCGGCTGAAGCATCCAAAGTTTTAGGAGAAAGGCACTTAGCTAACCAACGTCCTAGAAGAACACCCACTAAGCTTGTAGCAATTAGTGCAGTACCAGCACCAGCAAAAACTAACCAGGGAGATTGAGATTCTGCACTCATTAGCAAAGTAGCTAACTGGGTTTTATCTCCCATTTCCGCTAGAAAAATTGTGAAGAATGTGGAAGTAAATACACCCCATACTCCACCAGCTTTTGCCTTAGCTTGCTGCTTTGGGCTTGGAGTAGAAGCCACCTGTAAAGATGACACTGTAGTAATTGGCGTGACTGACTCAGAGTTAGCCGTAATTTCCAAAATAGGCAGACTACAAGGCAAAGTGGAACTTTTCACTCTTCTATTATGTTTTGCGCTAAATTTTCATATTTCTTTCATTTTCTCAGATAAGTAGTAAAAATATCAAGATGGGTCATTAGTAATTGATAATTGTTCATTGTTAAATGCCTACTTCACGGTTAAAGCGAACCATTTCTAAACTGCGATCGCCATAAACTCCTTCAATTTGCTGGCGACAACACTCAATCGCAAATTCGTTTAACTCCTCTGATTCAACCCCATATAAATCTGCAAATACATCTGCTTCTACGCGACAGAAGCGAGGACGATCTTCATATATACGGCATTCGCGCTTGGTGGGGTCAAAATTTATACACCATCCGCCTTCACCAACCATACTCAAATACAGTTCCAATTCTTCTGGAGATAAATATTGATCCAAATCTGGTCGCTCAGTTGGGTCAAGATTACAGCAAGCTCCACATTCCTTTACACAAAGCCAAGTCCCCATAGTTCACAAGCGGCTGAAAAAGTTATTGCCACAATGAGCTTAACGTTTTTTGGTTTTCAACGCCTAAACGCTTTTGAGCCACTGTCACACTCGTCATTCTGACTTTTGAGTTCTTTTTGGTCAAAAAACCAGTTTTATGCTTTTATATAGTTGTTTATAGTTTTGTAAAATTTCTTAAATAACCCCAGCACTAGCCGGGTAAAATGATATGGCTAATTTTAGAAGATCAGCCATCTAATTAGTTGAAGCCATTCGGGAGGAACAATGGAGATTTTCAGTGCATTAGGCAATATCAACTGGGAAGTTATTGCTCAACTAACCATGCTAGCGTTGATCGTAATTGCTGGGCCTGCGGTTATCTTCGTATTGGCAGCAGTACGTGGCAACCTGTAAATAGAGAATCTTGAGTTATGAGTTTTGAGTTGTAAATTTTAACTCAACCCTCATAGCTCATAATCAATTAACAATTAACAATTAACAATTACCAATTAACCCACGAATTTCCCGCTTGGGGTTTAAATAGCAAATTCTTTTATTCATAACTTAACGTGCGTGGCAAGCAAGCTAAAAAATCTTCATTGATAATTGATAATTATTCATTGATTTGTAGGTATTTTTAATGCACTCATCGCCGCTTTTATTAGTGAATAATAAGGTGGTTGTGTAATATCGACTTCGGAAGTATATTCTGGTGTTTTAGCCAAAATTCCTGTTCTTTGTCCTTTTTGAACTGCTAGAACTTTGCCTTCAGGATTTTGGATTCTGATTTCTTTTAAAGATTCAGACAAGCTACAACTATATTGGCGTTGATTGTAATCAAACTCAGCAGTACTATGAAGTGATAGCGTTGAAGTTATTGTCACAGGTCGAACGCTGACTAATTCCAGCTCGATGCTAGTGTTACCATTCCAAGTGTTTTGGCGTAACTTGTAGGCTATATCTACTCGTGATGGTAAAGGTAAATACTCACTCCAGCGCCATGCTATTGCTTTAATTTGGAATGGTTGGTTATTTGATGCAAGAGTTAGTTTAATATGACCTTTCCCAACTTGTTGTTGCTCGATTACTCGAACATTAGGAGTCCAAAAAATTGGGTCAGGGTTTTCAATTCCACAGGGATGTAAGGCATCAATTTGGTTGTATAAATCTAAATTAATTTGCTCTAAGTTAGCTTGGGCATCTATAGAAATTAAGGGTTTGAGATGTTCTGGTTCTAAGCATTGGTGAGCAAAGTGACTTAAGCGCGATCGCAATTCTTCTAAGTTCTCGGCAGGGAAGGAAAATCCGCCTGCGGCTTTATGTCCACCATATTTAGTTAGTAAATCTTTGCAATATTCTAAGGCTTCAAAGATGTGGAATTCGGGAATTCCTCTTGCTGAACCCCTGGCAACGGATGGGGTGTCTGTGTGCGGGTTGGGTTTGGTTGGGGAAGAGGTAGCGGATGGGTTATCTGTAGGGTTTGTGGTTAGTTGATCTGTGGAGTTGGTTGTTTCAGGGGTTTCTGGGTGTTCATAGGTGCCGATGAAGACTGGTACGCCGTAGCGTTCTAGGAGACGAGAGGCGACTATGCCAATTACACCATGATGCCAATCGGGTTGGACTATTAGTAAGACTCTTTGTTCGTGTAGGTTTAGTTGGTTGGTTTCAATGTGTGCGATCGCTTCTCGTTCTATTTGTTCGCAAAGTTGCTGTCTGTGTCGGTTGATTTGTTCGCACTGCATCGCCCTCTCTAGTGCTATTCCCATGTCTGTTGTGGTTAGGAGGTCGATCACAATTTGGGGATCAGCAAGTCTTCCAATTGCATTAATCCGAGGGCCAAGGCGAAAACCAATATCCTCTGGTTTAAGACATTTAGGATTTGTGTTTTCAACTTTACCCTTGATATTCGGGTGGGTAGTGTTAGGGGTGGGTTTTTCTTTTGTAGAGTTATCTGTTGATTGTTGTACCCCTGCTATCTGGATTAAAGCTTGTACGCCTGTAATTTGAGATTGGGGTAGTAGTCGTAAACCTCGCTTTAACCAGCGACGGTTAACACCTGTGAGGGGTGCTAAATCGGCAATAGTTCCTAGAGTAAATAATTCTAGTAGCTGTGTAATTAATCCTTGATGTTTACCTAAACTTTGAGCGAGGGAAACTGCCAAAATATAAGCAACTCCTACTCCAGCTACACCACGATAGGGAGAAGATTCAGGAATTAGTTTGGGATTGAGGATAGCATCGGCTGGAGGTAGTATTGAGGGGAGATCGTGGTGATCTGTGATAATAACTTTGATGCCGAGTTCTCGCGCCCTCGCAATTGGTTCCACTGCGGAGATGCCATTATCTACAGTGAGAATTAGTTGGACACCTTCAGAATAAAATTCTTCGACAATTCGGATATTGATGCCGTAACCATCTTTCATCCGACTAGGAATGGCGTAATCTACTTGGGCATCTAACCAGCGTAATGCTCTCAGTAATAAAGCAGTGCTAGTCATACCATCAGCATCATAATCACCACAGATAGCAATTTTTTGTTTTGTGGCGATCGCTTCTTGCAACAACTCGACACTCATTGCTAAATCTGGAAACTCATCAACTGGCGCAGGTAATACCGAGGATTCGGGATTTAAGTACAACTGCGCTTGTTCTGGCGTTTCTATCCCGCGATTAATTAATACTTGGGCTATTAGAGGTGAGAGATGGGTAACTTCAGCTAATTTTTGAGCTAATTCTACCTGGGCAGGGGCAATCTGCCAACGTGACTCAAGCGATCGCATATCAATTAACAATTAACAATTATCAATTATCAATTATCAGTTATTAGTGCAATGCCTGATAACTGATGACTGATTTAGAGGTAATATCTTACAGTAGTAACCACTCGGCTTTTTTGAGCGCGTAAAGCTTGCTTTAAAAAGAAAGCCGTTTGGTTGTGTAAAAAACCTTCCCACCAATTTCGTGTCACAAAAGTAGGAATGATGACTGTAAACAACACGCCAGGATGTTTATCTTCATACTCGCTTACAAAATCTAAAATTGGCTCAATCACCGAGCGATAAGGCGAGTCCAGAATATGTAAGGGAATATCTGGCTCAAACTGTTGCCATTTTTGTTGTAGTTTTTCTCGGTCTGTATTACCAATAGCAACATTGATAGCTACAATTTCATCGGCAATACTACGGGCATAATCTAACGCTTCAACTGTTCCTCGATTTAGTTGCCCTACAATCACAATTGCCGGATGAGTAACAACTTCAGTTTTAGGTCGGGGAATATAACCTCTAGGTGGCAAATCTTGAAGGCTAAGTCGCTGTGCTACATATTTATAGTGACGATTAATTGCTAAAAATAAGCCTACTAATAAAGGAATCGCCACAACCACTAACCAAGCACCGCCTAAAAATTTAGTGATGACAATTACAACCAACACAACTGCTGTCGCCGTTGCACCCAAGCCGTTCATCACAGCACCCGCAGCCCAGTTGGGTGCCTTCTCTTTGTACCAGTGAACTACCATTCCCGCTTGGGATAAGGTAAATGAAGTGAATACACCCACTGCGTATAAGGGAATAATTGCGTTGACTTGCCCCTTAAACACAATGATTAACAAAGCAGCACTAATACTCAAAACAATAATGCCATTAGAGTAGACTAAGCGATCGCCTAACAGCGATAGTTGTCTTGGCAAAAACCCATCACGCGCCAAAAAGTAACCAAGTCTAGGAAAATCCGCATAGCTGGTATTAGCTGCTAAAAGTAAAATCAACAGTGTAGCTATTTGGATAAAGTAATAAAAAGGGTTATTATTGCCCAAAATCTGACGACCCAACAGAGACACTGCTGTTTGTCCCTCTTCAGGAACAATATGGTAACTGCGGGCTAAGTAAGTAATTCCAATAAACATAATTCCGAGAATCACACCCATGTACAGCAATGTCTTGCGGGCATTTTCCCACTCTGGAGATTTAAAAGCTAATACGCCATCGGAAATAGCTTCTACTCCTGTTAATGCAGTACATCCAGCAGAGAAAGCTCTCAGAATAAAAAATAATGTTAGTGGTTCACTGACTGGAATATCAGGATAAGCTTCTGGTGAATGACCAGTAAATTTTTGAAATAACCCAATGGCAATCAATACGAAAATACTCACAACAAAGGCATAAGTGGGAATCATAAAGATATTGCCTGATTCCCTGACCCCCCTAAGATTTGCCAGCATAATTAAAAATACGAAAATTATGCCCAATCCTACTGTATAGGGTTGTAATGCTGGAATGGCTGACGTAAGTGCGGCTGTACCCGCAGAAATACTTACTGTCACCGTCAAGATGTAGTCAATCAGCAGTGAACCACCTGCTATTAAACCCGCATATAAACCTAGATTCTCACGAGCAACGATGTAAGAGCCGCCTCCCATTGGATAAGCTTTAATCGTCTGTCGATAAGACAGTATTACTATTCCTAGCAGCAAGATAATCATTGCAGCAATTGGGAGAGACAAACTCAGGGCAGCACTCCCAGCAGCCACCAGCACTAATAAAATTTCTTCTGTTGCATAAGCAACGGAGGAGAGAGCATCAGAAGAAAGAACCGCTAAGGCTGCGGCATTACTTAATCTTTCTTCGGCATGAGCACTCGTTGGCAAGCTTTCACCTACCAGCAGTCGCTTAAGCCCAGACAATGACATAGCGAATTATTCCTATATTGTTTTTACACTATACTTTTTGCAAACATCGCAAAATTATCCCTTAATCCCCCTTGTAAAAACGGGATTAGTAAATTTCTCTTTCTCCCTAAAGTTCGGACAGGGTTGAGCAGGGATAATACAAGGACTTTTGGCAAAATGTATACTCAGTTAACTAGCTAATGAGCAAGTATTACTGAAGTCCAGGCAGATTAACAAGTATTTTTTGATAAAAATTTTACAACAGGCGTAGTTGACTCGATTTATTACTCGTCTGCAACTGTTTTTTTGATGACTTATCTATGTCATCCTCAGCATCAAGGCTATTAGACCATGCTTCTTCCTCAGCAGCTAGTAACCTTTGTGCTGCTTCTAGCATATAACCAGAAATATCTTTGAGGTCTTCCCGATTATCAAGATAAGTTTTTAACGCTTCCATTGGGTCAATACTGGCGCTTGAACCAAGTTCTGGCAAACGGGGTCGGGCTAACTGACTAACTAATTCTGCTTGAATACTATAGGTATGAGCTTCACTTAATGCTTGATGTATAGATGCTGTGTCAATTTCATCAAGTTGTTCAGAACGCAGTTTGTAAATTAATCGCACTACAGCGTCTTTGATATCTTTTTTGCCTATAGCTTTGAGTAGCGCAGCTTGTGGGTCATCTGAAGAAGATATGTCTACATCAATGGTGCGGAAGGTGCGGACTGGTAAAGGGCAGAATTGCCATTCAGCTTTGCCTTTTTCTAGCTCAAGTAATATATAGCCTTTGTCTTCTTTTTCTTCAGAAAAATCGACTCGCTCAATACTGCCTGGATAAATTACAGGGGGGTCGTTCGATTTATTTAAGTTTTGGTGGCGGTGGACGTGACCTAATGCCACGTAGTCAAAACAAGGACGAATTAGTAAGGATAGGGGAATAGTGAAGCCTTTTCCTACTGCTAAAAAGCGTTCTGCTCCTAAATTGGCGTTATCTGCCATTAAGTGAGCTAGAACAACTGTTGGGGCTTCTGGGTCTAAACGCCGAATTTCCCCTTCTAATACGGGTTCGAGGCGCTCTATTAATAACTTATTAATTTCTGTCAGGGAAAGATTTTCGGTTTCTGGTTTAGTTAGTAATGCCGAACGAGTAAGCCAAGGAAGGGTTAGTATCTGAACCATACCATGACGAGTTGGGATGCGATGGGTAGCGATGCGATCGCCCACTACAAACCCAGGTACCCCTAATGTACGATAGATACATAAACTAGCACCACCTTGTCCTTGTGAATGCTGATCGTGATTTCCTACCAACAATACAGTAGGAATTTGAGCATCGACTAAACGGCGAAACTGACTAGCAAATGCTTCTTGCACAAAAGGCGGCGGCGTAGCATCAGGAAAAGCATCGCCACCAAATAAGACTAAATCAACAGGTTCTGTTGTTGCTTTATCAATGCACAGCGACAGAGTTTTCATAAAATCCTCCAACCGCGTATTTAATCCTGTTTCTGGATTAATCCGTCCGTGGGAAAAACCGCTTCCCATGTGAATGTCGGATAGGTGGAGGATTTTAATCACAATTAACAATTAACAATTAATAATTAACAATTATTAGTTAATAAGAGCAGACCTTGCAACTATCGTTATCTAGATTTATACCTGGCAAAAAGTTTATTAAAGGGCAGCGTACATCTAGTGCATCACGCAGCTATTAATAAAACTTGATGGGTAACGCACAAGCCTTACCCATCCTACAAATAATTACAACTAGCTGACTGCTGAAAGCTAATCGCTTAAATATGAATTCCACACTCAGTTTTATCACTTCCACGCCAACGACCAGCACGTTCGTCTTCACCTTCTTTTACTTGGGTGGTAATTGGTTCGTCGCCAATGCTGGGATAACCTTGGTCATGCAGTGGGTTATAAATTACGTCATGCTCAAATACATAAGCCCAACTTTCTTTACGAGTCCAGCTAGCTAAAGGATTGACCTTCAGGCGACCATTTGAATCTAGCTCAAATACTGGCATCTCAGCGCGGGTCACAGCTTGGTCACGACGACGACCTGTAATCCATGCCACTGTATTCAGTTCGCTTAGACCCCGTTGGAGAGGTTCAATCTTGGTAATGTCGTGGAATTTGGCAATATCTGTATCCCAAAGTGCTTCACCATATTTGGCTGCAAACTCTTCGCGGGAATTCACATCAGGTGTTTTGTAAACTTTTAAATCCAGATTGTAGATTTCTTTACTTTTGGCAACAAGTTCCAAAGTTTGTGGGAAGTGGTAGAGTGTGTCGAGAAACATCACTGGCACTGGGATGGCTGGTTTCAGTTCTCGATAGAGAATATCCGTAATCACCATGTCATCCACATTAAAGGCGCTTGTCTGCACAAATCCGCTGGGGATATTCTCTACACACCAACGCAGAATCTCTTTTGGATATGCCTTATCAAATCTTTTGTTCAGTGCATCCAGGTCAATTTGAGAAATTTGAACCGCCGATGTTGTGGGGTGGGTCATGAGTAGGTGTTTAGTCTAACCGCATCTTGAGTATAGTCAATTATACCTTAGAAACAGCTTTTCAGATCTTGAGCAACACCCATTATTTATGCCAAATATTGTGTCATGTAAACAATTGAGTAAATTGGCAATTTTAATAATTAATTTTCTTGATATGTAAACTGAGATAGACATCAAAAAAATGTACTGTTTAAAAAGTCTCTAAGGTCAAGCCATAAGTTCAGAGAAGGTGTGATTGATGCGGTTAATACTTTATAGCAAAGTTGGCTGTCACTTATGCGAAGGATTACAAGAAAAGTTAGAACAAATTCAAAGCATTGACGTTGAGTTAGAGATCCGAGATATCAATAATCGTGATGAGTGGTTTCAAGCTTATCAGTATGAGGTTCCGGTGTTATATCGGGAAAAAGACGGTAGAGAGGAACAACTGCCGCGTCCTTCTCCCCGTGCGAGTGTACGGCAGTTGGAACAAATGTTACAGAAATATCAATAAAGAAATGGTTAACAATAGGCGCAGGAGATCTGTGTGAGGATTTGTTGACATGAAGTTACGAGAGTTATTAGAAACTGTTCCTAATTTATTGGAAACGCCTAATCATCCGGCGTTGGATGCTGAAGTTAAAGGTTTGAAAACTAATTCTCATGCTTGTCAAGCAGGGGATTTGTTTATTGGGATGCCAGGAACTAGGGTTGATGGTGGGGAGTTTTGGCATAGTGCGATCGCATCTGGTGCGATCGCTGCTATAGTTTCCCCACAAGCAGCACAAAAACATCCAATCTCAGATGCTTGTGTGGTTTCAGCAGCAGATATGACTCAAGCTTGTGCTGCTGTAGCGACGGCTTTTTATGGCTATCCAGGGCGACAATTACAATTGATTGGCGTTACGGGTACAAATGGCAAAACTACCACGACTCATTTAATTGAATATCTGTTAAATCATGCCCAGAAACCAACAGCTTTATTCGGTACACTATACACCCGTTGGTCTGGTTATCAGGAAATTGCTACACATACCACGCCGTTTGCGGTGGAATTGCAAAAACAATTAGCTGATGCGATCGCTGCTGGGTGCAAAATGGGGGTAATGGAAGTTAGTTCTCATGCGCTGGCACAGGGAAGGGTGTTAGGTTGCCCGTTTGAAGTGGCGGTGTTTACCAATTTGACGCAGGATCATTTAGATTATCACCGCGATATGGAAGATTATTTTGCGGCTAAAGCTTTGCTATTTAGCCCTGATTATCTTCAAGGGCGGGCTGTAATTAATTTAGATGATGATTACGGAAAGCGGTTAATTGAAAAACTACGCCCAGAAAAAGTTTGGAGTTATAGCGTTAACGATTCTAAGGCAGATTTGTGGACTAGCGATCTTAATTATGGGCAAACAGGTGTGAGTGGAATGCTACATACACCTGTGGGTGAGATGGCTTTTTCTTCACCGTTGGTAGGTCAGTATAATTTAGAAAATTTACTTGCAGCAGTAGGGACTGTTTTACATTTAGGTTTGGATCTAGAATCTGTGGTGCAAGCGTTACCACAATTTGTGGGGGTTCCAGGGCGGATGGAACGGGTGCAAATAACACCTGAACAAGATATTAGTGTGATTGTAGATTATGCCCATACGCCGGATAGTTTGGAAAATTTACTAAAAGCGGCGCGACCTTTTATTAAGGGTAAAATGATTTGTGTGTTTGGTTGTGGGGGCGATCGCGATCGCACTAAGCGTCCGAAAATGGGTGCAATTGCAGCAGAACTTGCCGATCAAGTCGTAGTGACTTCTGATAACCCGCGTACTGAAGATCCAGAAAAAATTCTGCAAGATGTTTTAGCTGGAATACCTGAGTCAGTTAAACCAATAGTAAATAGCGATCGCGCTACTGCAATTCACACAGCTATTTTAGAAGCAAAATCTGGTGATGGTGTGTTAATTGCTGGTAAAGGGCATGAAGATTATCAAATATTGGGAACTGAAAAAATCCACTTTGACGACCGCGAACAAGCAAGAGATGCTTTAAGCAAAAGGTTTTAAAAATCAGGGCTTACGCAATCGACCTCTCAAAAAAAAAATAAAGTCTTACCCCTGTTCTTTAATTAGTAATTTAAAGAAGCAGGGGTTATTTATGCCACCTACTTAGATAGCCTGATATTAGATACTACTAAAGCCATGCAAAATCACCTCATCCCCAATATGAATACCTCTCTTTACCAGTTAGCAATAGATACACACCCATCTTTAGCTGATATTTCAGTTAGCCCTGTAACTCTGAAATCTATGGTAGGGGCAATGATTGATCTGTTAATCCACCAAAAACTACCTGCAACCCTATGGGTAAAACTCCCACCTGGGGAAGTTTGGCAAACAGAAATAGATGAATACATAAAACAGGTAGAAGTCCCCAAAACTATTTATTCATATAGTGCTGCTCAAAGCAAAATAGCTCAACTGAAAAAGGATAGAGATGTACCAATATTTCCTATAGAACTTACAGCTAGTAGCTACCTGCGAGGAGAGTATTTCTTGTTAGTTTTAGCTGACAAGTTTTGTGGAGTGATTGTTGCCCATCGACTCCGCCAATTGACAACAGTGCAACCAGGCGAATCGTCTAAAAAAACTCAGTTGCAGGTAATATGTGCTTTTGATAACACCACTGTAAAGCGCGTATTGGATGGTATTAGACAGGCAATGTCTACAGCATTGATACCTTCTTCCACCGAGTCAGTTGTAGAAGCATCTGAAACTGTTATGACAGACGTGGCTACTTCTACTGAAGATTTATTAAGTAATTGGGATTCATTATTTAAAGTACCAGAAGCTTGTGATCCTGTGCTGCTTAATTATTTGTGGGCAAAACAAGTGCAGCGACAAGAAGAAATTGGGCAGAATGAACGCGATCGCCATGTTGATTTATCTTCCCCTGTTTTAGAGAAAACCACAACAGACAGTACATTACTACAGCCGAAGAACTACCCGCGAGACTCGTTAATATTTCAAGATGAGTTTCTTAATCATGTGATTCAGGAATTAAAGATGCCCCTGACGAACATGAAAACGGCTTTAAAATTATTGGAGTCATCGCAACTAAAACCGACACAACGCCAACGCTATATGCACCTGTTAGAGACAGAGTGCGATCGCCAAAATTCCTTGATCACTGGTTTAATGGAACTATCACAGCTAGACCGCGCCACAGAGCAAATATCCCTACAACCACTAAACTTAAGTGATATTGTGCCAAGTGTCGTCAGCACCTATCAGCCGCTTGCTCAAGAAAAAGGAATTCAACTTGGCTATACTGTACCCGATCATCTGCCACCTGTTTTATGTTTAGAAACATGGTTGCGGCAGGTAGCAATTAATTTGTTACACAATAGCATCAAATACACTCCCCCAGGTGGAATAGTTTCAGTGTTAGCAAAACTTCAGGGTGATTATCTCCAGTTAGAATTTAGAGATACTGGAATTGGAATTGCAGCTAATGATATTCCGAGAATTTTTGACCGATTTTATCGGGGACGTGCAGTAACTGGGGAAGATGCTATTGGCGCTGGCTTAGGCTTGACAATTGTGCAACAACTATTACTACGTTGTGGTGGTTCTATTTCTGTTAATAGCAAACTAGGCGGGGGTTCCAACTTTAAGGTGCTACTGCCTGTCTATCATCCAAGCTAGCTGTTATAAACAGGGCAAAAGCATCTAATTTTTTCCGCAAACATACAATTGTTAAGTAATAAAATTGATGCCTTTGTTCTCTACAAATAAATTTATTTAGTGGCAAATTGCAGGTAAATTTAAGTTTTTTATGTAATTTAACATTCAATAGAATTATACCTTTTGCATAAATTGCTAAAAATTGTATTTCATCGGCGTTGATCTGCCTATTTTATAACAAGAGAAGTTCGTGCTAGATCGGCGGTTAATTTAAATCTGAAAACCAAAAACAATAATTTTTACAATAAGTCTATTATTATGATACCCGAGCAAATTTTCTTCAACCTTTCTCCCGATCTATTTTGCCTGCTGGGAACGGACGGCTATTTTAAAAAAGTTAATCCAACATTTGAAAGAGTGCTGGGATTTACTATTGAAGAGATACTTAAAGAAGCGTTTATCAATCTTGTTCATCCTGACGATCGCATAGCTACTATCCATGAAGTAGAGAAGCTTCAAATAGGCACTACAAAAACATCATTTGAGAATCGCTGGCGATGCCAAGACGGTTCTTATCGGTGGCTTTCTTGGACAATTTATTCGGCGTTGTCAGAAGATGTTCTATATGGAATCGGTCGCGACACCACCGAGCAAAAGCAGAATGAAGAAACTCTGCACGATACCCGCACTCGACTAGAAGCAGCTTTAAACGCGGGTGCGATCGCTACTTGGACATTTGATTTAATTAATAATCGTGTTGTTGCCGATAAAAATCTGAAAAAATTGTTTTCTGTGTCCCCAGAAGAAGCCGCAGGTGGTTCTCTGGAGAGCTATGTGCGTGCCATCCATCCTGACGACTGCAAGCAGGTTAACGAGGAAATTCAAGCAGCGATCAAACGTCGGAGTGATTACGAGGCAGAGTACCGAATTGTGCAGCGTGATGGTTCTGTACGCTGGGTGATTGCACGCGGACGGGTAGAGTGCGATCACATAGGCAACCCTGTCAGTCTTCCAGGTGTCGTACTTGACATTACAGAGCGCAAAGAAATCGAGAAAGCCCTTTTTGAGAGCGAACGCCGCTTTCGCTTTCTTGCAGAACAGGGGCCAAGTTACCTATGGCTGACCGATGCGGAAGGAAAACTGATATATATCAACAATCGCTGGCTGCAATGGGTTGGTGTCACTATGGAAGAGGCATCTGCTTTTGGCTGGCAGTCTCGAATCCACCCTGAAGATGTTGCGCCTCTGATGGCAGCTTGGAGGGAAGCGGCACAATCTGGCTCAGAACTGAAAAAAGAGCATCGGGTCAGAGGAGCAGATGGAACTGCTCGTTGGGTACTTACACGCGCCCTGCCTGAGTTTGACGAACAGGGTCATTTGACTCGATGGTTTGGTTTGACCTTGGATATACAAGAACAGAAGGAAGCAGAAGAGGCACTTCAAGAAAGCGAAACCAAGTTTCGGCAGCTTGCCAATTCCATCCCGCAACTTGCTTGGATGGCTAATCCCGACGGCTGGATATTTTGGTACAACCAACAGTGGTATGAGTATACAGGCACTACACCAGAGCAAATGGAGGGATGGGGGTGGCAGAGTGTCCATGACCCGGAGATACTCCCCAAGGTGATTGAGCAGTGGACGGCATCGATCTCGACAGGCAAGCCTTTTGAGATGGAATTCCCTATAAAAAATGCAGAAGCCGAGTTTGAGTGGTTTCTTACTAGAGTAAATCCATTCAAAGATGCCTCTGGCAAAATCTTGTTGTGGTTTGGTACAAACACTAATGTCACATACCAGAGGCGTTTAGTAGAACAAAAGCAGGAACTTCTGGAAAGCGAACGAGCAGCCAGAAGTGAGCTTGAGCGTGCCAGCCGCCTCAAAGATGAATTTTTGCTTACCCTTTCTCACGAACTTCGTACTCCCCTCAATGCCATTCTTGGTTGGTCGCAACTGCTTCGCACAGCCAAGACGGATGCAGCAAGGATGGCTCAAGGACTCGATATCATCGAGCGTAACGTCAGAGTCCAAGGGCAACTGATTGATGATCTCCTAGATATGAGCCGTATTATCTCTGGAAAGCTTAGGCTCAATGTACAGCGCGTTGAACTAGCAACAGTTATTGAAGCTGCCTTTGAGACTGTGCGTTGGTCAGCAGATGCTAAGAATATTCGTCTGCAAAAAGTTTTGGATCATCAAGCTGGTATTGTCTCAGGTGATCCCTCTCGGCTACAACAAATTATCTGGAATCTTGTTTCCAACGCGATTAAATTCACTCCAAAAGGTGGGAGAGTTCAAGTTGTTTTAGAGCGCATCAATTCCCATGTGGAAATTAGTGTAATTGATACGGGACAAGGTATTAAACCAGAGTTTCTGCCGTATGTGTTTGAGCGGTTCCGGCAGGCTGATGCCTCAACCACACGCCAGCACGGAGGCTTAGGCTTAGGACTTTCTATTGTGAAGCACCTTACCGAAATGCACGGTGGTTCTATCACAGTAAAAAGCGCAGGTGAGGGTAAAGGGACTACGTTTATTGTGGCGCTTCCTCTGGTTGTAGTTCACCCGCAACAAGATGAGATATCGAGTTATTCAGCAGAAGCTAAAAGCAGCATTCAAGAGGAACAACTCACACTTGAGGGAATTAAGGTGCTAGTAGTAGATGATGAGCCGGACGCTCGTGAGCTTGTTAAGTTAGTGCTTGAGAGTTGTAACGCCCAAGTAATTACAGCCGCATCTGCACAGGAGGCATTAGAAACACTTCAGTATGAGGAAATGCACATTCTTGTTAGTGACATTGGGATGCCAGAGGAAGATGGCTATCAGCTTATCCGTAAGGTAAGAAAGCTGAGTCCAGACAGGGGTGGAAAGATCCCAGCAGTAGCTCTTACCGCTTATGCCAGAGCAGAAGATCGTAAACGCGCTCTTTTATCCGGTTATCAGATGCACGTGACTAAGCCTATTGAACCAAGCGAGTTGATTGCTGTTGTCTCAAGCCTTACAAGCCTAATGCCGAAGGCGCAAAATAGCGAACTTTGATCAATCTCGGTTCAGGTCGAGTGCTTCTGGAAGTTCAGCCAAGGGGAATTGACGAAAGAATATGGTGATGAAATGAAATGATATTTTTGACAATGCTCTGGGAGAAACTACAAGATTAGCTAACGTTATTAAATCAAGTTAATAATTTGTTTACCCCTTTGAATAATTAGAACCTGAAAACCTTGAAAAAAACCGTAGAAACGGAACAACACTTTTTAGATAGACTTCAAGTTATTATTCAGGCTAACAAGTAATAGCTTCTGTGTTGCTAACGTTGAGGGGTAAGAAAATAGTCAAAACTTCACCCTGTTGGGGTCGCTGGCGTACAATTAGCTTACCACCTAGAGCTTGAAATAAATTTTTAGTGACGTTCATATTCAAACTCAAACTACCAGTTTCTGGCTGGAACATCAATAATTGACCAATTAATTTTCGCCGTGAATCTGTTGTTGATTTCGAGTTTTCATCTAAATCTAATTGAGATTGGAGTTGTAATTTTAGCTGATTACCAGCAGGGGTTACTTCTACTTGAATATGACCACCTGCTGGTAGATTGCGGGTGAAATTCTCCATCAATCCAGTAAGTATTTGATCGAGCATGGCAGGATTAGTAATTACTGTTGGTAGCTTTTGGGGTAAGTCAACTTCTAGTGTTAAGTTACGCCGTTTTGCTTGTTGCTGCCAACGAGGAATGCTTTGCTGTAACAATTGAGTTAGGGAAATAGTTGTTAAGTGAACTGGCGCTTGCTTGGGCGTTGATGTTGCTAATTCCACTCCCCGAAAAATTAGCTCCATACGGTTAATTTGTTCAGTACACTCATGGTCAATAATTTCCAGACGTTTGATTACTTCTGGTGCTAACTCTCGCCGCTTTAATAGTAGTTTGGTAAGAGTACGAATAGTAGTTAACGGTGTACGAATTTCGTGGGTAAGTGCTTGCAGCAGTTCTACATCAGGACTGTTTTGATTAAAGTTTTGAGTTAATTGCTCACTCCAAGTATTTTGTGAGTGGAATATAGTATTTTCTAATTCTTTGTTTTTTATTTCTGGGCGATACTCCTGCGGAGCGACTCCTGCGGAGTATCCCACTTTACCTGCAAAGTTACTATGAGTCGCAATCTCTTCAGGTATATGTTTTAGCAGTTGACGAGTAAATTCCATCACAATTCGATAATCAGGTGCTATGGGAGTAAACTCTTGCACAAGCTGATCGAGATGAGGTATTTGATGTTGATTTGTGAGTATGATTCGCGCCCGTAGCGATCGCCACACTTGTAAAATATCTTCAGGATCGAAGGAAAACTGAAACGCTGGATTTCCCTCAATGTCTTCCCCTAAAACCATCACCAAGCTAAATTGACGAGTAAAAACTACGCAAAACTGTTCCATTGTTAATGGATCAGCCGCTAATAATGGCAACTCCAAAGCAGCATTGATTGTCTCACAACAGCTTGAGGAAGCAGGTGGCAGCTTGAAGGGCATTAAAGCTAGATGATTAAATGAGTCTACGGTAAAAATCCCTGTTTTAAACTGAGAAATTAACTGGGGATTACTCAAAACTGGCACGGGAGCAGCTAAAACTAATCCGTTTACAGACGGCTCATAGTTATATTCAGAAGTGTCAATTACTGAAGCGAGCAATTTTTCTAAAGATGCGATCGCAGCACACCATTCTCGCTCTGCTTTTACTTGCTCCCGCGCAGTACGATTAGCCACGCGCTGACTCCCATTCTCCATCACAAATTTTTGCCCAACCAGACTCGTTTGATTTCGGGCTAGAATTTCACTTACCGTTGGCAATAACCATTTTGGCACCACAATCAACCCCTTATCCAGCAAGCAAATAATTTTGCCTAATTTAACTGCTTTATCTTTTGAGCGTAACTGTATTAGTCATCTCTCTATGGTAGTAGAACCGAACCAATCATTCGCAATGTCCGTGCTTTTATTTAAAGGTTAGTTAATTGCTTTTAAGTAGAGGTAGCGATCGCACCAGCCTAAGCATCAAAAAATATTTTTTTTGTCTGGTTTAACAATTACTTAAACTATTAGCATTCACTCATAAATTTTATTTTTGCTCATGGTTGTTCCCTCTCAAACTTTTATGATTAAATTTTACTTATATTAAGTTTTATGTCATTAACTTATTTTGAGCTTTTATTTAGCTTTGGTATTTTTTTCTTGTTTGTCATCATGAAAAAGTAACATTTTTTAATACATCTAGCGATTGATTGCTATTAGTTATGATTTTGACATAATACGAATATATTTTTTGTAAGGAAACAACAAAATTAAAGATTGTAACTATACATCAAACTTTATTGGTAGCATAAAACAAATTAATTAGTTACAACCAGAAGTTATTTTACATTCTTTAGTAAAAGAGGAAAAGATAAATGAGCAAAATTACTATATTGATAATTAGCAGTTTGCTATTAGTTAGTAGTGTTGGTTGTGAAAACCCCGCTAGAAATAGCGCCGAGGCTCCCAGCACAGTCAAAGAAAGCCCTCAAACTCCCGACGTTAAATCTGTTGAGGATAGCAAAAAAGATGCTCAAAGTGAGCTTCGTAGAAAACAACTAAATGCTGACATTAAAGCACGAGAGCAACGCAGCAACGTTACTGGTGGTGACACAGATCGAGCCACAGGCGATCTTAAAAGTGAAGTTCGTAGCAAGTTAGAGGCTAATATCCCCGGCTCTCAGCTAACAATAAACGCTGATAAACAAGGAGCAGTAGTTATATCGGGAACAGTTTCTAATGCGGCAGATAAAACCAAGATAGATGGTTTAGCAAAGCAGATAAAAGGGGTAAAAACTGTTACGTCTGATCAAGTAGTTGTTACACCAGCTACTAAAAACTAAAATAACAAGACTGTTGAGGATCATCAATAATTATGCGATTGCATAACATTTTTGCTAAAAGTCTGTCATTAAGTTAAATTGACAGACTTTATTATCTAAATTACAGCCGTTATTGTAACCAAGGTATGTAATTACATCTAATGAATGAGGTAACAAGTAGATAAATAGGTAAAGATTGGGTTGATCAAAAACACTTCCATAAAAACACTTACGTCTTTGTTTTAAATTATCGCTAGACAACTTTTGTTAAGGAGGAAAATATGGCTTTAGGTTATGAAAAACGTGCAGTTGGTATATTCTCTAACCCTCAAGATGCCCAAGATGCACTTACTGAACTCAGAGATGCTGGATTTCCAATGTCGAAAGTTTCGGTAATTGCTAAAGATGCAGACGCAAGTAAGTTTGTAGACAGCGATGTTAGGGATGCTGATGGTAATAAAGCAGATGACGGTGCTAAAACTGGTGCCGTGACTGGTGGCGCGTTAGGCGGATTAACTGGGTTATTAATAGGTTTAGGTGCGATCGCCATTCCAGGAATTGGCCCTGTGATGTTAGCTGGAGCAGCCGCAACAGCTATAGCAACAACTCTTTCTGGCGCTGCTATAGGTGCAGCAGCAGGTGGAATTATTGGTTCCTTAGTTGGTTTAGGAATTCCCGAAGAGCGGGCGATCGTTTATAACGAGCGAGTTAACCGAGGACATTATTTAGTGATGGTAGACGGTACAGAAGATGAGATCCGTCGCGCTGAAGCTGCTTTAAATCGCCGAGGTGTTCAAGAATGGGGAATCTATGACATACCAAATACTACCCCAACCCCAATTCCGGCAACTCACACCTCTAGTACCTCTACGACTGTTGAGCATGAAGGTATTAGGAGTGCAAATGATCTGGTAGTTATTGTAGACAAGCGAGATGAGGTTCGTTAGTCTTTTTCAACTTTAGGACTTAATTTGCTACTAATTCTAATAGTAGAGACGCGCACGCATCTCTACTTAATACCCTTGAAAGCTTCTACCAATTGCTCAAAATCGCCCTTGTTGTGAGTCGCCATTACTGATAGGCGAATTCTACTGGTATTGACAGTAGGAGGACGAATAGCTGGGGCAAAAATGCCTGCTGTTTTAAGTTGTTGTCCTACTTTTACAGCATCAGCAGCGGTAGGAAGACGTAAGCAAAGGATGGGAGACTCTGAAGGTAATAATTCCCAATTTGGTAGTTGTTGTATGAGTAACTGTTTAAGGTTGTTAATATTACGCCACAACTGGGAACGCTTTTCTGGTTCTTGCTTAACTATATTAATTGCTGTTAATGCTGCGGCGGTATCTGCTGGCGACAAAGCAGTGGTATAAATCCAACTAGGTGCGCGGTTGCGGAGAAAGTCGATTAAACTAGCTGCACCCGCAACGTATCCTCCCAAACTTCCTAAAGCTTTGCTGAGAGTACCAATTTGAATTAAGGGGCGTTGAGTACAGTTAAAATGTTCTACAACACCAGCGCCATTTTTTCCCATAACTCCAGTAGCATGAGCTTCATCTACTAGGAGCATACAGTTAAATTGTTCTGCCAGATCTAATATGGTTGGTAATGGGCATAAGTCACCATCCATACTGAAAACGCTATCAGTGATAATTAAACAGCGTCGATATTGTTGCCTGTGTTGCTGTAGTTTAGTTTTAAAATCTGCAAGATTACAGTGAGCGTATTCAATAACTGTTGCACCACTTAAAATTGCACCGTTTTTGAGACTAGAGTGATTGTATTGATCCGAGAGAATTAAATCACGCTTGCCTACTAAAGATGCGATCGCACCTAAGTTTGCCAAATATCCAGAACTAAATACTAAAGCATCTTCGGTATTTTTTAGTGATGCGATCGCACTTTCTAACTGGCGATGTAGTTCTCGATGCCCACTTAATAAACGCGAACCTGTGCTACCTGTACCAAATTCTTTCGTAGCAGCAATAGCAGAAGAAATTAAGCGATCGTCACCAGCTAAACCTAAATAATCATTACTAGCAAAATTAATTAGCGATCGCCCTTCAAGTTCCACTCTAGCACCAGGTCTGCCTTGAATCGTTTGTACAGAACGATACCAGTCAGCTTTGTGAATTGTCTCTAAAGATTTATCTATCCAACTATAAGGATCTGTTAGCATTATCAATCAAATTTCTTACCAGTCATAATAACTTTGCATTTTATCTTGCCTAATTATGTTTCTCAAATAGATTTTGCTTTGTGCAAACCTAACCCAGCTTGCCATCCCATCCTCAAACCCTCGATAGCTTCCTGTATATACTTAAACAAAATTGAGTTAGGCAGATTATGAGTAAATTTCAGCCTAATAATTCTTAAAATACACCTAAAAATTAGTACTAATACTAAACGAGCAATCAAAATCGGAAAAAAAACTTTTTTGTAGCCATGTTTCAAAGCAAAGTAAGTTGTATTTTTAGCCAGAGCATACCAACAAGTCAAATGTTTCTGATCTTTACGGTTATGGCTAGGCTGAGGGTAGTGCTCTACAACCACATCCGAATAATGTATTTCATATCCTGCATTGATTAAACGTAAACAAACATCTGTTTCATCTAAAAAATATTCAAAAAACTCATCATAACCCTTAATCTTTTCCAGAGCTTCTCTACGATAAGATGAGTTAGCCCCCATTAAACTGTTGTACCAAAAGCCTTGGGGGTTGTTGTAGTCAAAAGCCTTTGAATCCCGAATATGGATAGTTTCACTAAAAACATTACTAATTCCACGACTAAATTGTAATGGATAGCTAGTACGAGTCATGTCTCTAACTGCACCACCTACACCAGCACATTTTTCACCATTAGCTAAGTAAGTTGCTAGTAGTTGTTCTATCCAATTAGGTGGCGGAATAGCATCATCATCTAGGAAAGCAATAATTGAACCTAAAGCTAGACTGATTCCAAGATTACGAGAGCAGCTAATATTCTTTTTATCCAGTGTATCCCATTGCATTTTAAAACTGAAGCTACTTGACAATTTGCCAAGCATTTCAATAGTTTCCTTAGTAGATGAGGCATCAATAATAATTACCTCAAAATTTTTGTAGGTAATTTTTTCTAATGATTGCAGCGTTTTTTCTAGTGACTTGCTTCTATCAGCAGTACAAATTACCAAAGATACTAAATCTAGCAACTTATTTATTGTATTGGTAGAGTTTTAATTTTCCAGTATATCCTAAAAACCCGAACTATAGTTATGAATAATTTTTTTATTAAAGATACAACACTCACATTACTACGAACATAGCCATTCCCTGTAAAATAGTAGACATTTTTGGCTAAATTAAGAGCGTATAGATCTGGTTTTACACAATTAACTAATGCTACATCAACGGGTTTCCAGAAACAAGCAATTATCCATAGATAAATGCGGACAACAATGTTTTTAGGGTAAAACAAAAAAGTTATTTGTTTATTTTGTTCCATTTTTTGGAGAATGGAACCTTGACATTTATCTTGATAAATTACAGATTGTACAATAACTTTTGCTGGTTTATCAATAACTTCTGTCAAGGAAACTTCTTTGTAAGGAAGTGTTCCTGGCATTTTTCCCCGAATCCCTTTAATAAAGTCTTCAAACCCTAAAATAGCAACTTGGGATAAAAAATATCTTCCTGTTAGAGAATTATACATTAGTCTTGGTAAGTTTACCAAAACTCTCTTTAAAACTAAATTTGGTTGATGTTTTTGCCAACAATAACAAACATTACGCTCATCATAATAGCTAATCCAAGGTCTACTTTTAGAATCAGGTGAAGGATGCCAAACAATTGAGGAGGGATTAACTGCCACTACCCAATTAGCTTTGGCTCTTAAACACCACTCGATATCATCAAAGTGTAAAAAGTAATCTTCAAATACTCCTATTTTTTGCACAACTATCCGCCTGACTAATAGTGATGCTGCTGCACAGGCATCTACTACTAGATAAGGTTGACATTTTAGCAATTCCTGATTTGAAGTAACGGGAGAATTTCCAAAGTTATTTTTAATATGTGCTTTAGTAAAATTTATAAAAATGCCTACTTCTTGTAGAGTATTAGGATCATCTAGTTTACGTATTTGCGAACCGACTAAACCAACTTCCTCATAAGTTTGTAATGTTTCTACTAAAAAACTTAACGCTAATGTTTCTAGACGAACATCATTATCAAGTAACCATAAATAATCATATTCAAGCTGACTAACAGTTTTAAGACCGTGAGAAAAGCCACCAGAACCGCCTAAATTAGTACCCGTTTGTAAAAGTTTTACTTGGGGATAGTTTTGCTGTATATAAGCTGGTGTACCATCTGTAGAAGCGTTATCTACAACGTAAATATCCAAATGAATATTATTTAAACTTAACTTAGCCAAATCATCAAGTAATAAACAAACATCTTGGAGTTTATTCCAAGTCACAATAATAGCAGCGACGTTAGCAATTTTCACAAATATTTAATGATTAAAAATTAATTATTATTCGGCTACAAGATGCAGTTTGATAAAGCAAATTCAGAAAACAGCACACCTAATTATAATAAAATTTAGCATCAATCTTATATAGTTAAGTATCTATTTCTAGATACTTTTTCCAGAAAGATATGTTAGTTAAGTCAGGTAAAGTTTTTTTGTAAATTACTTTTAATTTAGGAAACTTTAGCAGCATCAGCATAGCTATATAAATAGATTTAGTAAAAATAACCCAAAATTTTTGCCGAGATATTTTAACGGCAAAACCCTCTGCCGTTCTCACATTGTAGTATAAAGCTTTTTTAGCTCTAAAAACATTTATTGCTCTGCTACCATGAAGAGGAGATATCCTATATCCTCGATCGCTTAATCGCTTGTCGCTATGGAAAAGAATAGATGGTATAAGATGACCATTTAATGTAATTAGCCTAATACAGCGATGTAAAAAATTTTCTGTTTCTTCCAAGCTTTCAATATATTTATCATATATAAAAGGTAAATCTGTATTTTTAGCAGGTTTTTCTCCTAATTGTAAAAGTTCTTTATGTTTCTCGGCTGGATCAAGATTTGCTATATATTCAGAACCTTTTAAAAAATCATAAGCTGCATCTAAAATAATTTCAGCACTTTTATATTTATAACAAAATAAATTCTTTAAAGTGGGAATTAAAAAAGATTTAACTGCTGCAAGTTTGGAAAATTCAAACTTATCATAATTTAAGGTATTAAAAACTAGGTTATTTCTAATAACGTAGTAGTTGACACTAGGAGAATATTTGGCTTCAAATGGCTCATGCCATACAGCTATACCATTTAAAGTTATTATTTTTAAATTTAGTCTAATAGAAAATTCGATATCATCTACTTTGACAAAAAACGGATAAGGCAAGATAGAATCATTAGCTATTTTTGCAGGAAAGCAAAAAAACCACCAAGCATGATAATCAATTTTTTCTTCTATTTCATTAAATAAAATGTTATTTAACTTTCTTAAGTCTAAGTTATGCTTCAAATGAACTATTGAATCTTTTTCCCAGCGAGCGCCGTTTTCATGTTGTATATATTTCTCGTCTAATCTTAACATACTACCGCCAATACACAATTGGCTGTCAATAGCTAAATTTAAAAAATTATGCAGTCTGATTAAAATCTCTGGATCGATAAGAATATCGTCATCCATGAAAATTACATGGGAAAACTCATGTTTGTGTTCTATAATCTCTATTAATCCCCTTGCAAAACCTCCACTCCCACCTGCATTTTTATTTTGAATTAGATGTATTTGAGGGTGATTAAAATCATTGATGGTTTTAGCATTGTCAACTACAATAACATGAAAATTATCTTTTAAAGATGCTTCATTAAATAAATATTTTTGGAATAATTGAATATTTTTTTGTACATATTGTTCTCTCTTGTATGTACAAATAACAATTACAAAACTTGGATTTTTTTCTTCTAATTGATTATGGTTAGTATAACAATAACCTGCTTGTAAAATAGCCTCGTTTTCTAAGGCTTCAATTTCAAGATATATTATGCCCTGGTAAGACTGTAGATCTAAATTTTTAAATACAGTTATTTCGCTAAAATCCTGAGAGGTAATTAGCGTTTGATCTATTAAATTTACATTTTTTGTAAAAAAATCTATATGTTTTAGATTAACTTTGAATTTACCCTTTAAGTTTAAATTAAAACTTATATTTTTTACCTGAGTATACTTATTCCATTTATCTACTGAAAATGAATTAAAGTAAGTATCAAAGCTTATGACACCACCTTGTTGAAAACTAATACAATTATTTTCGTAATCAAAAAAGCATTTGGATTTAACTTTGAAAAATAGTTGTTCTACCGTACATATATCTTTTTTAGGAAAAATTAGTTCTTGAAGCTTATGAAATTCTGGTTGAGTAATTTGTTTAACTATTGATGAATTTAGTAGATGTGTCATTTTTATAACCTTATTAAAGCTAGATTAATTTTGCCTGAGCTAGCCTCACTTAAAATATACTATCCAAGTAATATTGGACTACCTGATCTGCCTGATCTGCTAATTTTACCTTTCCTTGAGCTAGCCAAATAGCATACTGGCATGATTGTTTAATAAAATCTAAATCATGAGAAACTACTAAAACGGTTGCATTTGCATCCCAAAATTTTTCTATTCTCTGCTTAGATTTATTTTTAAATTTTTCATCTCCTACGGATAAAACTTCATCTAAAATTAGAATATCTGGTTGCACATCTGTGGCGATCGCAAATCCTAAACGAGCAATCATCCCCGAAGATAACCCCTTCACTGGGACTAGCGCATAATCTTCTAACTCTGCAAATTCCAAAATCAATCGAGATCTTTCTCGCATCTCGGCTCTTGAAAAACCGAGTAGCACACCATATAAAATAATATTGTCTAAAACTGAAATCTCTGGATCAAATCCTGCTCCTAATTCAATTAGCGGTGCTATATTTCCCCGTACTCTTACTGAACCACTTGTTGGCTGCAAAATTCCACAAATTAATTTTAGTAAAGTTGATTTACCTGAGCCATTAGCACCAATAATACCAATTTTTTCCCCAGAATTTACTGCTAAATCAATTTTATCCAGTACTAGCTTTTTAATAGGTTTGCGGTATTTACCTTCAAAAAAAGATAATACAGTCTTCTTCAAGTCATAAGAAAACTCTTCCTGCGTCCGTCGCCACAATGAAACTTGATCCAGCCGAATTACTTCCATTTATTTATAACAAATCCATAAACTGATGTCGGCAAGATTGAAAACCAACCCAGCCCAAAGATAACATTATCAATCCATCTAATAAGGCGATTCCCGCTAAATGCCAGTCAGGTAATTGTCCATACAAAGAAATTTGACGAATGCTTTCAATAATTGGTGATAGTGGATTTAATACTAAAAAAGGTTTAACTTGAGATGGCACAATTGCTGATGGATAGAATACTGGACTACTCAGCCATATAACAAATACAACTAATTCATAAAAATAAGGTAAATCTCTAAAAAATACATATAAAGCACTTACTATAAATCCAATACCATTACAAACTAAAATTAAAGCCATTAAGGGTAAAAGCAAGGCAAAACAATTAATAATACTCTTAGAAGTTATTAATGTTAGAGCCGTTAGTAAGGGTAGCACGCCAACAGCTAATTGAAAGACATTAGCTCCTACCATTGATACAGGAAAAATGCTTACTGGTAAACGAATCTTATTAAGAAGCAAACCATTCTCTACAACACTCCTTAATGCTTGGGATGTCGATGCAGAAAAAAAGTTGATGACAACCAACCCTGTAAATGCTGCCAACATATAGTTGATAATTGAATTGCCATAGTATGAGGCAAACTCAGTACCAAAAATTGCTGTATATAATCCTGTCATAATTAAAGGACTTAACAGCGACCAATATACGCCCAAAAATGACCCTCGATAGCGTACTTTTAAGTTACGGTCTACTAAGACGTGTAGCAACTCCCAATAGCGTCGCACTTGGGGTAACCATGTTAATTTTTTATGCAGAGAAAGTACCATCTAATCCTAAACTGCCAGTAAAAAATAATTTAAGGGCGTATTTTATCAAGCCCCATGAATATAAGAATTTTCTTTCATATAACTCAACAACCAGTTAGCCGCCGTCGCTCGACGAGTTTGCCTTGGCCCGAACTGCCCTACTTTATAACCTTTAAAACCTAACTGTTCTTTGAGCAATTGTTTATTCTCTTGAGGGATAGAACGAGTAAGCTTTACTGTAGGAGGACGGTTGGCAATAAAGTCGGGTGGTTCTGGATACTCGTCTCGCCATTCTGGGGCTACATTGGTAGTATCCCATTTACTGGTGGTTTCGTCATAGCGGTAACCCAAGTAGTGCCAAATTATCTGGTTGACGGTGATATCCTCTATTTCTTCCTTGATAATTGCCCAAATGGTATCAGTATTTAGTGGTGGCAGGTCAGACATTATTTATTACAGAGATTAAAAAGTTAGCGACTATTAAAAAAATACAGCTTAAATCAGTAATAAGCTAATTTTCACCTCTCCGTTACCGCTAATTTTTTAGTCCACTACAGCAGTATCTAATTTTCAGTTATACCGATGGCGTACCAGATGAAGTAACTGCTTCATCTGACTCACTAGCCGAGTTAAATCTTTGTGATACCCAACTTGTTAAGATGTGAGACAACAATCCTAACGGGCCAGCAAACAAGCACAGCAAGATAGAATGGGTTGTCCAGATGCCTGTACGCTGCCCCTCAGTATAAATCCACCTTCCGACAAATAAATCCATCACCAAAAAGTGAACCCAACCAGTCGCGGCTGCTTTTTCGTCAGCGAAGAATTTAGCAATATCAGCGAGTTGAGGATTAGATAAAGCTTGGGCAGATTCAGGGGTAATTGCGCTAATGAAGAAATACAGATACAAACCTGCTAATACCACAAATGGGATAAAGGATTGCATTACTCGTCGTGTCACACCCCAATTGGGTAGCAAAATCATTAACGCCCAAAAGGGTAAAACGAATAAATTAGCGATATTGAACAGTTGCGTAGTTGTCATAATCCGGAAAAATCGTTAAAACTAGCTCTCGATATCCTACGATCAAAATCGGATTTAGAGGCAAATCATCCCGTAAAGCTAAAAACAGCTAATGACATCATCTTTACAGCCAACACCAATTCGCGCCCATGTTTTTGTTTCTGGAATAGTTCAAGGGGTTGGATACCGCTTTTCTACTGTAAATCAAGCTAATCAACTAGGCATCAGTGGTTGGGTGCGAAATCTTCCAGATCAACGTGTAGAAGCAGTTTTTGAAGGTACTCCAGAGACAGTGACAGGGATGATTAGCTGGTGTAAGCAGGGGCCATTAGGCGCTGTAGTCAATTCTGTTACTGTTGAGTATGAGGAGGTAGAGGGTTTACGGGGGTTTGAAATTAAGCGGTAAATGTTTCTAAAAAATTTTTCGTTTAATATAATAATTTTATGCTCGGATAATTTCAATAGACCTCTCCAACAAAGAATGTAGAGACGCGTAGCCTACGCCAATACGTCTCTGCAAGGGTTCAAGGGTTAGCACCTTTAATTTTTGGAGAGTCTATGGTAAATAGTAAAAATACCTAAATACAATTACTCATACAAATATTAAAGCTATTGCAGTAGACAGAACATCAATTAAAATTTAATTTTGCTCGCCATCACTCAGTAGGAATCTTTTTCCATGCACGAAAAGTTAGTTAACACTCATATCGAAGATTCACAACTCTTGATCACTCCAAATGACCTGAAATTAAAACTGCCTTTAACGGATTTGGCAGAAAATAATGTCCTGCAATACAGGCAAGAAATAGAAGATATTTTAGATTTTAAAGATCACCGTAAATTTATAGTAGTTGGCCCTTGTTCTATTCATGATATCAAAGCAGCCGAAGAATATGCAGAAAGGCTAAAAGTACTAGCAGAGAAAGTCAAGGATAAGCTGCTGCTAATTATGAGAGTGTACTTTGAAAAGCCCCGAACTACTGTAGGTTGGAAAGGGCTAATTAATGATCCCGATATGGATGATTCTTTCCATATAGAAAAAGGTTTATCAATTGCACGTAGCTTGCTACTAAAAATTGCTGAATTTGGATTACCTGCTGGTACAGAGGCTCTCGATCCCATCGTACCTCAATATATTGCTGAATTGATTTCTTGGTCGGCAATTGGGGCTAGAACAACCGAATCACAAACTCACCGAGAAATGGCAAGTGGGCTTTCTATGCCTGTAGGTTTTAAAAATGGTACTGATGGCAGTGTTAAAGTTGCTTTAAATGCTTTGCAATCTGCTAGGGAACCTCATAATTTTGTAGGAATTAACCAACAAGGGCAGGTGAGCATTTTTAGAACCAAAGGCAATGAATATGGTCATGTGATCTTAAGAGGTGGCGATCGCCAACCTAATTTTGATGCGGCTAATGTTAAAATTGCTGAGGAAAAATTAAAAGAAGCGAATTTACCGCCACGGATTGTAATTGATTGTAGTCACGGCAATACGAATAAAGACTACAAGTTACAAGGTGCTGTATTTGAAAATGTTGTGCAGCAAATAGTAGAGGGAAATAGTTCCATCGTGGGGATGATGCTGGAATCTCATTTATCTGAAGGTAGTCAAAAGATTCCCCATAAACTTGACCAGTTAAAGTATGGAGTTTCAGTCACAGACAAATGTATTAACTGGGAAGAAACTGAGAAAATTATTTTGGCTGCTCATCAAAAATTGCACTAAAAGTAGAGCTATTTTAGCTAAGGGCAATGTCAAGAGACGCGCCAATAGCGAAATGCTTCCGCTAAGGCGCGTCTCTACATCAATGATAGAAATGGTATAAATAATTTCTGCCAGATCTTTATTCAACTGAATTTGAATTACGGTAGCATAACCCTAATAGGGTACTACATCCAATTAGCTTAATAGCTTCTAACAACCAATAACCTACGTGCATTTGGTTCATGTTGGCAGGTATTACAGTAGTTGAATTAAACAGGTTTAGCTGTAACCCCAAAGCACTCATTTCAGGAGTTAAAAAATAGGTATAAATTAGAGCAATTCCTAAAAGAATAACGGATAAAATAATTGAACTGTTTGTTCCCTTGCTGCTAGGCTGTTGAGTGCTTTGGACTGCTAATATACTTGTCAACACTAAAGCTGCACAGACTAGCTCAATACGATTAAAAATCCAAAATATTGAATATCCTGCTGTAGCAAATCCTGCTTGCGTCATCATGCCTGTAGCGTAAAGGCTAGGCATAATTACTAAATCCAAAATTAGGCTACTACTTAACCAAAAAGCTAAAGTAAAAATTCCTGTGGTTTGCCAAATTGGTCGCTTTAGTTCAACTCCAGATATAGCTGCCATAAGCTTTCCTCTAATTGATAATTTCTCTAGTTCTTTCAGCTTATCGAATAATTCCAGCTACTAATATGAATTTTTGCTAATAAAAAATGGCAAAATAAAATAAATATTTTACTAATTGTAGTTGTTTTAATAATTTTTGTTAAAACTTATTGTATTCATAGCAGATTAGTAGTATCAGAATAAAGTTTTTGTTAAGTACGCCAATTAGACAAAGCAAGGGTAGGCTTGTTGAGTTTATCTATTCGGATGGCGATCGCACTCTGATGAAGTCTTTCTCAAAATCCTCTAATATTGTTTCTGGTAACCTCTAGACTAACTTAGCAAAGCCACAGCCAATGCGTCTGCTTCCTAAACATCGACATAAAAATTCCTTAAGTAATTTTATTGCCATTTTATTGATTTTAGGAATAACAGCAATAACTTTGCTTTCTATTGGTAGTTCATTTGGAGGAAGTCTTTATTTTGAAATTGCGTCTCATTTTAAAGTTCAATATTTATTTATTACAATCCTGTTATTTTTTTTGCTGTCGTTAACTCGTAAAAAATTGTTTTTTATTATTGCTTTATTTTGTGTATTTATTAATACAGCAGACGTTATTCATTGGTATATTCCTCAAGCCATACCTAGTCAACAATCACTTAATAAAATTCGTGTATTACTAGTAAATATTAATACCCAAAATAATAACTATTTTCAAGTTATTTCCTTGGTAAGAAAAGAAAAACCTGATGTTGCTGTATTTTTAGAATTAGATGAATTTTGGGCTAATCAGCTTCAATCTATCAATGATATTCTTCCTTATGCTGTCGGCAGAGCTAATCCTGATAATATGGGGATTGCTGTTTATAGTAAACGTCCTTTAGAAAAGCCAGACATTAAATTTTTAGGTAGTTCTAATAATGCTAGTGTAGTCGGAGATTTGTTAATTAATAAACAAGTAATTTCTTTAGTTGCTACTCATTTCTTGCCACCACTTCAACCAGAATTACTACTTTCTACTAAGCAACAGTTAAATGCAGTTAGTAGTTATGTAAAACAGCTAAAACAACCTAAATTGATTATAGGTGATTTGAATACAACAATGTGGTCGCATTCTTACAAAGATTTTATTCAAAAAACTGGCTTACGAAATGCTAGACAAGGTTTTGGGATTTTACCCACATGGCCCACAGAAGCTAAGTTTTCACCAATTAAACCACCGCTATCTTGGCTATTATTAATTCCAATAGACCATTTTCTAATTAGCCCAGAAATTAAAGTGTTAAATATTAGAACTGGAGCAAATGTGGGATCAGATCATTTGCCTTTGATTGCTGAGTTAGTTTTAGATAAGTAAGTTTATTGTAGAGACGTTGTATACAACATCTCTACATTCCCATGAGAGAAGATGTTTATTTTTCATCTAATTTTGTGTCTGATGGGGTTTCACTCTTGTTGTGGTGTTGGTGCGATCGCTTCGATATACTGACTATCGAGCAGAAAAGCTCCTTTGCTAAAGCGGACACCCCAATAACCTCCAGGTCGCCTATCTATGACAACTCCTTCCTCCCCGATATGAATCACTTCAGGGGGGCGTAGCATCGGCATTGGTTCAGCAGTTTTCACGTATGGGGGTAATGTTACAACCCGAACTTTCTCACCAATAGTAAATTCTTGGGACATTTTTAGCGATTAACTATGGGTCATTGTTAATTGTTAATTAATAATTGATAATTGTTAAGGTGCTTGCCAAATTCTGTCATGATATTGTTCTAAATCTGCATAAGGATCAACAGCCCCGTGGGAGTGACCATGACTGTGATCATGACTGTGACTATGGTGAGGAGTATGATCGTGAGTATGATGATTATGATTGCTACTACCAACCGCAGCTAATCTAAATTTGCACATTTCACAATTCATCTGCACTTGTCCGAGTTGGGTTTCAATTTCCCTTTCTCTAAGAACAGAAAGTAATAGCGGGTGAAGACCCATTTCTGGCAGGCAAGTTAGAGAAATATCTGGATATTGTTCTTGCTGTTGTGCAGTCGTGTCAAAAATCTTTTTAACTAACAGTCCAGTAAATAGAAAATAGGGTAAAACAATAATCCGTTTAGGTTGGTAAAGTCTGGCGCGGCGGAAACCTTCTTCTAAGCGAGGGTGAGTGATACCGATGAAACAAGTTTCTACAGTCTGATAACCGCTACCTTCCCAAACAATACGGGCGAGTTTGTAGACATCGCCGTTAGCATCGGGGTCACTAGAACCACGACCAACAAAGAGTAGTACTGTATCGGAACGATTGTAATCAGGATCGTCGATTTGGGCAAGGCGCGATCGCCACAAATCTATAATTGCAGGAGTAATTCCAAAATGCCGCCCGTAGTGAAACTTAAGCTGAGGGTGTCTAGCTCTTGCCCTGTCTAACTCATTGGTAATATCAAACTTATTGTGACGAGCAGCAAATAATAAAATTGGTAATACTGAAAGTTCCGTATAGCCTTCTTCTATACACCGATCTACACCTTCCTGAATTGTCGGGCCTGTAAGTTCCAAAAAGCAAGGAAGTACAGGGCGTGAGGTATCTAAAGATTGATAAGCAGCAGCAAAATCTAATAAGCTTTGCCGTCCCTCTTGATCTTTAGTGCCGTGACCAATTAATAATAAAGGGCGTTGTAGCGGTAAAGGTGGCAATTGCAGAGATTCAGTAGGTGATGTCAAAGTCGTAATTAGAGTGGAATTAGCATTAGGCATTATATTAAGCTCCGTTCCTATGCAACGCAGGAAGTATAGTGAGCAAGTAACAGGTAGGCATTCTGGCTTACAAGTAAGGTAGCACTACTTTTCTACCTTGTTCGTTTACAGTTGCGGCACAGCCTCGGACTCTCACCGACGTTTCCCTACAGTGTTACGGTTCACGTTTGCCCTGCTATCTTATCAGAGCAACTAGGAATACCTATCCCCTCAGTGGGGATTGAGATCATTAGAACCAATGTAGAGACGTGTTCGCGTAGCGCATAATTTCGCATCTCTACATTTTTGGAAGGTATGTTAGATCTTATATAGATGTCCCACAAATTCGCCATAACCGTTATAAGAAAGTGTTGGGCGTTTTTCCCAACTAAAACTAGGCCCTTTCCCCATTAAACGTTCTGTTGCTTGTGACCATCTTGGGTGAGGCTTATTTGGGTTAACATTTGCCTCAAAATCATATTCATTTGAATCCAGAGTATTCCAAAATGTTGCTGGTTGTTTATCCAAAAATTCAATTTTTACAATTGATTTTGCACCTTTATAACCATACTTCCAGGGAATTACAGCCCTAATCGGTGCGCCATGTTGTTTTGGTAAGCTATGACCATAAATGCCTGTGGCGAAAAATGCCAAATCATTTGTCATTTCGTCAAGGCGTAAACTTTCCGTATAGGGCCAAGGATAACCAGCAGCCCAAAATCCAGGGCCAGTAGTAATTTTGGTGTCATAAAAAGAAGTAAACCGCACAAATTTAGCATTAGATTTTGGTTCTACATCTTTCACCAATAATTTCATCGGAAAACCTACCCAAGGCACTACCATTGCCCAAGCTTCTACGCATCGAAATCTATAGATACGTTCTTCTAAAGGAAATTTTTTCTGGATGTCATCTAAGTCATAAGTACCAGGATTATTGACTAAACCACTAACTTCTACTTTCCAGTTGTCAGTGGGTAATGTTTGAGCTTTTTTCCAAATAGATTTTGTGCCACCAAATTCATAAAAGTTATTGTATTTAGAGGATAAAAATTCCTCTGTTATTGGTCGGTCAACTTTGGCGAAATTGGGATTAATATTTAAAGTTGAGTAAGCTGGATATGTACCTGATATGCTGCCTGTTTCTATTTCCGAGTTATTTTCGCAGCCAGTAACAGGTAAGATTGTTGCACCAATGCCAGCACCAATTAAGGTTTTTAAGAAGCGACGGCGATTGAAAAAAGCTGCTTCTGGTGTTGCTTGGCTTTCTGGGATTTTCCAGAATTTTGCAATACGGATTAAAGTCATAGGTGTTTGTTAAATCACTTTTTGTTGTGGAATTAATAGATAATTTATCTATTTTTACACTAATAATTAGTAAACTAAAGCAGCTATCATATTTATAACTTGGAGATTTTATTGCTAATTAAAAAAAATACCAGAATAATTACCTAAGATATATATATGGATGCAGCTATTCCATTATTCAATGTAACACCATCGTTTCCCAGTTAACACGGCAAAGCGGTGAAACCGTATGCTTGGTATCAGCATCACGTTTTTTAAGGAAACTATTTATGCTTACTGAAGAAAAAGTACAACAACGGAACTGGCAACCAATTGTTAAGCAATTTGAAGCTGTCGTTGGCACTCAGGGTGTGATGCAGCGCCGTGAGGAGTTAATTACTTATGAGTGTGATGGTTTAACCAGCTACAGACAACGCCCTGCGGTGGTGGTGTTACCGCGTACAACCGAACAAGTGGCGGAGATATTGAAAATATGCGATCGCAATAACATTGGATGGGTAGCGCGTGGTGCTGGCACAGGTTTATCTGGTGGTGCATTACCAGTAGAAGACTGTGTATTAATTGTCACCGCTTTAATGAGTAAAATTTTAAGCATTGATTTAGAAAATCAGCGCGTAGTAGTCCAACCAGGAGTTATTAATAACTGGGTAACACAAGCAGTTAGCGGTGCTGGTTTTTTCTACGCCCCCGATCCGTCTAGTCAAATTATCTGCTCAATTGGTGGTAACGTTGCCGAAAATTCTGGTGGTGTACATTGCTTAAAATATGGTGTTACCACTAACCACGTTTTAGGATTAAAAATAGTTACCCCTGATGGCTCAATTGTTGATATTGGGGGAGAAATCCCAGAAATGCCTGGTTATGATTTAACAGGTATATTTGTAGGTTCCGAAGGTACATTAGGGGTTGCTACAGAAATTACTTTAAAAATCGTTAAAGTTCCTGAATCAATTTGTGTTATTTTAGCTGATTTTAATACAGTAGAAGAAGCTGGCGGGGCTGTCTCCGATATTATCAGTTCTGGGATTATTCCAGGCGGTATCGAAATGATGGATAACTTCAGTATCAACGCTGTTGAAGATGTAGTTGGAACTAATTGTTATCCAAGAGATGCTGGCGCTATTTTGTTAGTAGAGATTGATGGCTTACAAGTAGAAGTAGATACTAATAAACAGCTAATTTCAGAAATTTGTACAAATAACGGCGCACGGACAATTACCAGCGCCAGCGATCCAGAAACACGCTTAAAGTTATGGAAAGGTCGCAAAGCTGCTTTTGCAGCAATGGGTAAAATTAGCCCAGATTATTATGTACAAGATGGAGTTATCCCACGTACAAAATTACCATACGTACTTAAAGAAATTGAAGAACTGGGCAAAAAACACGGCTATTATGTTGCTAATGTGTTTCATGCTGGAGATGGCAACTTACATCCGCTGATTCTTTATGATAATGCTGTGCATGGTGCGTTAGAGAAAGTTGAAGAATTAGGCGGAGAGATTCTTAAACTTTGTGTAAAAGTTGGCGGTAGTATTTCTGGAGAGCATGGTATTGGTGCGGATAAACGTTGTTATATGCCAGAAATGTTTAGTGAAACAGACTTAGAAACTATGCAATGGGTAAGGCAAGTTTTTAATCCCAAAGGGTTAGCTAATCCTGGGAAAATATTTCCGACACCTCGGACTTGTGGGGAAGGTGCAAAGGTTGATGTGGGCAAAAAGTTTGAGTCGATAGAACGGTTTTAGACTCCCTCGCCCCTCGTTCCCAGGCTAGAGCCTGGGAATGCCTTTCTTGAAGGCTCTGCCTTCATTTAAAGAGGCAGAGCCTCTGTAATAGCGTTACCAGGTTGAACCTGGTAACGAGGTTAATAAAGTGTATCTTTAGCATAAATTTTAAATGTCGGTGTTGCTCTATACAAATATTTAATTTTTAATATATGAACACAATAATCTCAGCTAGTAAAAAAATTATGGCATTTTACCGTGATTCTGCATCCGTTTTATATTGAAGGCTCTGCCTTCATTTATACCAGAGGCAGAGCCTCTGTAGTAGCGTTACCAGGTTCAACCTGGTAACGAAAAACGAGAAAACTCAAAAATCAATTACATCTACTTGCAACAATCCTGGCTGATCAATATAATTGCGATAACTAGAATATCGCCAATGAGCAGGATCATCTACATAACCACGCTTAAGCGGATTATTGTGAATATAATCTAACTTTTGTTTAAACATTTGTTCATTTAAAATCGCTTGCGGATGAAATCCTTCTTGCCAGACCTGATACTCTTGATCTACTTTGTGTTGTAATTTATAAAATTTGAGTTGGTCTAATATATGTTTTTGTTGCTTTTCCTTCAGCCAGTCTATAATTGATCGAGCCGTAAAGGATTTAAAAATACCTAATTCTCTGGATAAATTAGTAGCTGATGCTATTAAGTGCAGGTGGTTTTCCATGAGTACATAACCATATAATCTCAAACGTTCTTTGCTTTGTAGAAAACTGAGTGAATCGAAAATAATTTGCGTTAACTCAACCCTACTGAATAGCGGTATCCAATTAACTACTGTACAGGTAATAAAATGTGGCTGTTCTCCTAATACATGGTAGCGGCTACGTCCCATAACTTAGTTTTGGAATTATATTAAGGCAGAGCCTTTGGTAATAAGTTTCCAGGTTCAACCTGGAAATGCGGTTAATAAAGTGTATCATTCCTAAGTTCAAACTGGGAACGTTTGGATATTTTGTTGTTAAAAATAAATTCTAAATGGTTCACAAAGAATCCCTAAAATTTGATTTAATTGATTAATGAAATATTCAGTTAAATCAATTTTGACCACCTGGTTTTCTAGGACGAGAAATTTCCAGTTAGTACCTGTCGAAACTGCACCATAAACGACTTGATTTTCTATACCCTTACGAAGATTAAATATTTGAGCGGCAACCATTTGAGCTACACATTGCCCTAATCCAATGCGGATATCATTATCTTTTGCTTCAACTAAGGTCAAGACAGGAGCAGTTACTAGAGATTGATTACTGGATGCGCTTAAAAGAAAATCACAAGCACCCGTTAAACCTTTGGATTCATCAATATTAAAGGTGTTACCAGAAAAATAACCGACTTTGTTTTTAAAGATTCGCCTTACTTCTAGTAATACGGGAGTTATAATTAATTCAGAGCGAGCTTTTTCAGTACTAATACTTGCTGCTAAATCTAGTGTTTCATCTAATGTTTCTTTCAATCGTTGGGAAGGTTCAATTGGTGCAATATGACTAAATAAATGAAAAGTATCCTCAACTGTTAATCCCAAGGCGGAAACAGCTTGTTCAATAGTTTTAAAATCACTGTATGACATTTTATTATAGTCAACAATATTGATAACAATATATAAACTTGGAATTTTTTTTTTATTATAACCCAAATTCAACATTCTGTACCGTATGGTTATTGTATATCTAATTTCAAATTTTATTGGCAGTGATACGGCTATCAGCGATTCCTTGCCAAGTTATTATTATGAAGGGCGATGTCCTAAAAGTGGTGAATTATTGAGGCTACCGCGTACAGCTTTAGTAGAAGCGATCGCACTTAATTTAATGCAGCATCTTGCCCAAAACAACTGTTATTCATCTGAGGGCAAAATGTATGGAATACTGTTAGTAGAACTGCCGAATGGTGAACAACGGATCATCAAAGCATTTTCTGGTCTTTTGAATGGTTGCAGCGTGGTTGATGGTTGGGTTCCGCCAATTCCAGGTAGAGATGAAGTTGCTTTAGAAGAAGCACGTACTTTAGCACAATTGGAAGCAATTAAACAGGAACTTATTAATTTAAAACAACTGCCAGAAAGACAGCAGTTTGCAAGTTTGTCTCATGACTTTGAGCAGCAGTTAAAAGCAATAAGCGATCGCCATCTTAATTCCAAACAACAACGACAAGAAAAACGCCAGATACTCTGTCAAACTTTAACAGGAGAAGTTTTAACTTTTGCACTTGAACAACTTGATGAAGAAAGCCGTCAGCAGGGAATAGAAAAACGAAAACTTAAACGCCAACAAAATGAAGTATTGCAACCGCTTAAAGATTTAATTACAAAGGCAGATGCGCGGGTAAGTGAACTGAAACAACAGCGTAAAGAACTATCCCGCCAACTCCAAGCACAAATGCACGCTGTTTACAGCTTGACTAATTTTTCTGGGCAATCTTTATCGTTACAGCAATTAATGCCAGGAGGTTCAATACCAACTGGTACAGGTGACTGTTGCGCCCCAAAGTTGCTTCATTATGCTGCAACTCATAATTTAAAACCACTAGCAATGGCAGAGTTGTGGTGGGGTTCAACGAATGAAGATAAAGTTCAAGGAAATTTCTATGGCGCTTGTGCGGAAAGATGTCAGCCATTGATGGGATTTTTGCTTTCGGGGTTAAAATCACCTAACCCCCCTGCCCCCTTCCCTAGTAGGGAAGGGGGAGAAAGAGAAAGCCCCTCCCCTAGTAGGGCAGGGGTTTGGGGAGAGGTTTCTTTACCAATTCTTTATGAAGATAAATGGCTGATTGCTGTGAATAAACCCGCAGGTTTGCTTTCTGTACCTGGTCGTTATCGCGATCGCCAAGATAGCATTCTCAGTCGCTTACGTCATCTCTTACCCGATGGCATGAAGCTGATGGCTGTGCATCGCCTCGATCAAGAAACATCTGGTATTTTACTACTGGCGCGAGATCTTCAAACTTATCGTCAACTCAGCCAGCAATTTCAGCAACGACAAATTCACAAAATTTATGAAGCGGTACTTTCGGGTTCTATAACAACCAATCAAGGTGTGATTGAATTACCTCTCTGGGGAGATCCAGAAAATCGCCCTTATCAAAAAGTTGATTGGCAAAAAGGTAAACCAAGCTTAACTCGCTTCCAGGTTATTGCAACGGAAGGAGACTACACTCGCCTAGAATTTATACCACTAACAGGACGCACCCATCAGTTAAGGGTTCACGCGGCTGATCCTAGAGGACTTGGAATACCGATTTTAGGCGACCGCCTCTATGGATGCTGTGCAGGTAATCGCTTACATCTACACGCTAGGGAACTGCGCTTTGAGCATCCGCAATCTGGAAAAACCTTAGAAATACGAGCAAATACGCCTTTTTGAACGTATCTAATTTGCCATTGTTGAGATAATTATTGCTTTTGTACTACTCTGAAAACCGTTTTTTTATTCCAGATATAACTTTTGTTAGAGGAATAATGCTTTTTATGGTACTAACCTTGGAATCATGTGGAAAATAATTGAAAAAAAGTCACCCAGTATTAGCATGAAAAATTTAATCTCTAGTGCGATCGCGCAGATTTCTTCTCTACTTAATGGATTTCAAGCAAAACGCTTTTTAGCTGTTGTCGCAGTTGGTTTTCTATTACTGACGACAAATGTAGATTCTGCAAGCAATAGCAGAGCTATTGCTGAACAAGTTTTAGAAAAAGCACATCAAACTGATTCCGTAAGACCTAAAACAGCAAACGAGTGGAAGCAAGAAGCTCGCGAAACAGAAGACGCTCCAGGCGCACGAGCTAAAAATATTGCGGAAGAAACAGGACAAGCATTAAAAGAATTTGGTGCCTTGTACCCAAAAACTGCTGAAGCAAGCTCACGTGACAACAATTAGAGACGTTAATCCTAATAGTGCATTGGTATCGAGTACCAATAGTTAAAATTTGTAACTGCACCTAAGTTTTTTGGTGTTTCCCTTAACAATTAAATCTGCACTATATATAGTGCAGATTTAACTGTTCTAAATGCGCTCGCATTATAAACATGAGTTATTACTCACGAACCTTTTATAAAAATTTCTCCTCTCTCCTCCCCCCTCTCCCCTCCCTCATTCCTTATCGCCTCAACTAGCGCCTGATTTTGCTCATCAGTACCAACCGTAATCCGAAGCTTATCCTCTAAACCAAGCTGCTTGAAATAACGCACCAAAATTCCTAATTCCTTCAAAGCTAGATAAATTTCCTCTGCATTGCTTTTAGGTGGTTGCACTAACAGAAAATTAGTTTGCGAATCCCACACTTTAAAGCCTAATTGCTTGAGATTTACTGCTAATTTTGCCCGTGATGCCTTCACTTTTTCGGCACATTCATTTTTATAAGCTTGATCGCGCATTGCTGCCGTACCAACCAGACAAGAGATCGCATCAATATTATAGTTATCCCTCATTTTAAACAACCCACTCAATAGCTTGGGATTGGCAATTCCAAACCCTAAGCGCAAACCCGCTAAAGAATAACCCTTAGATAAGGTGCGAATCACAATTACATTCTCAAATTCTTTCACCAGAGGCAACGCTGTTTCTTCAGCAAAGTCAACATAAGCTTCATCAATTACTAAAACACCAGATAACCTCGCTGCCAATTGTCGCAAATCTGCAATTGCAACCACATGACCCGATGGACTATTAGGCGTTGCAATAAAAGTTACTGCACCATTTGCTGCTACCAATTCCTCAATTGGTAAGCAATAATCCTCTTTATAAGGAATTTCCACACATTCGGCAGGCTGCATATCTGTTAACGTGCGATATAAGACATAAGTTGGCATCGGATAAACTACTTTGCGCCCAAAATCGGCACAGGTACGCACAATCAGATTTAGTAAATCATCACTGCCATTACTAACAATAATCCAGTCAACTGGAACACCTAACACTTCGCTAGTCGCTTGCCGAAAATCATTAGCATAAGGATCTGGGTAACGCCGCAGCCATTCAGGATCTAAGTTACGCAGAACTGCGATCGCAGCCTGAGAAGGCGGATAAGGATTCTCGTTAGTATTAAGCTTAATAATCGGTGTATCAGGCTTCGGTTGCTGGCTAGGAATATACCCAGCCATCGCATCAACACTGGGGCGAAAAAAGGATGTCATTACTCTGTAGCTTTATCAAATAACTAAGTAGGTGGGTATCAATAAACTTGTAAGAGTTTACCCAGTCACCAGCAACCAGTCCCAGAGGTCGCAAGTAACGTTTAATTTTAACCACATACTTACTTAATAGTTAGCGATCGCCCAAAAACTGAAAAGCCCCTGGGCGTCTGTCCGTGTTTCGACTCCAAGGGCTTTTCGATTGCAATTCTCACTCCTCACACTTCTATAATCTCCTTAATTGCCTATTAGGTCTATCAGTCTTATGACAGATGTTAAAGTGTCTCATACATCACCTTAAATATTGCGTTTTATGCTTAGAACAAATGTATCGTCATATACCAATAATAAAATGACCTCCAATTATAATCTGGAGGTCAAAAAATAAAAGTTAAATATAATAATTTTTTAGCTTATTCATGGTCTTCGTTATGTTTTTAATATATACTCAAAACTAATAAACTGTTATCTGCCTTGAGTGTCAATAAGGCTAAGTAATAAGGTACATTCTCAGCAAGACTCAAAGTAAATCTTTAGTTAAACAAGGCTGAGGTAGATAACCTAACTGACTTAAGATAGTCACAATATATATTTCGTGTCTATACAAATGTCATGCGGGCATCATAACCACATGAAGTTTTGCGTAAGTTTGATTCAATAGACCTTATGCACCTATATAACGTCAGTATTTTTACTAATCCGCATTTATATTAATTCGGCTATATTTCCTTAATTCTTCTCTAGGCTTTAGTATCTAACCAATACGATGCTGGAAACAGGGGCTTTTTTAAGTTCAATATATTTTTAGGTGAATTTTGGGTTAGTTAGATCCCGAATGATTACCTTTGAGCAACCACATCCAGATAACACACCCGTCGCCGTTGGCTGTATCCTCTTGCTTGAATGAAAGCTTACAATAATGAATGGGTAGAGAGCGATCGCACAAGGTATTGTTCAATGGAATGGCAGGAAGTTAACGGTAATTGGGTATACATTCCCCGATATCACACTGGGATTGTACATTTTCTAGGCGGTGCGTTCGTCGCTACAGCACCCCACGTAACATATCGGCTATTACTAGAAGACTTAGCTAGTAAAAACTATGCGATTATTGCCACACCATTTGTCAATACATTCGATCATACGGCGATCGCTAAATCCGTTCACCAGAGTTTTGATCGCACCCTAGAACAATTACGAGCAAAATCCCTGCTGCGCCGTCGCTACCTTCCCATCTATGGAGTAGGACATAGCATGGGTTGTAAACTGCACTTGCTCATCGGTAGCCTGTTTCCAGTAGAAAGGGCAGGTAATATTCTAATTTCCTTTAATAATTTTGCTGCCCGTGATGCAGTTCCTTTAGTAGAACAATTTTCTACCGCCTTTACAGTCGAATTTACACCTTCCCCATTAGAAACAATCTCCCTCATTTCTCAGCGTTACCAAGTTAAACGCAACTTAATTATCAAATTTAACAACGATAACCTTGATCAATCCCTTGTACTAAGAGAAACCTTAGATAAACGCTTTCCAGGGATGATTACAAGTCAAATTCTTAAAGGTAGCCACGTAACCCCATTAGGGCAAGATTTTAAATGGCAAGTTAGCTCAGTATATACGCCATTTGATGCCCTTGGTCAGTGGATGAAGCAAGAAGTTTATCGAGACTTGCATCAATTAAAACAAGAAATGCTGCGCTGGCTCAATCCTTTAGCAATTAACAATAATCAATAATCAATTTTGGTCACTGAATTTTATGAATAAGTCCTGACCGTTATAAAATCAAACTTCCCTCCCTCTACACGGAGAGAGGCTGGGGGTGTGGTTAACATTGCCAAACACAAAAAAAGGTAGGAAAATCCCTACCTTTTTTATCCTTGTTATCAAAAATTACTTCATTTCAACAGGAACTTTGAGGTCTGAGGATAGCTTACCGTCTGGAGAAATTGCATCACCTTCAATAAAGGAACGCAACATCCAAGCCATTTCTTCATGCTGTTCCATCAACCCAGTCAAGAAATCAGCAGTACCTTGATCGTGGAATTTTTCATCGCACTGATCAATATGGTCACGCAAATTACGGATCACCTGTTCATGATCTATCACTAAGTTTTCTACCATACCATAGGCATTAGGTAGAGTACCCGCAGCTTCTTTGATAGAAGCATACTTCAAGAAACCTTCTGCTGTACCAACTGGATAGCCACCCAAAGTGCGAACCCGTTCGGCTATCTTATCTATGTTGATCGTTAACGCATTATAATGTTCTTCCCACAGTGTATGCAGTGAACGGAACTGTGGCCCAACAACGTCCCAGTGGTATTTTTTGGTTTTAATCAATAGCAGGTAAGCGTCGGATAAATCGTGATTCAACAATTCAATCACGCCTTGGCGTTGTTCTTCAGATAAACCAATATTTAACTTAGGCATTATTAATGTTCTCCAGAATTTGGCGCTAACTCCAGTGCAACAAATCTACACATAGACTTCATCAGTCAAATGGGAGAAACCCAACTTAATTATTCCTAAAGAGAGAATAAATGCCTAGGGCATAACTTGGTCATTGGTCATTGATAATTGTTAAGGGGCTAACTTTCGCACGAAAGAGGAGTTTATCTCCTTGTCGATACCCTGTGTAACGCACCCTTACTTGCTCTCCTGGTTGGGCGCTTCCTTCCATTAATTGATGGTACTGCGGGTTATAAGGTATTTCTTCGCCTACAGATGCGATCGCTTCTACTCCCCATTTTTGCACTAACTGCTCAACTGGTCGTACTAACGGCAACAACCTCACTGCTGGTAACTGCGCGTTATCCGAAGCCGCTTTAGCAGCAGTTGGCCACTGTAGCAACCAAGATTCCAAAATTTGCAAGCTTGCCTGCTGAAATTCCTGAACTAAAGACTCGCGCTGCTGTCTTAGTTGCTCTTGCAAACGTTCGTATTCCTGTTTCAAAGCAGTTTGTGTATCTGTATCCTCAGCTATCTCTACCTCGCTAAAAGTTTTCAGTAACTCAGTTACTGACACTTGCAGCACTTGACTAATCTTCACCAGAGTTTCTACCCGCATCTGCGAAACTTCTCCCAGTCGCAAATGCTTGAACTGTCGTTTAGAAACGCCAGTTTGTTTGCTTAGTTCATTAAAACTAGAAATACCCACCCGTTGCATTAGTTGCTGCAACTGGTGGGTCAAATCTCTATTACCAGATTGATTCATTTTGAATAGAAGCCAGGAGTCACAAGTAATTAACAATTATCAATTATCAATGACCCATGACCTATAACCAGCCTCCAACTACTTACTATGTTTTGTTTATTCTTCTAACAAACTTCTTAACATCCAAGCGGTCTTCTCATGCACTTGCATCCGTTGGGTTAATAAATCTGCTGTCGGTTCGTCATTTACCTGTTCAATTACTGGAAAGATTGACCGCGCTGTTCTGGTAACAGCTTCTTGACCTTCCACTAACAAACGAATCATGTCGTGTGCTTTTGGAACGCCAGGAGTTTCTGGAATTGAGCTTAATTGAGCAAACTCGCTGTAAGTAGCTGGCGCGGGAAATCCTAAAGCGCGAATACGTTCAGCAATTAAATCAACTGCTAAAGCTAGTTCGTTATATTGTGCTTCAAACATTAAGTGTAATGTCTGAAACATTGGCCCTGTAACGTTCCAATGAAAATTGTGCGTTTTCAGGTAAAGGGTATAAGTGTCAGCTAACAAACGAGAAAGCCCTTCCGCAATTTCTTTACGAGCGTTCTCGTCAATGCCAATATTAACTTTCATCGTTCTATCTGAAGTTTGCATAAACTGCTCCTAATTTACTAAAAACGGTCAAAATGCTGATATCAAGCGGAAAAGATGTCATTACAGATGTATTTTAAGCCTTGTTGTCCGCTATAACGGCAAATTTCAGGACTTTACCTGTCAATCTTAGCAATTAGCCATTAAGCTAAATGCCTTTGTAAAACTGAGCGGGGAGCCTTGCGGACGTTACAAAGAATTGTTTCTTGACCCAATCGTTGACAAGCTTCATAGCGGTGACAACCTGAAAACCCATAGTATTGACCATCTACTTCTAGCACGTCGATAGGTTCTTGCTGCCCAATTTCTTTAATCGACTCCATTAAAACTGCTACTTTAGTGGGGTCGTTTTGTCGTGGCAAGGGACGGCGAATCTGCTTTATAGGAATCTCTTTTACCAAGCTTTTCACACGAACTGTTGCTCCCGTGAAGACTCATTTATTTAAATCATAGTCGTTATGACTTTATTTAGCAACTAATTTCACATCACTCTAGAAAATTCTGAGCAATGTGGCAAATTATTCCAGTTGGTCGATCACAATATGTATAGATAAAGCAACAATTGACATAAAACTCCAAACTGATATACAAAAGTTGATCCCGACTAAAAACTGTTCTATTCTTGGCGTATTTATCAAGCAACAAGGTGTGTCTTGAGGAAAATGTTGATTATTCAAGCTGAAACCGGGAAAAAATTGAGCCACTTATCCCGTAATGTCTTGATGGCATTTTGTCTATTTGGACTCACCGGAGCATCAGGGCCGAGCCCAAAAATTCCCGAAGTGGAATTGAAAGTTGGCATTGTACAACGATTTGGTGAGGAACCGAATCAGGAGTTAACCTTAGAAGCGACCAAAGGCGATCGCCTAACCTTACACTTTCTAGCTGGTAATATGCAGCCGCAAACCCTTGAGGTTGAAAAAATTAAGCTGGAAGCACTTATGCAAGCTTTACCCGTACCAGCCGTAGATGAAAGGCTTGTCTTGGGTAATTACCGAAGTTTTGAAACTGCGGAAGACACTGCTGAGACATGGCGGAAGAAAGGTATTGCAGTGGAACTAGCACAACCTGAACGCTGGCACGTTTGGGCTAAAAGGAGTGTCTATAACACACCTTTACTGCGACGCTTGCTGTTAAAAAATTTACAAGAGCAAGGTCAGAAAACAGCTTATTTAGATACAAACATCTTACCGAAACAAACACGAGTCTCTTGGGTTGTCAATGGTTTGCGCTACAACCGCAAAAATTTAGAAATAACTTCAAAAAAAGATTTAATTAAGGTTAAAAAAGGTAAGGATGATCAATTCGGTCGGATATATGGGGGAAGTTTACGGCTAAAACCCAACTCTTATGGTACATACACCCTAATTAATGAAGTGCCATTAGAGACATATTTGCGAGGTGTAGTGCCTCACGAAATTGATTATAATGCGCCCTATGGAGCTATGGAGGCGCAAGCAATTATTGCTAGAACTTACGCTCTCAAAAACTTGCGTAGATTTGCTATTGATGGCTACCAAATTTGTGCCGATACTCAGTGCCAGGTTTATAAAGGCTTAACGGGAACCAGTGCAAGCTCAGATCAAGCGATCGCAGCTACCAAAAGCCAAGTCTTAACCTACGATAATCAGATTGTTGATGCTCTCTATTCTTCGACTACAGGTGGAGTTACCGCACAATTTGATGATGTCTGGAATGGTGCCAAGCGTCCTTATCTCAAACCTGTAATTGATTCAACTCAAAATATTTGGGATTTGTCCCGTAGATCTTTGGCAAATGAAGAAAACTTGCGCCAATTTATTAGCTTGAAGCAGGGATTTAACGAAAAGGGTTGGAACACCTTCCGTTGGCGCAGAACAAGTACACTCACCGATATTACAAAAGATTTACAACGCTATCTCAAGAAAACTAAGCATCCCCTTGCCAATTTTAAAAAAATTGAGCAAATAGCGGTAGTAGAGCGATCGCCTGCTGGAAGAATTCTCAAACTTGGGGTAGAAACAGATAAAGGTGTTGTTGAGGTCTACAAAGATGATGTCCGCAGCGCCTTCATTGCACCCCGTAGCACCTTATTTTATCTAGAACCCGTTTATAACAAAGATAAAACCTTCAAAGGATATACTTTTGTTGGGGGTGGATTAGGGCATGGAGTAGGGCTTAGTCAAACAGGCGCTTATAATTTAGCCAAAAAAGGTTGGACAGGAGAGCAAATCCTGAGTTTTTACTATCCTGGAACCCAAATTCAAGCAATCAACAATAAAATTTTCAATTTCAATGGGCAGGCTACTTCTAGCACCACTTCCAAAAATTAAAGATATAGCAACCGCCAAGGCAGTTAGGACACGCATCTATTCTGAAAGCTTTGGGAATAAAATATTTTAAAAAAGCTGACGGCTGTAGGCGCTCTGCGCCGTGGCGTAGCTATCATCTGAGTGCTGACCGCTATATCAAGGTTTTGCGCTCATTCAGCCAAAAAATTAAAGCAGGAACACAAAACTTTCGTGTCCCTGCTAGAGCCTTTAAAGCTTTGACCTTAATAGAGTTCTTCTTCTTGGTGGGTAAGAATTGTACAATCAGATTTAGGGTAAGCTACGCAGGTAAGAACGTAACCAGCTTCGATTTGATCGTCATCTAGGAAAGATTGATCGGATTGGTCAAGCTCACCTGATTTGATCTTGCCAGCGCAAGTAGAGCAAGCACCAGCGCGACAAGAATATGGTAAATCGATGCCTTGCTCTTCAGCCGCGTCAAGAATATAGGTATCGTCGTCAACGTCAATTGTAGTGTTGAGACCTTCAGCTTCGTTAATTAACGTGACTTTGTAAGTTGCCATTCAGTAGTCCTCTCTATTAAATCGAAACGGCAGTTTGAAAATTCCCACTTCTTGTGGGTTCTTAAACTAGAAATGCCTCTGAAAACAAGCACCACAAGTGTGCAAATTGCTTATAGAGCTTAGAACATTAATTTCCTGAAGTTCCTGCTTTGAGGTTTAAGACTACCTCGCACAGGTTACTCACACAGGCAATTTTAGCTCCACAAGCGTCACTTAACCTGTGACTTACGGTTTTAGTGGAAATAGAGCTAACGGATCTGACCAACAACCCTGTGATTATTGACAGGTTTGATGGTGAGATATTAACCTATTCAGTCACCAACTCCATCAGCATAGAGCTAGTGGGCTTTGAGGTTTTGCTCTCTTTCTGATACTACGGGAAAAATTAAAACTTGTAACGCTTAATTGACATTAAGTTGAACGGTATTCGTAATAATATTTACGCTCTTTCATCTTGATTACTTATACTTAAACAATTTTGGCAAGCCTAGACACCTATACTGCTGAAGAATTTTTGCCAGAATTTAACATTCTGCGTGGTTAATATCGAACTGCATTATGATTAGTTATCGTTTCAATTAGTCACAACTATATAATGTCAAGTTTGCCGATTTTAGCGGATAATTCTATCCCTTTAAAAGTGGGAATGGTGGGTACTGGATATGCGGCTAAGTTGAGGTCTGAAACTTTGCAATCAGATCCGCGATCGCAGTTGGTGGCTGTTGCGGGTCATACACCAGCTAAAACCGAGGAATTTTGTCAAACCTACCAAGCTTCAACAATTGGTTCTTGGGAGGAGTTGGTGGAACTGCCAGAACTAGATTTAGTGATTGTTTCCACAATCAACCGCGACCATAGTGTGATCGCCCGTGCTGCATTAGAAGCTGACAAGCACGTAATTGTTGAATATCCCCTTGCCCTAAATGTCACAGAAGCAGAAGAACTTATATCTTTAGCTAAAGCTAAAGGCAAACTTTTACATATAGAACATATTGAACTACTCGGTGGTTTACACCAAGCACTCAAGCAATCATTACCTACAATTGGCGAAGCTTTTTATGCTCGCTACAGTACCATAGCACCTCAGCGTCCTGCTCCCCGCAAGTGGACTTACCACCCAGATTTGTTTGGTTTTCCGTTCATGGGCGCACTTTCCAGGCTACACCGATTTACAGATTTGTTTGGTACAGTTGCGACTGTTAGTTGTCAAGCTAGATTTTGGGGTAGTGAATCATTTTACACAGCCTGTATCTGTGCAGCACAGTTACGCTTCAACAGCGGTCTAATGGCTGAAGTTATTTATGGTAAAGGCGAAAACCTTTGGCAGGAGTCACGAACTTTTGAAGTTCATGGTGAGCAAGGGGGATTAATTTTTCATGGTGATCAAGGAACTTTGGTGCAGCCAGAAGCAAGTACACCAATAGCAGTCGGTAGCCGCCGAGGATTATTTGCTAAGGAAACCAAAATGGTCTTAGATTACTTAACCCAGGGTACACCTCTGTATGTAACGGCAGATGCTAGCTTGTATACCCTGAAAGTTGCTGATGCGGCGCGTCGCTCTGCGGAAACAGGTCAAACTATTCAGGTTTAATAGGTATAGCACTCAGCAGTCAGCTATTAGCTTTGACGGCATGAACTCGGCACGGCGCAGAGCGCCTATAGCTTTAATCATGCGCCTTTGCGATCAGGGGTTTCAGAAATATTGAATGTCCGCACCCTATCTGACTACATCTGTAATTTTTTATAAAAAGGCAAGGGGGCAGGCGATAATGTTTTCTATCTCGCCCATCTTCCTCATTTCCCTAACTTATTAGGAATGCCCTCACAGCCACCTGGAATTGTGGCTCTAGTTTTTTCGCCACTCCACGCACAACAATATTGTCGGTTTTCCTCTGATATTTCCTGAACAGCTGTCAAGTCAGCATTTTCAACTACTGCGCCAGTAAATTCCCCTGTTTTGTAGTTGGGAGGCTCAGTGCGACTGCGGGGACTAGCAGTTTCTACTGAACCGTAGAATAGACGCACACGCTGAAAATCAGCACCAACAAGTTTAGCTTCATACAAAATTGTGCGGGATAGGTTAGCCTTTACTAAGTCGCAGCCACTAAGATTAGCGTTGACCAAATTAGCTTCACTCAAATCTGTCCAGCGTAAATCAGTGCCAGCAAGATCTGCTCCCGCTAACATGACACCTAAATCAATTACGCGGACACCATAAACTCGGTCTTCGGCATAACCGCCATCGCCATTAAGAATGGGGCGACCTAAACGGCGATCGCGCTTTAATGGAGTTAATAATTTTGATTGGGATAAAAACCGCAGCACTTTAGCTTTACCGCCAGCATCAACACTGCTCAACAATGCCGCAGTGCGACCTTCTGCGAAAGCTTGCTCTTGCGGCCAATCTTCCAAAAAGCCTTGGTCGTCTAATGCTAGATCTGATATCCCTTGAAAGTAAGTATCAATTGTCTGCTGTTGAGTAAGAATATTTTGCTGATTTGTGAGGCGATTTTGCTCAATTGTTAAGTCACGAGAAATCACATATTGTTGCCAAGCAATATAGACAGCGAGGACAGCAATAAAAATTTGTCCTACAGCACCAGTCCATTCTGCTAGTGATCCAACAGCATCCCAGTGGATCTGTTGACTCCAGATGCCCAAACGTTTGTAAAAACCAATAAACTTTAGCAAACTAGCGATCGCTAAAGTGGCGGTTATTATAGCGAATAGTTGCGATCGCTGTTCTGGTAAGATTAACTGATCTAGTAATGCTTGGAAGCTAGGTGAAAGTATCCGTAGGGAAAACACCAGGGCAACAATTGTTGCTGATATCCCAATCCAGAAGTTATTAGTAGCTAAACCTAATACCATAAATGCGATCGCACTCAGGGTAATCCAGAAAGCAGAATTTTGAGATGTTTTGCGGGCATAATTATTGCTCCCAGCAATGTTGGTGCTTGAGTAGGGATACACTTGTGGCTGGTTGCTGACAGCCGCAGCTAGGGCAGAATGATTTGCACCTGTACCATTAGGGCTATCAGGAGGGGAATTAGTTTCGACAGGATCAGGCTGAATAGTCATGATTTTCCAGAAACAGCAGGCTCTCTTTTCACCTCAAAAGATGCGATGTGCGCTTCGCAGCAGCGCTTCGCTATCGCGCAAAGTCTAGCTTAACAAGCTATAGATGGCTTACAAAATAAGTTATGGTAGCCAGCATAAAATATGCTATTAAAATTATTCTGATCAGGAAAGTCTCAATGCCTTTGCAGCGCCACTATACAGTTCTTTTTACGACAACTATCGCCATCACTTTATTAATTGTCAGTTGTAGCGGAAGTAAAGTTTCCCAGTGTGAAAAGATCACAAACGTAACTAACAAAGCAGCCAGTGAAGCAAAAGCTTTCACAGATGGGGGCAAAGCCAAAAATCCTGATGCTATGCTCAAAGTTGCTGATACAATGGACAGAGCCGCAAAAGAAATGGCAGCAATCAATGTCAGTGACAGTAAGCTGAAAGATTATCAAACTGGTTTGATTAAAATGTATCGAGATACAAGTAAAAGTACTCGTGAATTTGTAGCAGCTTTTCAGAAAAAAGAACGCACCGCAGTTAAATCTACACTTAACCAATTAAAACAAGCGATCGCACCAGAGCCAATTTTACTAAATGGACTCAAGACTTATTGCCAAGGCTAATACATGAAATACGCTTTAGTTCATGAGTGGTTGACACCTATTGCTACTGGCGGTTCCGAACTGGTTGTGCAAGAAATTTTAAAGCATATTGATGCAGATCTTTATGCTCTGATTGATTTTGAATCAACTAATCCAGAAAGCTATCTATATAAACGTACTATTGGCACCACATTTATCCAAAACTTACCTAATGCTGATAAAAGTATTCAAAAATATTTACCACTGTTGCCCTTAGCAATAGAACAGTTGGATTTAAGAAATTATGATGTTATTTTGTCCTCCTCCCATGCTGTTGCTAAGGGTATCCTCTCTAGTCCAGATCAGCTGCACATCTGCTACTGTCATACACCCATGCGCTACGCTTGGGATTTAACTTTTGATTACCTTAAAAATAGCAGAATGGGAACAGGCGTTCAGGGAATGCTTGCTAGGTATCTGCTACATCGGATACGCCAATGGGATGTAATTTCTGCTAATCGGGTAGATTACTTTATAGCCAACTCTCAACATACAGCACGTCGTATTTGGCGTTGCTACCGCCGGAGTGCGGAAGTAATTTATCCACCAGTAAATATTGAGCGATTTTCGTTTCAGCCACAAAAAGATGATTTTTATCTCACAGTATCCCGACTGGTAAGTTATAAACAAGTATCTTTAATAGTTAAAGCTTTTAATCAATTAGGGCGAGAGTTAGTGGTGATTGGTAATGGGCCCGAATTAGAACAGATTAGGCATCTAGCAAAACCAAATGTAAAAATAATGGGAGCGCAACCCGATGCTGTAGTTGAGCAGTATATGGCTCAAGCAAAAGCCTTTGTTTACGCAGCTTGTGAAGATTTTGGGATTGCCTTGGTAGAAGCTCAAGCTTGTGGTACACCAGTAATTGCTTATGGTGCTGGTGGAGCATTAGAAACTGTGTTGGATATCCGAGAACACCCACAAACAGGAACTGGATTATTTTTTCCGGTTCAAACAACAGCATCCTTAGTAACGGCAATAGAAACCTTTGAAACTTACGAGCATTCTTTTAATCCCGAAAGTGCCAGATTACAGGCGACCAAATTTTCCCCGAACATTTTTGCTGACTCTTATGTAACTTTCCTTGATCGCTGCGATCGCCAATTTAAGTCAAAATAGCCCTCCGCAGTCAGCTTTATGCACCGTCAGCCGTTGATAAATGACAATAAAATACCCTAAAAATTAGGTTTTATGTGATGGCTAGTAGCTTTTGGTCAAAAATAGTTCACTAATTAGTGTTCTTAAATAGAACCAAAAGGTCTTGTGGCTTTATGATTGGGACTGTGTGGTGTGTGAATGTGAATTGAAGGAGTAACATGACTGCCGAAAGCCAATTACTCTCCGGCAAGGTGTTGCGGTCGTTGTTGACGCGGAGTTTTCAACCTCTGGTGTCTAGAACCCGAAACATTGGTTTGCTGCGATCGCGTTTTTATGGAGCAATAGCCAAGCGGCTATTTGATATCTTGTTTTCCGTAGTGGTTTTGACCTTGTTTTCGCCGATTTATCTGATTTTAGGTTTGCTAATAGCCATTAGCTCACCAGGCCCAATTTTCTATATCCAAGAACGGGTTGGTAAAAAGCATCAACGCTTTGGTTGTGTTAAATTTAGAACGATGGTTCAAAACGCTGATGAACTGTTGTTGGATTTGATTTCAGATTCACCGCAAATCCGCCAAGAATTTGAGGATAATTTCAAGCTAAAACACGATCCTCGAATTACTAAAATTGGTAAATTTCTTCGGCTTACCAGCCTAGATGAATTTCCCCAGTTTTGGAATGTTTTGAAAGGAGATATGAGTGTTGTTGGGCCACGTCCCTTAGTACCAGAAGAACTTTCCAGGTATGGTCATCATATTGACAAAGTGTTGACAATTAAACCAGGGATTACAGGATTGTGGCAAGTTTCCGGTCGCAATGATATACCTTATAATCGTCGCATCCAGATAGATGTATACTATGTAAATTTCCGCAATTTTTGGTTAGATATCTGGATAATTTTGAAAACAATTGGGGTAATGATTGCCCCTAAAAATAATGGCGCTTACTAATGTAGAGAAAAATCTCTTGAAATGTTTTGCTTTAGGGGTAGTTGATAATGCCTAAAGTTATAAGCGCAAGTTTTCGGCTAGATTAGGGAATGATTAACTATCTCTCTCTATTTGGATTATAGGTATTAATCTCTTGAGTGGAAAGCTACTGCAAGAGTATAAATTTTGGATAGGAAAATTGGGAATGTCAGAACGCAAAATAGCACTAATTACAGGTATTACAGGTCAAGATGGGTCGTACTTAAGCGAGTTGTTGCTGGAACAAGGCTATGAAGTTCACGGCATTATCCGGCGGACTTCTACGTTTAATACGGATCGCATCGATCACATTTATGTTGATCCGCACAATGAGCAAGCTAGGTTGTTTCTCCATTATGGAGATTTAACCGATGGCACGACTCTACGCCGAATTTTGGAGGAAGTTAAACCAGTAGAAATTTATAATTTAGGCGCTCAATCCCATGTCAAAGTGAGTTTTGACTCTCCAGAATACACTGTTGATAGTGTTGGGATGGGAACTTTACGTTTGTTAGAAGCAATTCGAGATTATCAACAGCGTACTGGGATTCAGGTACGGTTCTACCAAGCTGGTTCTTCTGAAATGTTTGGCAAGGTGCAGGAAGTACCGCAGAAGGAAACTACACCGTTTTATCCGCGTAGCCCTTATGCTTGTGCTAAAGTTTACGCTCACTGGCAAACGATAAATTATAGAGAATCTTACGGGTTATTTGCCTGCAACGGGATATTATTTAACCATGAATCACCGCGTAGAGGTGAGACGTTTGTTACTCGCAAAATTACTAGAGCGATCGCACGTATTATTGCTGGAAAACAAAAAAATACTTTCTTGGGTAATCTCGATGCCAAGCGAGATTGGGGTTACGCTAAAGATTATGTGAAAGCTATGTGGTTGATGCTACAACAAGATCAGCCAGATGATTATGTTATTGCTACAGGTGAAACTCATTCTGTAGAGGAGTTTCTTGACCTAGCTTTTGGTTATGTGAATCTCGATTGGCATAAATATGTCGAATTTGATCAACGCTATCTACGACCAGCCGAAGTAGATTTACTAATCGGAGATCCCACTAAGGCAAAGCAAAAATTAGGTTGGCAACCTTCTGTCACATTTCCCGAATTAGTCGCTTTGATGGTAGAAGCAGATTTGCAAGCATTAGGCTTAACTTCTCCTAATGGCAATGGTTCTAATTCGTTTCCAGATCTTGCCACGATCCGCCAGAATGTCGGCAGAATGCACGATTAAATAGTGGTTATTGATCGCTAATAGACATCGACACCAAATTCAAGGTGCGTTATCTAGAGACGTACCATGATACGTCTCTAGATTCATTGAGCGGAAATGCTCCTAAAATCTAGGCAAGAAAGAGAAGTAAAATGACAACTATAGATTTGAGTAATAAACGGATTGTAGTTACAGGTGGAGCGGGATTTTTAGGACGCAAGGTAATAGCTCAGTTGGTTGATCAAGGTGCTAACCCTGAAAAGATTACAGTAACGCGATCGCGTGATTGTGACCTCCGCATTCTAGAAAATTGTCAAAGGGCGGTTGATCACCAAGACATTATCATTCACTTAGCAGCGCACGTTGGCGGTATTGGTTTAAATCAAGCCAAACCAGCAGAACTGTTTTATGACAACTTGATCATGGGTACTCAATTGATTCATGCTGCGACTCTAGCAGGTGTCGAAAAGTTTGTCTGTGTTGGCACTATTTGTGCTTATCCTAAGTTCACACCAGTACCCTTCAAAGAAGATGACCTCTGGAATGGTTATCCTGAAGAAACTAATGCTCCCTATGGCGTTGCAAAGAAAGCTTTATTAGTCCAACTTCAGTCTTATCGTCAGCAATATGGATTTAATGGCATTTACTTGTTGCCAGTAAATTTGTATGGCCCTGAAGATAACTTTGACCCCAAGAGTTCCCATGTCATCCCAGCTTTAATTCATAAGGTGCATGAAGCGCAGCAAAGGGGAGACAAGCATTTGCCTGTGTGGGGAGATGGTAGCCCCAGCAGAGAGTTTCTTTATGTAGATGATGCGGCACTGGGCATTGTGATGGCTACTCAGGATTATGACGGTGCTGAACCAGTAAACTTGGGAACTAATTATGAAATTACCATCCGCGATTTAGTGGAAATGATTTGTGAATTAATGGAGTTTCAAGGGGAAATTATTTGGGAAACTGATAAACCAAATGGTCAACCTCGGCGTTGTTTGGATACCGAACGGGCAAAGCAGGAATTTGGATTTACCGCCCAGGTGGAATTTAAGCAAGGGCTGAAAAATACAATTGAGTGGTATAGGCATAATCAATGAACAATTATCAATTATCAATTACCACATAACGGCTATCCCGTATTGATGGCGATCGCGCAATATTTCTGATTTAACTCATATACTTTGAATATCAGCAATTATCATTACAAATGAAAAAAAAACGCCATCTTTTACCACCAAAGGGAGATCACCTTTATTGAGTTGTTATCAACTTAAGTTAAAGGCAAGCTGTTAATTGATAATTGTTAATTGTTAATTGTTAATTGTTAATTGTTAATGGGTAATCAACAAAGTAAAGCAGAACTACGCCGACAGTTGCTCAAGTTGCGGCAGTCTCTACCCAAGAATGTATGGATAGAAAAAAGCGATTGCATCTGTACTCACATCCAATCTTCACCACTGTATGAAGAAGCGCGGACAATTTTAGCTTATATGAGCTTTCGTCAAGAACCTGACCTTAGCTCGTTATTTACAGGCGATCGCATTTGGGGATTACCTAGATGTGTTGGCAAATCTCTTATCTGGCATAGCTGGCAACCAGAAGAACCCCTAACAACCGGAGCTTATGGCATTTTTGAGCCTCACTCTGATGCACCAATATTGCAGCCAGATGAGGTAGATTTAATCTTAGTTCCGGCTATTGGGTGCGATCGCTTTGGGTATAGATTAGGTTACGGTGGTGGTTATTACGATCGCTTACTTAAATCACCAGAATGGGCATCAAAGCCAACAATAGGTATAGTATTTGACTTTGCTTGTTTACCACAGTTACCTATTGAACCTTGGGATCGGCAATTACATGGTATTTGTACAGAAACAAATTTAATTATGTGTAATAAAGAGCAAACTAGAACTAATTAACAATGAGCAATTAATAATTAAATTATTTTTTAGGCTTGATTTATGAAATCCGAATTAACGAATAAACTTAAAACTCGTAAATCCCAATTAAAAACTTTTTGGACGTATACGGCATTAAGTGCGATCGCACTTTGGATGCTATTTCCCCTATTTTGGCTAATTAGTACCTCTTTCAAATCACCAACTGAAAATATCTTTCAATTTCCACCCCAATTATTCCCAAATCAGCCAACGCTGCAAAACTATATTACTGTTTGGCAAAGTAATCCCTTTGGTCAATACCTATTTAATAGTATCTTAATTGCCTTATTAACAGTTGGATTAAATCTGTTGTTTTGCTCACTTGCAGCTTATCCACTAGCAAGGTTAGATTTTAAAGGAAGAGATGCTATTTTTGCCCTTGTTGTCTCCACGATCATGATTCCATTTCAGATCGTGATGATTCCTTTATATATTTTGACTGTACAACTAGGTTTAAGAAATACCTATTTAGGAATTATTTTGCCTAGCATTGCCTCGGCATTTGGTATTTTTTTACTACGGCAAGCATTTCAAGGCGTACCCAAAGAATTAGAAGAAGCTGCCCGCATGGATGGATGTTCTGAATTAGGGATATGGTGGTATGTCATGCTACCAGCAATTCGTCCAGCTTTAGTAACACTAGCAATTTTTGTATTTATCGGATCTTGGAGTGATTTCTTGTGGCCATTAATTGTAATTGACCGACCAGAATATTACACTCTTCCCGTAGGAGTTGCTACCTTAGCTGAGGCATTTTCTCTAGATTGGCGTTTAATTGCTGCTGGTTCAGTTATTTCTATTGCCCCAGTAGTGATATTTTTCCTAATAATGCAACGCTATATTGTGCCAACAGAAGTTGGAAGTGGAGTAAAAGGGTGATTTATGAACAAATTAGACTCGATTATTTAGCCTTTAGGCATTAATAATACAACCGATATCAATCAGCTTAATTGTCAGTTCGCATCATCACTTTAAACTTGAATTTGCCTGCGGATAAGGAATACGTTGGTGATTACTTTGTTGCCATACCTGCACAAATATTTCTGCTATTTTTGTTAACTCTTCTCGCTTTAATCCTGAATCTACTAATTGATTATCCTGCCATCTAGCACGGAAAATTTTATTAATCATTACTAAAGCTGATTCTGGAGTAGCATCTTTAACTGATCGCAATGCTGCTTCACAAGCATCTGCTAACATTACGATCGCTGTTTCTCTCGATTGAGGAATTGGGCCAGCATAACGAAAATCAGACTCTTGCACTAATATAGTTGAATCTTTTTCGGCTAATTGTTGAGCTTGGTGATGAAAATAGGCAATTAAAATCGTTCCTTGATGTTCAGGAATAAAAGCTTGAATTGCCTTGGGTAATCTATGCTTTCGCGCCATCACTAACCCTTCAGTAACGTGCTTTTTGATGATTTCGACACTTTTCCAAGGATCATTAATTGCATCGTGTTTGTTAGGTTCACCCATCTGATTTTCAATAAATCCTAGCGGGTCGTGCATTTTTCCAATATCGTGATACAGTGTACCAGCCCTAACTAACTCGACATTACATCCTAATTCTCGTGCTGCTGCTTGTGCTAGATTGGCAACAGATAAGGTATGTTGAAAAGTTCCAGGAGTTTTAGCAGCTAACTTTTTGAGCAGGGAACGGTTAGGGTTAGCAAGTTCTGCTAAACGAATCGGAGTGACTAAATCAAATAAGTGTTCTAGATAAGGGGATATTCCGATTGCGACAATACTCCAAGCTAAACCATAAAGACCGTATAAACTAGCAGTTGTCAATACTGCGTAATGAATCGTACCCGCACTAGCACTAATAATTAGATTTATAAGTAGATAGACAATTCCCTGAGTTAATCCTACACCACTACCTAAAAAGGCAAGTTCTTCACGCGATCGCATTCGCCCAGACAATATTGCTGCTAGTACCCCCCCAGCAGCACCAGCCAGCAAATAATTCCACCCAGCTTGAATGCTAAAACTTTCTAACCCAGTTACTAAACTAACAACTGTTACTCCCAATGTTGGGCCATAAAAGCTGCCTACTAACCAACCAATTGCTGGTAAGTTTGTATATTTAACACCAAAAGTCGCTAACAATGGGGTACTCAAGCTGAGTAGCAACACTAAAACGTAGTCACGCCGTCTTAAATGTAGTTTTGCTCGTTGTTTATACTGACTAAATCGTGTTTCTACTAAGCAAAAAATACCGACCGCACCTGTAGTCAAACCGCTTAGCTGTAATAAACCTAGCCAATTAATACCGCGTTTACTTAAACCAAAATAATCTAATAGTAAAAAATCTCTTTCAGTAATTTCTTCCCCAGCATAAACAATTACTTCACCCCGCCGTACTTTGATCTTTTGTGGCGGGACTGCTTGTGCTGCTTGTGCTGCTTGTTTTTGAGTTTGTTCTTGATCTGGTTCTAGGTTAGGGCGCAATACTCTGATTAATAACTCAGTAGCTAAAATCTCAGTTTTGGGAGGAACCAAAGATTGTATCTGTATACTTACTGCTTGCTTTAAAATATTATCTGGTAGTCCTGGGGGTATACCTTGAGCAAGAATGCGTATAGCAGCTTGACGTATACCTGTTTTGGTTTGCATCCAAGCATCAGGCGACAGTTCCACTAGAGATTCACAAACGCTATTCTGGTGATTTGTGTACGATCTGAGTTTTGCTACAGCCCTAGTATAAAGCTGACGCGACTGAGAGATTTTACCAAGCATTGCTAAATAAGCTTGATTTCCTTTTAAGCGACGGTAGGATTGCAGTTCTTTAACCGCTTGCACAGACAAAGGTTTTAATGTTTTACCAGCAATTGGATCTGAAGTACTAAATTGAGATTCTATTACTGCTGGGTTTTTATTAAGTATTGCTACAATTTCTTGCCATTCTTTTTCTGCTGCTATTCGTAGATACCTTTGACTAGCAGTGGATAAAGCAGAAGTCTCGGCAAAAGGAAAACTACCAGCAAACGATCGCAATTCCTCGGCCCCATCTAAAATTTGTTGCAGGTCTTGATTAATTTGTTGATTAACTTCCTGATTAAATTTTAATACGGGTATATGACGCTTCAAAACTGTAAGGCGTTTATCTGCGGTGGCTTTAATATCCTCAACTTCAGCGTTATCAGGTACGCGGATAGTATTAGGTGCTAATTTACCGACACTCAGCTTGGGTTGATTATATAAGTGATGTCCTGTTGCACTCGTTAGGGATACCACAGCTACAATCGCAATCAATAATGAACGCCTCTTGCCTTGACATTGGCGTTGTAGCTGTAAAACTGTTGGCTTTGGTGCGGTTTTCAAGTTAGGTTTTTATTAGCTAGTAGCTAATTTTAATTAAGGGTATTTTTATCGCTCAACGGGAATATTTATGAAACTAACTGATGAAATTTAGTTTAATTAGATCTATGAGGAAAAATCAGTCATTACATCTGTGTGCATCTGTGTTTTATCTGTAGTTAATTATCTAAGATTTGACTAAGGCTACGAGGTCTATTGTTAAAGAAAGCAGCTATCTTCAAAATTAATATCCCCCTAAACGTGGCTGAATAACGCGGGGTGCGGCTATAGCAACTTGATCGGAGTCATAATTTGTTGAAGTATCATAAACACCAGACCAAACTGCTAGTAAACGCTCTGCTAGTTGTATGACTTCCAGTTTATTATTGCGGTTGCAGGCAATACGCCATCCTAAAGGAATGCCTAGCAAACTGTTATAAGCGCCTGATAATGCCCCAGTTAAAGCCGCCGTAGTCGGCGGGTGACAATTGGTTCGTAAAGCACGCAGTAGCGATAGGCGAAAATCTTGAGGAGTACTTAAAAAGCAGTAAAATGCTAGTGCAATTGGAGTAATACTATGGTTGCCGTTTCGACATAGTTGATTAACAACTTGTTCTAACCCAGCGCCTTGTGCAAGTTGGCTTTGAACTATTGCTAACTGCTGTGCCAAAGGCGTTTGAGGATCATCTAGGTATGTCAAAACCTGGGGAATTAAGCTCAGGGGGTGCAGTTTTTCTGTTAAAGCTTGTGCGATCGCATAACCCACAGCTAACACACCTAATGAACTATCACAATCTCGCATCAAAGTTGATGCCGCAAGTGTTAATTTTTGTTGCAGAATTACTTCATGTTCGTGAAAAAATAATGCTACAGGTAGTGTAGCAATAGCAGCTTCACTACAACTAGCAGACATATTTTTAGATGCCATATAAGAATGATGTTTAACTAAATCTTCTAAATCAAACCTGCCACAGCGAATCAAACTTTGGGCGCAACTAACAGCAAGATAATTCCTAGGTAACTGGATATTTACTTCGATATTAGTAGCAATTTCCTCACTTAGTTTAACTTGTGGCAATTTTAAACGATTTTGATCTAGATATTGGGAACCTTTCATTTCTCCCAAAACAGATCCTAATAATGCGCCTCGAAACCGATTTAATAATGAATATTTCACAATTATCAATGACCGATGACCTTATAAATCAAACTTCACTTCTACAATCATTAAGCCGATAGCTCAACCATTCATTATCTAAATTCTGACCAATCAATATAAGTCGATTTTCAGGCTGCTGCTTCCACTTTTCATGATAAAGCGAAAAACGCTTACCACTGAGTAAAAAACCATGACATTTTGGGCTTTGCTCAAACCACAGAATACCTTTACCCCAAAATACATTTGTCGGTAATTGCTGATCTAAAAAAACCTCAAACTTCTTAATATCAAAAGCTACTTCACTTTCATAAGAAAATAAAGACAGACTATTATCATCCAAATAACTCCGATTTAATCCTATTTTATTCAGACCTAAATCAAAGATTAACGGCAATGGCAACTTGGCATATTTGCAACGCAGAGTTTTAGCTGTATTTTTAGATTCACTAATAATTCTTTCACCTTGTCTCAGCTTATCCTCGGAAACTAAATCAACCTTATTTAACAAAATAATATCACTGTAAATAACTTGATTCTTACTAGCCTCTTCTTTTAATTGATAGTTAATAAAATTCTCTGAATCTACAACCGTAATAATAGAATTAACGTGAGTTTTGTATTTTAAATCTGTATCTACAAAAGCCAAAACCAGTTGTAAAAGATCAGCTTGACCACTGGTTTCTATTACCAAATGTTCTACCGGATTTTGTCTATCCAAAATTTCGTAGACAAATTGTATAAATCGTTGATAATTAGCACGGTTTCTAGGTTGATAAGTCCAAGCATCTAAATTTTTGATATAAACTCTTGGCATTTTTTCAAGACGAACACTTCCTTCTTCATTAATTAATATTGCTAATTTTAAATCCGTTTGTTTTTTAATAATTTCTTGTAATAAAGTAGTTTTACCACTACCATTCTTGCCCGTAATGATAGTCACTGGCAGACCAATTTGAGGGAAATTAGCAAGAATTGTTTGCAGATTATGGAGATTTTGATCTCGAATAGCTACAATTTGATACTGACGTTTTATTTCTAGAAGTGCTTCTTGAGCAATATCCTTGTTAGTTTTTGCTTCTACTAAATTAGGATTCAGTTTAATTGCTTGATTATAATCTGCGATCGCTTTTTCATACTCACCTAATTTATGAAAAACATTGCCTCGTTGTTCATAAGCTTCTGCATGATTATAGTCCAGCCACAATACCTGTGTATAATCTTCAAGCGCTTGTTGATATTGCTCTAGTTTTTCATAAGCTAACCCACGATTATAGTATGCTTGCGCCCAGTCAGGTTGCAGTTTAATTACTTGCGTAAATTCATCAATAGCTACTAAATAATTATCTTCTTGGGCGTAGTTAATTCCTCTATAGTAAAAAGCATCAATTAAATTTAAACTGCGATTATCTGACAAAATAGATAAACATTGATTAACTCTACCAACATACTGCGTATCTACAGGATATAAAAGTGATTGCATTAAATCTAACAAACTATTTGTGATCTCTCGATCACCTTGCAAATTGTTATAAATCTGCTCCAATATATCTGTTGAGGGAACAACTCCCCGCAATTGCAACCAACTTTGCAGAGCATAGTTAAGTTGACCCCGCATCCAAGATTTATCATCTAAATAAGTTAAGATTTGAGCTAAATCTAAAGCTAATTCTGGGATGGTATCAGGCTGTTGCTGTTTTAAAGCTTCATATAACTGTTGATAAGTACCCACAACTACCTTAATTAGCTGCTCTCCTAACTCTTCACTTGGTAATTTCTGTAATAAACTAGGCAGTAATTCCGGTAATTTCGGGCGTACATTATAGTGGTTTAAATAGTATTGATCTACTGCCAAACCTACTATAATTGCATGAGAAAAAATTAATAATTCTACAATACCTGACCAATATTCCTCGAAATTAACGTAATAATTATATTGTTGGTTCCACTCAGTTTCTTGATCTTCTTCCTCAGCTTCTAAAATTCCTAGATTAATTTCATGTTCTCCTCCTCGTCTTTGGACTTCCGATAATGTTTTTCCTTTGTTTAAAAGCATTAAGCGATACTGTTTCCAACGCAAAGTTTTTTCTCGTACTAAAGGATATAAAATATCTTTCCAAGGTATAGAGATAACTTTCTTGTAGTGATGAGTTGTTTCCATCATGTCCCACCACCCAACATAAAGACGAATAGCATCTCCATCTATCTTGGATTCCAAGATTAAAGTAGGGATAGATTTATGAGTCCAATGTAAACTTTCCAGAGCAGCTTCACTTTGAAAATGTTTGTTTTTGTAAGCTCCATCTAAAAGTTTTGTGGGTCTTTCTTGACTATGTAAATCGTAGTTAATACTGAGAAATTCCCGTAATTCATCGGTTAATTTAGCTGCAACTTTGCTAACCCCTCGAACAGCATAGGGAAATTCATCTGCGTCTAGGGTTGGTGGCCAAATTAAAATCAGAGGTGGGATAGGTCTACTACCATCACGATATTGTTTATAAAAATCTAGCGTTGGTGTACACTGAGAAATTAAAGGATGGTTATCTACAATTTTTTGAAATTCTGCTCCTACCAGTAGTGCTTGCAAATGGCGTTCTGCAATAAGCATCTGGATTTCACGGTCATAAAGTTTTAACTCCCACTCAGATTTTTTCCGTTCTAGCGGTAATAACTCTTCAAATTTATGTCTATTGTTTAAGTTTAAATTTTGCCAATATTCACTAAAAGCTGCTAATTCCTCTAGATGTGGAACGTCAAGTTTAGCTTGCATCACAGCAAGATCAAAACTTTGTTTCAAGGATTTTAATTGCGGTTCTTGATAATTATTTTGTAAATAATACTCGTGTAATAATTGTGCTTTGAGCAGTTTTACCTCAAAGTTTTGTCGTTCATTCTCAATATCATCAATAAATTGCTGCTGGATTTGTTGTAAGTTTCCTTGTCCTTGCAGCCGTGCTTGTTCTAACTGATATTGAAATTGCTGCTGCTTTTCTTGCTGACGAATATGAAATTGCTGGCGAATTAATTCTGGCTTAAATTTTATATCAGTTTGCTTGCTTAAATTGGAAATAGCTACAGTAAGGTTCTGTGGACAATACATCAGTTTTAGACTACTTTCTATGCTTTCTATCAGCTTTTTCGACCATTGCCAAACCATGTCTCTATCTCCAGCTATTGATAGCATTTGTGTTTAAAAATAAAACTTATATGATATAATTATCTTCAGCAGTGAGAATTCAATTTTTCAGGTCTCAACCGTAAGTAAATTACTTGTATAAGTGCAACTCGATATTATACTGGTAAATGCTCAAGATATATCAATTGAAGCATAGCGATAGACAAGTTATAGGGAAGAAACCTAGACAAAACAAGGAAAAGTAAAAAGCTGACAGAGGGATAGCTGTAGGCGCTTTGCGCCGTGGCGAAGGCTGACTGCTAATGAAGCGCGATCGCATCTGATTAGTTAAGATAAAAACAGCATTATCCCTAATAACAGTCTGGCGTACTTCCCAAATTTTGAAGTTAGCAGTTTATGCGATCGCCCCTAACATCTTCCCCTGCTCAAGCGCGTCAAACTAAAGAGCAATTTGCCACCCCAGAAGATTATTTATCCTACGAACTCGGTCAAGCAGTTCAAGAGTTACCGCCACTTTATACCCGATTATTAGCAGGTAGCATTAGTTTAATGGTATTTGGGGCGATCGCATGGGCGAGTTTCAGCAAAGTAGATGAAGTAGCTGTAGCTAACGGCGAGTTGATACCTGTTACACAAGTACGCCCGATGCGATCGCTAGGTGAGGGTACAATTCTTTCAGTTAGAGTAAAAGAAGGCGATCGTGTTCAAAAAAATCAAGTTTTAATTGAACGTGACCCAGATTTACCACAAACAGAAGTTAATACTCTCACTAAACAAGCCGAAAAAATTAAAGAAGACCTACAGCGCCTAGAAGCAGAACGCACTGGCGCTACAACTGCCCTCACCCCAGAGCAAGCACAGTTAAGGAACTCTCGTCAACAAGCATTTGAAAAAAACTACGCTGCTGCCATAGCAAAAGCCAACAGTCAAATCGCAGTCATTAATCAAGCTAAATCTCGCTTAAGTCAACTCCAAGAAAACTGGATTAACGCCAAAACCAACCTTGCCAACGCTGAAACTAGCCTTGCCAGCACTAAAAGCCTCCTCCCCAAAGCTCAAGCCAACCTTGCCCTAGCTCAAGAAAGGGCAAACTCTCTCAAAAATCTCATCGGCACAGGCGCTGTACCTCGACTAGATTACCTGGAAGCTCAAGAAAGAGTTTTGAGATCTCAAGCCGATGTCACCAGAGCCGAAGATGATATCACTAAAGTTAAAGATAGAGTCACTGAAGCTCAAGATAAGGTTGGTTCTATAGAAAAAGAAATCACCGCCCAACAGCAACAAATTACTCAAGCAGAACAAGTATATCAATCTGCTCGTAATGAAGCTGCCCGTCTACCTTCAGAAAGCCAGATTGAAACCCTAACAGGAATTAACCAGCGCAGAGAAGATTTAGCGAAAGTTGCAGGTGAGTTAGAGCAGGCGAAAAAGCAGCGAGAAGTTGAAACCATCAAAGCGCCAGTTGCAGGTAGCGTTTATAGCGTCAAAGCAACAAAAGGGCCTGTGCAGTCTGGAGAAGAATTATTATCTATTCTTCCAGAAGGGGAAGAACTTTTGCTAGAAGTCAAAGTTCTCAACCGTGATATAGGGTTTATTGCTAAAGGAATGAAAGCAAAAGTAAAAATGGCAGCATTCCCTTTTCAAGAATTTGGCACCCTTGAGGGTGAAGTGATTCAAATTAGCCCAAATGCAATTATTGACAAAGACTTAGGCTTAGTTTTCCCCACCAGAATTAAACTCAACCAACACTCAAGTAATGTGCGGGGTGAAAAAGTCGCCTTTACCCCAGGGATGACTGCTACAGGCGAAATTGTCCTGCGCCAAAAAACAATTTTAAATTTCTTAATAGAGCCTGTTAGCCGCCGCTTTGGTAATGCTTTCTCAGTTAGATAATCTAACATCAATACTTGAGTAACCTCTAACCTCGTTCCCAGGTTGAACCTGGGAACGAGATACAGGAGGCTCTGCCTCCCAATAAGCGATCGTGTTGCAATATGTAAGTATAACTACTGAGGTTATTTAAATAATATAATTATAAAATTATATTTATAATGAGTAATAATAACAGTTAGTTGATAAATAAAATGAATAATATAAAACCGTTGACAAGAGATTATTTTAAACCACAATCAGGGACAGATCGTGGTTTAAATATTACTCCCAGCAGTCAGGGATTATTAAGTGATGAGCTTCACACCAATCCCAATTATTTAAAATTGAGTAATCGTAGTAGCTTCAATAACATTGATTCTACTATTTCAAAGGATGCCAGAAACACTTTGAATAATAATCGCAGCACTGTAGGTTATAAAAATGTTACCTATAATGACGTTGTTAGTAAAACAAATACTAACAACTACTATTCTGTTAAGCTTGACAGCAACAGTAACCTAAACGTTTCGCTTCATCCTCAAAAGGCAACTTCCTTAGAAGTAAAAGTCCTCGATAGCAAGGGACAACAGATCCAAAGTTCCATCAGCACAAAAGCCACACCAGGAGAAATTAGTCTCAATCTTCCTCAAGGCAATTATTATATAAAAGTCTCTCCAGAGATAGCTAGAAGCAGAACGAAATACGAACTAAACTTAAGCACCATACCAACTTCCACCCTCACCAGTAACACATCAGGCGCTTTATCAGAGTTAGGAAGATCTATTGCCTATAAAAATAATTCTTCAAGCCTCCCAAAAGTTGATAAGTATCAATCTACAACCACTACAGAAGGCGTTATAAAAGACCCCTTACTAGGCGTTTACTACGGCAATCAAGGCTGGAATATGGGTCAGGTTCAAGCTATGGAAACCTGGCAAGGTAAGAAGAATGCTGTGGTGAATATGTTCACTGACTGGGGTAGTGATAGCACCACGATGAACAACCTTTTTAATACACAACTTCCTAACATCTGGAATAATAAAAACATTCCGATGATCAGTTGGGAACCGTTAACCTCTGGCTCTACCACTCCTGATAATATTGAAGTACTGATAGGTAGCGGTCAATTCGACACCTACATTAACAATTGGGCTGATAGATTAAAAACCTTCTTAAGTGGATCGGACGGCGTTTACAATACAAACGACGATCGCCGTGCATACCTCCGCTTTGCCCACGAAATGAATGGTGACTGGTACGCCTGGAGTGCTGCAAAGGGAGGGAATTCGCCCACAGATTACGTCAATATGTGGAAACATACCAAAGACATATTTGACGCGAAAGGCATGGATGCCAGCCGTCTACAGTGGGTTTGGAGTGTCAATAACACTGATGCTGGAGGCTTTACAGCCGAGCAATACTATCCAGGCGACGCTTATGTTAACTGGGTAGCCATTGATGGTTATAACTGGGGAACAAGTCAGTCATGGTCAAGCTGGCAAACACCAAGCCAAGTTTTTGATGATATGCTCGGTCGCCTCAAAGCTATATCCACTAGACCCGTTGGTATCACTGAAGTAGGTTCTTCTACAAAGACCAGCTCAGGCACCAGTTTAACAGCAAAGTCACAGTGGATGACTGATATGTTTAACTATGCTGTTAACAAGGACATCAAAATGGTTAATTGGTTTAACCAAGATAAAGAAACCGACTGGGCAGCATTTGGCGGTGCAAACGGGGATAGCACCTACAAAGCAAACAAGACGACGACATACAAGACATATAGTGCTTACAAGACAGGTATTACACCAGCCAGCTATAGTGGCTCTGATGTTAACAACCCACGTCTATTGACAGACACCTTCTTTTATGGACTCATGGCGTAAACTATCATTCTTGCCTAGCGAAGCCTACCTTAGACAGGACTTACGTAAAACTGTATTCTAGACACCATCTGTAGGGGCTAACGGTCGTTAGCCCCTAATATATATAGACAGGGTGATCTAACTTTCCTCAACTAAACAAGAAATTAGAGCCAAACAAATTAACATTCACATCTGCATTGGTGAAGCCCGATGTTGCTGATAATGTTGTTAATAATTGACCAGTACCAAAGCCAGTATTACCAGTAGTCCCATCACCAACTCGCAAGAGGGTATTACTACCTGATGTTACTACGTCAATATTAGCAATATTTGTGAATTGGATGCGATCGCCACCGACACCACGCACAAACTGATAAATGGTATCTGCACCATCACCTAAGCCATAGTTAACAATATCTACCGCATTATTGTTAGCGCCTAAATAAAGCCTATCATTACCAACACCACCAGTCAGGGTATCTGCACCTGCATTACCTGTAAGAATATCTGCACCTGCATTACCTGTGAGCATATTAGCCGCAGTGTTACCTGTAATAGTATTATTCAGGTCGTTACCAGTACCATTAATCGCCGTTGTGCCTTGTAAGGTGAGGTTTTCTATGTTGGTAAAAAGGATGTAACTGGTAGTGCTGTAGACAATATCTGTCCCTTCATTGGGATTTTCGGTGATGGTATCTCCGGCGTTATCCACATAGTAAGCATCGTTACCTACACCCCCAACCATGCTATCTGCACCTATGCCACCATTGAGGGTATCATTACCCACACCACCATTGAGGGTATCATTACCAGCACCACCATTGAGATTATTAGCCGCGCCGTTACCTGTCAGGCTATTATTCAAGTTGTTGCCAGTACCATTAATGGCAGAGGTTCCTGTTAAGGTTAAGTTTTCAATATTATTCTTTAAGGTGTAGGTAATTGAGTTTTGGGGGCGACCACGCCGCTAGAGCGGCTGGTCTATAAGGCTTATAGCTCTCAAGCCCCTTTGATAAAATGACTTTTTATTCGCAATAAGGTTGAGCATTTCCTCTACCCATAACTGACACTC